>Ga0209296_1000127_pt1 | contig 64242 bp, 68 predicted proteins | sample S_130206_EF_Meta_FD_187319 | JGI IMG/M metagenome (GOLD analysis project Ga0209296, IMG submission 187319) | Freshwater microbial communities from Lake Simoncouche, Canada to study carbon cycling - S_130206_EF_MetaG (SPAdes) (version 2) | ecosystem: Environmental > Aquatic > Freshwater > Lake ...
GGAAAGTTTGCCGTGCCGCTTCGCGGCGATCATCGCTTCGCGATGATCTTTTTCTATACCTTTCCACCGCAGGTGGAAAGTTTGCCGTGCCGCTTCGCGGCGATCATCGCTTCGCGATGATCTTTTTCTATACCTTTCCACCGCAGGTGGAAAGTTTGCCGTGCCGCTTCGCGGCGATCATCGCTTCGCGATGATCTTTTTTCTCACACCATTGTAAATGTCTGGTGGTATCGTTCAGCTCGTCGCAACCGGTGCTCAGGACGCTTGGCTGACCGGTAAGCCAGAGGTTTCTTTCTATCGTTCCAGCTACAAACGTTACACGCACTACGCCAACTCACCCGAACGCCAGCTGATCCAGGGTAACCCCTCGGCTGGCAACATCTCCACGATCCGTCTGGAGAAGAAGGGTGACCTCATCAACTACATGTACCTGATTGCCAAGGATTCGACCGGTGCTCTGATCCCAAGCGTCAACTGGACCAACGTCATTGACAAGATCGAGCTGCTCATCGGCGGCCAGATTGTCGACACACAGGACATCACATGGATGTCCAACGTCGAGGCGGTGACTGGTGCTCAGAACTTCTCTCAGCGCTACCTCAACAACGGCACTGGCCCCAACAACATCACCAACGGGTTCCTGCCGCTCAAGTTTTTCTTCTGCAAGGACTGGAACGTGTCTCTGCCCCTGGTGGCGCTCCAGTACCACGACGTCGAGATCCGCATCACGTGGAGCACGACCCTGGGTTCAACACTGAATGTGACTGGTATGCCCACACCAGTAGCTTACTCGACACTTCAGTACGAGGCCTGGACCAACTTCGTCTACCTGGACCAGGCGGAGCGTGAGTACTTTGCCAACACGCCCATGGACCTGCTGATCACCCAGCTGAACCGCATCCCCATCGCGACCACCAACATGCAGGAGCTGGCCCTGGCTCACCCCATCAAGTTCCTGGCCTTCTCATGCAACAACTACACGTCCGCATACACCGCGAATGTGACCACACAGCCTTCCAGCAGCTACCAGTTCAAGACGCAGATTAACGGCGTGGACATTGGCGACTCACGCTCGATGTTCCAGTGGATCGATGTGCCCCAGTACTACCACACCCCCTACGGCTACAGCCACAACAACGCGACGGCCAACGTCGCACTGATCTCCTACTGCCTGGATACGTCAAAGCTTCAGCCGACTGGCACGCTGAACTTTTCACGCATTGATACGTTCCGCATCGTCGCACCCGCAGGTGTCTCACTGAGCACCCTGGCTGGCGGCAACGGTCGCTACTTTTACGCGATGAACTACAACGTCCTCCGGATTAAAGACGGAATGGGCGGGCTCCTCTATTCCAATTAAAAATATAATATAAAGATAACCACCTATAAGTAAAACATGGACTTGAAGAAATGCTCGAACTGTTCGAGAGCTCCCCAGTCCATTGCCAATTTCATAAACGAACTTGGCAAAGAGACTAAGACGTGTTTGAAGTGTCGGTTGAAAGGCAAAAAAGGCGATTCAAAACCAGAACGCAAAAATCGTCACGACCGATGTGAACAATGCACTAAAGTTTCTGTATTCAATCTTCCTGGTTTAAAAAATGGTCGTTTTTGTGTCGACCATAAGGAAGATGGTATGGTTAACATAATGAGTCTAAAGTGTAAATATAATACATGTCAGACACAACCATGTTATAATTTCTTAGGTGTACTTTACCCTGAGTATTGTGCAAAACACAAACTCGATGGTATGGTGAACATTCGGGAAAGACCATGTGAGTTTCCAGAATGTCTGAAGAAACCGAATTACAATACATCATGCGAAACACGGGGTCGGTTTTGCAAAACTCATAAGGAACCCGAAATGGTGAACGTTCTCAGCAATCATTGTCAGTACGAGGAATGTACTTTGCGAGCATCATATAACCATCCCAATATAAAAAAGGGTTTGTATTGTAATTTCCACAAGAAAGAAGGAATGGTTAATATAATAAGTAAACGATGTGAACACGAAGAATGTTTTAAAATTCCAGTGTACAACTCACATTCACTGAGAACAGGTCGTTTTTGTTTCGAACACAAACAAGCTGACATGATTGACGTACTCAACAAACGCTGCAAGACTCCTATGTGTGATATCATCATAGTTAACGGTAAAAGTAGAGATTACTGCTCACGTTGTTTTGCATATATGTTTCCAGATCAGCCATCTCATTACAAGACTCGTGAGAATTCAGTTGGTATGTTTCTTCGTAACGCATTTCCTGATATCACACTCACACATGATAAACGAGTTGATTGTCACCTATATCGCCCTGATTTTGTGATTGATATGGGAAGTCACACAATCGTTGTCGAAATCGACGAGAACCAACACAAGTCGTATGATACGTCATGTAATAACAGACGACTTATGAGTATTTTTGAAGGTCTAGGAACTAGACCGATGGTTATGATTCGATTCAACCCTGATAATTACGATAACGTTCCAAGTTGCTGGACGAAAAACCATACTCTTGCTCATGAAGAGGAGTGGAAACAACGCCTTGAAATTCTCAGGCAACGTATCGTCTACTGGATGAATAATGAGCCTGAACGCGAACTCTCATTCGAACATCTCTTTTTTACTTTTTCTGAGGAGGCTTGACGAATTTGTGGACCATGAAAAAAATAACAGCCGCGATGAATGCGGTGGCGAGCATGCCTGTCGCTGACAGGTCACCTGCGTCGCTCATAAATTTAGGAATCAGATCCGCCAATTTGTTCTGAACCGGCTTGGAGAACGCAGCGACTGCGGCAATGCCCGCGAGCGCTGCGTTCAACTGGTCGTCAGTCAGACCAAATGGGTTCTTTGAAGAGGAGGATGAAACTGGGCCAGCGGACGCATTGTCCAGGCTCAGAGCCGCCACTCTGTTGTTCTGTGGGTTCTTGTACGGACCACCGCCGCCCATAGAGGGCCCCATGTCAAAATCAGCGCTCGGTACGATGTCGGCAATCGGTGTCGAGAAATCCATTTCTATTTGAGGAGGTTTTATTTCGGCTTTAAATAACTCGGGTTGGTCAACCGAGCGCGTCTGGTACTTTGGCTGAAGTTCATCCGGAAGACCGCCGAACGAACTCTGGTGCTGCACCTGCTGCCCTTGGTCCTGAGACGGTGCAGTGTCCACCTGGGGAATGTACTGCAGAATGTCACTCGATCCGTTGAAATCAAGATTCTCGATAATCATCTAATGCTGGGCGTGAATTCTTTTACGGGATGGGGGCGCATTTAGTCCAGGGGCGTGAGTCCAACGGGCGAAGCCCGTTGTCCGCCGCGAAGCAGTGACACCTGCGGTGGGGACGAGTTTAAACCTTCTTCACAGTGACACCTGGACGCCGAGCACTCCCTGGTGGCGTTCCAGACGTGACCAAGGGTAATGCGACGTGCTTTGGATTGTAGTTTTTCTGATGGAACTGCCACATAGCCTCTGATCCGATCCGGAACCCTTTGCGAATCGGCGCCTTGTAGTAGTAGACGCAATCCTCGATCCGGTTGGATTTGCTCGTGTTGTCAAGGACGAGACACTCGTAGTTTTCTGTACAGGCGTTCATCACCTGGCAGAACATGTCGAACGTCGGGAACACACCGAAGAACGCCTTGTACAGACGCTCGCGATTCTGAATCACATTCTCACGGAGAACAAACACGTAATCGACGTTTGCACGCAGGTCTGGTGACAAATCCATACAGTACTGCATCGTCAACAAAAAGAAGATTTTCCAGTGACGCCCGTTCATGAAACATTGCCTGATGCATGTGTCTTTCATGAACGCCTTGTCGTACATGCAGTCGTCCAGAAGCAGAAAGGCGCTCGATTTTCCACCGGCTGATACGATTCGCCTCTGGCGCTCGAGCACCTTTTCGATGGCGTCGCGCTTGTAATCGCCGTAGATGAACAGGTCAGGGATGAATTGTTTGTAGTAGTGATTGCCGTCCTCGGTACCGGACATGACGATACCGACTGGCAGGTGTCGCTTGTGATACATGATGTCCGTCACGAGCGTCGATTTACCCGTGCCGCGCTTGCCGATGAATACGCACACCTTGTCATCGCCAATCTTGCTCGGGTCAAACTTTTTGAGCTGCAAATTGGTCATTTCCTAATGGTGTACTGGATTTTTTACACACGTGAAAGACGCGCTGGATGTTTTCTTGGTGTAGATTAGATGTCAGCATCACAAATTTTGCTGGCTGGACATGGTCAAGAAGACCAGTGGTTATCAGACAACCCAAACAGGACGTACTTTGAGGTCAAGTACGAGAAACCAAACAACTTCATGGCATATTCGTACGAAGTTCCTTTTGATCAAACTGCAGTGTACTATGGCGATTCGTCGACGTGTAGACTCCCGACAAAAGGTGACTTTTCGAAACGATTCACAGTTCGTTCAACCTTGCCAACGTTGTATCAACCCTTGGGCCCTGGATACGTGTATCCGCTGTACACCGATCAGGTGAATGGCGCAGTGTACATCCCAGACGGGACCATCGCTATTCAACCAGGGGACTTTATAGGGTACTTTAACACACAGTTCCAGGCTGCATGGGCGACGAATTTCGTGGGACAGTCAAACATAAACGTGACGTATGACTCTTCGCTGATCAAGTTTGTGTTTACGTCGACCGTGTACGATTACATTTATTTTCCGGATGACATGAGCGGTGTTTTTTGGGGGTTTGATCCACGGTCGTTTGATTTTGTGACATCTGGAGGATTCAAGGCGTACAGGTTTGTGAATGGTGTCATCACAGCTCCGTTTACGCTTTTTCAGGCGGGATGGATCCGTGGATTCACGCCACCCCCTGGAGTCGGGTTTTCATATGTCGATTCAGTCGCATGTAAACTCATCAAGAGTGCAACACTTCTCATCGGCGGTCAGACGATCGATCGACTCACAAGCGAACGATTGATCATCGAGGATGATCTCGGCGTCTCTTACGAAAACCAGGCGGGTCTTGCAATTCTCGAAGGGAAGGGCGACACGTCACAGGTATATGCACCCCGAGAATACTATACACGCCTGACGTTCAACACAGACAGACTGAACATGAAAGCGATTCGCAATCAAGATGTCCAAATCGATATTGACTATGAAAAATTTGAAAACCTTCCAAAGTTGCTCATCACGACAAAGAGTCTGACGGATGGAGGTTCGTATACAGACACAGACATCAAAGCGGTCCTCGGACTTCCGAACGATGGGTCGTGCCGGATATACAGTACAAACTTTTACAAACAATGGATCGTATACGTCGTAGAGGATCCTGTTCAGGCATACCACCAACGGTACTATTTCTACGATACGACAAAACCACAGGGGAATGCATCCTCATGGGTCTATTGGTATGACCCTGAATTTCACCAACTCGGAGTCGTCAGACCGTATTTCGTCGGCGGAACGATGTACACGTGTATGTACCAGAGTTCATACATCCGAAGTGTTCCTGTGGCTGACATGCTTACGGGAACGGCAGTAGCAACGAAAGGCGCCACCATTTTCCCCAACTTGTACGAAGGAAATATTGGTACGGGAGATTTTACGGCTGATGCTCGGTATCTCTACTTGTACACATATTCACCTATCGTAACATTCGGAAGCAATACGGCCTACACGTACGATTTTACGCCACGTGGGCGTACTTACTTAGGAGACTACGGGAATCAGATCAATTTAGTCTATACCGTATTGAGTATTTCAACTCCACAGCTCGTCGCCAGTGATAATGTAGCGCTCGTGAATTTTGTCACGACGAGCAGTCTTGGAATAACGCCACAGTACACGCCTACGTCGGTCACTATAACAGGTGAGACAAAGGTGGGATCTGATATAAACGTAGGAGTAAGAATATTGTATTCATCAGGATTACCTGTATGGAACTTGCCTGGTTTTTACACGACCACAAGCGTTCCTTTAACCGGAAGTAACGTGGCAACATTCATTTCATGTACACCTGAATGTGCATTTGCAAACACATCCGCAACATACAAAGTGTACAACATCGCGACACCTCAGCTTATTCCGACTGATAACACAGCCGTTTTAAACTATGTGACATTTTGGTCTCAAGATTTCGGAGGAGTTACAAAAACCATCACGATCAGCAACGAAACCAAGACGCTTTCGAATGTTTTCGTCACTGCAAATGTCGCTTACACATACACATCAAACGGTCAACCGGCTCCTCAAGTTTTTGAGGATCCTTTTGGTTATTCAATGACTTCTCGAACTATAACTATACGGTATGATACGACAAAACCTATTGATCAATGGTCCTCGTATGATTATCTCTCGTATCCCGGTACAGGTTCTCCGAGAACGTGGTATGATATTACAGGTGTCATAGGTGTTTCAGTCGCTGCTTTCCCCCCTGCTTTCGACGGTCGTAACATTTACGGAACCATAGGGGGGAGTGGTATTCTTTTAAAAACAGATACCCAGAATTTCTTGAACCTTTCGAGTTATACGTATTTCAACGTCTCTTCAATTTCACCGACACCCATTCTTACTGGAATTCCATACAGTCAAGTTCCAAACGCAACTGATGGTCGGTATCTTTATTTTCAGACGGGGTTCAGTGGAGGTTCCGTCTATTTAACACGATACGATAGTATTCAGAGTATAACATCTCCGTCCGCCTACTCATCAATATTGTTTACAAGTTCAAAATTCCCAGATGGTTACACTTTGTATCCATATGGATTCGATGGCAAGTCAATTTACTACCTCGGTGGCACGTACGGTGCGATCCGAGCGAGTATTCTCCGTTACGACACGACGACAAATTCAGTTTCAGATTGGATCATCTTCGACGGTACTGGTAAGGCTCAGACGTCACAGGGAACGACGGTGAATACGATTTCATGGGCGAGCGATAGTGTATCCGTTATTTCATGTTTGGTCAGTGCTCGATACGTTTACATTACGGAATCGTGGGGAGGAGATTTCTCGACATACAGGGACCTCGTTCAATTTGATCCGTTGACGATGGACGGAGGAACACTGGCATCGAGTATGATTATCAAGTACGAAACGTTCGACAAACCAAACCTACTACGCTCACAAAACCTCTACGGTCAAACGACACTCAATGAGTTTACAATTATCCAAGGACAGTCGACAGGTTCTTTCAAACTCGACGTCCGTGGACCGGTTCGCGAGTTTTGGGTCACGGTGGATTTGCCAGGTGTCATCAACCGCATCGTATTCAGATTGAACAACGAAATCCTCGTCGATGACGATCGAATCATGACACGATACATCAGAACGTTCGAATCACATACGAGCATGCCATCGTCGAGCAACGTCTGTCTGTACTCTGTGTCATGGGACCCAGAGCGACTTGCACCGTCCGGAACCGTGAACATGTCTCGCATCGCCGAACAATACGTAGACGTTACGTTGGTATCAGCAGCTCCTTCAAATTTAACAGTTCGAGTGTACTCCAAGGTGTTTAATGTTCTCGCCATCCAAGGCGGAACTGGTGGACTTATTTTCAACTCGTAAAGTAGTGAATGTCAGCGGCGGATCTGCTGCTGACTGTCCGGGGTCAGGATGACCGTTGGTTATCCATGGCACCGGACAGGACGTATTTCGAAGCCAAGTATCAGCCTCGTGTGAACAGAAGCCGCGAGACGTTCGAGGTTCCGTTTGACAACCAGGGTGTGACGTTTGGAACGACGGGTCGGTGTACCATTCCAGTCAAGGGGGACTACTTGACACGTCTGACGCTCCGGGCCGTCTTCCCGCCCATTTATCCAACCGTCACAGGTGAGTACGTGTACCCGACGCCATCGTCGCAGGTGGGTGGATCCGTCTATGCGAACATGGGTCTGACGCTGGTCGTCGCAGACGGCGTGACCCTCACGGCAAACACCGTCGGGAACCACTACATGTCTATAGGGACCGCAGTGACCTTGTCCGGTACGACCTACAGTATCTTCGACCTCGACGGGACGTACACCGTGACGAGTATCCCGACGGCCAATTCATTCACGTGTTCGACGACCCTCGCAGGCATTTCATACAACGGAACCATGTCGTTCGTCGGAATCGCGTGCGGTGACATTATCAGTTACTTTTCAACTCGAAATTCTAATCTATGGGTGAACAACTTGACGAACAAGACGTGGCAGATTACGAGCGGTTCAATCGTCGGAACGACAGGTACATTCACGACCTCGGCGCCGTCAAACTTCCCGATTGGGTCTCAGGTTGTTCTTAATTTACCAGATTCGGGGTTCCTGAATGAGACCGTGACCGTGAACGCGTCAACCGACACGACATTCACTTGTACTATCAATGGTAAATTCGTTATGGTAGGAAACCAGACCGCCAGAACACAGGCGTATTCAAATGACGGACTAACGTGGATATTATCAAAAAATCAGCTATCTATACCCGGTTTTATTGGTTGGAGAGGTGTATCTTATGGAAACGGAGTTTTTGTAATTGTTGGTAAGGATACACAGGCGTATTCAACTGACAATGGAATCACATGGAAATATGCGGATGTTCAAATTAATGGAGAATGGTTTAGTGTAGCATACGGAAATGGAGTTTTTGTTATGGTTTGTAATAATAATCAGGCTTATTCAACAGATAACGGACTTACATGGAATTATGTTGCTTCTCCTCTTATTGAGGCTTGTGATGGTGTAGCGTATGGAAATGGAGTTTTTGCTATGATTTACAGAACGGCTGGTCAAGCATACTCGACTGACAACGGGCTTACGTGGAATTACGCCGTAACTCAACAATCTGGAACAGTGTGGAGTGGTATATCATTCGGAAATGATGTATTTGTTATAGTTGGTATAGACGGTCAAGCATATTCGAATGACAATGGACTTACGTGGAGTCTAGTAGATGTTCAGCTCCCTGGAGAGTGGACTAGTGTAGCATACGGAAACGATGTATTCGTTATGACGTCAACGTCTCCAGAACAGCAGGCATATTCTCTTGACAACGGGCTCACATGGAACTACGCAGAAAGTTCATTAAGGGGTTCTAGTGTAGCATTTGGAAATAATACATTTGTTAATGTTTATTATGGGCAAACCTTTTCACCAGATTTTGGGCTTACATGGAACTACGCAGAAAAACAATTAATAGGAATTTGGTTAAATGTGGGGTTTGGAAATTTTGGATATACGAATTCACTTTCAGATTCCGTTTCGCTCGTCGTTCCGCCTCTTCAGTTGACGAATCGGGTTTTTTCGTCCGACGTTTACCCGTCAATCTCCTTTGCAAATGCGTCTGACGCGGCTTTTTGGGGGTTCGACGCCCGTAACGGACTCACGTACTCACTCACAGCGACACCGCCGTGGACTCTGACCCAGAGCGGATGGGTCTCCGGTTTTTTGCCCCCGAGTCTTTCGACGTGGGACGATTCCGTCGCCCATAAACTCGTTCGGGACGCTCGGATCCTCGTCGGCAAACAAACAATCAAAGAGTACACGGGCGCGTACATCGAACTCCAGAACGATTTGACCGTTCCGTACGAAAACAAGGCGATCCTCAAACTCCTGAACGGGACGTTAGACCAGACACAGGCTACGGCGTCTAGGGAGTACTATACGACCTTGCCCCTCGGAACGAAAGAGATTCCTCTGTGCGCTCTGACCCACCAACAGATGAGCGTCGAGGTTGATTTCGAGGCGTTTACGAACCTTTCCCAGAACCTGAATCCCGGAACCGGCGACTTTTTGAACCCCCAATCGTACACGACGTACAACGCTTCAACTGGTGTTTTAAGTGGTCAACCGGTCAACGTCCAGACGACGTTCTCATACCAACAGTACATTTTCATCGTCACGTACGGCGGTCAATTTATAGTGTACGACACGACGAAGAATGTCGCGGACCCTACGTCGTACATCGTCTTGTCAGCGTTTGCCGGAACGAGTCTGTTCAGTCAGTTTTGTGTTTTGTCCGGTACGTTGTACATCGGGTTGACGAACGGTAAACTTCTTAGTATCATCGTCGACGAACTCATTCAAGGGAACACGTCATCTTCCATCTTGAACAACTACGCACCCACAATAGGAACTTTGACCGGAACGATCGTCGCAGACTTTCGGTACGTGTACTACACCGTGAGTAACACGGCATCCTCGAACGTGTTCCTGTCCCGGTACGACACGACGGGGTCGTTCACGAGTACCGGAAGTTATACTGTGGTCGATTTCACAAAGACTTTCAACTCGAACGTTACGGGGGTTTACCAGACTCTTTCGACTGGCACAGAACTCATCATGTTACCACAGGGTACACCAGGTTCATTGTATTCTTTTCAATTGAATGCAAACGTTCAGAGTCAATGGTACACACTCGACTATTCTTCATACGGTAACCAAATTACAGAAGGAGTTTTAATAAGCAGTTCTGTATATTTTGTAAGTGACAATTTCAATATAATTAAATACACAGATTCGGCATTTTCTATACCAGGATTCACGACTTCTTCTTTTGTTTCTGCTGGTACGAAAATAATACATTCGACTGACAATGGACATTCATGGTTACCTGTAATTTCACAAGAGTCAGCATACTGGAGCAGTGTTGCGTATTTAAATGGTATTTTTGTGATGACTCAGCCCTATATTATGTCATATTCATATTCAACTGATTATGGTTTGACATGGATTTTAGGTTCTGCCCCGATTAAAGGATATGTAGGCGCTGGAAGCAATGTTTTTGTTAACGTCTATGATAATAACCAGGCATATTCGTATGATGGTTTAGAGTGGAATTTAGTGAGTTTTCCACTTTATGGAAATTGGACAAACATTGCATTCGGAAACGGTGTTTTTGTAATGTCTGGAGCCAGTAATCAGGCTTATTCAACTGATAACGGGTTGTCATGGAATTATCCAGATGTTCAGCTTCCAGGTACATGGACTGCCGCTGCTTACGGAAACGGTGTTTTTATTCTTACTAGTGCATATTTTAACAACCAGGCTTATTCAACTGATTATGGAATCACGTGGGAATATGTGGATTCGGCTCTTTCTGGCAATTGGTATGGAGCTGCTTATGGTAATGGTGTTTTTGTTATGGTAGGAGATGCATTGGCATATTCAGGAGATAACGGACTTTCGTGGAGTTTATCTCCCTCTCCAGACGTGGGAAGTTGGACAAGTGTCACTTTTGCAGATGGTGTTTTTGTTGCAATAGGCGGTGGCACACAAGCGCGTTCAAATGATGGAATCACATGGGAATACCCAAGTGTTCAAGTTAGTGGATACTGGAGTGGTGTAGCTGCAAGTCCATCAAAATTTGTAATCCCCGGTGACGGCTTCAAAAATCTCATCGCCGTCGGAAATTACATTTACGCCTCGACAAGTAACGTCGCCATTCAGATTGACACGTCACAAGACCTTTCGACTGCCGCAGCCTACAAGTTCCCGGCACCCGTTTTACCCGACGGGCAGTACGTGTTTGCCAACGGACCTCGTTACGTCTACATGTTTTCACAGAGCGATCCGGCAGCCCAAAACATCTATCGGTACGATCCTTACCCACCGACACCCACGCTCCAAACCAGTATCCTCGTCGATTACGAGACCCTACCTCCAGAGGTTCCCAAACCAGACAAGGCGCTCTTAGGGTTGGTTCAGACGCAAAAGGTGACAGACATGAATTACATGAACATCCGAGGGCCCGTCAAGGAGCTCTGGGTCACCGGTGTGTCCGATTCAGCGAACGTGTTCCAGTACTCGAACTTGGCGGACCAGAGTACACTGGCACTCACGGCCGGCGAGGAAATCATAACGGAGGATGTCGGAACGCGGACGTTCCTCAACATCATAGAGCCGTTCGAAACCCACACGTCCATGCCCCTCCGAAACGTTTCGGTGATTTCGTTCGAGCTTGATCCAGAGTCTGAGATACCGAACGGTACAGTCAACTTTTCGCGTATCAGGGACCAAGTATTCAACGGAGGTGCCGAAACGGTCTGGGCGCGTACGTACAACCTCCTCGCTATCCAAGGTGGAATCGGTGGACTTATTTTCAACTCGTAGAGTAGAATGAACTCGACGTCAGGTCCACCGGCTCAGTTTTCACACCAGGTGACCCGCCTCCAGTTTCCAAAAGATGTTCACTTTGGCGATGACATTTCGATATGGATCGCCAAAGTGGGTGACGTTGCCCATGGCAACATGTACCTCCGGGTCGATTGGCCGAACGTCGCAGCTCCAGTCGACGATTCGGCCGGTACACGCATGATCGAGTTTGTCGAACTCCGGTACGAGGATGACCTCCTCGAGCGTCATTATGGTGAGTCGCTCGAATTGATGAATGATCTTTCGGTTACGGCTGGTAAGCAGCCGGTTCTGACGACGCTGCTCGGCAAGGGAATCACGAGCAATCTGTCAGCGTACTACATTCGCATGCCTTTCAGGCTGAATCTACCGCTGTGTGCACTCAAAAAGGCGCCCGTGTTTCGTGTCAAGTTTCGGGTGAGTCAGGAGTTTTCGACTCTGAACTGGACGGCGGCGATCAAGGTCAACCTGTTTGTCGATTACGTGTACATTACCAAGGCTGAACGAGACTATTTCAAGACGGCAAAGATTGACTACTTGACACATACGATCCAGCGTCTCCAATTTAACGTCGGTTCTGGTATAGCCAAGTCGACGTTCGTGACTGAGTTTACGCGACCAGTCAAGGAACTGTACTGGGTCATTCAGACCGACGGAGCTGCCGCATACGACTATACAAATGCGGGTGCTGAGCAACTCGTTTCGCTCCGTCTTCAATTTAACGGCATCGACGTCATTTTGCCAGAAATTGGAACACCTCTGTTTCTTCGGGCGATCCAAGGACTCGAGAGTCATACTCGTGTCCCTGATCGGAAATTTTACATGTATCCGTTCGCGCTCGACCCAGAACACCCAAACCAGCCGACAGGTTCAGTGAACATGACGGCGCTGACACGACAGATGCATACACTCGAACTGTCACCATGTGCATCTTCACGACAGGTTCGTGTCTACGCCGTGACACACAACGTCGTTCGGATTGCAGATGGTTCCGCCACGTCCCTGTTTGACACTGTTCAAGAGGGTGGTACAAAAACAACTTAAAACATGTTCCCCATGTAACAATAATGGAGCAATCTGCAATCGACATCTTTTTGCCCGTGCTCGAGTCGTCCGTCGTCCTCGCAGCCCACTACGCCAAGGCGACCGGTCGCGATTGTGTCACCGCCAAGGATATGTGCTACGGTCTCATGTATGCTGCCAGGACAGTCACGGGCAAACAGATTGGTTCCTTGTTCCCTGAAGTCTATGACGAATCAGAAGACGAAGAGGAGGAGGAAGATGAGGAGGAGGAAGACGAAGAGGAGCAATGGATCCGGTACGAAGGCACGGACAACGAACACGCCATCAAGATGAACGAATGTGCCGATACGTGGGACGAGTGGGAACCGGAGAGTCCAGCAGAGGCTGCGTTGAAGAATGCAGTCAATAAAGCAATGGAAGAGTATGTATGAACTCTTTGACGAGGAGGAGTCAGAAGAGGAAGAAGAGCTGATTCCCAGGGTCAAGTACTCGGTGATTCTCCAGAAGGAGGATTACGAGGATGATGATGACGAGGAGGATCCATTGCCGTACGTCGACATCGGTCCAGGGTACTACTTTTTTGATGAGGAGTGAAGGACGCCTGAAGGGCGAAGCCCTTCAATCGCAGACCGCTGCGCGGCGAAGGGGGAGCAGAGCTCCCCCGCCTGTAATCTTTTTTCTCAACATAAAGTAAAATGTCCGGCATTGTATCCACAGCAGCAGGCACCTTTGCCCCCTCCGTCTCCGCAGGTTTCTTCTTCGCGACCGCCATCGCGTGGATGGACGTGATCCGCTGGACCATCTCCCAGCTGGTGAACGTCAGCAAGAACGGCGGCAGCTACTACCTGATGAGCGCCATCTTCACGACCCTGCTGTCCGTCATCGTGCTCATGATCCTGGCTCGTCTGCAGGCTGTGTCGTACTACATGGAGAAGAAGATGTAAAATCTCAGCTTAATTAAATGAAAGTACTCGACTTGACGCTGTGGAATTGGCTCGTCGCCTTTACAGGGTCAGGACTCGTGGGGTATGCTCTGAAACTCAAAGGAGCCCAATCGTGGGGGATCTTCCTCCTCGCTTGGATTCTCATCGGTATGTTCATGTACCGTCTTTTCGGCGTTCAGCAGCCAGGGTACTATCTCGGTCTCCAGGATGATTCCAAATATCCAGATCTAAAGCATGGGATCGTCTCCCAGTAAAGAACATGGAGACAGAACGCAGTCGTAAGCGTGATTCGGCTCGTAAGAAGAGCGAGTTTTCTGTGTATTCTCAAAAGGCGGTACGGGCCAAAGAAAATCTCCAACGGGCGAAGCCCGTTGTCGTGCAGAAGTCCAGTGACAATGGGCCCTACGGGCCCATTGGGAAAAATTTGTGCGTTGCCAAGGTCAAACAACAAAAAGACAAGAAGGAGACAAAAAAATGACTCTTAATCGTCCTGGTCTCATATTCAAGGCGGAGCCCATGACTCGCGTGAGTTCTTCACACTACGGTGCAAAGTACGAAGAGTTTCCAACCAGAAACGAAACGTACATTGTGTGCCGAGACGGAACGATTCAAGCGAGACATGATCCGGAGCGGTGTATCCTGTGGGACTTGGTCGAGGAGAAGGAGGGGTGGTCGGACGGGCAGGGGAATCCACTGATGGTGGGTTTTGTGGGGTGGGAAGAGAGTCCTCCAGTGGGGCGTGAGACGGACTCAGTGAATGCGTACATCATCGACTTTGCAGATGACGGCGAGCCGGAAGTTTCTTCTTGACTCTTACTCTCGGCGGACTTTCCACCTCCGGTGGAAAGGACTTTAGACATTTGTGTAAATCATTTCACGTTGATTAAATGGAATCCCGTTGAAGTTTGTCGTCGCCGCCATAGTATACGCCCCCATGCGTTTCCACGTCAGCATGTCCCCCACCTTGAGTCCACATGGCAGAGCGATGCTTCGGGCAATGATATCTGCGCCGTCGCACGTACTCCCGAAGAGCGTTACATTCTCGAGCTCTTGATTTTCATCCACCTCGGGTTCAGGCTCGGCGTGGTCCATCAGAATGCAATTGAATGCTCCGTACAAGGACTCGTCGATGGTCACAGCACCCTCCTTCACACCGATGACTGGTGTGTACAGCGTCGCTACATGCTCTGCAAAAAACCGACCCGGTTCAGCGATAACTTCGTACTGTTCCAGTCCGGTTTCTTTCAGTGCGTCGTTGATGTATTCAGCCGCCTCTTCAATGTCCATTGAGGACGAAAACCCACCACCGATATCCACCAGAGTCGGCGCAAACCCATACTCCTTGAGCACGTCAATGGCACGTGCTGCAGTGTAAATGGCGTCTGCATACGCCCGAGCCGAACGCGCGCCTGAGCCGACGTGGAAGCTCACACCAACGAGTAAAAGACCCAGCTCTCTTGCACGTTCGATGAGAGTGTACCAATCGGATTCTCCAGCGCCGTATTTATTTCCAAGGGTACATACGGCGGTTGGGTCATCGGCGCGGATCCTGAGAACAAGTTCCATACCCGGAGCGTACTGAGCCATTTTTTCCACCTCGCAAACCGAGTCGAACGTCGTCCGCGTAATCTCCTTTCGTGCAACGTACTGTATGTCGTCTGGTCGTTTGCATGGATTGGCATAGATGATTCGGGTCGATCCTGCTTCGAGCACGGCGTCAACCTCTCGTGGGCTTGCACAATCAAAGCCGCATCCAAGCGTCGCCAACGTTCGTATGACGAGAGGGTCGGGATTGCACTTGACGGCATAGTATGGGGTAACCTTGGGGAACAGAGAGTTCCAGGTTTTATACGCTGCTCGGGCTACGTTCAAATCAAGCACGTAGTGTGTGGTCATCAAGAAGCTCGAGCGCTCCTGGGGGAAAGTGACATTTTATTTTTAAGGCCAAGTCCTTGGACTTGTTCGCCGGGAAACGGACAACGGACAAGTCGCTTCGCGACTTGGACTCGGACTCAAGCCCACTCAACCGGATCCCATATCCCGTGAATGGTCAAGTCGATTGGATACAGAGGTTCTATCGACCATTTTCCTGTATGACTCAGAATGTCACACAGAATGTGAAACGCGTACACCTTTCTGTGTCGCCTGGGGATAACGGCCAGGATCCAGAATGTATGAGGCACTTTATAGAACAAATCATACATGATCCAGTTCTTTTTGACGGACCAAGGGACGTTTCCTGGTGTCAAAAACGTCGCCATAGGTAAATCGGGTGCAATGGCCCACCACGTCCATATTCCAAAGTACAGACGTGTTACAACGAGGTGACCGATCCATAACATAAAACAACAGAGCGTGTAAATCTCAAGATGGATCGCGTGTTTCTGCTCGACCGCTCCGGTTCTATGGAGTCGTGCTGCATCGATACCATCGATGGTTTCAATACGTTCATCGAGTCCCAGAGACAGTTTGGTGGGACGATGACCTTGTGTCTTTTTGATGACAAGTTTGAGACTGTATACGAAAAAATGCCCATCGCAGACGTCCCACAGTTGACCGAGGACACGTTCGTACCCCGCGGTGGGACGGCATTGATGGACGCCATGGGACAGGTGCTCAAGATGGAACTGTCCGATGACGCGATGGTAATCATTCTGACGGATGGTGATGAGAATTCATCCAGGACGTACACGTCAGCCCACGTCAAGGATCTGGTCAACCTCAAGCCGTGGAAGTTTGTCTACCTCGGGGCGAACCAGGATGCTGTACTCGCTGCGAGAAACATGGGCATCAATACATCACTCGATTACGACGTGAACCGTACACCGGAGTTGTTTCGGGCTCTGAGCGAGACGGTGTCAAACTATACACAGAACCCTTCACTGGGTTTGATGTTCTGAAGGGCGCGGTCGCTGCGAAGCCTTCGTAGCCGGCAGGGCTAGACCCTCTTCAACCCGTGGTCGGACAGTATGCTAAGTTTCTCTTCGTACTCACGAACTTCACCATTGCCGATGACTTCACCGCGCAGTTCAGGACCTGACAACGTAATAGCATCCAGTACAAAATCCTTGAACGCTTCGCACGCCAAAGGTACGATGGGCTCTATCAACTTCCAAATCTGACGCGCAGGCTCTTGAATCTCAGGCTGGGCGTGAGAATCCATACGCAGACGCAAAAAATGAAGCAGGTTGTGTAGATTCTGTTTCCAAATAAACTCGGTCATTGTGCCAAGCGGGAGGTGGACACGCGCCTCTTCGCGAGCAACACCCTGTTCAATCAGGCTTTCGTAAACGCTGAACGCCTGATTGCACGACGCCGTCTGTTCAGTGTTGTCAGTGTCAATAACAGCACCTGAGCCCTGATGATTGGTTGACGATTGAGCATGATACTCTTCCGGAACATAAAATTCGCTCGGTAAAACCGAGTATCGACCTGAAATTTCATTGACGGATGCCGTCCGGTGACGAAGCCATTGACGTGCGACGAAGATGGGAACTCGAACATGAAACTTGAATTCAACCATCTCAAAAGGACTCGTATGCTTGTGGCGCATCAGGTACCGAATAAGTGCACGGGTCTCTGATTTCTTAGAAGCGCCTGTGACTGAGATGCGCGCCGCGTCGACAATCGCCTGATCGTCACCCATATAGTCGAGGAGAGTGACGTGGGTCAAGGACGCTCCGCGTCCTTGCGACATATCCTTAAATATGGTTGTGTCCTTTAGGAGGCAACGGCACATCTTTAGGCCTTGGGAAGAGTGTCATCGTCCCATCTGCGTGAACACCTTTGGCGACGTACTCTCGAATCTGTTCAATCGTCTGACCCTTGTGCTTTTCGTCGGCGGCGTGAGCGTAATTCTGGAGCTTGTTCCATACGTGGTCGGCGTCCCCGAACGAGCTACAGTGCCACCCAGCGTATGTAAGTGGTGGAAACTTCCAACGATTGTCCCGGAAGAAATTGGGTCCCAGGTGGCGGAACGCCTTGGCGTTGGTCACGACGGTTCCGAACCACGGCTCACCCGTAAACAGGTAGTCGAACGAAAACTCAAACATCCACATGTGGATGCTGTGCGTCTTGGTCAGATCGAGTTGAAGCACCTTGGTCATGTCTGGAATTTCATCCACGTCGCTAATCATAACAGTTGCATCATCCGGAACACCATCGAGGCCCAGAAGAACACAGTCCCGTTGGTGTTTCTCGCGATCCCAGAGGCCGACGTCGCCAACACCGTGGTGTTGTCTCGGACACGGAGGACATACGACGTGTCGAATCTTGTGTTCCCATGGCGAAAATCGCTCCTTGTTCAGTTCGTAGTACAACGGTTTGGGGTTTCCAGCATGGGTCTCTGCCGACTCGGCGAGCACAAAAATGTCGACATATTGGTCGAGATTTTTGAGTCGCATCTCCAACACGTCCAGCTCGTTAAAGAACTGGAACGTGTCCACAATCATTTTCTTGTACAAAAGTAACTATGGCTGCTCTTAAGCCATTTAAAGTCAGACCGTTCATCGTGTGGACGTTCATCATCGTGCTCGTGGCACTCGTCATTTTCGGATCGACCCGGAGCAATTACCAGGCGCGTGGTTCCATGGCTGAGGTGGTTTACGCGGAGCCGAGCCTCAACGCACGTTCGCCTCCAGAGGTGTCCCTGAAGCCGGATTCAACCGTGACTCCCCTCCGTGATATTCCAAGCGACACGTTCACACCTCTGACACATGTTCCCCCGAACCTGTTTCCGGCACCAGCGGACAAGATGCAGGATTACGACCACGTCAACCTGCCGCTGATGCCTCTCGCCATCAGCATGGAACGCGCCGTACGTATGATTCCCCTGGACGAGGCGGACGAGGATGGTATGTATTTCGCAAATCTGGATCAGGTTTTCGCCGCGTCTGAGCAGCAGGGATTCATGCAGGCGTCAGTCGACACGCTGTACGACGTGATGGCGCTGAAGCCACCCAACCTCATGACAGACCAAGTTTAAGGGTCCAAGAGGCGCGAAGCGCCTCTTGTCCACGTCTCCGTCTACGCACCTGTCCTGATTGCTATATACACCAGGAGACACAAGACTAGGATGTTGTAAAGTAACCACGCGCCGACGTACGGAACGAACGCGTTATTTTCCCAGACCAAACTAAGGATTTGCCTCGTTAGAGACTCATCGTCATCGCCTGATTCGCTCGAAGTCATGGATCGTTTTCTTAAAAAGAGGATAGAAATAAACGATCCAGTCTTTGCGCAACCTGGTGTTTTGACGTGTGTACACGGGAAACCAGGCACTGGGAAAACAACACTCGTCAAGCAGAAACTCGGCCATTGTCTGTTTCTTGAACCCGACGTGTTCAAGACGCGCCAGGGGACGCTGGATATGTTTGAGCGTCTTCGATACTCGATCCTACCTATCGTAATCGACGATTGGGAGTCGATCCAGGACCTCATCGGTGTTCGTGAGATTCAAGGTGCCGTGTCGTCCAAGAGTCCGACGATCGTCATCGCGTTGACCCCCGTGAAACTGACACCCCAAACGGTCTACCATGAGTGTACCGGCATCAATCACAGACGAGCCGTTCTGGACGCGTACGGAAATTCGGCGCCCGACGATTTTGAAACACCGAAAGAATACGTCCATCGTCTTTTACGAGGAGAGTGGAAAAATGTTCGCATCGGGGACACGACACATGAACACGGACACGTGTGGAGCATCGTCCAGGAAAACTACCCTGACCGCGTCAACGGAGACGTGGATACGCTCGCGCGGGTTGCAGACCTCATGTCTGAAGCGGACCTTCTGGATACTGACGTGTACGACAAATACGATTGGAACATCATCATGCCTATGTTCACGATGACGTCGTGCATCCAACCGTGTCGTCTCATGAAACCTATGAACAAGGCGCCACGGACGGGAAGTCTCTGGACCAAGTACCAGAACATATGCATGCGTCACAAGAAGCTCGAGGCGCTCATGCGTCGTTCAAACACACTGTCAAGGGACGCCATAGACACGGTCGTTCGACTTCAGTTTCTTGCAGGCGATTACTCAGCCTGTAGCGAATACAAGCTCGAGCCTTCAGACATTGATGTCCTGGGTCACATCATCGGTCCATTCAAGCCAAGGGTCGTCACTGCGGCAAAAAAAGCGTGCGTCTAATTAAGTATGAAGGAAGACCCGTGGCACGATCGCGAGGAAGCTTTCCTCACCAAAATCGAACAGCAGTGTAACGACTACGCGGCCCACCATTCGAAAGACCACATGTACTACAACAAGTTGTCGTCTCGGTTCAACATTCCTATTCTCGTCATTTCATCAATCAATGCGCTTACTGCAATCTCACTCAACTCGTTCCTGGATCAGGAGTACGTCAGTATTCTCAACGCCGTCTTGTCAGCCGGCACTGGTGTTCTCGGCTCTATTCAATTGTACATGAAGCTCAATGAGAAAATGACGAACGCTCTTCGGGCGTCGATTCTCATGAAGCGTCTGGCGCTAAAAATTTCAAAAGAGTTGAATATTGACAGGGACCAACGAGCCACCGAGGGACAGGCGTTTCTGCAGGAGTGTTTTGCTGAATTCAACACGGCGCTCGAACAGGGTAACCCCATTGAAAAGAAGCTCAGAAACCACCTGTCACTCATTCCACCACCAGCAATGGAGAAGAAAATGTCCCTGATGAGTCTGGCGAACGCCGCTGTCGGATTCGTCGGAACGCCACGCAAGTCGGCGCTCTGGAATGAGGTTGATTCACTTACTCCGACTTCGGAGGAGCCGTGATGGGGCTAGGACCGTGCGCCTGCTCGGTCGCGTGCTTGTCACGGTAACGCTTGTACAGGAAAAACACGACGAGCAGAAACACGAGAATGGCGGCGATGTTGAACGGAGAGAAGAGCGCCTTGGCGCCCGCCTCCTTGAGTGCGGTTTCGATACGAACTTGACGAGGCACATCGATGACTGGAGGAGCAGGGGCGGGTGGGAGGTCCATCTCTTATCAAAAAAAGATGTTTTTTCCACGGCAAAGGGGCGCACTGGACAAACTGTCAAAAGTCCTTTCGACCGCAGGTCGAAAGTCCGCCGTATTTGCCGACGAACTTCCACCTGCGGTGGAAGGAGTAATTATGCTCTCAATCGACGAACTTTTTTCAATCGCCGAGACGTGTAAACCTCAAGACCAACCGCGTGAAAATTTCATCTGGACAGAATACCGGTGTCGATTCTGTCCAGATGATGGGACCATGGTTGACCATGACGGTCAGTTGTACACGACTGGATCTCGAGTTGCAAACGAGGATGGACTACCGACGTGTGTCTCATGTGGACACTCGGACGTGGCGTTCATATCGGACGAACCAGAGTGGAATGGAGGAGCGAACGACGAGGGGAGTGACCCGTCGCGTGTTGGCGCCCCAGTGAATACGACACTGTTCAGTGCGTCGTGGGGGTCGGGGACGATCATGTCTGTGCACTCGTCTGGGACGTATGCAAACAAACGGCTGGCTCGAATCAATTTCCACACGTCGATGAACCACAAGGACCGAGCACTTCACCACGCATATGAAGGACTGGACCAGGTTGGACGTATCGTTCTCGGACTTCCAGACTCGGTGATGCTTCAGGCGAAGATTATGTACCGGAAATTTAGCGAGAGCGTTCTGACTCGTGGGGCGATCCGGAACGGCATCAAGGCGAATTGTATCATGCGTGCGTGTCAGGATGCCCACGTCGCTCGTACGACACACGAGATTGCAGCTGCGTTTAACATTCCACCTCGAGATATTTCACGGACGGCGGATATTTTTCGAGAGACGATTCCGACGGTGGAGACGACGACGACCAAGTCTTCAGACCTGGTATCCAGGATATTCAGTCAGGTGACGGTTCCGGACGACATGCGTGGGCGTATTCGGCAAAGGACGATTCGAATGTGTGAACAGGTGGAGTGTCACCCGTCTTTGATGGGCAAGACACCCAAGGGGGTGACTGCTGCCGTGCTGTACACCGTGCTCGCCGAATACGGCCAGACCAGGGAATCCATCGCCGCCATGTGTGACGTCTCGCTGCCGACGCTGGTCAAGTTGGAAAACCTTGTGAAAAAAATTGTCACGTGATTGTAATATGGAACGTCGAAAGATTACCATCGGACTCATCATACTCGTCTTTGTCGTCCTCGGTTTTTTCGTCATGAAACGTCGGTCGAAAGAAACGTACGTGCTGCCCGACTTTTCCGTCGGAAGCGACACATCAAACATATGTCCAGACGGGTATATGCTCGTGTGTGTTTCGAGCAACTTGCATGGCGTTTCATCAACCATCCCGTTCCCAACGTCTCTTCCAAACCCGTGTCCCGATCCAGCATTCCCGTCCCTCCCGCTGTGTCTCCCTCAGCAGCGTCACATGAGACCACCTGCTCTCGAATACCGTCGTCCGCCTCCAAAGTAAAAATCTCCAGTACTTGTAATGGCAAACCGTACTCCAGTCCTGATCTTCGCACTCGTCCTGCTTGTTCTGTATTTCATGTTGACGTATTCGTACGCCGGCTACACCCCCAATTTCCCAGAAGAGACGCGTAACCGCCACCTGTTCTATGGCCCCGGATTTGTCCTCGAGTCTGACAGCGTCGCCGACCGCGCTGTGGAAAAGGAGTTCTAAAATCCTTTCCACCGCAGGTGGAAAGTTGCCATGGAAGTGACAGGCAAATGAACTCGGAAGTTTCCTCTTGGTGGGAAAGGAATTCTAAACCTATTATATGGCTGACCGCCATCACCGTGGGATGGAGGCAGCCATCGATCGTCTCGAACAGGTAAGTGAAGAGCTCGGTTGTCACCGAGACGAACACAAGGTTATCGTCGTGCGTGAAATCAAAAAAGTTGAACGCAAAAAAAAGAAAATTGTCCTTAAAAGAAACGCGCACATGAACTGTAATGGCTACACTCATTCGTCCGCCGCCTTCAATGAAGACGAATCAGAGCAACAAACCGTATTTCACACTCCATAAACATGTCAACTCGATCATGGCGTGGGAAACACCTTCGAAGATGGCAGTAGTTGCGTTCAAACGACGTGGTGACGTTCACGCAATGGGTTCTATAATCGAGCACCACCACAGGGCTACACACGAATGGCCTGATTTTCGCAACATGACATTCACATCAGGTCCCAGTACAAAGAAGCCGCTTGAAATCCTCGATATTTGTGAATGGTCTGATATCGATGAACTCAAGGTGTTTTGTGCGACGCGGTACTTTGATCTGATCCTGGTTGACTCCATCAGTGAGTCATTCAGCATCAACGGAGAGATTCGTATGTTGGAACTTCCGGTTGAGAGTTATGTGACATACCTTGAACAGCTGTTAAACGAAAATGACGCGTATTAATAAATGTTCCGTCCTCCTTACTCCCTGACCCCCGAGCTCGATGCCCTCGAGGCGAAGATCATGCTTGCCCGTGACCCATCCCAGGATGCGATGCTCCAGAAGGCGCTCGCCGACGCCGAGGCGCGTCTGGCGTCTGTTGACAAGACCAAGGTGAACGAGTACGTCGGTGCGATGCAGCAGGTGCTGATGCTTCGTCAGCGTCTGGCCTTGACTGAGACCCGCGATCAGCTCATGGCTCAGAAGGTGACTCTGCTCGAGTCGCTCCTGAACCCTACTCCTCAGCCACAGGAGTAAGGTCTGATGCTTTTGCGACACGACCCGTCGCTGGAATGACAGCCTCTCCACTGAGAACAGCACGTGCATACTTCATAGCGATACCAAAATGAATCTCGACCCACATGAGGGCATCACGATTGTCGAGCTTAACTCCCATTGGGTTGGAGTTAATCTCGGTAACCAGCGCATGATGACGCTTCGGATCACCCAGCGTCTCGGCGATATCAGTCATCTTCTTGAGCCATACGACGTGACTCTTCTGCTTGGGATCAAACGCCTTGATAAAGATGCTCGTAGACATTTAGTTTTTGGCGATGTTTTTCTCTAGACGACATGGCGCGGACGGACAAGTCGCTTCGCGACTTGGACTCGGCCCTCAACGGACAACGGGCTTCGCCAGTTGGACTCAGTCATCATCCCCGTAATCATCCTCAACGTCGTCTTCGACGTCCTCTTCAAACTCTTCTTCGTCGACGTCGTCGTCGTCATCCTCTTCGTCCTCTTCGTCGTCGTCCGATTCTTCTTCGCTCGGAACATAGTCTTCGTCTGACTCGTCACCCGTGCGTATCCATTCACCCTCTCCGACTGGGATAAATCCGACGTCCCCTTCGTCACTCGTGTCGAGGTAGTGTGTGATGCTGTCGTCATCAATCTGGTACGTTTCATCTTCATACCTGTAAATGGTACACCCATGCTTGTCCTTGGTTTCAGTCGGACTCAAAAATTGAATCGTGAAAATAGGACCGTTCGTTTCGATGATTCGTGCGACGAGTGAAACATTCTTATCGGAACCGACATCAGTCCAGACACGTACGAGGCTCATTACTGGTGAGACTGTGTAGAATTTTTTTATCAGTAAAACGCAGAGATGATTGAAAGCGTCAAACACGGATCGAGACAGGCTTTCGAGACGGGTGTTTTCGGAACCAAAATAGTACTCATCATTTTGCTCATGATTCTGTCATTCGTGAATGCCGACGTCAGTTTTATCAAGGATAAACCACGCATGTTTCTGTTCGAGTCTGTCGTCGTCGGTCTGTCTGCTGGTGTTCCGTTCACGTACATCGCCCTGAACAGAGGGAAGGAATTGGGGGATGCCGTTTCACTGGGTGTCACTGCGTTTCTCATCTTCTTCCTGTTCCATGTCGTCATGGAGTTTTCTGGACAGAATCAGGCAATGATTGATAAAGAAAAGCTCACAAAGACGGAACAGAAGCAACAGGCTGTTGTCGAAAAGGTGACCAAACTTAAAGCGACGAAATGGATCATCGGCGCCGTCATCGTGTTTATGATTTTTCTCGCCCTGACGGTTCATGACGTGAGTATAGGTGTCTCTACGATGATGAAAGAGGCGTTCGTCATGGCTTTGTGTGGTGCTTTGCCGACAATCATGATTGCACGTGACAGAGATGAGAAGGATGGGAAAAAGATTACAGCCGACTTTTTCACATACTTTGGGGCATTCTTTGCAGGTCACATCGCCCTACAGATGGGTGGGTTTTACACACATCTGTTTTTGCCTAAACAGGATGAACTGGAGGTTCCCCCCACAGGTACCCAATGAGGTCACCATTCCTCTGAATGATTTCACCGTTGTGCAAAACACCAACCTGGTCCGTGTGCAGAACCTCCTCCTCGACGAGATGACTCAACACGGGTCGCATCACACTATGTGCAATGGGTTCGAGTCCGACTTCATAGAAAATCTTAACAATCCTGGGTTTGTCGTAATGGCGACACATGGGACACCGACGATCGTTCGTGTACCATGTGCCGATACATTGTCCATGGAAAACGTGCCCACACGTGAGTGTACGTGAAACAAACCCATTCTTTTCGAGACAGATTGAACACTCGGGGGCGTGGACGTGACACGTCTTCAGGGCACCTGTACACGCGAGACGACATCTGCGGGGGGGATGAGTTCCATCGGAACTCGGACGAATGGTGGCGGAACACCTGTTGCTCATTACACAAAAGGGTCATCGAGTCTTTAGCAGCGTAAAAATGTTGTCACAATTTAGTTCATATGCAAGAAGGTGCTATTTATATCATAGAAAATGTAGAAACTGGAAAAGGATACATAGGTCAGACGACACGATCAGTTGAACAGCGTTTCAAAGAGCACTGTAAAAGTTTTTCAGGTTGTCACAAACTAAGAAATGCTATCCAAAAATATGGTCAAGAGTGTTTTTCAGTTGAAACATTATGGGAAGGTGAATGTTCACAGGAAGAATTAGATGCACTTGAGATTCATTATATAGAACATTTTAATACAATTGATCCACAAGGATACAACTTAACATACGGTGGGATGGGTGGTAAATTTTCCGACGAGAAACGTAAAAACTTATCAGAAGCATGTATCAAAAAGTATCAAGAACGACCTGAACTTCGTATTGTGGACAAGAACAAATACACGGATGAAATGCGTAAAAGAATGTCAGAAGCGTGTATCAAAAAATATCAAGAACGACCTGAACTCAAGGATATAGGAAAACAAAATAAAGGCTCAAAGAGAACACCCGAACATATCGAAAAAATGAAAAAAGCGTGGGAAAATCGTAAAATTCAACCTCAGTTTAAGGAAAATATGAGTAAAGCGATGGAGAAATATTTCAAGCGCGTGTATTGTTTTGATAAGCAGGGTGAGTTGATAAAAACATTTGAATCTCTTGCAGAGATTTCTAAAGAACCTGGATTTTCAAAAGGCGGGATTTCGAGCGCCATCAGAAAAAGAAGTTTCTATAAAAACATGTTTCACGTGAGTTATCAAGAGAACTTCCATCTGTGACCACAAATGCAGTTACAGAAATTTGTCATCGGTTCATCTGCACTTCGACATTGCATCTGAAAATATGAAGTTTTCTTGGACTTGCACTTGGGGCACGTCAGGATACCCTCGTACTCTTCATCATTCTTCGCCTTGGCCATAGCCATTGCCATCTCCTTTTCTCGAAGCTTCTTCTCTGTTTGCCCCCGGGGTCCTTCAGGCCATAGTTGTCCAGGCGTCAACGTCTCGAGCTCCTTGGGCTTCACCTTCTTGACCATGTCGGGGTTGTTCCTGAGGTTGAAGAGAATGCTGAGCAGACGCTGCTTGTACCGCCATCGGAAGAGTCGGTTTTCCCACGACGGCTCTTCATTCTCATACTTGTTTTTGTTCAAGAAGAGACTGCTTTCTGTGTGTGTCACCGCCCAGTTGTAGACTGCGAGCTCTGCATTCCTTGGCTTGATACTCTTGCCAGGATACAACTCTTGGAACTTGCCGCGGGCGTAATCACGAAGAGCATGTTCGGTCGTCATTTGGTTAACTGTCACTGCGAATTTGGATCCTTGGCTCGGACGCGACACGTTTTTTCCAACGGGCGAAGCCCGTTGATTGTCGACGATTGATCCAACGGGCTTCGCCCGTTGTTTTTTTGTGTCATTGTACTAGATGGAACCGTGGTACAACGTGTTTTCGTACTGGGGCTTTATTCTTTGGCTTCTCAGTCCATTGCTTCCGTTTTCAGTCTTGGCGATTCTCATCCTCAATCTCATCGGCACGTTCCTGTTTTTATCAGCGTCGAGGACGAGCTTCAGCGTCGCCATGTTTCTGATTCTGATTCACGCCGTGCCCGTATGGTTCGCCAGGAGACAACCCATGCAGTGGGTACCCACATTCGTCGTGTTTGCGACGTACTTGGCATTCCTTGCAGTTCAGGGACTCAGTTTTACGAGCGTCTATGAAAGTATGATCAGAGAACCACCCGTCACCATACGTGAATACCTAAAGTTGAGAGGCATTTACACCACAAGAAATGCACCACCGTCGATCGCACAGTGACCCGGGAGATGCCAAGGACGACCCGTCGTTGGACGACGTCGACGAAGTCGAGTCTGTGTGTTCATCCACGTCATCAGTTCACACGATTGACCTGTACACGGGGTGGCGGTTCCCTGATATAAACTTTTCCGTGCGTATCCCGGGGTGGTTCGCAATGCTAATCACCCTTCTGCTGTTCAAGGGGCCGTCGACACCGCCTTCGTGCGTCGCGTGATTCCCAGAGACGTTTCCAATGTACTCTTTGCCCGTGCCAACGGTTTGGGTCTCTTGAGTACGAGGTCGCTCGAACTTTCATCACCTTGTTTCCGTGCAGGGACGGCGTTTGATGTGATTATCGTCGGCATCATATGTGTCTCGTACGGCATGAAAACCTGAACGTTCGATAAACCCGAACGATACTCTTCGATTGTCAACGTCCCCCCGAACACTTTGAGTGCTGTCCGTTTCGGTGGCGCCTTTGTAGGTACGTACTTTTGTGTTGCGTGTTTTCTCATCAGGGAGAGAAGCATCTGGCGTTCGCCGGCGTGCGGACCACGCTCGTCCAACAGGTGACCCTTTGCGCATTCCCAAGAACAAAACTGACCCGTCGTATGAAAATGACGCCTTCTATCGTCATACTTGTACGGCGCATGAATCGCCGGCCCTTCAAAGGGGTGGCAACAATACCAACACCACGGAGGAGCGCCAAGTCCGGAGGACTTGTCCATCTCAACTTAAAAGTCTCTAGGTCTTTAATAAAAGGATGTCCATGATCCTGAGTATCGATGTAGGCATAAAGAACCTCGCCATGTGTCTCATCGATTCGAGAACCCGTTTGATACGTCAATGGGACGTTTCAGGTGTTCCGCCGCAACACGCCGACGGTCTGTTTAAGGCTCTTAAAACACACCTGCGCGCACTACAGTGGACCCTGGAGGCACACACGGTCCTTATCGAGAAGCAGCCGGATCGCAATCGCACCATGAAGGGAGTCGAGCACTTTCTACACACGTACTTTCTCTGTCACGACAAGGATGTTATCGTGTACGACGCACGGCACAAGGTGCCTGACGTCGCAGGCCCGGGGCGCGCACGCTACCTCCAACGCAAAAAGGCATCCATCGAGCGGTGTCGAGCCTTTATTCAGGCGACGCAACCACACTGGGTACCCATTTTCGACAAGCATCGCAAAAAAGATGACTTGGCAGATACGTGCATGCAGGCTCTGTCGTTCATAGACCGGGTGGTCGAAGAGCCTGCCGCCGAGGTCAAGGCTCGCCCCCGGAAACCCACAGATAACCAGACGCGCACCAAGTACTCCAAGGCGAATCTTGCATGGCTGTACGTCCAGAAGAAACACACGTCAGACAAACGGTTCGAAAAGGACCTCAAACGGTACTACCACTCGTTGAGCGAACTTTTGACCGAGTTTAATTTGTCTCATATGTAGTAGTGTAGTATGAGTGTGAACGTTACAACATTTGCTCAAATAGGTGGAGTTGGGTGTATTGATTCAGCGGGTAATATTTATATAGCAAATACAAGTCAAGGTGTAATCAACAAAGTGACACCTGGAGGTGTCGTTACGACGATTGCTAGTGGTTTTAATAACCCTCAAGGAATCGTACTTGATTCAACTGGTAACCTTTTTGTATCAGATTCGTATAATAGCACGATTCGTAAAGTGACGCCGAGTGGTGTTGTTTCAACGATTGCCGGGCAGGTAACACAGGGTTTCGTCGATGCAACGGGAACGAGTGCTAAGTTTGCTGTCCCACGCGGAATTACGATAGATTCAAAAGGTAACCTTTACGTTGCAGATACAAGTAATCATAGAATTCGTAAAGTGACACAATCAGGTGTTGTTACAACGGTTGCAGGTTCTGGAACGGCGGGATCATTGGATGGAACAGGGACTAGTGCTCAGTTTTCCTCTCCGTTTGGAATTACAATCGATTCAAATGATAACCTTTACGTCGCAGATACATATAGTAGTAAAATTCGTAAAGTAACACTCGGGGGCGTCGTTACAACGGTTGCAGGTGAGGGAGTGTTAGGAACTAGAGATGGATCAGGGACTGGTGCTCGTTTTAATAAACCGGTGGGCTTGGCAGTCGGTCCCGATGGGAATATTTATGTTACAGATACATATAATAATTCAATTCGTAAAGTGACACCCGAAGGCGCTGTTACAACGATTATCAGAGGTTCTATGTCTTATCCAAATAGCATAGTGGTCAAGTCAAATCGTGCTTTTTATGTTTTAGAAACTAATAGAACTATCAAAATTATTTTTTGCACCGAACCAAGTGGAACTCAATATGTCACATCCATATGTAGTGATACAGCTGATACGCAATTTGGAACAAAAACATGCTCATCAAATCAATATCTTTCAGGATTTTCGGCTGGTTCGTCAACTTTGTTAGGGTCTGCTGGAACTTGCATAAACTGTTCTGAACCGACGAGTACTCAATACGTTTTCAGGACATGTAGTACATATTCGGATACATTCATTTTAACACCCATGTGTTACGGAAAACTTCAAGGATTTTCGAGTGGATCGTCAACTTCAGTAGGAAGTGCAGGAAATTGTATAATTGACAGTTCTGTAATCATGTCCAATGCACCAACATGGACAGAACTCGTGTCTGGTACTAACGGAGTCACGAGTGGACCCTGGAATTCTGTTGCATGGTCTCCTCAATTAAAACTTTTTGTAGCTGTTTCTGGGTCGGACACCCCGGTTATATACTCATCAGATGGAGTAAATTGGACCGCAATTCCAAATGGTACAAAAGGAGTTGTTAAATCAAATTGGAATTCTATTACATGGTCCCCATCATTAAATAGGTTTGTAGCTGTTGCATTCGCATACCTAAATGGACCTTACAATGCTGTCGTGATGTATTCATCCGATGGAATTAACTGGACAACTATTTTACTCGGACAAAACGGTACCGGTAATGGCGCACAGTGGAATTCTGTTACATGGTCCCCTGAGTTAAATCGTTTTGTAGCTGTATCTGGTGCGGGGTACTACACTATTATGGTAATGTATTCTTCTGATGGAATTAACTGGACAATAATTTCTTCTGGGTGGAATGGAGTTGTAAATTCTGCATATAGATCGATTACATGGTCATCAAATTTGAAACGTTTTGTAGCAGTTGGTGATGGGAAAATCATGTATTCATCCGACGGTATTAATTGGGTGACTTTTACTCCTTTTACTGGTGACTGGTCAACTAATTATTGGAACTCGGTTACATGGTCCCCGTACCTAAATATTTTTGTAGCAGTTTCAAACATTAATAAGGGTGTTGCATATTCATTTGATGGTATTAATTGGATTCGAATTAGTCCTGATACAGCCGTTTCTAAAACAAATGGAGTTCCCATGAATGAATGGAAATCAATAACATGGTGTGATCGAACAAAGTCTTTTATGGCCATCTCACCTACCGGTGCAATTATTTCATCTAATGGAATTAATTGGAATCGACATCCTAATTCAATTCCTGCATCGAGTCTTTCAATTATATTTGCACAGGAAATAGGGAAATATATAATAGTTGGTGATTCTATAACATATTCTTCGTATATTTGTTCTGAACCGGGTTACAACCAATATGTTTCAACCATATGTAATAAATCAGCAGGTACCGATACTGAGTTCGGTACAAAACCTATATGTACAGCTGGTCAATTTCCAGTGGGGTTTAATCCTGGAACAGTTGTTTCGTTGGGTTCACCCGGAACATGTGGTAAATGTTCTGAACCAACTGGAGATCAATACGTCAAGAGTATATGCAATCCCAATCAAGATACACAATTCGGTACAAAACTTTCAACATGTCCATCTGGTCAGACGGTTACTGGATTTTATCCAGGAACTCCTCTATTGGTAGGGGTCCCTGGTGTCTGTACAAATTGTTCTCAGCCAACTGGAAATCAATATGTCAAGAGTGTGTGCAGTTCAGGTCAAGATACTCAATTTGCTACGATGTCATGTCCGGTAAATCAATATGCGTCTGGTTTTAACGCTGGGACAGCTCTTTCGCTGGGTTCGGCTGGAACTTGCACAAACTGTTCTCAACCAACCGGAAATCAATACGTCAATAGTGTGTGCAGTTCAACTCGAGATACACAATTCGGCACAAAACTTTTAACATGTCCATCGGGTCAACGCCCGATTGGTTTTAATCCTGGAACAATTAATTCGTTGGGTTCACCCGGAACATGTGCAAATTGTTCGAATCCACCTCCTCAAGAATTTCAAAAAAGTTTAGCTTGTTCTCAACAAATTCAGGCGGATGGTTCTACAATCAAATGGACCGTATTTACAAACTTTGTACCTAGTGGTAACTGGATACGATCTAGTTCAGTTGCGTGGTCTTCTAATTTAAGCTTATTTGTGTCAGTTTCAGATACTATCGCAGAAACGGCGTATTCTTTAGACGGAAACACTTGGTATAATGGAACCAATACAAACGGATCAACGTATAAATCTGTTACATGGTCGCCAGAACTGTCCATGTTTGTGGCGGTTGGTACCAATGCGATCATGTATTCGTTCAATGGAATTAATTGGTCTGTCATAGGAAAACAAGGATTATGGAATACAGTTACATGGTCCCCAGACTTGAAAATGTTTGTAGCGTTATGTAACAGCAGTACGTCTACTATCATAGCCACTGTTTCATATAACGGAATAGACTGGAATTTACTCACGTATGGCATGGGTGGGTTTTTGATGCCGTCAAATTGGAGTTCGATTACGTGGTCTCCGGAATTGAAATTATTTGTAGCAGTCTCACCTACAACTCCTTTTTTCATGAAATCAACTGATGGTTTATCATGGGCAGGAATAAACCAAATACCACAAGCAAACTGGTCTTCTGTTGCATGGTCTCCTACTTTACGTAAGTTTGTCGCTGTTTCTAATGGTTCTGGCTTGGTTGTCATGTATTCTTCTGACGGCACAAACTGGTCTACAATTTCATCTGGTAACAATGGAGTTGTAACTGCAAATTGGATTTCTGTAAAATGGATTCCAGAACTAGGTTATTTCATAGCAGTTTCAAATAATTCAGATCAAGTCGCGATGCAGTCAATCGACGGTATTAATTGGACAGATGGAACAAACGGACTTCGAAAAGGAGCTTGGACCGCGTTCGAATGGTCACCTGATTTGCGTCGGTTCGTAATAAGTTCTCTCTCTGAAACTGGTTATTCTTGTTCTAAGATATTTGGGTTTCATTACGTTAAGAAATTATGTGATACGAATTCAGACACAGAAATAAAGGCAGTTATATGTAAACCAGGTGAATATATAAATATTTCTACAGCGGTTGGTTCTGCAACGACTCTTGGAACTGGGTGTACACCGTGCGCTGCAGGTACATATTCATCTACAGAGAGTACAGTCTCATGCACGCCATGCCCTCCGGGTACATACTCAACTGTTGTAGGTGCAACGAGTTCAGCCTCATGCATGCCATGCCCATCAGGTTTGTTTTCTGTAGCAGGATCTCAGGCGTGTATTAGTGCGTGTCCTCCCGAGACACTTGTGACGTTAGGATCTGCGTGTTTAATGATATGTTTAGCCGGTAAATATAAATCAGGGACAACGTGTCAGACGTGCCCCGCGGGAACGTTTTATGTGGGCCCAGGTGCAAATTCAGCCGGTGATTGTGTACCGTGTGGACCGGGGACATATTCGGGATTAGGTTTCCCGGTGTGCTTGAATTGCCCGTTGGGTACAAGTTTTTCGGGGACTCGTGGAACGAGTGATGCGGTGTGTGTTCCATGTACAGCAGGTACGTATTCAAACAAAACAGGGTCCACGTCATGTTCTTCTTGTCCAACTGGAACAACTTCGTCGTCAGGTTCTGCGTTTTGTTCACAAGCAACCGGTGGAGAGATTGAAAACAGGGGGTTTTACGTCACTCACACGTTTACAACTTCAGGAAATTTTGTTCCATTGTCGACTTCCGGACTCACTATAGTCGACTTTATTTCGGTAACACCAACCCAAATTTATTCATCGCCCGACATTTTTACAGTGACTCAAACGACGCCAATCACAATTTCATCAACTTCAACACCAACAATGTCCGGGAAAATACCATACCTTAATCCTTCAACGACTCTCGTGACTGAATATGGAACTTTTACAACAGGCACTCCTCAGATTACTATCGTATATCTCAAAGATCCATGTCCTTCGGGAACTTTTTGGAACCCTCTTAAAAAACAATGCGTCCCTACGTGCACCGTGCCATTCACGACGTCCCAAAACGGTGTGTGTGTCAAATGTTCATCGCGCGCCATGGCATTGGGGCCTCCACTTGTATGTGAACCAGGGTTTACACTCTCGGGAACAACGTGTACAGGCGTTGAAAACAAGTGTCCAGATGAACTGTGGACACTTTCTGGTACGACGTGTACAAAAACTAATATGATATGCCCGGGTGACTCACAAATGACTTCTAAAAATTACTGTTTGTACTCTGATGGAACATCGTCAATTCCAGTGTCAAATACTCTTTCACAGCCAGCAGTTTATACTTCGGTGACCAAACCTGCGTATGGAAGTGTTTGTGTCGCCAGTTGCCCTGTGAATACATATATGAGTAACGGCGAATGCATTTCTTGTCCGGATGGACAGGTTTCGGTGTCAGGATCGACGAGTATCAACGCATGTCAATGTCCGGCTGGTAAATTCGGCTTGAATGGGTCAGGTGTATGTACTTCGTGTGGACCAAATCAGACGAGTCCACAGGGGACTCAAGACCAATCTGGATGTATTCTAAGTTGTCCGGCTGGAAGCTATGCAAATGGAACGTCGTGTACGCCGTGTCCTTATGGAACATCGCCTGTAGGTTCTGTGAGTGTTACCGCGTGTGCGTGCCCGCCCGGGCAATTTTTGAGCGGCGGGACTTGTATTTCTCAATGCCCGCCTGGAATGTACGGCGACGGTGTGACAAAATCATGTACCACGTGCCCGGGCACGCAAACATCGCCAGCTGGTACCGTTGGAATAACCGGGTGTACATGTCCTGATGGTTCAGGTGGAGTGAACGGGTCAGGTACATGCGTCCCGTGTATCGGAGGCCAGACGTCGACGTTGACAACCTCTGGGTGCCCAGACAGTTCATGGACGCTTACTGGTTCTGTGTGTTCAAAGGTGAGCGCGTATGACTGTCCGGGTGACTCGTACAACACAGCGAACGTGTGTTATTCGACACAGTACACCATGCCGTATTCTGGATGCACGCTCGATTCGTACACATGTCCGAGCGGGTACACACTAAACGGATCGGTGTGTACAAAAACCGGACAACCGATACAGACTGCGACTGTAAATATAAAATGCCCAACGACGAGTTATACGTGTCCGAGTGGGTACACACTTTCTGGAACGACGTGTACAGCGACGACATCGTCCGGGTACACATGCCCGTCCGGTAACGGAAGTATAACTACTGGGACGAACGGGTCTCTCACAACCATTGGAAACTCAGTTTTGGAAGGAAGTACGTGTAAACAATACACATGTACCGGAGTCGGTGTAGCGCTCGTAGGAACAAATTGCGTACAACAAACGAGCACTATCACGTGCCCACCTGACAAGCCGACGCTCGTGGATGGTGTATGTTACAACTATACGTGCCCATCGGGATGGACGCTCGTTCCACCAGGGGAAGTTTTAAAATTTAGTTTACAAGTGACCTCGACGTACATGTGTAAATCGCCTACTGGAACAAACTGTGGATCGTCTTACACTTACAATTCAGCGACAGGCAAATGCGTCGATTGTTTCAAAGTGTACAGGTACGCAAATGGTAACTACGCATCTGGTACTTATACAGCAAGTTGTACCGCAGATGTGGGTGCAAGTGGTGCAAACTTGTGTCTTACTTATATATATGATGACCCTACACGCCCACTCGTAATGCACAAATACTGCTTGCCACCAATTGATCGCGGAGATCCCGAGTACACCTACCAAAACCCTACCGCATCATCATACGCAGTGGCTATACCGACGTATACTTCATCCGCGGCGCAAGTATCTTCATCGACAAATGCCTCGTTAAAATATGATACGATACCAGCGTCACCTACAACTCAAAGTCGGCAAATTACGGGTGTACTAACACGTCAAAGTGCATCTATAAGAACGGTTGACAGGGTGAACGCGACGACTTCTCAAATCAATACAAAACAATGCATGTGTCCATCAAACAACTATTGGGATTTTTCTACAAAAATGTGCGTAGATAAATGTCCCGCGGCTACATACGCCGACGTCAATAGTAAGACGTGTGCAAATTGCCCAGCGAACAAAACGTCACCGATAGGATCGACGAGTGTCAGTCAGTGTGTATGTTCGTATTCTGCACCGTACTGGTCAGGTGTGTCGTGCATGCAGCAATTCAACCCTTCTTCGGTCGCAACCGGAGGAACTATTATGTATAATAACAGATATACCATCCATACATTTACAGATTCAGGGACTTTTAATGCCCTCAAAACACTTTCAACAAACGTTCTAGCCGTCGGAGGTGGAAGCGGTGGAACGAATACAGCATATCCGGGGAACGGAGCCGACGTAGTGATTAAAAATATGTCATTTGATCCCGGAAGTCATACAATCACTATAGGTGCGGGAGGTTCATTGACCAGATCGATGGGAGGAAATACGACAGTCGTAACGCCTAATATAGGTTTGCGTCTAATTGCAGCGGCCGCTTCGGCTTCATCGGTGACAGCGTTTGGCGAGCACGGAACCATGACAATCAACGACGTTGTTCAGACTAAAACCGACGCACCGAGAACATTTACATCATTCAAGTATTATGTTAATAGTACGACAAATTTACCTGCCTCAATTCCGGTACTTGGGTTCATGTTATGTAGCATCACACAGCCAGTGAGTATGATGTGTGCTTACATGTCCCTCCCTCGGTTTACAACATCAGATTACAAAGTGTACAACTACGGAACTTCCGGAAAAGATGGTTGGTGTATCCGAGATGACCAGTGGGGTCCGGCCCAAATGTGCTTTGGTGGAGGTGGTGGTGGAATTTCAGCTTCAGGTAAAAACGGAGGTGGTGACGGCTTATACATTGATTTTTTTAATAATCAAGTGCGTTCACCGGTGTTTAGTGCATCTCCAAATTCCGGTTCAGGTGGTGGGGCCAATCTCACCGATTTTAACATTACAGGAAGTACAGCCAACGGGGGGTCTGGCATTGTAAAAATTTCATACATTACGTCGACGACGTGCCCGGCGGAACTGCCGTTCTACGATTTTGAACTTTTGAGTCCCGTGTGTACGAATTGTCTACAGTATGATTCTCGTTTACCATTGTACGATTCATCAACAGGTTTATGTACGGCGTGTCCGTCAGGTAAGTACTACGACCCAAGCACGAAAACATGCGTCAGTACGTGTCCGGATCCACTGACGCCCAATCCTCAATTCAACAACATCTGCGCGGTTCCACCGTTGATATGTCAAGGCGCTCGTCCATACTTTAACGGGTACGAATGTTCCGCGGCCCAGGTGAACTTTTCAACGCAAGGTGGTGCCATTGGAGGAAATTCAGTCATTAACAACGGTGTAAATGTCATTCACGTGTTTACGAGTTCTGGGACATTCATTCCTCCGGGTGACAAGATCCTTACAGGTGACGTTCTCATCGTCGGCGGTGGTGGCGGTGGTGGTACATATTCCATCGAAGACTTTGTGAATCCCCGTACAGCGGGCGGCGGAGGCGGAGGCGAAGTACAGTACAAGACGGGTGTTTCGTTCGGCCAGCAATCGTGGGTCGTGACTATAGGCCAGGGCGGAAATCCGAATCAGAATGGAGGGGACACGTCGTTCGGAACATACGTCGCCAAAGGCGGTGGCGCCGGAGGCAGTCCAGGTCACGCGCGTGGTTTTGACGGTTCTTCCGGTGGTGGGTCTGTTTATAACGATGTCAACGGAAATGCAACAAACGGGTTCGGAGGTGGAATCGGTGCCATCGGTGGCGCAGGTGGTGGTGGTGGCGCATACGCCCAGGGTGGATTCGGTTCGAATGGGATTGGTGGGTACGGCGGGTCTGGTGTTTCGAACAGTCTCACGGGTTCCGTGAAATATTACGGAGGAGGTGGAGGTGGAAGCGGCGTGCTCGCTTCTAGGTCGATTACAAACGTTCCTTACATTTCCGGTGGGTCAGGAGGGGCGGGCGGACAGGGCGGTGGAGGTGCGGGCGCCGGTCCCGTCGTGTACAACTACGCAGGCTACCAAAAAACAAACATGGTTCGCGGTGAAAACGGAACACCGAATACCGGCGGCGGTGGCGGCGGCGGTGCGGACGTCGCAAGTCCAGGGACTGGAACCTACATAGGAAACCCAGTTACGACCCCTGGGTCTTACGGTGGTTCAGGTATCGTCATCATTCGTTATTCGACAACCGGTCTTTGCCCATCCAATTTGCCATACTTCAATCCAGGTCTCAAGACGTGTACAAACTGCCCAGATGCGACGCCTTTGTACAATACGTCGACGGGCAGCTGTGTCGCGTGCCCGAGCGCTACTCCTTTTTGGAACGGCCTGAATTGCGTAGCCGCGTGTCCATCGGTCCTGCCGCGCGCTGATCAGAATAAAGTGTGTCAGCTTCCGTGCGTCGGTGCAGCACCAAACTGGGACGGGAATCAGTGTACGACAGTGTGCCCCGAAACCAAACCCATCGCAACGAATGGAGTGTGTGGCGCGTGTCCGTCCGCGACGCCAAACTGGAACCCCGTGACGAAAACGTGCGTCGCTGCATGCCCAGAATTCGTCCAGGGTAACGTGTGTCGTACGTGTTATGACATTGATTCTACAAAACCGTATTGGGACGGTGCTGCTTGTCAGGCGTGTCCTGCAGACACACCGGCGTGGACCGGACCTCTTACCGGGTGTCAACCATGTGCTCCTGCCACGCCTGTTTTCTACCAGGGTCAGTGCCGAGCGTGTTATGACATCAGTCCTCTTCGTCCGTTTTATAATAAAACACCTGGGGGTTACAAATTCAGTTCAATCAACCGATGCCAGCCGTGTCCTGTTTTGTCCACCCCGGCATGGAATAACACAAGCAAGACGTGTCAGACATGTGTTGCCGCTACATCGGTCGCGACACCATACTGGGACACGGTGACCAACGCGTGCACGGCGTGTCCGGCTACAAAGCCGTACTGGAATTCCCGTGTATGTACACTACCGACAAATATAATCACCACACCGATGACAGCTCCGACAACCTCAAATGTGACTGCGTCAGCAACCGCATCGGCTTCATCCACGCTTCCATGGCAGGCGTTTGACGGAAGCTCGACGACGTACTGGCAGTCTGCTGGTGCGTACACGGCGAACGGGCCGTACACGGGCAAAAGAATAACACGTGACATGAGCGATGCACAATGGGCTGGAGAGTTTTTACAGATTGAGTTTCCTTACAGATATATCATCTCGTCGTACACTTTGAGTAGTCCCAATCTTCTTCGATGGGTCGTACTCGGTTCCGGTGACGGGTTCGTTTGGGACGTCATCGACAACAAAACAGCCTCAGACACGACAAACTACAGTCAGACGTTTTACATTACTCCACCGCTGTCAAACTCGTACCCGGTGTACAGACTCGTCGCGACAAAGAGTTCGGGAACGTCGGTTTCTGTCACGGAATGGTCTCTTCAGACGGCAAATGCCGTCGTGACGACTCAGACAACGCAGCAGAAATCAGCACTGACTGTCATTTCAGGAGCGATTGAAGGGTGTGATAGCATCGAATGTGTCATTGATAAGTCTTCACGTACGGACATTACGGATCTCGTCTATGGAAACTACCCGGCGACACAGGTTGGTACGGCGCTCTTACCAGACAAGGCGCAACAGGCTCTTTCGAATTGTAGTTCGAACGTCGATTGTGGATTTGTACAATTCGACTTTTTATCAAACGTCAGTAAATTTAGTACGAGCGCGCCATACACGGTGGCAACGACGATGACCACCGGAACAGATGTTGGTTTGTTCCAGAAAAAGTACGGCGTGAGTCCACCGCCTCGTCTACGAGCGCCACCAGGGTTGACTTTCGGATACTATTACATCGAAGGGACCAAGCTCGGATCAAACCTCACGGCGACGGTCGACGTCTGTGGCCAAGCGTGTACCGCGAATCCAGCGTGCAAGGGGTTCAATTTCTATTACATTTCATCTGTGTGTGAGTTTTATTCGACGGTTTCGACAAACGAAAAATACAGTCCCGAAAAAGGAAGTTTTGTTCGGGATTCACACATTCTTACAGGTGAACAGAACGGAAACAGGCTCCAGTATACGGCCTTGGATACGGCTGGATCTGCGTGTCAAAACATGACGGCGTGTAACACTGATGTTTCATCGCTCGTCGGCCAACTCGGAACAACACTTCAATCATTCTCTACAGCGGAACTCGACTCGTGTAATTACTGCCCTATTCGAAGCGTCGCAAAACAGGGATCAGTGTACACAATCACCAATGAGATGGATATAGTATCAAATGTAGGAACGACAACAGATGTTCTAGGTAATATGCTGTTCTTAAACCAGCTACCAAGTGCGTCTAATGACAAGATAAGTTCTTCGCAATTGGGAAATTCTAAAACATTTGATCTGGTTTTCGATGCTGAGTTTACCGATACGATAGCCATGGTTAAACAAAAAATATATCAAACGAAGGGTATCCCGGTATCCAAACAACGTATCATCACTAAAGACTCTTACGGAATGCCCCATGTCGTGGATGATAACACAACGCTAAATGATATCAAAAATTCTATCAACGGTGTGGATTACACTCCTCAATTATACGTCAATGCATAAGTAAAAAAATATCATTAAAATGTAATGGTCAAGTTACGGGTCACTTCACAGCAGGATGGCTCTCTTATGACTGGGAATTACAAGATATTTCCATATGTAGATCCTACTAGTAATGCGGTTGTAGAGATACGTCCAAACTGGGGCTACATCAATAATGTAATAACATATTCAGGTTCACAGATTTGGTTGGGGTCTGAACCTTTTGCAGCGGCTATTGCACCAAAGAATTGTTTTACAGTGGTCGACCCTGGACCTCCTTTGGCACCTTTTAGTAGTTATTTTCCATTGTACGCCATGGGGACGACTGTTACGAATAAACGTACAGGAGAAATATGCCGTACAACAGAAAAAGGAACTTTTACATATCGGACATGTAGTGGTAGTTGTGGAACTGGTACAGATTTGGATCCTGGAACTCGTGATGTCAGTGTTGGTAAAAATACAAGAGGAGGAGGGATTACGGATTTGCTGGATTGGGATTTGATTCCAGTGGACTGGGTGAAGAATGGGTACTATATTCGTTCAAGAGGTTCTGAAAAACGATTTTGGGGTTTAGGACCAACGGGTGTAAAATGGGACGCGGTATCTCGAAGTACTACAGGTAATCCTAAATGTCAGGAATGGAAACCTGCAAATGTAAAAGCACAGCCATACCTCAAATGGGGTGCCTATATCGGAAGGTACAACGACGTAGGGTATACTGAAGAACAAGACTTGGCGAATTTTGTAGGTTCTTTTGTCTCCGGTATCGTGGCTGGTGCCACTTTAGGCTTTGTAGACGTATCTTCAGATTTGGTGGATAAAAATGACCTAAATAACGTTTTTTTTACATCATTTCCTCCTCAGTTTCAGACGATGGCTTATCCATTTGCATGTCTTTACAAAGACCTTCAGACGCTTCCTTCACAAAAGGTGGGTGGTTCAAAGTACGATGACAAAGAGTACATCTTCGTCATCGAACCGGTATAAAAGGTCATCGCTTCGCGATGACCGCCGCGAAGCGGCTGACAGACTTTCCACCTTCGGTGGAAAGGTGAATATAAAATATTTACAATAATCAAATGTCATTCACGCGAAAGGATGTGATTCGACTCGTCATTGCAATTGCTATAGCTGCTGTACTTTTTTTCATGTACCGCAAGAAATCAAACTACGCCATCCCACCTACGGCAACGTCAGATACAATTTCCACTCGTCAGACGGCATACAGTTCGAATTTGGTGAGCTGTGAGACACAGTTCATCAACGCGATGAACGCTGCTCAGACAGACAAGACAGCCCAAGATGCCGCTCAAGCAGCACTGAACACGTGCATCTCATCCAACGTCACATCGTACTACAATGCCCGGTGCCCGTACCTCCCAGTCGGTGGAACGGCGGGTGCTATATCAGGCGCCGGTGGTATTTTGAACGGCACGTCGAACGTCGCATACATGGCGTACAAAGCAGATATAGACGCCATCAATGCGGTGTACACGCCGCTCATCGCAGCTGCGGGGCAAACTTACTCCGTGAATGTGATACAGGCGGCTCGTAAGGCTGATTTCACGGGCGCTTCACGCAAGTACTTTGCGACCCTGTGTCCCGACATTTATTCAAACGCAACTTCGTCTGCGCTCACGACACAGTACTTGGCGTGGACGAGCTCCGCGACAGCCTCGACGGCTTACGGTTTCCAGGCGAGCCGTGTGACCCCAGCGAGCATCTGGCAGTGGGCCATCCACGCGGGTCTGGCTCCGTCCACGGCGGGTGATACGTACACTGCACCGACAGGTCCACTCCTCGGTCCACCGACGCTCGCCGCGGGCACTACACCATGTGCCAACTCCGATTATCTCACTGTCACGGGCGGTGTTCCAAATTGGCAGATTGCCGCAGACAACGGCCCCGGAACAGTAAACACCTCCGTGACATTCCCGTGGGCGACCGCATCAACCACGATCTGCCCGGCAGGCACCGCGTTCATCCCGACGGCGACGGCTACAAACCCCCTGCCTTAAATCCCAAGTCGCGAAGCGACTTGTTTGCAGTACTTCCCGCCTTCGGCGGGAAGGAAATTAAGGAGGAATGACGGCGTTTGAAACGGTCGCCATGAGCGTCATGGGACTGAATTTGTAATTTGAAAATGCAACCTGAAGAAACCCGAAACACCGCGGGTCGACTGGAACTGGATTTCCAGCTGCATCAGTTGCGTAAAAATCATCCTGACAAGTACCCTGACGGATATAATTTATCGTTGTTCCGTCAAAGTACTTACTCATCTTTGCGTCGTCCCAAATGGCTGAACGGCTAATCTTCTTTTTGTCGTAGACGAGCTGGTAGTACCACCTGTTTTGGGATTCTGCACCGCGCGTCACCGACTGCATCGGGAACGTAGGTGTTGAAGCATCTTCACCCGACGTCCAGATGTTACTCGTGAGCCAATTTGTCGACGGTCCCGCGAGTGGTCCAATTGTTGGATCACTGAGATCTTGTTCGGCGGACATGATCGGGAACGGCTGAATACAGTACATTTGATTCGCTTCTGCCCGTGATGATGCTCGAATGAATGAAAATTGAGGGTAGCCGGAAATGTCTTTGTAACATGTGTACTGCCGAGGACATGTCATGCTTCCGGAAATGGCATTTGCTATAGTACTGAATGCACTTCCTATGGGTCCTCCTATACTTGACAGTAAATCTGGTCCTATTGATGCAACTTTTTGTAATCTTCCAACCGCTTGCGTGTCTGGGAGACACGTCGACAAACGATTTCGAAGGTCGCTTCCCGAAAGTTGTGTAGCAAACATACTGTTCGTGACGACGACACCGCGTGTATCAGTCGGACCGCTCTTTACTGGGAATGCATTCACGGATGCGTACGGCTGACTCATTTGACCAGGGGGGTGGTACAGAATGGGTTTTGTGACCCAGCCGTCGAGGAACGACATCGGTCGAACCGCTTTTCCGGTTTCTGAAGGTGGGTCTGCTTCAGTTCTCGATCTCCAGCCGCCTACGGTGTACTCGAGTGCATCGTCGATGGGCGCAGCTCTCTGTTCGTACACACCCGCGAGGCTTTCGACGGCGACGAGGACCATCAGCGTAATCATAGCACCGGTCATGACACCGCCAGCGATAAACTGAGCTTTTCCTGAAAGTTTTGCAAATGCCTTTTTGTTTGATGCCATGGTGACACCCATGACGGCGGTTGCAAACATGAGAGAACCAGTTGGACTCGCGAGTGAAGCTTTCAACCCTGGTCCCCAGGAATCCATTCTTTTCACGGCTTCCGTAATTACACCGACACCGCTTCGGATGACGGAAAGTGGGTTTGTATTTCCGAGACCGTCTTCGATCGTACACCCGTGGAGACGAATAAATTCACGTGGTCCGCCAGTTCCGAAAATCATAGACACGCCGTTCAATTCTTCGGTTGGAAGTTCGCACGTTTTTGTCGATCTTCGGTAACACGTTCCGAGGCTTTGACAGTACGCAGGCGTGAAGACGCATCGGTGTGTCGCGAAATCGTATCCGGCACCGTCGACCGAATCAACTTTGTAACTCGTCTGAAACTCCTTAGCCGTCGAGTAACATATTGAATACAACGTACTGTTCATAACCATACACGCACCCTGTTGACCGTTTGTGATGAATGTCTGGTCGCTCGCGTACACGTTTCCTCCAAGAGTATACGACTCGAATGTGTTTGATGAGAGAATGTTTGATCCACCTGGTCCTTTTTTGGCGAGCAGTTCACTGTATGTGTACCACTCGCCGTATTCACCGCCTATAACATTCCCTTTGTTCAGTTCGTCGTACCAACGAACCGTGTTTGCGTTACAATTAGAAGCTGAGTTGAACCCGCATTGGAAACGTTTTCGTCCTTTTCTCATAGGGTCTGTTTTGTAATAGTCAATGTACACAATACCACCGTACCTGGTACACACATTCGAGTATGCTAATTCGTAAAGAGAATCGCGCTGGGAATCCGTGAGTCCCACAAATTCTGGATCGTACGTTTTGAGATAACTCACAAACGACTGTGTCAAGTCGACCGAAACGGCGTTCGATGTTCCTGCACCGTAATAGGAATCGAGTGATGAACGAATAGAACTCTTGTACGGTTCGGTCGTGCGCAAAAGAAACTCACGAACCGCGTCAATCTCAGTCTCGATGCGCGTCTGGTTATAGTACACGTCACCTTTGAATCCAGGCGTGTTCATGTCAACCTGTGTCAATGGGCCGTTGATGAGTGGGAATTGAACGTATGCAAACGGGTACCCGTATCCGGACGTTTCCTGATTTTGTTGGTCCATTCTGTCATTGTACGTTCCAATCACGTCGAGCTGACTCTTGAGACTGAATGTCGAGTACCCATCCATGCGATCCGTCGTGAACAACGCACTTTCATCCGGAAACTGGTTATAAAAGGCGGCATCCGTGAACGTCATGACAACCTGAGCAAAGTCCAAAAAGTCTCCAATCTTTTCAAACCCCGTTGCGAGCGCCTGGCCTCCCTTTGTGTTGGCGAGTTTGTCCAGTGTTCTGTTGATTGGATTGTCAGAAAGTGCATTGATTCCGTTTTTCGCCTTGAACAAAGCTCGAAGCACGTTTCGGTACAACGGACTTTCTTTTTCCATGATGGCCATGAGCTGCAAGTGTGAAAAATTGGACATGGCTTTCGTACTAATCTTGTTCGTACCTTCGGCGCTGCTGTACGCTGGCCGGCTTTCGTCGACACGACCATCTTCTCCTCGCTGGGGTTCACCGGTGACCATTCGCCGAATCTCGTACGACGAAGTATGTGCGTGCTGAAATGAGGCTAGCTTTGCACGTTCTGCAGGTGTCAATTTGTTCATCGCTGCATTTGTTTTGCGAACTTGTTCTTCGAATATTTGTTTGTACGTTTTTTCAAGCTCGGCAATCTTCGCATCAGTCTCGGTACTCGAAAGTCCCGAACTACGAAACTGTTCTTCGAGAATGCTTCGAAACTTGGCCTCGAATGTCTGTTTGTAACGCGCTTCGAGATCCACAATCTTTTGTTTCCATGATTTTTCCCCAAGATCGACGATATCGACGAGCTGTTTACGAAACGTTTCATCCAGGTATTTATTGATTCTTTTCGTGGTGTTTTCTGTGAACGTTTTGCTGTCTGGTCGAAGCGACTCCACGACGCGGAATCGTTCCTCGTAGATGGTCTTGTATCTCTGTTCAACGTCTCGAACGAAATCATCCGTGACACCCTGATTCTTATAAGTTCTGTCGAGTTCTGAGCGCATCTGGTCTTCGAGAAAGTTTTTGTACTTTTTGTCGATTTCTCCGACTCGGCGTGCAGTTTCATCTTCCGTGAGTCCTCTGTCCAGGAGTGTACTGCTTCTTTCTTCTCTGAGTCGTTCCTCGAACGCTGCACGCTGTTTTTCTTCGGCGATGGACACGCGTCGCTGAACATCTTCGTCCGAGAGTCCCCTTTCGGCGAGTAAATCACTCCTCTGTGCACGGAGATTTTCTTCGAGAGATGCTCTCTGTTTTTGTTCAACCTCGGCGACCCGTCTTTGGATCTGTTCATCCGTGAGACCAGCCTCACGAAGAGCTCGACTCTGTTCTTCCCTAAAGTATTCTTCGTACAAGGACTTTTGTGTTTTTTCGGCGGTTGAAACGCGCCGTTGGATATCTTCTTCCGTCAGACCCGCCTTCTGTATAGCCTTATTCTTTTCGTCGCGGAGTTGTTCCTCGAGCGCTTTGCGTTGCGTCTCCTCTGCGGCTGAAACGCGCCGTTGGATGTCCTCGTCCGTAAGACCCGCCTCTCGTAGAACCTTATTCTTTTCGTCGCGGAGTAGCTCCTCGAGTGTCTTGCGTTGCGTCTCCTCTGCGGCTAAGACGCGCCGTTGAATGTCCTCGTCCGTGAGGCCAGCCTCGCGCAAAGCCTTGCTCTTTTCTTCACGGAATTGTTCCTCGAGCGCCTTGCGTTTCTCGTCCTGAGCGGCTGAAATGCGCCGCTGGATATCCTCGTCCGTAAGACCCGCCTCGCGCAGAGTCTTGTTCTTTTCGTCGCGGAGTTTTTCTTCGAGCGCCTTGCGTTGCGTCTCTTCGACGGCCGAGACGCGCCGTTGAATGTCCTCGTCCGTGAGACCAGCCTCCCGTAGAACCTTGTTCTTTTCGTCGCGGAGTTGTTCCTCGAGCATCTTGCGTTGCTTCTCTTCTGCAGCTGCAATACGATCTCGAATCTGTTTTTCGGTAAGTTCTGCATTGCGCAAAACTTTGTTTTGTTCGTCTCGAAGAAACTCTTCAAACTTTTTAGCACGCGAATCGTCGATATCTTTGAGTCTATTATCGAAATCATCCGTCAACCTTTTTTCTCGTCGGGCCTTTTCTTCCGCTTCGGCACGTGCTTTTTCGTCGAGTTTTCGTTGTTGGTCTCTTTCAGCAGCGTCACGGAGTTTCTTTCCGAGATAGTCTGCAAGCATCATGGCGAGAAAACCGTATATACCCGCATTGTCCCCTCTCGCTGGATCCCACGACAGAGCATCTGTAGCAGCCCCCGGACCTCCGAATTGTCCACTGACATCTAGACCTGATGAGCCAGGTGTAGTGCCAGGTGGTTGGGTTTCAGAGGGTGGTTTTTCAGTCAACTTTTTATACACTTGATAAAAGATCAAAAGTAAGATGACTATTATAATTACAATCCCTAAAGCCTGGACCGTGCCAGACATCTAATATAGGCAAAAGTTTTTTCTTCGGCAAAAGTAACAATGGCTGACTCATCGTCGACGGTCGGCAAAGTGATGGCTATTGGTGGTCTCGTATTTCAGGCGGCTATAATCGGTCTTCTGATATGGCTGGTGTACAAAGCGTATGAATGTAGTACGGACAATTCAAAGTGTTCGACATTTATTTACAGCATCATCCGCTCAGGAACAAAGTACGACAAGTACAATGGACTTGTACCTCTATCAAATGTAGAAGCTATCATCGATAGCAAAGTGACATCAGCAAACACGTGCGCAGCATGGTGTACAAAGACGTACGGGTGTAATGGATTCGTATGGGATGGTGCCAAATGCAGTCAGCTCAACGACCCAACGTCAGCACTGCTCGTTCCTTCTATGGGTGACACGTACGTAGTCCAGGATGCAGACCACCCAATGGCTGGTTTCGTCGCTCGGCCTGCAGGCCAGGACTTTTCGAGCAACGTTGCTCAGAAACTGGGAAGTCTACTCACGAACACGACCCCGACGGCGTGTGCCTCGAAATGCAAAGACCAGGCTCTTACGGGCAATTGTGTCGGATTTTCGATGCTCACATCAAACAATTGTCAGCTCGTGTCAAACATCGCAAATGTTGTGACAACAGCTAATGTACAGAGTTATGTGTGGACATCTCTCAGCGCTTCAAACTATTCAGAGGCTAAATTTTAACCTCTCATAATCGCTATACCCTTCATGAAGAATATGAATGCAGCAATAAAGACTACAACGAGTAGAATTGTCTTCCATGGGATTCCACCTAGAAACTGACCAAACGCCCCAAATGCGTTCGATGTAGTCGATGCAATTTGAGCGACATCTTTGCCCGCTGCGTACGCGATACGATCTTCACAACTCGTGTTGATTTCAAATGACGCAGTGACGTTTGAAAAATCAATTTCCATTGTATCATACTTGCCCGCAATTTCAATCTGTGTAATGGTGTCATCGTCGTTATTCAAAACAGCGTGACTCCCCGAAATGGACGTTTCGACAGTTCCCACCGCATTTGATGCAGTGACGACTATAGTATCGGTCGTCAACAGATGAACGGCTGGGTTATACGTGAGCCAAACCTTATGCTGGTCACTCTGAGGTTGTGGAGCCCACGCAGGCCACCAGTCCGGATACTCTGGCCATGCAGCAGATTTTATCGCTGTTATTTTGGGTTCCATTTTATCGATGTTGTCACAATCAACAAGTCCTTGAACCATCGCAGCCAATAAAACAGCAAATGGCAACAACATGAGTCCGCCCATGGCTCCGTTTTTCACTTTTTCAGAGAATGATTTTTTCGCCCGTTCCTTCCCTTCGGGCGAATGCTGACTCTCTGGATTATTTTCGTCTTGTTTCTGTTTTTGTGTAGTCGCTTCGGGTGTTTGACTTTCAGTTTCAGTCCTCGGTCTCGTAGGTTGATTGTGACTACCGGCCCCTGGAACGGGATCTCTCCCAAGCAGTTTTCTGACTCGTTCTTTCACTCCTTTTGGTGGAGCTGGTGCATCAGGGTTTGACGTGTGAGGTGGTTTCGGTGGAGTCGGAGCGTTAAATTTAGGAGGCATTAAGATACACTACTACTAGTAGTCATAGAAAATGTTCGTGGTCACCAAGGCGTTCTTTGACATTCACGGTCGCAAGTACATTGAGCTGGATGGTCTCCATGTCAAAGTACCGTTTCGTTACAATCGCGTGACGGGTGTCGATGTCCAGGGTCACATCCCTATCCAGGATATGCCTGCTGGGACTCAGGTCAAGGCTGAGGTCCGGACCGTCAAATGGGACGGTCTAGAGTACTACGTTCTTAAGAGTATATGTCCCAGTCCCCAAGGTCCGAAGGACCTTGTGTCCCCGCCGACGGAAAACAAGTTTTCCTGACCCGTCACGGAAAGTGCGTTCCCAAAGACCCGGACCTGAAACGTCAGCTGACGGTCAGGGCTGTTGAGAATGCCATGGGTATTCGTCCACCGTCATTCAAGGTGTTTCGTGATGGAAAATCAGGCTCGATGTACATTCCTCGGTTTTACGGCGAACCAGCCGTCGTCGACAGACGAGTCGAACCTGTACAGGCGCGTATCGAATTCGTGGGACAACTCAGGGATGCGACGCGACAGAACGAGGCGTTCCGTGCCGCTACCAAGGCGTTTCGGGAAGTAGGCGGTGGTGTATTGTCTCTGCCTCCGGGTTTCGGGAAAACGACCTGCGCATTGGCATATGCGGCACATCTGAAAGTACGTACGCTGATCATAGTTCACAAAGAATTCTTGGCGAATCAATGGAAGGAACGTATAGGTCAGTTTTGTCCTGGAGCAACCATCGGTCGGGTCCAACAGGACACGTTCGATATCGAATGCGATTTCGTCATTGCGATGATCCAAACCATGTGTTCCCGTGAGAATGACCCCAAGGCGTTCGATTCGTTCGGCTTTGTAATTGTGGACGAAGCGCATCACATAGGTGCCGCTGCCTTTTCACAGACGATGTTCAAACTCTGTCCCAAGTATACACTCGGTTTGACAGCGACGCCAGAACGTAAGGATGGACTGACGAACATCCTGTACTGGTTCTTGGGTCCCGAGATTTTCAGGGTTCAACGTGAGAATCAGGCGACGACGCGGGTCGAGACTGTTTTTTTCGACGACCCCTTGTTCCGGGAGGCACCACCAGTGTCACGGCTCGGTAAGATTAACATGGCTGGTATGGTGACTCAACTCACGGAGATTGATGCTCGGAACCAGAAGATTCTCAGTTTGGTCCGTGGTTTGGATCCGTCCCGACGGGTACTCATATTGAGTGACAGGCGCGAGCACTGTTTTTGGCTTCGGAACAACCTCGAGGGGTCGGCAGTCTACCTCGGGGGTATGAGTGAAAAGGACCTCGACGCGGCGTCAAAACACCATATCATCATCGCAACGTACTCGATGGCCCAGGAAGGGCTCGACATTCCGGTCCTGGATACACTCTTGATGACGACACCACACTCTGACGTGACACAGGCTGTCGGACGAATCATGAGAGAAACACCAGGCAAGGTGAATGCTCCGCTCATCATAGATATGGTGGATCGTTGGTCGGTTTTCAATTCAATGTTTAGGAAACGGTGTGTCATCTACAAAACGGCTGGATTTACAGGGGTGGACGACAGGAACGGAGTTCCCCCTGGACTCGGCGGTGCGCAAGAATTCCCCAAAGGGAAATGTTTACTGTGAGTAGAATGTCAGCTGCGACCGTGAGCGCCCTGGCACTTATTGCACTCATGGTGTTTTTTATCGTCGAGTCTCGTCCTCAGAAAAAGACTCTTTCTATGCTAGACCTCGCCGAATTCAGGGATTTACCCGGCGAGCTCCGCGCGATGATTCGTTCGGTGATGCCGAACGGCGCACAGCTCAAGAAACACTGGGCGCACATGACACCCCAACAGAAACAGATGGTTATGCAGCAGATTTCGGCACAGATGCCTCAACAGCCTCAGCAGGATAATCGCCCGCCTGCACCGTCTGTCGTTGTCAAGCCCGAGCCGCCAGCAGTTCAGGAGCCGAGGGGACAAGAGAAGTCTCTTGGACTCAAGTCCGGGTTTCTTTTATCTGATGGCGTCAACAAGAGTAAGAAGAAAAACACCAAGAACAAAAAACATGATGAGGTGGTTACACTCAGTGACGTCGGGGCCTCCGAGGACGAAGAGCCCGTCTCGACTGACATTACTGACGCTGACGCCTGAGGGCTGTTGCTTCCAAGGCGGAGAAGGAGGTTCCTCTCTGTCAAAGGGCGCGTAGGACAACCCCATCTAATCTACGCTAAGAAAATTTAGTCCCGAAGGAACATTGGTTCCGAGTTCGCCGTGCCACGGAACAACGGGCACGGACAAGAGGCTCCGCCTCTTGGACTTGGGTGCCCCTTGGTATTTTTAAAACTTCCCATCCGGGTTGTTCCCACCACGTGTGACGATTTCGTCAAACGACGTCTTGGGAACAGTCTCTACATCAATGTCGACGCCGTGATTCGGGTCGATACCAACGACTTCGGGACCAGCGACGCTGTCCTGGGTAACTGGTAGAGGTAGAAGCTCATGGGAGTCCATTTATTATTAATGGTTATTTTTAGTATGAGGCCACCTCCTTAATCTGACACACGAGCCCATCAAACATCTTTTTGATCGCCTCTGGGTCTTCCTTGTCACTGATTGCCATCTCTTCACCGCTCACGTAACGAATACGAAGCTCTGAAGCGGTGGGATCGTGCTGTACAAATTGAACCGACTTGGGATGGACAACCACAAGTCGACTCACAGTCTTTTTGAGGGGATTCACAGTCAGTTTCGGAATGAGAATGTAAGGAATCCGAATCATTTTATTTTAAGAAGCGCTATAGCTTTAGAGGGTCACTTCCTTCTTCTTGGACTTGCGCTTCTTGGCACCACCGACATTCACCTCCTTCGTGTCCGACCCGAAATCGACGGACACAATATCCGAGATGGCATCCTCGTCCTGAGTGGCAGGCGGGTTACGAGGACCTGGCTCGCGCGTGCCGACTGCGGGTGGCGGGCCGATGATTCCACCCATCAGCGTCGACAGATCCAGACCGGGTCCACGCATCTCGTGGCGACCCGCTGAGATACCACCGGCAGATGGAGGGCCCTGCTGCTGCGCCTCACTCTGAGTACGCTGGACGGCATCCACCATGTTCTTGACCAGGTCTGGGTTCTGCTTGAGCACCTTGTTCATGTCCGGCATCGCCGATTTGAACATCGAGTTGGTCAAGTGGAACATCATCGCGGATCCACCCACCATCATAATCAGCTTCACCTCTGGTGCGACGTTCACCTTCGTGTTGTACTTTTGGTACAACTCCTCGAAAACACCGTCGTAGTCATCCTGATTCTCCATCACATTCTCTGACCAGCCGTCGAGCTGCAGGTCAAAGGGGTCGAAACGCTTGTTCAGAAACTCGAGACCGGTCACGCACGCCACCAGCATACGCTTCTGGAAACGAATAGCACGCTCAGCCTCGATGGCGTACGTCAGGCGCTTGTACTCTGTACGAATCTCCTCAATGTCACTGTAGCTGGTCAGGCGATTTGACGTGTTCATTCCCTTTTTGGCCAGGCGAGCAATCTTGTTGAGCAGATCCGCCTTTTCATCCTCGATCGTCTTGTAGCCCTCGGACGGCATCTGCGGTCCACCGCCTCCTCCGCCACCACCCATCTGCTGCTGGTAATCATCAGCCATCATTGGTTCAGGCTCCTCACCGCCGTCCCACATCTCGGGTGGGGCAGGACCGTGCGTCTGACGTTTGTTCGGGTTTGTGAACATATCCAGACCAGCCATGTCCTCTGGTGGAGCCATCTGCTGCTGCGGCGGCGCCGGACCGCGACGGAACGGACGAGCCTGTGGCGGCTTACGCACTGGAACGGCACGCTCAGCAGGTGCGAATGAAATGTCATCCATCAGACGGCGTTCGTCGTCATTCAGGGTCAAAGTCACAGGAGCCGATTCTGGGAGAAGGTCCATCCTGTAATCCTTAAAGAAAGGAAGTCTTATGCTTTAGACGCGACCAGTCCAACAGGCGCCTCGCGCCTGTTGTCCCCCCACCGAAGGTGGAAAGTTCGCCGCGAAGCCTATACCAGACCGACGGACAAGGGGCACACGTGCCCCTTGGACTTTTTTTCCACACATACTAATAAATGAAGGCTGCTAAGATTGTGATGAACATTGTTATCATCGGTCTCCTCCTGATTATCCTGCGTCAGGTGCTGGGTCGTGGCATCAGCGGATACGGTGCTGCTCTCACGACAACCCCAGGCGCGGGTATGTCCGCTGGTCCATCCAGCATTTTCGGTCTGAAGTACGATCTCGGTTGCACCGCCAGCGGCTTCAACCCCCAGTCTGCGTACTACTCCAAGTCTCTGACCCCAGGTGGCTGGTGCAAGGACATGGACTTTGTGCGTAACCAGGAGCGCGATTACAGCATCGACAGCGGCATCGGTGGTTCTCTGCTGAGCAAGTAGAGACCGACTCCATGGAGTCGTGATCAGAGTCCTTTACATCTGAGACATCAGCAAATACACAAGGGTAAGAAGGGCAAAGATAACGTGAGCAATGCCGAAGAACAGACGGTTCGGTTCAGCTGCCAGCGCAACAGTCTTGTTGGCTGAGTAATCGTAAATCATAGCCACACCGCTGCCCATCGCAGCGACGAAAAGAGCCACGAGTGCCATAACAGACGCCGTTTTTGGCTGGTACAAAAGGAAACCGATCAACACCGTCATCGTGATCGTCATCCACGCCGCCACCTGACCGGCACGGGACTCGCTCGGCTTTTCGGCGTTCGCCCGTCCGTTCACCTGGACCAGTTGACGGATGCCCTGGACGCCCAGGAATGTCAACATGAACAGCTTTGCGATATTGGCCTTGCTGCTATTGAACGAATTGTTTGCGTACGCATTCATTTATAAAGAGGTGACATTATTTTTATAGAGACATGAATTTCGCTGAACTCGACGAAGAAGAAGATAATGGTGCCAAGGTCCTGATGATGGACACCTACGACCGTCTCCTTCGGCTGAGAAGCATCCTCGAGTTTGAGGAGAATGATAAACCCATCCCGAAACATGAACTGTTCGATTCGGTGGACCAACTGAAATCCGAGTACATCGATGCCGTGACTGAAGTGCTCACTGGATATATGAACATGTACGCGAAAAAGGAAAAGGCGAGCCATATGCTGAGCGTACTGGACAAGCTTGGAAACAAGGATGTCAAGTATGTCCAGTTGCTGCGTGAGGTTGTCGAACAGTTTGATCGTGATGAATGTATAACCGAGGATGCTGAGAAGCTCAAGGAAAAGACGACCAAGATGCTTTCGCTCCGTAACGTGTTTTCATTGTGCAAAGATGTCGACGTCATGTCGAGTTATATGTGTTTCGTGTGTCTCGAACGACCTGTGACTGAGTTTATCGATCCGTGCGGACACGTCATATGTGGACAGTGTTCGCAACGGAGTGCGCTCCACGTATGTCCGTTTTGCAGAGGGTCCGTTCGTCAGTACCGGAAGATGTTTTTGGGGTAAAGTCCAAGGGGGGAAGCGAAGCTTCCCCGGTTGTCCGCCGCGCAGCGGCAGCGAAGGAGCCGTGCTTCGCACGCCTCAGCGAAAGGTCCATTCAGGTGTCCGAAGGACACCGCCGCGCAGCGGCGAACAAGTCACTGCGTGACTTAACGGAACGTCCGAACATCCTTGGGTGCCTCCTTCCAAAAAGTCACTGGGTCCGTCTCGTACAACTCAAACAGACGGGTGTTGTCCTCCTGGCGAAGAACTTCAGGCTCTTTGCCGTTGGCATCCTTGAGACCCGGTGGAAACTCTTCCGACAGGAACGTCTTGAGTGACGCCAGGTCGGGGTTGTACATGCACGCCAATTCGTAACCGATGTCGAGGTCAAGACCCTCGTCATCAGTACGGACCCAGTAGTGTTCGCAGATTTCTCCCGGTGAAATGCAGTACCCGTGGATGATGCTCGATTTGATCCCCTTTTCACCCAGGAGCTTCTTCAGAACGGCACAGTGGTGTACGACGGATCCAGAAATCTTATGGAGCTTCATGCGCATAGCTGTGCGTTTCAGATCCATCTGTATTAAATTTGTCGACATGTTTTAAATGGATAAACGCCGCGCACTTGTGCTGCTGAATACCCTGAATCGGTATTACAAAAACATGAACCGCCTGAGAACTCCCATGCGTACCCGTGGAAATGCATTGATGCTCGTAACACCGGAACTCGTGAGTCATCGCATATCTCCTCGTCGTCGTTACGTACGTCGTGTGCGTCGTGTCACGGCGCGGTGAAATTAGTCCAAGGGCCGCTACTCGGCCCTTGTCCGCCAGCCGCACGGGACTTCGCACCTTCGGTGCGAGGGAACGGTTAAAACTAAAATGCCCCTGTAGGGTATGGAGGATCCGATTCTTACACCGAGTCTCGCACGATTCACGACATTTCCGGTACGTTACTCGGATCTGTGGGACTTGTACAAGAAGGCGGTGGGGTCGTTTTGGACGGTGGAGGAGATTGACCTCGCTGGGGACCTCAAGGATTGGGACAAACTCAACTCGGACGAACAGCACTTCATCAAGATGGTTCTCGCGTTTTTTGCAGCCAGCGACGGAATCGTGATGGAGAATATCGACATGAATTTCTCAAAGGATGTCCAGATTGCCGAGGCGCGTTCGTTCTACTCGTACCAGGGGTTCAACGAGTCGATTCACAGCGAGACGTACTCGCTCATGATTGACAAGTTGGTCAGAGATCCAGAGGAAAAGGCGCGTCTATTCAGGGCTATAGAGACGTCACCGGCTGTGAAACGTAAAGCAGAATGGGCGCTCAAATGGATGCAACAGGACTCGCCTTTTGCACAGAGACTGGCTGCTTTCGCCTGCGTGGAAGGCATCTTCTTCTCGGGATCCTTCTGTTCCATCTTCTGGTTGAAAAAGCGCGGTCTTATGCCCGGTCTTTCTTTCAGCAACGAGCTGATTTCGAGGGACGAGGGACTGCACCAGGAGTTTGCAGTGACGTTGTTCAGCCACCTGTTGGACAAACCGTCTCAGAATACTATCGTTGAGATTGTTCGTTCAGCAGTTGAGATTGAAAAGATGTTTATTCTGGAGGCTCTTCCGTGTAAGCTCATCGGTATGGATTCAGCTGAAATGTCCCGGTACATTGAGTTTGTGGCGGATCGTCTTCTCATGCAGCTCGGGTGTCCCAAGGTTTGGAAGTCAGAGAACCCGTTTGATTGGATGGAGACGATTTCGCTCGAGGGAAAGACGAATTTCTTTGAGAAACGTGTCGGTGATTACTCAAAGCACATGATTGCCGAGGGTGACGGCATCAGGTTTGACGAAGAGTTTTAGCTCATCGCGAAGCGATGAGAGCCGCGCAGCACGGCGGACAACGGGTTTCCTCGTGGACTCTAAACGTTGCGCATGATCGTGTTCACATTCCTATAATTTCTACGAGGAGGACTGGGACGCCGCGGTGAACCACGTATCGTCGGGCTGCGTATACGTTTACGGGTTGCGACGCGGGCCTGTACATTCTCGTGCGTTTGTACGGCGACATTCACCGCACTCGATGGAATCCCAGTGGGCACACGTCTTACAAAGCGTTGGGCGGTTTGACCAGCGGAATTCGATCTCATATAGTTTCGCATGGCGTTTCCGCCTGTGATACGAGCACTTGACGCGCGACACGCCATGATAAGGTAGATTCCCGGTGCACCCGATATCACCTGACTGACAGTGCGCGTCTTTTTATAAAGAGTTTTATGCCCCGTGGACATGTCTTTGACGCCGCACACTTTATCGTACTGAGTAAGAGGAGTGTTGACTCTGACCTGGACCTGTTTTGTTGAACCGTTTGGTTGTCGGACTCGGAATTTTTTAATCTCGTAGTCCCACATATCAATCTTCAGATCGGGAAAGATGTCATTTGGTCCATACACGTGATTCTTCCAGTACCCGAGACGAGTCGGGAGAATATTCGCCTCGCGACCGGCAAAGACATTACGCAAATAACGAATACTGGTGTACGCGTCAGATGTAGGGGAAAGTATACCTGTCGCTGCAAGCTGACCGGGGGCTCCCATGAAAACAACAAATCGACCGGGCGGTACACGACCTGGCTCTGGAATCTGAAGCCCGTGCCCAGCCATCCACCGAATACGGGTCGACGGTTTTGCTGCGTATTCACGAAACAGGTTGACAGTTTTTCCAGTATTATCGAGGACGCTCCAACGCGACGCTGGACTGCGTGTCATTGTACGCCGACGCCCAGAATTTGGTCGCAGTGACATATACGATGTATCAAGAAAAAAGTCAAAGGTCGTTGATCCATTTATCCAAATGACTCGGAGGTATCAACTCAGACCCACGTTTATACGTGATGTTCATGTTTTCCCAGAAATCGATGATTCGAACGAGCGAATCGTCGCGGTTCAAATCGAACCAGATGGACTCGGCCCTGCCGAAACATACGATGACCAGTGGTTTCTTGTATAGCGCTGGAAGGTTTCGGTACTTGACTGGAACCCCCAGGATCTTTTCACCCGCCGTCCCCTTTGTGAACCAACTCTGCGTCTTGACTTCGATGATGCAATCTTTCGTTTCCCAATCGGGTTTGTGTCCGTTGAGTTTCACTGGAATCCAGCCGTCCGGGTACAACTCACGGATGAGTTGTTCACCGAGTATACCCGACCACGCTTTGGCTTTTGATTTTTTCGGGCGGTACTGTTCGACGAGCGCGCGACCCCATTCGTTTTCTTGGCTTTTGGACATTTTCACATTTCCCAAAAGCCAAGAACGCACTGTTTGGTTACTGAGCATTACATGAATGACGGTTCGAATCTTTAACACGGACTTAAACGTTTTGTAGACTTATTGTATAATGGACGAACAAATATGTGAAGTGTTCCAGTGCGGTAACAAGGTGGCGGTATTTGGTAACGTGTGCAACAAACATCTCCCCAAGTGTTCAAAAGAGGGGTGTAAGTTCAAGATTTTACCAGGGCGTCACGGGCTGTGTCGCGAACACGACAGGGAATGGATGTATGCGAACAAACCCGAGTTCATGTTTCTGGTTGACATGCTTGAGAGAGAAGGAGATCCCTGATTTCAGACCTACGTTGTTTTGAAACTTGTTTAAAGTATTGTATGAGTCTGTTTCTTATATTAGGATAAGCCTCACTCTTTTCTACATATCGATAATAATCACTTGAAAAATATGGACTTTGTTTATAACGCGCTATAGACATTGGTTCGGGCATATATGGATCTGTAACGTCATATTTAAACTTATAGGTTCTGTAGTCCCACCCTCGTTCTTTAATAATAGGAAACACACGAGGAATCAAAAAACCGTACCAAATCGTATATATAAACTGAGCGAGACTCGAGTGATGAACTTTACCGTTAATGTAGTACATGATAATGTCTCGACTTATGTTCGGTTGACACACTGAATTGTATTTGTCAAAGATTTGAGCAAGTGCAGTCGAAATCGTCGAACCGTTAAAGTCAAGTCCAATGTGTGATAAATCATGTGCTTTAGGTGCTTTATGAACTTCACGGACACACGGTTTTTTCTTTGCTAGGTGTTGATTTAAATTTGCACGGGCTAATGACATGTATGAAGCTGAAAATTTTTTTGAACACTTATCACACTGAACGGTATGCATCATACTAGTACGATATAAAATATTTTTTTGTTTTTTAGGAAAAAGAACAGGGTCACTCTGAATTTCTCAAACTACAAGGAAAAAATCAATATGCCATATAACAATCAACATTCAAAAGTTTCTTGGGGTTTGAGTCCGCCTGAGGTTTTTTGTTTTTTAGGAAAAAGAACAGGGTCACTCTGAATTTCTCAAACTACAAGGAAAAAATCAATATGCCATATAACATTCAACATTCAAAAGTTGATCGTGAATCAATCGCCCAGGTTCCGTTTTATGAGTCGTCTGATTGTATCCCGGCCGAGTTCAATCTTGATCCGTTCGTGACGAGGTTCTTCGTCGTCTTCGTCCGGTACAGGTGTGTCGTCTTCGTGACCACCACACGATATGACCTTATCACCTATTTTTTTACATTCATCGTAGATAATCTTACCTATCGTCACGAGGGCACCAAGAATAACACCGAGAATCTCAGCCATGGTACTACCTAAGGAAAAAATGTAATGTTCGATTATGTACGCTCGCTACTCTGCAATCATCGGCACAATGGCTCTGAGTTTCCAGGTGCTCGTTCTCGAGCCATGGCACCAGCAGATTTCGAATGAGATTCGAGAACTGAAAAAATCCATGAAGAAAGTTTAGTCTTTCTCGTGCTCAGCGACTTTAAGCAAGTAGTACCCTACACCGACGCCCGTACCAACGAGTCCAGTGAGTGCGACCGTCCCGAACACTACACCGATGAAGTGCCACATTGACATTTAAACGCATCGAGTCTCTATTTTACAATGGACGAGTTCGGTCGTCCGGTTGAAAAGGAACAGGTGGTGATGATCGTGCCACACCACGGCGCAGGGTTTGAGGAAACCCTCGTGTTTACAAGTCTCGAGAAGGCGAAACGATTTTGGTCGATTCTCGAGACTCGTGAATGTGTTGAATTTCGTCAACTCACGTTTGATGTTGATTTGGATGCATGGGTGTACTAGTCGAACGGGCGGAGCCCGTTCATCGCCATGGAGCCTGTCGGACAAGGGACACTTGGACAACAGGTAAACCTGTTGGACTCAACCCCGCTTCGCAATTCGGTTGAAGATTCCCATCAGACTGTTGTTTGCTTTCTTGGCGTTATAAAGAGCTCTCCGTCTGGCATTCATTCTGGCGCGGGCGGCATTATTCATCTTGGGCTTGTTGTTGTTCTTGGCGTTCGGCATTTAATCATACTTGATATTTTTTTTCCAACGGACACGTAGTGTCCGTTGTCCGTAGCGGGTTCAGATTCCAACGGACACTAACGTGTCCGTTGATTTCATCTTTCCAAAGTTCAACAAACTCCTCTGTTTGTTTGTCGGTTTCGACGGTGGTATGTCGTCGTCCGTACTATGGTACCACTTGTCATTCACATGTGCCATCCACGGCATTCTAAGTCGATCCAGAGTTTTCCGACAGATGACACATGGAAGTGAAATGCCCGGAAGTCCATCCTTTCGAACACGTTGAACGACAATGGGTCCAAATTTCCTGTAGGTCCAGGAAACGAAACGGGCAGGTGACACTCCTTCTCGTTTCGCTTGGTGTTGAAGTCGAGCGATGAGACGACGTTCTGCACAGCAGCTGCAATTACTTGGCGTGGGCCCATACGGGACAGCGACTGTGCGACAACGGTCCAGAGACGCTGCACTCAATATACATTGTTTTACAAGACGTTAAAAACTTTAAGTCCAACGAATTTCGTTGTCCGCCGTCGGCGGTCAAGTCCTTCGGACTTGAACTTAAGCAGCTCCGCATCCGCAGCTCGAACGTGCCGTCTTGGGTCCGTAGAAAAAGCGCCACAGCAGGTGCGTCAGAATGACAAACACCAGAGCGTGCAGCAACAGACCGCCCAGCTTGGGAACACATTCTCCTGTTGCGACCCAGCTGCCGAGCAGGGTACGAGTCAGCTCAAAGGACTGAGGGCTGGCGAGAACAACGAAGGTGGCAAAGGGAATGATCTTCTTGACGGGATCCATTTAATAAGAGTTTAGAAATTAGTTAAGAGGAGCCTGAAGCAAAGCGAAACGTCTATTGTTAACAGCCTTATTTACACGAGCTTTGTTATTATTAGATGTTGGGTATCGCTGATTAGTTTTCACTTTACTGAGTTGTTCAAGGGTATTATATTTTCCGATGTTTGCAATCAATGTAATTACGGCACTGTTAGTTTCTAACTCTGCGTTTTGTGTAGCAGCCTCGACTGGCTTTGGTGCTGCATTCGTAGCTGCTGTTACGACTGGCTTTGCCTCTGCAAGAGCCTTTTCCAGTTCCTTGATTCTCGCACTCTTATTCGCCGCTGATGCGTTGGCTACATTCTTCGCCGCCTTGAGAGCGTTACGCAGTTTAACGTTTGCAACGTTATGAAGTGCTTTTACGAGCGCAGCGTTTGCCTGATTCTGGCTTAGACCATTGGCCGCTGGGGCTGGAGCGGCGTTAGAGCGGCGGCGAAGCAAGGACATCATTACTAGAGACACACAAAAAATCGCGGGGGGACGGCAGGCACTCCGTGCACGGGACAATGGGCTTCGCCCATTGGACCACAGACTTAAAGCAAAGAGATGTATGAAAGGTAGAACAAACTCAATGGCTTCTTTCACCGTCCGTCGTATCTCTGATTTTTCCGCTTCCGATGTCACCTTCTCCGCTGTTCGCAAGAACACGATGGGTGGTAAGGTGGTCTACCTGAACGGCGCCGGCAACTCGAAGCTCCTTTTCCAGCTCCCTCAGCTCCGTGCTCCGTACGGTCTGAGCACGTATACCGATGCGGCGTCCGGCAAGACGTCCTATTCTCTGAGCTTGTCCCTGGACAACCCTGAGATTGTCACCAAGCTGAAGGAGCTGGATGACAAGGTGGTGGATTTCGTACACGCCAACTCGGTCACGTGCCTGGGCAAGCAGTACAACAAGGAGGTGATGAAGGAGGCTCTGTACAAGTCTCCGATGGCTCCGGGAAAGGGTGAGTACGCCCCGACCCTGAAGCTGAAGATGATGACTGGTGCCAACGGTGACTTTACCGCCGAGGCGTACGACTCGAACCGTAAGCTGCTGAAGCTGACCCCGGAGAGCCTGGAGAAGGGTCAGGGTGTGGTGACCATCGTAGAGATTAACCAGATTTGGTTCATCGACAACAAGTTTGGTATCAGCGTCCGTCTCCAGCAGATGCTCCTGGCGCCGACCAACAAGCTGAAGGGTTTCGGTTTCATCGACCAGCCAGCCGTTGAGGCGGCACCCAGTGACACGGCGGATGCCGAGGAGGACGAGGAGCTGGTGGATGACGAGGAGGATGCCGACGTATGACTTGTAAAAATCCCACCTTTCATCTGACGAGAATGATATTATCACCATCTCTCGTATGTGTATACCCATAAACTATCAACTTTTCTAAAATAGCGTCTACGTGTTCTTGTGCAGTCCATGCGTTTGCTTCAAACTGTATTTTAGGAATCAACGGAAACCCATCGGATACGCAATCCAGGTACGATTGAAGAATCGTGACATCGTGACCCTCTGTATCCATTTTAAGGTACTTACATGTTTTGACGTGACACATGTTTATGATGTCACCGAACGTATATACAGGTACTTGGTCCTTTATGATGATTTCATCCGGGACTCTTCCGGCAATAACTGGGTGGACTGCATTCACGGAATTACACCCGCGTATCCAGTCAGGTAAGTCGTGTTTTTTTATATTCTCGGGACTGATGCTGTACACGTCTATAGTCCCTGAAACGTTGGAAACGGCGCCGTGTATTTTCGTAACGTGCGGGGGATTTGGAAGTGCGTCGAGATATCTCTTCACAGGTTCGATTGATATACCCTTTTTAAAGCCTGCATTCTGAATTTCAGTCTCGAAATCGCTCGTACCTATTTCTATAAAGTCGTAATCGTCTGATGTATCAGGGTAATGTTTAGTGAGATGGTCTAAGTTGGATCTATTTGGGTTTGGTCTGTACCAATCGACTCCACCTTGTAGCGACTGAAAATATTCTTCATACATGTAACCGACTTTATCGAACGAAAAATTCGTTTCAGCCCATTCCCTACAATTTTTGGGGTCGATGAGGTGAATGTTCCGAGCGGCCCATTCAAACTGCTCGTACGTTCTACACTTGAACCCGGTGACACCGTGAACGTTGTTTTCACCTGGACCTCCCCAGTCGTTCGTGAGGATGGGTGTGCCCGACAACATGGCTTCAATGGCGACGCACCCGAACGGTTCCATGTACAGCGTTGGCATGATGAGACATTTCGCCTTGGCCATGAGTTGTTTTCGTTCTTCAACCCCTACGTATCCGACAAAATCCACATGATCCGGGATTTTGTCGTACCCGAGGGACAAGAGATTACCCTGCCCACACACCTTGAGACGGGCTCCAATTCGAGCCGTCAGATCAATCGCAAGCGTAACTCCCTTGTCAAAATTGAGTCGTCCGATGAATAAAAAGTAATCCTCCTTGGGTTGCGTCGCATCGAAATCGTTCACGTCAAAGTAATGGGGTATCACGACGTGGTAGTAATTCATTTGTAGATTCGAATCTTCTACGAACCTGTGCATGAAAGCGTACGACGGATACACTTTGTAATTGCAGAACGAAGCTGGATATCCTATAGCAGGTTCAACGACAATCATGTCTTGGTGCGCATCTGCTATTCTCTTATGCCAGAACCCACCAAAGAGGAGTAAAAAATCACCGGGTCGTTTTCTTTTTGAAATTTCGTAAATTGTATTCCTTGCAATCAACGAGTACAATTCAGAATCGTCACTGAGGACAGTGTACTGGTTTTTACGAATGTCGTACAGATTACCGTACAATGTATCGTATGTTTCAGGCTCGACTACGGTCACCAACCCGGTACATTCAACTTTCGAATTTCTGTGACCGTAGTGGATAATTTCATGTCCACGACGTGACATCATCGCACAAAAATTCACTATGTTTTGTGTGAATGCGCACGCTGAATGTTCTTTAGATGTAACTGTATGTGGAATGGAAGGGATATGAAATCTCATTGATGTTTTATGTCTTTATGGTTTTAAGTCGGCAAAAAAATCACAACTTCTTGTAGGATGTACAGCATAAAGAACACAACGGGTGGGTGTGGGGCGAAAGGAGGCACGGGAGTCGCCCCACCTGGAAACCCAGGGGATGTTCTTTACTTGGTTTCTTCAGGTGTTGCAGGTGCAGCTACTGATGTTTTGTATACAGGAAGCGGCAATCTGTACGCTGCAAATTCAGTGACAACGACGAATGTGTTTGCGACAACGTACTACGGCGACGGTGGATTGCTGTCAAACATATCGAGCGACGCCATCACTCAGCCTTTTGCAAATCTGGTCGTCTCAAACTCGGTGACAACGACGAATGTCTTTGTTCACGACACGTTAACTGTCGATGGTTCCATGACGGCGAATACGGTCAACACGAGTAATTTGACTGTTTCAAATCTTATGTCTTCGACTGGGGACATGAACGTGTATGGGAACGTCATAACAAATGGATACATTCAGGCTATCGAATACTACGGTGACGGTGGAACTCTGTCGAATTTGATGAGTTTTGTAGGCGCGACGGGCCCTACAGGGCCAACAGGACCTTCAGGACCTTCGGGCGTCTCCGGTGTGTCGGGCGTCTCCGGTGTGTCGGGCGGTACAGGAGGAACTGGTCCATCGGGAGTTTCTGGCGTCTCCGGTGTCAGTGGTGTGTCGGGCGGCACCGGCGGTACGGGCGGTACGGGACCATCAGGTGTCTCCGGTGTGTCGGGTGTGTCTGGCGTCTCCGGTGTCTCCGGTGTCTCCGGTGTCTCCGGTGTCTCCGGTGTCTCCGGTGTATCGGGTGGGTCGGGCGGTACAGGTGGGTCGGGCGGTACAGGTGGGTCGGGCGGTA
>Ga0209296_1000128_pt1 | contig 64164 bp, 87 predicted proteins | sample S_130206_EF_Meta_FD_187319 | JGI IMG/M metagenome (GOLD analysis project Ga0209296, IMG submission 187319) | Freshwater microbial communities from Lake Simoncouche, Canada to study carbon cycling - S_130206_EF_MetaG (SPAdes) (version 2) | ecosystem: Environmental > Aquatic > Freshwater > Lake ...
AAGCCGCACACAAGGTTGAGATCCTTTGCCCGAACTGTGACCGCGACGTAAATGAGGCAGAGCTTGCAGCACAGGTCTGTTCTGATTGCGGGCATGACCTATCTGAACCTAAACAAAGCGTTGAGATTCACGCAACGTCTGTTCCTTTGTTTGCTATTACATTTTAATAAGGAGTGCAAATGAACTGGATTAAAGAGAAGTGGGCGCAGGTTGTTATTTGGTTTAAAGGATTGAGGTTTTAATGGACAGATGGAAGAATCGGCGCAGGATGGCGTGGCTGTCAATGCTTGCCGGGCTGGTTTTTCCGTTGTTGATTTTGGTGTCTGAGTCACCGACACTAGGAACGATTGCAATGCCCTTTTATATTTTTGTGTCTGCTGTAGTCGGGTCGTATATGGGTTTTGCTACGATTGACGACAATAACTTCAAAGGTAAGTGATGTTTCCATTATCTAGCACGATGTGGCTAAAGATTGGAGCGATTGCAATTTCGTTAGGGTTTGCCCTAGGTTTTGCGTATTGGAAAGGTTACTCTGGTGAGCATGAAAAGTTTTTGAAGTTTAAGGCAGAGGTTGCAGCTACCGGCAAGGCTCAAGAACAATTGAACGCCGCCTTGGTCGAAAAGCACGAACTAATTTTTACATCAGTAAAGGACGAATATGAAGCTCGCATTGCTGCTTTGCGCAACTATTATGCTAACAGGGTGCAGCCCAATCCCAGTGGCGGTAACCTGCCCACCGTTTCCGGTGCCACCCCCAGAGTTGATGAAAGTGCCGGAAACCCAGTATTTGTTGGACAATGCGCTGAAGTTACGCAGCAATTAGTAAGCCTGCAAAAATGGATACGGTTCATAGGACAGGATAATGCAAAGTAATTGGGAACAATCGTTTGAGCTAATGCTTGGGTCTGAGGGCGGCTTTAGCGACGACCCACGTGACAATGGGAATAAACTGCCTGATGGACGACCCGGAAGTACCATGCTTGGCGTGACTCAATACAACTGGGAAAACTGGACAGGTCATCAGGTAACCCATGAGCAGATGAAAAAGCTCACCCCCGCCGATGTTAAACCGTTTTATAAGAAGAAGTTCTGGGATGCGTGTCGCTGCAACGATTTACCGGATGGCATTGACTATCTTGTCTTTGATTTTGCTGTCAATGCTGGGGTTGGTCGCAGTGCTAAGACTCTGCAAAGTGCTGTTGGTGCGACGGTGGACGGGTCGATTGGACCGTTGACTTTGGCTGCTGTAAACGCATACAACAACCCCGAAACAGTTATTAACCTATTCAGCATCGCCAAAGAAGAGTTCTACCGTGGGCTAAGCAACTTCAATGTCTATGGCACGGGATGGCTAAACAGAGTTGCGGCTGTTAAAATCAAAGCAACTTCCATGCTTGGATAACTAAATGAGACCTTTGCGCTTCGCCCACGATAACTTAAGTGCTACAGATATTTTTGCTTGCACTTCGGGGCTACGCAACCTCTCGACCCGTTTGGCTTTGATTGCAGGATCGCTGTTTAAGACCTTGTGGTATTCACGCATTGGGTTGTCTGGTCCAAGCAATCTCTGCCGCCGTTTTTCTTTCTCTTCATCCGAATGGATTGGTTTGCCTGTTTTGGCAGCGCGTTGGCGTTCCTTGTACTCTGAGTCTTGCCATTTGGCTAACAGCTTCTCACGTACTTCTGGACGTTTGGCTGGGTTGTTATCACCAGCAAATCTAGCCTTTACATCCGGATCGTTCATTCGTGCCAAAAGTTTTGCGCGTACTTTAGGATCTTGCATTGGGTTATTCTTTTTCATCCGTTCACTTGTAGCCAAGCGCCCAGAATCACTCATTGTTTCAGTCCCATCACCACCTACCTTTAGATTTGTTAATGGGCCATTGTTAAGTTGGATCCTGCCATACTTTTCAATTAAACTGCATTCTAGTTTTTGTCCTTCTTCTGTGGATTCAACTCTATGAAGTTCGACAACAACATTTTTTGGGCCTACCTCAGCAAGCTTTTGTTTGCACAGCCAGTTTCGCCCTCCTGCATTAAGTGGGTTTGTCCTGCTAATTGCCTTTGTAAGGCCAACGTAAAAAGGCGTATCGTTATGCTTCCAGATGTACACGAACATAATAGTCTCCTTGTTAATGACTTAACAGGAGTATAACATGCCCCTTCAGAAATTGACATTCCGTCCGGGCGTTAACCGCGAAGGCACTGACTACGCGAATGAGGGAGGTTGGTTTGACTGTGACAAGATCCGTTTCCGCTCGGGCTTTCCCGAAAAGATTGGTGGCTGGATACGTTTATCGTCATTTACCTATGACGGCGTAGCACGTTCGCTTTGGAACTGGATTGATCTGGATGGCACAAACTACTTGGGTGTTGGTACAAACCTTAAGTACTACATTGAGAAGGGTGGTTTCTACTACGACGTTACACCCATTCGTAAGACCGTCAACCCAATGGCGGCTAACCCGTTTGTCAGTGCATTTAGTACTTTAAACGGCACTATTAATGCAACAGCTACCACCATTACTTTAACCAGCGCTGCATCTTTTCCTAATGCTGGTGGCATTATTAAGATTGGTTCGGAGCAGATGGTCTATAACGGGGTGTCTAGCAACACCCTGACAGGCGTTGAGCGTGGCTATAACGGTACAACTGCCGCCTCTCACACAACGGGCGCAAACGTAGGATGTGCAACCATCACGGTCACAGATACATCAAACGGTGTAGTACAGAATGACTTTGTAACTTTTAGTGGAGCTACAGCTTTTGCTGGGTTTGCAACAACCGATTTAAACGCTGAGCAACAGGTATACCGGGTTATTAGTTCCAGCAAGTACACATTTAATGTGAATGGTGTGTTTTCAACTAGCCAAGCTTCTGGCGGTGGATCAGCTATTGTTGCTGCATACCAGATCAATACTGGCTTAGATGTCTACGTTGTTGGTACTGGATGGGGCGCTGGCACTTGGCCTGTCCCTGCCGTCTTTACACTGACCAACCCGTTCACCACAAGTACCGGTAGTGGAACAGTTGTTGTTGCACACACTGCACACGGGTTAACAAACGGTCAATATGTTCGCTACGCTGGGGCTACTGCTGTTGGCGGGCTGTCAGCTCCGCTTCTAAATAGATCATTTTCTATTACCTACATCAATGCCAACTCGTACTCAATTGCAATGGGCAACGACGGTTACGGCACAGCAATTACAGCTTCTGCACCCGCAACAGGTGGTGGCACAGTAACCGCTTACTACCAGACTGGAACCCGTGGATGGGGTCAGGCATCAGTAACTACCGGTGTTGGTCAGCAGCTCCGCCTGTGGTCTAACGATAACTTTGGTCAGAACTTGGTTATTGCACCGCGCAATGGTGAAATTTACTATTGGCTTGACAATACAGGCGTAAGCACCCGTGCGCAGTTACTATCCGACCTGTCTACGTCTGCTGGTTTTAGCGGTCAGTTTGTACCCAACAAGACATTAGAAGTTTCTGCCTCTTCTATTCAACGATTTGTGATTGCCTTTGGCGCAAACCCATACGACCCAACTGACGCTGATACAGACTTTGACCCCATGCTTGTACGGTGGTCAGATCAAGAGAACCCGTACCAGTGGGTGCCAGACGTTACAAACCAATCAGGCGAGTTCCGGCTTTCGCATGGCTCAACTATTGTAACAAGCATCAATACCCGTCAGGAAATCCTGATCTGGACAGACTCGGCGCTGTATTCAATGCAGTATCTTGGACCGCCGTACGTCTACAAGTTTGAAATTTTGATGGATAACATCTCCATCATCTCACCAAATTCTGCCATCACAATTAACAACATTACCTACTGGATGGGCGAAGGCAAGTTCTATCAGTATTCTGGTCGTGTTGAGACGCTGCCTTGCTCGCTGCGTCAATATATCTTTAATGATATAAACAAGGATCAGTCGTACCAAATTTTTGCTGGTGGCAACGAAGGTTATAACGAGGTCTGGTGGTTCTATTGCTCAACCAACTCGAACGTTGTGGATAAGTATGTCATCTATAACTACCTTGATAAAGCATGGTACTACGGCACAATGAGCCGCACGGCTTGGCTTGACTCTGGCATTCGCCAATATCCTATGGCTGCGGACTACAACGAACGCATTCTGTACCACGAGTCTAACGTTGATGACGTGGCAGGGTTAACCCCTATACCAATCAGTGCGTTTATTCAGTCGTCCGACTTTGACATTGGCGATGGGCATAACTTTGGTTTTGTGTGGCGTATCTTGCCTGACATTAACTTTAACGGCTCGAACGTCAACCAACCCTATGTCACGATGACCATCAAACCCCGCCAAAACTCCGGTGCGCCTTATGGTGTTGCAGGCAACCCACAAGTTCAGAGCGCTAATAACTATGGCGTATCCCGTGCATATAACATCCAAGAGTTTGACGGTCAGGTCTATACCCGCTTACGTGGTCGCCAGATGGCATTCAGGATTGAGTCAACTGAACTAGGGGTTTCATGGCAATTAGGAACTCCCAGAATTGACATCAGGAACGACGGCAGGCGATAAAGGGATATTTAGTGGCTAATAACCTATTGCTTCGTGGTACTAAGGCACCTAACCTTCCGATTGCGCCGGGAGAGTACGAGTCACGTTTTCACGAACAGTTTACAAACATTCTGCGCTTGTACTTCAGTCAGTTAGACAACGTAACTTCAGCCTTGGCTGGTGGCAGTGGCGGTCAGTACCTGCAAAACCCGCATATAGCCGCTCAAGATACAACAGACCAATACGCCACAGCTACCGACACACCAACTAAGATTTCGTGGAATACGTTGGATTCTGGTGACGGTTTTACTTTAAACGTAGATAACACGGCAACCGCTGCCTATGGTGGTGTGTACAAAATTGACTTTAGTATTCAGTTTACAAACACAGACAATGCTATTCATAATGCGTACCTTTGGCTGCGTATAAACAACGTTGACTTACCCGGATCTAGCAGTAAGTTCACCATAGCAGCCCGTAAAAGCGCACTCGTTCCCAGTCACCTAGTTGGTTATTCAAGCGTTACGTTTGAGATTAATGCGGGTGACTCTATAGGGCTGTGGTGGGCAACCGATCAAGCGTACAACACTGTCGGTCCTGTTGATGGTGTTTACCTTGAGCATGAGAATGCCCAAACAGTGCCTTATGCTAGACCATCAAATCCCTCCGCAATTGGCAGTATTGTCTTTGTGTCTAGGCTACCTGCATGATAATATTAACTAATTCCCTTTTCAGGTGAAACTATGATTCCTATCGTAGCCGGTTTAATGATGGGCGCTGCCCTTGGTGGCGGCATTGCTGCGCTTCAAAAGAAAGATGTTCTCCAAGGCGCTCTGATGGGCGGTATTGGTGGGGCGCTAGGCGGTGCGTTTATGCCCGCTGCTGGTGGGTTAGGTGGTGCCGCTGGAGCTGTTGAAGGTACTGCTGCGGGTACTGGGTTGACATCTTTAGGTGCTACAGAAGCTACTGCGGCATTAGCAAACCCATCTAGCATGTTTGCGGGTGGTTCTTTGACTAACGGCGCTACGTCTGGTCTTGGCTTAAACGCAACAGGATCTTCCGCACTAATGCCATCTGCATTAGGCACACCAGCCAGCAACGTTTTAGGAACAGGAATTTCTCTGCCAACAACACAGTTAGCTAGTACTGCAGCACAGCCGTTTAGCATTGGAAACTTTCTTTCTCAGAACAAATACGCACTTGCAGGCGGTGCGCTTGGTGGCATGATGGCACCCGGTCAAGAGCCTGATAAACCAGACGAAGGTAACATCCGCGACTTCACATTTAACCGCGAAGTTAACCCATTGTATGGTCAGCCCGGACAGTCTTACTTTAATGACTCCTACACAGCAGGTGATGTAACTTCTGTTGGCGATTACAACAAAGCTAATGGTGGAATTATTGCTTTAGCTGAAGGCGGCAACCCACAAGACTATCGTGTTGAAGCGTTTAAACCCGTTGCCTTGCAAGACTTCTCTGCTGCGCGTGTTGTAGATCCTGCTGTTCAGGCGTACAACCAACAAGTTATGGAACGCGCCAACCAACAGTACAACATAAATGCTCGTCCTGCAGCCATGCAAGTGCCGGGATCTGCTGGGTATGGCGCATACAATCCTTTACCTCCGTCTGCCCTTACTAAACCGGCTGATGCTGGGATAGGTGGCTTGCGTTTTGATCCAGTAACAGGACGTTACACAGGCACATTTGAAGCGCCCGGTAACAAAAAAACTGACTTAGAAAAAATGCGTGAGGAGCTTGACGCGCTTAAGTCTGAGCAATCACGTTTCAATGACACAGGTGGTGGTGAAGCCAACGGTGGCTTGATGCGTTCTTACGCAATGGGTGGCGATATTGGTGGTCGTTATCAAAGCCCTGACGACATGGGCATGGGTGACCGAGTTGGCGCACATCAAACAATAAACATGGCACCCCACTACCCAATGCAAGGCGCGTACCAAGGTTACGCAGGGGGTGGACACTTAGGTGACTATTCTGACGGTGGTCGTTTGTTAAAAGGCCCCGGCGATGGAGTTAGCGATGACATACCTGCTCAAATTGGCGCTCGTCAGCCTGCTCGCCTTGCTGATGGTGAGTTCGTTGTTCCTGCTCGTATTGTTTCTGAGCTTGGTAACGGAAGTACTGATGCCGGTGCTAAGCGACTGTATGCCATGATGGATCGCGTTCAGAGTAATCGTCGCAAGTCTGTTGGCAAAGGTCGTGTAGCCGTTGACTCAAAGGCGTATAGAAATCTACCAGCATGAAAATACAGCACGTTCCGCTACAACATGCCGCGCAAACTTGGGGATTAGTCCAAAAGCATTTAGCTGAATCGCAAGTACATGCAAAAGGTGATTATTCCCTTGAACAGATTAAGTTGTACGTATTAACTGGTCAGTGGATGTTGTTGGTGTCAACGGATGATGATAATAATATTTGCGGCGCAATGACCGTGGATTTTATAAATCGTCCCAATCACCGAGTGGCGTTTATTACTGGTGCAAGCGGTAAAGCAATTATTAATGAAGACACGTTTAAACAGCTAGAAAACATTTGTCGAGTCAATGGCGCTACCAAAATAGAATGCGCAGCAAGGGATTCGGTATCTAGGTTGTTGGGACGGTTTGGGTTTAACGAAAAGTACATCATATTAGAGGTATCACTATGAGCGGCGGCGGAGCATCAACACCTACCCAGCAGAATGTCACAACGACATCTATTCCTGAATACGCTCGTCCTTATGTAGAGCGATCACTTGGTCAGGCTGCTGCGTTAACAAACATAAACGATAATCCGTATCAGCCTTACGCTGGTCAACAGATTGCTGCGTTTTCTCCGTTGCAAGGCTCTGCCTTTGACAGAGTGTCCAACCAACAGGTAGCTCCACAAATTGCCGTTGGGTCGCAGCTTGCACAACAAGTCGGTGGCATGGCCCTTCAAACTCCTGAGCAAGCCCGTGGGTTACAGAACGCTGCGTTAGGGTATGGCGCTCAAGCCTCTGGTGCTGGGTCTCAGTATGCCAACATGGCTACGTCTCCCGGTGATATTGGTGCTTATATGTCGCCTTATATGCAGAATGTGGTTGATCTGCAGAAACAAGAAGCTAATCGCGGATACGACATCTCTGGCTCAAAGGTCATGGGTCAGGGCGCTGCATCAGGTGCTTTTGGTGGCACACGCGATGCGTTGATGCGAGCTGAGAATGAGCGCAACCGCAACACAGCTTTGAATAGCATTCAAGCACAAGGCTCTCAGTCTGCTTACGATCAAGCTATAAAATCTATGCAGTACGGCTCTAACCTAGGTTTGCAGGGGTTACAGACTGGGCTGCAAGGCGTTCAAGGTGCGGTGGGTGCTGGACAGTATGGCTTGGCAGGTTTAAACACTGCAGGCACGGCGGCTTCAACACTTGGTGCCTTGGGTCAGACTCAGTTTGGTCAAGAGACGGCTATAACTGACGCACAGTTGCGAGCTGGTGCAATGCAACAAGGACTTGAACAGCGTGGTCTGGATATTGGTTACCAGCAGTACATGGATAGCATGAACTATCCGTATAAACAGCTTGGGTTTATGTCTGACATCTATCGTGGGTTACCCATGTCGCAAGGTGCGCAGTCTATGTATCAGAACCCCAGCGCGATTTCACAGGCTGTTGGTCTGGGAACAGCGGGTTACGGTGCATATAAAATGTTTGGCAGTGCAAAAGGCGGGGCAATTAAAGACCGAGAGTCTGACGGCCTTGATACGCTTGGCATGTATAACGCAATGAAAGGATAGTGCGATGTCTATTAACTCCATGAACTCGCGTTTTGCAATGGCTGAGCGGATGTCTATTCCGCAGATTCAGCAATCCATACAAGCAGGATCGTTGCCTGCCTACGTTGGCGTACCTCTGCTTGAAGAGAAGATGCGCGAGCAAAAGAAAGCTGCCGCGATGGCTCAGCTTGCACAGGCCCAACAACAGGCTCAGCAATATGGTTTGCCTACAGAAAAGCCAATTGCTCAGGGAGTGATGGAGCAGGCCTCTGGCATTGATTCCATGCCTAGCAACTTACCTGTAGCCGGATATAACGACGGCGGTATTGTTGCGTTTGCTGAAGGCGGTGACGCAGAGGACTTTGACTACGAAGAATACCAAGACGAACAAGAGGCCGACGAATACAATAATGTATTACGTGCTTACATGGAGCAAATAGAAGCTGCTGGTCTTGAAGGCATTCCAATTCACAACACCAAGAAAGTTGCAATGGGTGTAGAAAAGAGGGCCGATGGCGGCATTATTGGCTTAAACGCTGGTGGCGCTATTCGATTCCAAAGCGGAGCGCTGGTGAGCGAGGCGAACGAAGATCTAAATCAAGGAGTCTATTCTAATATTAGCCCAGAATACAATCCAGTTGGAATTGATGTAATGGGTAGTTTAAAAGAAGAAGACCCCGAAGCGTACGCAAGAATTATGGGTTCGTATAACGTTTCTTCTGAAGATGCATCACCCGGAGCAAGGCCATCACCATTCATGACTGGAGAAACCGGTGGTCGAGCATTTCTGGGTTATCGTCGTCCACCTCCCGGACCATTAGCAACAACACCCAAAGGACGTGAGTTGCCGCCTGAGCAATTGCCGTTATCAGCGCTTGATTTTGATGCTCAATCTCCTGCGGTGTTGCCAACAGTAGTGGTTACGCCAGAGCCTGAATCTGTAAACCCGGAAGTTTTGGGTTCTGAGTTTGGCATTCAAGGTGTTCTTGCTTCGCAGAAAGCACCTGCCGCTCCCGGTGGCGCTACTAATGTAGGTGGCGGAGGCGGTGGTAGTGGCGGTGGCGCAGGTGGAACTCTATCGCAAGGCACAGCGCGTGAGCGTCCAAAGAGTGCGTTCGAAGAGTTTCTTGCCAACATTAAAGAAGAACGTGCTGCCCTTAACAAACAGAAACAAGAAGACAAGTACATGGCGTTACTTACCGCCGGTCTTGGCATGATGTCTGGAACATCGCCCAACGCATTTGCCAACATTGGTCAAGGCGCACAGGCCGGTGTTGCGCAATACGGAGCATCTGCTAAACAACGTGCGGCTGAAAGGGCAGCTCTTAACAAGAACCTGCTTATGGGTCAGCGTTACCAGAGCATGGAAGACATTGCTGGTCGCACAGCCGATATTAACGAAGCTCGTTATAAAGATGCATTGGCTGCTAGGATAGCGGGTGCAGGGTCTTCAAACAAAGCCGAAGATCAAATGCGTAGGAGACTATCTGACATTGGCTCGCTGTATGAGCGCCGAGAAAAAATGCTTTCAGACCGGTTAGGAAAGATTAATCCATATTTGGATAAGGAAGGCTATCAAGCTGCGCAAAATGCACTTAAAACAGATCCAAAGTTAAATGAATATTCAAATATTATGAATCAGTTAACAGAGCAAATGTATGGCATTTCTGGTTCATCAAGTGGTGGCGGTGGATCTGTTATGTCATATGTACCCGGCAAAGGCTTTGTGCAAAATTAACAGGAATTTCAATGGCTATTGTAGATATCCAAGGAGTTGGGAAAGTCGAGTTTCCTAACGAAATGTCGCGTGAGGACATTCAAAAAGCTATTGAAACCGAATTACTTCCAAGCTTAAAAAAAGAAGCTCCAGAAGAAAAAGAAAGCGTATTACGCCAAGCAGCAGACATTCCAGTCAACTTTACCAAGGGTGTTGTGTCTGGCGTTCGGATGCTGACAGATGCCTTTGGTGCTGAAAACGCTATTTCCAAAAACCTGCGTGGTGTTGAAGACTACGTAGGTAACTTGCTGTCCGCTCAGGCCAAGAATAATCAGCAAGAGATTGCGCGGATCATGAAAGATGCCCAAGACAAAGGTGTGCTTGATCAGGTGCAGGATGCGTTTAAAGCGTTTGCTGTTGCGCCTGTGGACATTATGTCCCAAGCTTTCGGAACTATTATTCCTACCCTTGCGGGAGGTTTGATTGGGAAAGGATTGCAGATTGGCGCACGGGCTGCAGGCATTGGTACAGGCGCTGTCATGGGCGCGGGCGTTGGTAAAAGCGCTATTTACGACGCAGTTACCGAAGAACTTACCAAGGCAGGATTGCCTAAAGAGGTCATTGAACAAGCTGCTACTCAAGCACAGGAATACGGCGGTAAGAACCTAGATCTCATCCTTGCCAACACATTGCTTGGCGGTGTGGCTGCGTCAACCGGTATTGAAAAAGCGTTGATCCCCGGGTTTGCAAAAAACATCACTCAAAACCTTGCAAAACGCGGTGCATTTGGTCGTGCCGGTGTTACTGGCGGACAAGAATTCCTGACAGAAGGTTTGCAAGGCGGCACCGAACAAGGCTCACAGAACATTGCATTGCAGCGCGAAGGCGTTGATGTTCCTACATTCCGTGGTGTTGCTGGTGCAGCGACGATGGAAGGCTTGGCAGGCGGCGTGATGGGTGGTGGTGTTGGTGCTTTTTCTAGGCCACAAGCTGCTCCTGTTGCTCCTCCACGCGGACCTGTACAAGAATCTGTACAAGTTCCCATACAAGAGACTATTGAAGAGGCTCCTGCATTTGTTCCGCAAGTTATTCCACAACAATATCCAATGCAGCAGGGTGTTGACCTAGCTACTGGTGTTATGGGTGGCGCAGGATTAACTGAGGCAGACCTACTTGGTGCAGGTGAGGCAGCTATTCAGCCCGGTCAGCGTGAACGCGCTCAGGCTTTGGCTGCACAACAATTTGGTTTAAACGAGCCAGCTCCACGGCAGGAATACGCCCCAACCTTTGCAAGCCCTGCTGCAGCGCAACAATCAATTGATGGCAATAGGTTTCAACAGCAGACTCCTGCTCCTGTAATCACGCCTTCCCAGACCATCCCACGCACACCAACTCAGCCTTTAAACGCTGAACAGATGCGTCAACGCGTTGATGAGCAGTCTGCGTTGCTTGGTCAGATGCAAACTGAACCGTTTGAGTTTGACCGTCGGCGTTTGTCTACGCAAGCTGACGTGGCGGGAGGAACTGGTCAGGTGCGAGGACAGCCTCGTGCTGTGATCGTTGATCCCAATCCAATGCCTCCGCTCCAAGCGCGTCAGCGTCTTGCAGTCCTGAAGAGCGACGTAGAGCTGTCAGGTGGAGATCCAAACAGCCTGTCAATCGTTCCTCACCCAACGATGGGTGGGAGGTTTGCCATTGAACAGCGCGTTACCGCACAGCCTTACGTTGCCCCACCGATTGAAACCCCTACCGTCTCTCCTGCGGCAGCTCAACAGCGCATTGAAGGCGCAGCATTGGCTGGATCAGAAGCTCAGCGTTTAAATCAAGACCAGCCTCGCCAAGCAATGCTTTCTCGAATTATGAGAAACATTGAAGAGCGTGGTGGTGTTGCAAGCCCAGACGAAGCTGAAGCGTTGCGTCAAGCCAACATGGGTCAGCCATACAACCGAATCGATTACGGTCTTGCTCCTGTTAAATCTGTTGATCAGCGTTTAACTGAAGCTACCGGCATTGATTTGGAGCGTCCGCGTCGAGAAACTATCACTCAAGCTAATCAGGTTGCCGCAAAAGAAGCTGCTGCAGAAGCACAAGCTCGCGCTGCAGTTGAAGAGCGTCAGCGTGTAAACGAAGAACGACGTCGCATGGGTCTGGAGCAGCTTGCTGAAGACGAGCAGGCAACAGCTTTCCTTGCAAAACGTCAGGCAGAAGCAGAACAACGTGTTGCTCAACAGCAACAACAAGAGCAGTATCAGCAACGACAGGCTGAGTTGCAGAACGTGTTTGGCAATCTACCTCCCGGTCCGCGTGATGTTATTGCTGCCCTTAGCACACCATCGGTTAACCGAGACGCTCAGCAGATCAAGACCGTTAAGCTTGCTCAAGAGCGGATGACACCAAACGACTTCGGCATACTAGAAATGGTTGCTGATAATCCTGACTCAATGCCTAACGCATTACAGCGCATTGAAAACGAATACAAAGTTAAGTACTCCCTGTCTAACGATGCCACTCCTGAACTCAAGGAGACCGTTGATGACATGCGCAAGAAGCTATTGCCTATCCTCAAACGGTTTGGCTTGGGCAAGGTTGGCCTGCGTCTGGTCGATTCTATTGAGAACGGCACAGCCGACGGCATGTATGCCAAGCAAGTCATCACCTTAGCGCTAGACTCTGACAATCCTCTGGGTGTGATGCGCCATGAGGTTATTCACGCGCTAAAAGAGCTTGGTGCGTTTACACCCGCTGAATGGAAAGTCCTTACCAAGGCGGCTAAAGATACATGGATCAATCAGTTCTTTAACAGGGACATGCAGGATCGCTATCAGCGTGTCTATCTCGAACAGAACGGCAACCTTGATGGATTCCCAGAATACATGCAAGAAGAAGCTATTGCTCAGGCATTCCGCTTCTACACAGAGACCAAACCACCATCAGGCATGATTGCTAACCTGATGCGCCGTTTAAACGCGTTCTTTGATGCGTTGACTAATTTTTTGACCGGCAAAGGTTTTACAAGCATCGACGAGATGTTCTTGCCTAACCGTATTTTTGCCGACATCGAGCGTGGTGCTGTTCAGCCGGGTCGTGCAGGTGTTCGCAAAGAAGGCTTGCCAGAGTTTGCCACCAAATATTCAACGCGTTTTAGCCTGTCTGGCGATCCCACTCCCATGAGTGTGCAAAAGATCAGGGTTTACAACAAAGAGATTGAAGACTTAACCAAAAAAATTGGTGGTCGTATTGCAGGAATGACTTCCGAACAAACGGTTGATGATGTCCGTAAAGCAATTAAAAAGCTCCAAAGCTTTACCGCAAAAGGATTACAAGGTCGTCAATGGTATGAGCAATCCGCAAAAGCTATTTTGGACGCATTTAATGGCGATAAAGTTTTAGCAGAGAAGCTATTCCAAATTATTGCAATTACCTCTGCGGCTACCGAAGTCTCTGCAAACTTTACAAAGACCGTTAATGCGTGGAATCAGTTTGCAAATGGCAAGCCTATTAAAGTTGGCACGGGCGACACAAACAAAAAAATTGAAGCATTACTGTATTTTGGCGTTGACTGGGATGGTCGCAAAACAAATACGTTTTATACCAACCTGTTAGAAGCTATGGAAGGCACAGACACTGGTCGCTCAACGATTGATCTGCATATGACCAGAATGATTTTTGGTAAAGATCAGCCAACCGATGCACAGTATGAGCTTGCAGAAAACATGGTTCGCTTGCTTGCGTCAAAGATGGATGTGCCTCCAAGACAGGTGCAAGCTGCTTCGTGGGTTACTCAAAAAGCAAAAGGTATGTTTGAGGACTACCGTAATCGTGGACTTAAAAAGAATTTAAACGACAAAGAATTGCGTGAGTATGCTTTTGAACGTGCGGTGACTGATTATTCGCACCTGATGAAAGCTAAAGTTACAAGTCTTCCTATAACTTCTGAGTTAAGTGAGCCATCACCTGATATTCGCGCACGAACCCAGACAATTACTGGCGAAGTTATTCCGTCCGTTAAAACAACAATGTCGCAGATGGAAGAGCTTGCCTTTGCTGACAAAGAAAAGTTAACCAAGGAAGTTCAGAAAGCCAACACTGTATCGGACATTGCCAACGCATTAGGCATCAAAAGCCGTATTCGAGTGACGGTAGAGAGCGGGGCATACGAAGGCAAAGTTAATCCAAATTTAAAAGTTCAGTTGATCAACGACAACCTTGCTGTTTCTGAAAGCGAAGCGCAAGAATTGGCTTACGCCATGTCCTACGTGTTTAAACAAGATGCAACACCGTTCTTCCGGGCCGACCCAAGCCTTTTAAACAAAGAGCAATACGGCATCTCGTTAAGGTTTGATAAGTCATTGACACCGGCAGTACAAAAGAAAATCCTTGGTGTCATGAACCAATATCTTGGCGCTGATGCAGGATTTTCAAAGGTTGGTCCGAACGAGATAGTGATGATAAACTATCGCGGAGACGATGGTAATCCGTTCCTAATGCCTGACGCGGACTTCATTACGGCTCTTGCTAAAGCAAGGGATGACATTAATCAATTTGCACCAATTGAAGATGCTAAATCCTTCGGTGCTAAATCGGAGTACCCATACCATGACTGGCAAGAAGACCCTGCTGGAGATGCTATCCTCAAACGGCTTCAGAGTAGCGGAGCCAAACGACCCTATCTACAAAAGAGGCTCAACAATCTCCGTGAATCCTTTATCAGCAAGGCTCGAGACGCAGTCGAAAAAACAGGGGCAGAACCAAGATTCAGCCTCCGAGACTTTGGACCTAGCCAATCTGCCCTTCGACCCAGCCCAAGCAGCGATGCAGGCATCAGCTTCAACCCAGTCAAAGAAGACGCAGTAAGCTTTCAGGGTTCGCACTACGGCAAGGCTAAGGTCGAGGCTTTAAACGGCGCTAAATACGGTCAAGGCTTGCGCGGCGCGGAAGCAAGGCGCTTAGAGCAATCAGACGATGAGCGTATCAAGCGTCGTGTGTATTTCTACATCCCACGTTCAAACAACACAATGCCAAACCGTGAGGCTGGCGTTGGTGGCTATGTTTACACGCAGAAACTAGATAATATTCTGGCCCCCGGTGCAACGATGACGCGTTTAAGCCGCGAGGCTGGTGGTGACGCTAATAAGTTTGAAAGCTTAATCGTTGATAACGGTTACGATGGTTACGCTATTCCTGACTTTGGAATGATGGTTGTCATGAATCAGGATGTGCCTGTTAACTACGAAGGCACAGTTGATGAAGTTCATGGCGGCAAGAAGTTTTCTCTCCGTGCGCCTACAACACCAGAGTTTAAACGCTTCTTCAAAGACAGCAAGGTTGTCGATGAGAAGGGTCAGCCGTTAGTTGTTTATCACAGTACCTACAGTGATTTTCCACAGTTCACGACAAACTTTGGTGAGAACGAATACTTTCAGTTTGGCGTTCATTTTGGAACGCAAGAGTCTGCGGAGAATAGGCTTGAAATAAAAAAGGCAGAGGATAAGTCAAGAGGTGTCCGTGTTCCTCAGTCTGGCGCAAACATCATTCCCCTATATGCAAACATTAAAAACCCGTTACGCTTAGATGAAAACCGTTCAGGCAGATGGGGCGTAGACGACATTATGAATGCCGTCATGGAAAAGGCAGACAAGACGGGCATAGAAGGAATCAGCAGCCAAGACCTTGATGATTTTTATAATGACCGTTTTGATATAGAAGAGTGGGCGGGATTAAAAGCGGAAGCTGGCAGTCCTGATTACGGCCCAGAAAGCATTGACCGATCTTGGTCTGATGTAAATGACTTTGCTGCGGGTGAGCGTAGCAACCTACTTAAAGTCTTTCTTAAGCAGCTAGGTTACGACGGCATTGTTTATAAAAATGAATTTGAAGGTGGTGGCGACAGCTACATTGCGTTAGATTCCAAGCAAGTTAAATCAACATTTAACACTGGCTCTTTTGGTAAAGATACTGGCAAAATCAGTTACTCCCTCCGCGCACCCAAGACTCCAGAGTTTAAACGCTTCTTTGGCAACAGCAAGATTGTTAAACCAGACGGTACACCGAAGGTTATGTACCACGGCACTGCTCGCATCATTGACGAGTTCATTCCGAAACAAGCCGGTGCAATCTTTGTCACTGAGAATCCTGAGTTTGCAGAAACGTTTTCAGAAGACTCTGTGCAATACATGGTCAATGAACAGATTAAACAGTTAGGCAAAAAATTTGCCGAAATGGATCCCGTTGGTCAAATAAAATTTTTAAAGAAAGGATTAAGACTTGCTGTAAAAGAAAAAGCACTTACAAGTGAATATGCTAAACGGATTTTTAATCGTTTGGATGAAGATTTTAAAAACAATAAATATCCAACCCAGCTTGAATTTAATGGCTTGGCTGAATTCTTTAAAGATCAAATTCAAAAAGAGCTTGAGGTTGGTCCAAACATCATGCCTGTTTATGTTCGGGCAGAAAATCCTTTTGATTTTCAAAGTTCAGAAAACTATACAAAACTTGTTCAGGAATTAAATCGAACAGGCACGTTTAAAGAAAATAATTTACCTGCTGATTTTTTACAAAGAATCAAGAATGGAGCGTGGCAAATCATTGAAAGTCCTGAAATTCAAGAAGCCATTAAAGGAGCTGGCTTTGACGGTTTTTACGTAATAGAAGGCGGCAATAAGAACCTTGCTGTCTACAATCCAAACCAGATCAAGTCTGCAATTGGTAACCGTGGAACGTACGATGAGACAGGTCGTATCCTGTATTCGCTAAAGAACGCACCACCAAACCAGTACACCAAGCTTGCAGATGATGATCCATCTACAGGCAAGGCAATGATTGATGCCGCAACCTCCGCATTTAATGCGGTGCGTAATGATGGCTCTCGCACTAGCGGTCGCGTTGCATTGGTTGATCGATATGCAGGGCTAAGCAAGACGCTTCAGCCGATACCATTGTTTAACGATGGCGTTCTACGCGCAGACATGCTGCACCATGCCAAGGCTCAGAATATTAACCTTATCAAGGGTGGTCTTGTTACTGGTACACCAATCCTAAACGATGACGGCACTATCGGCATCGAGGCAAGTGAAAACAACCTAGCCCGGGCAGCGCAGCTTGCAGACAATTTAAACAGCAATAAGAACGTGGTTGAGTCTGGCCTAAGCGGTCGTGGTTACGTGGCTACAGTCGCTCGCGCTTTGCGTGGTGCTGACATTATCGAAGAAGATAAAGCCACCCGTGCTTTAGGTGAGCAGCAGATTAGCGATGCAAACTTCCTTGCAGGCGAGCTAAAGAAAGAACTGAAAGAAGGCAAGATTACTCCAAGGCAGGTAGCGCAATTCCAAAACGCTATCGATGAGTTGCGTAAGCTTGGCAACGAGAACCGTAAGGTAAACCGTGAGCTACAGGTCAAGCCTGAAGATATCGCTTGGGCAAAGAAACAGCTTGAGATGACTCCGGAAGTGCAGGAGATCCTCGACATTTGGAAGACGGTTAACACCTCGTTGGTTAACCTGCACGAAGCTGTCGGCATAATTGACAAGCAGACTGCAGACAAGTACCGCGCTCAGAAGAACTATGTTCCGCTGTTTAAATCCCGTGAAGATTTAAATGAAGAGGGTTTCTTCCGCACCGGTACTGGAGCCAAGACCACAGCCAAGATCAAAGAGCTGAAGGGCGCTGACATCACCCGCAACATCTGGGAAAACATCGACAAGCAATTTGCCACGATGATTGCCGCTGCCTATGAAAACCAGACACGCCGTGTATCGGTTGAGCAGATGCGCGGTATTTCTCCTGACCTTGCCGAAATTACCAATCAATCTGATCCCCGTGTAAACCTCCGATACCGTGATGGCGGAAAGGATGTACACGTCATCATTGAAAACCCTAACGACCTAGCCGCATTCCAATCGATGACCTACCAGATGGGTCCGATTATGCAGATATTTAGTGGGTTTACCAAGGTCTTGCGGGCAGGTGCATTGCTTAACCCAATGTTCTGGATACGTCAGCTTATCCGCGATCCTATCTCTGCTACCCTCACGGGTCAGGCAGGGGTTATTACGCCGTTCCATTCGGCTAAAGAGTTCCTGACAATCATTACCCGCAACTCAGAGGAAGCAAGAATCCTTGCCTCGCGTGGCGTGATTGGTCAGTTCGACAGCACAGTCAGCCTGCAAGAGTTCTTGGGTGACGTGGGCAAAGAGAAGCAAAACCCTCCCGGGGTCATCCAACGCGGTTTACACAGGCTGCTTGAGATCCATGAAGCGTCCGACGCTGCTACCCGCGTGGCTATCTTTAAGAAAGCCAAGGCCAAGGCACTGGCAGATGGTATGTCAGAAAGCAGGGCTGTTGACTATGCAGTTATGAAGGCGCGTGAGTCGATCAACTTTGCTATCACTGGCAACTCGCAATTCCTCGCAGCCGCTCGCAACATGATTCCGTTCTTGAACGCAACCATCGTTGGTCTGGATACGCTGTACCGCGCAGCAACTGGATACGGTTTAAACCCTGAAGAGAAAGCCAAGGCTCAGCGAATGTTTGCTACCCGTGCCTCGATGATGATAGCAATGTCATTGGCCTACGCCGCAATGATGCAGGACGATGATGACTACAAGAAGCTACCTGACTACGTAAAGGATGGCAACTGGCTGTTCCCGCTCTCAGACAAGGACGGCAAGACCTTTGTTCGCGTGGTTGTTCCTTATGAAGTTGGCTACCTGTTTAAGACTATTCCTGAAGTTCTTGTGCGCTACATGTCAGGCACAAGCACAGGCAAGGAAGCGCTTGCATCTCTGAAGGCAGGCTTCATCCAGAACATGCCCACGGGCGGTGTGCCAATCCCACAGTTTGCCAAGCCAACGCTCGAGGTGATATCTAACCATTCCTTCCACACCGGACGTGCCATTGAGGGCGTAGGCGATTCCCTCATGCCTGTGTCTGAGCGTGGACGTAAGGCTAGTGAGTTTGCCAAGATGATGAGCAAGGCAGGATTGGATAACATCGGAATGTCGCCTGCCAAGATTGATGTCTTCCTTAAGGGAACGTTCGCAGAGATGGGTACGTTCGGTCTAGAGCTTGCAGACTCCTTGATTCTTGCAGGAACTGGTCAGGACAAAACACCAAAGAACTTCGAGAACATGCCATTCATGCGGTCGTTCTTGACTGATCCACAGGTGAACAAGGCTATCTCTGATTTCTACGATCTGGAGAAGAGCGCAACCGAAACCGCCAACCTGTTTACACGCTACAAGAATGAGGGTCGCGGTGAGGAATTGCAAGCTTTGGTTTCCGATAAGGAAAAGTTAGCTCAGATTGGGGCTGCTCCTACCCTGCGTAAGCTTGCCCAAGAGATGACAAAGATCAACCAAGCGATCAACATCATCGACAAGAGCAAAGATATACCGCCGCAGGAACGTCGCGATAGGATTAACGAGCTACAGCGTGTCCTTGCTACTGTTGCTCAGCAGGGGTATCAGGTTGCAGGGATTGCGGGCTTGCCTCGATAATCCTTTGCTTGACCTGTTCGTATAGATCCCACTCCGTGCCGTACCGCCTTTCGAATTCCCTCTTCCAAGGGTGGCGCGACACGTAGTCTGGGGTGTTATGCCCTGACCTGTGGTGCAATGGGCATAAAGGAATGGTATGCAGGTGACTGACCCTGCGATTACCGTTCTTGTGGATGTGGTGTATATCAGCAGGTGAGACACCACGCTCCTCGTTTAAACAGACAATGCAGCCCATCTGCTGAACCGCATCAAACCAACGTCTTTCATCTATCGTTGACATGTTCCCGTGCCTCTTGAAGCTGTCTGCGCAACTCCTTGATTGCATTGCGATAAAAATCAACCTGCTCCATTGTGTTTTCGGCGCAGTTTTCAAACATTCCGTACGCTTTGTGGTACGAGTATTTCCAGTACTGGATCTGCTCCTTGTCGTTTAAACCTTTGATGTCATCGATTTCGGTAAAGCTTCTCCAAGGCTCATTCATCATTTTCTCCTGACATTTAACATGACATCCGCCATAGCGTAGGCTTCCTGCGCGTCCATGTAGTGGGTGTTGTAATGATGGTGAGGGTTTGCGTACATCCCTTGTAAAATCGCCGCTGCGAAGTAATCCCGCAGGGTCATGCCCTCAGCCATGTCGTCTGTTCTTTTCCATGTAGGAAATGCTGGTTGGTTCATTTTTCAGTTTCCTCGATAAGTTTGTCCAAGTAATGCCGTGCCTTCTTTAAATCCTGCAGTCCGTGCTTTTCTTTCCATCGAGATACGTACTTGATAATTCTTGCTTCTATATTTCCAACTGTATTTCCAGTACTAAGAATTGGCGCTCGTTCATGTGATCCACCCAGAAACTCGTTTAGGTCTGCCTCCGAAAACCCAGTTTTACGCCCGTACTTGATGTGGAAATCCATATGACAAGTCTTGCATAATGTTGTTCCATTGTTGGGATCTGTTCGTAAATGCAAGGAATCGGCGAAACCTACGACATGGTGAACATGTAAATTTTCTTTAGAGCCACACTTAATACAAAATGGGTTTGCTTTAAGTACTTGTTTGCGCCACGTTTTAACAGTACCTAATGCTCGCTTTCTTTCCTTCAGCCTTTCTGAATCTGTAATTGTCCTAGGATTTTCTAAGCCTTTTAAATGTTTTTTACAGCCACAACTCTTGCTATTGCCAGACTTTAAATTTAACCCTGTACACACTGCTGTTTCACCACAATCGCACTGGCAAAGCCATGTGTTTTTTTTTGTTGAGTCTAAGCCATGCCGAGACAAAACAATCAAATATTTAAATCTTTGACCTGTTATGTCAATCAGTCTTGACATCGCCATACTCTCCGTTTTGCGCACGTTCGAGGATTTTTTCTAAATAGTGCATACATTTTTTTAAATCTTTTACTCCGTCTTTTTGTTTCCACCTTGTTAAATATTTTAATGCGTTACCCTCAAAAAAATCTAAGTTATTGCTGACAATGTAATCCCAAGGCTGAATAGCTTTGTTCTGATAATGATCTCCTCCTTCCTGTCGGTCGTTGGCTTTGGATTTCTTTAATGCCGTATCAAGAGCTTGCTTGATTTCTTCACGGCGGTCTAAGGGTGGGTACATATTGGGTTCCTCATCCATGCGGCGGCTTCATCGCACCTTGGGTTTAAAATAGCTTCAGGGATTCCTGCGGGTACAAACTCTTTCTTTACCTTGCTTGCTTTAATCGGTTGTGGGGAGTCCACGCCTTTGCCCATCGTGTAAACGCGCAACCTTGCACCGCCCGTGCCTCTGGCCCAAGAGCATACATGGATCAATTGCAGCTTGTGCATCTCTGCAATCACTGCGTTTACAGTGCCTCTAGGTAGCCCAACATAGTCGGACAAAGCGTTGGCAGTGGTTGGCTCTATTTCTTTTAACCCTTCCTGAACAATCGTAGGGTTTCGCGCTCTAAGGTTTATCTGTGGCATCGCGTTTCCTTTTTTCTGCGTACGCACCTCTTCGGTAGCCAATCTCAAACGCTTTGCGTAGCGTCATGATACCTAGCTCGTTTGCGTGATCGTTAATAAATTCCATTGCCTTGACCTGAGCCTCGGTCGTGGTGTGTTGCTCCTCTGCCTTGCGTTGCTTGCGCTCAAGTTCCCGCCATGCGTCTTCTTCATTCATGTGTTCTTCTCCTTGAGTTTGGCCTCTGCCCATCTTGCAATATTCAAAAACGATTTGTCACCCGCATAAGTTTCGGGTATATCATCCAAATGCAGACCGACCCATTCACGCTTGGGTGGTGCGGTGTAGAGTGGTATCCACGTTCCATCTGCACGATCAGGATCAGTAGTAACTGTTCTATCTTCCCACATCCACGCCACAGGCTCTTGCTCAGGCTTGGCTAACTCAATTGCTGCGTTTTGCATTTGAAATAAACATTTTTTAAATGTTTCGTTTTCGTTTTGCAATTTTTTATGATCCGCCATCAGCGCATCAAAGTGATTCGTTGAATCTTTGTTGGCGGCAAGTAGGCGTTTGTTTTCTTCGTATAAGCGTAGTATCTCTGCGGCTTGCTTATCTAACACTCGCTCTAGCGCAGGTATATATTTGACCTCCTCATGCAAGCGGCGGAGTTCGGTTGCGGCTACTGCACGAGTTTCGGGCAAGCAAGCAATTTGCGGAGGATCAATTGCATCAGCCAGTCGCAACGCCTCTGGTTGTTTTGTGTTTGTCATTTCGTCACCTCGTCTAGTGCGTAAAATGGTATGTTGCGCCCTGCAAGATGCTGCCAAACCACAGGCTTCAACGCTTTCAATCGTTCACGCTCTCTCGCCACCGCAGCGGCATCGACTAGCTCGGCAAAGCGTTCCATCATTTCAAAAGGTACGCCATCTGTGTCAGCCTCGCAAAATTCATCACTTAATGCTCTGTAGTGCATCCCCGCTTGCACAGCAAGCTCTTTAATTCGTTCGTTCATTTCTCACCCCTTGTTCTGATTGCTGCGACAATTTCTCTTTTTTCATACGCCCATATTTTTGCTTCAAACATTTTTGCAATAGCCTCACGCTCAGCCAGTACCGCAGTTTGTACAACTTTGTCTACTCGCTCAAGCTCCAGTATTTTTTTAGCCGCCGTTTCGTTTATTTCTTCAATAGCGTTGTCGAGATCAACTTTTGTCATTGGTTTGCTCATTTTCCACCTCCAAGTTTTTTGTTTAGTACAGCCCATTGCTTCATTGCTTCGATGCTCATGTGTTTCCCCTTGCTCTGATTTCTGCCAATCGTATCTTGTGTTCGTCCTCACACAACTTCGCACACGCCTCACGCTCAGCAAGTACCGCCGCCCGTAGGTCTTCGTCAGAGTGCTTGGCTATGTATCGTGGTGTTGTTTTTAAAATTACTAAATTTGGATCTGTTGGGTGGGGGTAAAAATCCATCATTTTTCTAGGCTCCTATAAATTTCAAACGCTATCACTAACCAAAAGGCAGCCCACCAAAAAGGGCTTGCATCGTATTGGGACAATGCAAACGCTGTTAAAAAAGTAATCATTTCCCACCCCCAAGCTTCTTGTTCAGCACAGCCCATTGCTCTCGTGTGATTGACCACCAAGGTCGTGCGCCACCTGCTTTAAACGCTGCATCCCACACATGCTTAGCATCCTTCTTGCGTAGCTCGTCACGGAACTCTTCGTCCTCGTCATCCCACCACAATTTAAATTCAGAATCTCGTTCGTTCATATAACCTCCGCCGATTTCAGCTTGCCTGTTTCGCCGTCAAAGGTCAGGCGTAAATTGGGAAAAATATATTTTCCTGACTTAAAAACTTGTACAAATGCTTCACCACACGTTTCGCCACACTTTAATGTTGCTTCAACGGTAATATTTCGTACAACATCAGGCTTAGGCTCAGGCTTGATGCGGTATTCAATCCCACCCCCCCAAGCTGGATAGTCAACATCTTCCCAAATGCCATCGTTGCAATAAACCTGAATCTGCGCCCCGTCAGCCCATGCGTGTATTAGTTCTGCGAGTTTGTGTTTCATTTCAGTATCTCCACATTAGCTTGCGTTTCTATCCACACCCGAGCGCCGCAAGACAAAGGCTTCTCAGGGGAATACACAATCGTTGATTCACCATGAATCTTGATCTCATGGGCGTAGGTATTGCTCTTGTATGTCTTGACCGTCAGCACTGGCTCGTTCGTACCATGCTTGACGTTGGAGCGCACAGCGTGTTGGTTGACGTGAATAATTGTTTTCATTCCCGCCCCCCGTTCATAGCCCGATCGACCTGCTCGTTTAAACCATGCTCTGTGACCATGAACAGTTGATGCGTGGCTTGGTTCAACCAACGGTAGCGCTCTGCGTCAGCTTTGTAGCCTCTTAACATCCTTGCGACTGTACTCATCTCTTCGTGCGTCATCATGTCACCAAGCTCTAGCGTGCGTAGTATTGACGCAAAGTTTCTGTCGTTCATTTAGCCTCCGATTGTTTAAATTTAATTGTCAGTCCATTTTCGAACGTATTCAATTGCACTTTTTAATTTTTGCTCTGATTCAGAAAACAACCCCAACCCCTTATTGCAAGCCGAACAAAGCAATCCTCTGACTTTTTCTGTTGCATGACAATGATCAACATGAAAATTTTTAGAGCGTTTATCTCCTGTGTATGTGCTAAAACATATTGCGCAACAATTATTTTGTTCAATCAACATTCTGTCGTAGTCTTTCGTGGTAATTCCAAACTTATGCGTTAAAAAATAATCACGTTTTGTTTTCCAAGTTTTTTGCTTTTCCTCTTGCGAAATTCCTGCACGAATACCTCGCATCCTTTCTCTGTTTCTTTTCCTGCATGGCTCACACGGCGATGGATGCTTGCCGCAAGCGAGACATAGCCCAAGCTCTTTGCGGGTTTTCCGAAGTTTTGCGAAGTATTCTTTTTGGGGCATGGTGACTCTTTAAAAACAAGTTGTTGTGCAATTCCCATAAGTATAGCAACACGTTGTGCAGACAACCATGCGACCGCCTGAGAAGATGGTGCTTGTTGTGCATGATGCGTAAACAGCAGTTGCTGACAACGCAAGCACCAAACCAACAATATATTTTTTCATGATAAAGCTCCTAGTAATAAGCAATTAAAAACAATACTGCAGCAGAGACGGTAAAGAACAACACCTGCCAGCGAGACACTCTTCGTTTAAACGTTCCGCCTAGCATTGCATGTTGCAACCAAGCTGTTTCTACGCACGGAGGAATATTCTTGGCTGAGTACGTGCCTTGTGTGTACCTGCGTTCAAACCACTTAGGTTCATACGCTGAGCCGATCTTGACTTTACATTCCATGATTAAGCCTCTTTTGGGTTGGGTTTCCTACGTTTCTTTACTACGCTTGCTATACCTTCTTCGGGTAATCGGTTCCTCTCGGCAATCATTGCGTCTGCTATTGCGTAACAGTTCTTGGCATGGTCTTCTAGATTAGGAGGAATCCATGCCTTGGATATCATTGCAAACGCGGCAAAGAAATCTCTTAGGTCTTCGTCATTCATGTTTCACCGGACGGATCAGTGGCTCAAGCCCATCGCATACCAACTGAGCGAATGACTTGCCAGACGGGAACATCATCTGTGCGCCTTTGGTTTCCCTGACAACAGCTATTGCAGTGTTTAAACCTTCATTGAAACCCTGCTCAAACTTGTCACCGTCCCGATCCATGCGCATGTAAATACCTTCGCGAGCAACCTTGGATGAAGAGATTGCGCGATCATCTGCAAACTTCTTCATGCGTTCAGCTTCGTTAACCGGCATGTAAATCATTACCGCCTTGACAGGAACTTTAGAACGCGTCTGTTTTTTTCCAATGCTCATACTCTTCCACCATAGTGTCAAATTTTAATTTGGCTTCAGCGTTACCGTTTAGCTCCGTGCGTGATGCAATACCGCACAGCGTGTAAACAGCATCGATAGCCTCTTGTTCGTTCTTGTGCTGAGCATGACCTTCTTCGCATAGCCACACCTGAAACTCACGTGTGCGACAGAGGATGCCTGCGTGTTTGACCCTGTTGTCATAGGGCGTAGTGGTCTCATCGTCTTGGATGCGAACCATTGCCACCCCGTATCGCGACCCAACGAAATCCCGCAACAGCTCTTCGGGAATCTCGTCAGGATGGATACTCAAGGTCAATACAAAGCCAGTGCGGTCTTGCTTAAGCGACACCTTTACTGCTTCGAATTGAAGTGCGTTCATTAAGTTATCCTTAGAAGGGTATATCATCTTTCAGGTCTGTAATAGACGCTGAATTTCGACGGGGGTCTGGTGTATCTTTAGGTTTAAACGTATCTACCGATAATGATAGGTACACAAGACCACTTGCTGCTGTCTTTTTCCATCCGGCAATCTTGATCTTGGCAACGCCGTTAACGATCTCGAGCTTTGAAGCGTCGATCAAGATATCGCCCTGATAGTCTGGTGACTGTGGACTTTTCTTTTCCTTGTTGGAAAATAAACTACCGGTATTTGGTTTTGGTTCGTAAGCCATAACTACTCCTTGATGTTTGCTTTCATTTCTGTAAAGCAGGTTTTTAAATGCTCAAATAGAGCGGGGTCTGAACTCTTTAATGCATCGATCTGTTTTTGGTTAGATTTCCAAGCACCGACCAATTCTTTCTGTGAATCTTGCTCTGCCGCCCACTCAATAAGCTTATCCACAAACAACTTTTGATCCTCTGTTGCACCGACCGTCTTTTCCACTGGTTTTGCCACGGCTTTTACAATCGGTTTGGCAGGGGTTTCTGCAGGCGCGGCGGCATCCACGGAATCATGTTCCACAATCTCCATCGCCATGAGCCAAAGATAACGGCGCATGTACGTATGAGTACTACCTAAATTCTGTATTGCCTGACCCTTGCTGTTTTCAGCAAACACCATCGGGCTTGTGAAATCGATGCTACCCTCGTCACCGTAGACCGTCAGAGATGCAGTGTCATTGGTAAACCGCACCACGCCACACAGCCCGACCTCGTTAAAGATCTTGTGGATGGCAGGAATAAAGTCACCAAGCTCGAAGTACTCGTAACCTGCAAACTTGTTCTTGCCGGACTTCTTGATGTCGGAGGACAGAAACATTGTCCTCGCCTTCTGAAGCTGTTTAAACACGCTCATTTTCTTGCTCCTTGTTGAACTGTGAACACCACTTTGCTACACCGCAGAAGTTGCCAGTGCAACGCACCGACTCACCCTTGCGGATTTCAATAAACACTTTGGCAGAGGCAACATCTTTTTCTGGCATCTCAGCAAGCAATGCCATCGCCTCATCATGTGTGTCGAGTACACGCACCGCCGACTTCCTGCCTTCCTTCTTGATCGCGTACTTGGTCTCCCTTGACCAACGCTCCTCGTCTGTGCAGTGGATCAGTTCGTTGTCCCAGTCAGCATCAACCCTCGCCTGACGGTGCAACTCGATCCGCTCCTTGATGTATTTCTCTACATCGCTAGAATCCATTAACGCAATCGGTAATACCTGCGCACTAGCCTGTGGGTAACTCGGGTTTGTAGCAGCCTCGCGGCGACTCCAATCGCGGATAAAAGCACAGATGCTGATCGATGATACTTTCTTGCCCTTGATCTTGCCTACCATCCATGCGTAGATGTTCTGTTGCAATATCCACTCGATCTTGTCTTCGCGCAACGCCCACGCGCTTGTAAATTTGTAGTCAGTGATCTTGATACTGCCATCGACCTCTTCCTGCAAATCCATTGCGCCCGATAGGACAACACCATCAATCTCTACATACAGGCGTTCCTCTGCCTGCAATCCATTGGTAGTTTTCTTCTCAAGCAGATTGTGTGCCATCGTCCCCATCAAAGACCAAGTCATGTCGCTTACGTCTTGCTCCATGTCTTCCCAATGCTTGATACGTAAGCGTTGGATTCTTGGCGGGGAAATGATTTCTGTGACAGAATAGTCAGCGCGTCCCTTGCTGTATGCGCTCTTGGTTGCAAGGTCTACAAAGGGTTGCGGTAACCCGAATTTATTGGTGATCTTCATTAAGCCTCCGTATATGGAAAACAAATAATATCAAAAGAAAATAAACCATGCAAGTACTTTCATTAATTATTTTTGGCGAGCCTGCATCAAAAAGCACAGATGTGTGTAGATTGACATACATCTACGCTCTCGTTGACCCTAGAGATGGGTTGGTTCGTTATGTCGGCAAGTCCGATTCACCTAAAAACAGGCTGACTGCGCATCTACGGGATGCGAAAGGTTCTTGTAAATGCGGATGGCTAAGTGAATTAAGGGCGGAATTATTACGCCCCACTTTGCGAGTTTTGCAAGCGGTAGAGTATGGATCTCATTCGGATGCAGAGCGTAATTGGATTAAACATTTCAAAAAAAATGGGTTGGTGAACGGTAACGGCGGCGGCAGTGGAATGTACAGCCCGACCGAAAGGACACGTCTTTTAATGAGGAAGGCAAAGCTTGGGAAATCAATGTCAGAGCAGGCAATTGCAAAGCTTTCTGCCGCGCTGAAGGGGATACCAAAACCACCGAGAACCTTAGATCATTGTCGCAATCTGGCAGAGTCATGCAAAGGGAAGGTGATTACAAAACAACATCGAAAAAAACTAGCCAAAGCAAACAGATTTAGATTGCCAACATCAAATTCTGGTTTCAAGGGCGTATATCACGATAAAACACGCAACAAATATCAAGCTTCAATTAAGCACAAGAAACAAATCATCCACCTTGGAAGGTTTGATACGCCAGAAGCAGCCGCCCGTGCGTGGAATCGTCAGGCAAAAAAGCTTGGCTACCCAACAGAAGGTTTGAATAAATTATGAGCAACATCACCTTGACCATATACGGCGAACCTGCCTCAAAGTCGAACTCCCGCAGGTTAGTACGGTTTGGCTCTATGTCACGGCTGATAAAGTCTGCAAAAGCCCTGTCTTATGCTGATGCGTTTAAACAGCAAGTTGCTTCGCTGGGATGCGAACCGTTCACAGGGGATGTGATTGTCACCATGACGATTCACTATGCGTCACGCAGACCTGACCTAGACGAGAGTCTGATCCTTGATTTACTGCAGGGGGTCACTTACCTGAACGACCGACAGGTAAAAGAGAAGCACATCTACTGGGGGTTGGATAAAGAGAACCCTCGATGCGAGATAACGGTCACCAAAAAATAAAGGCAGATGCCGAGGGGGACACCTGCCTTTACCGACCCTGAACAGATCTATTTCACGGAGGCTTAATCACGGGAAAGTATTGCAATAATACACCAATAAAATGCAAGATCAATACTTATGTTTGCGACTCTGTGTGGCTATTGTTTGATTACGAACGTTCGTATATAATTGTTGTGATAATTTAGCGGTGTGGGGGATACGAGGGTTAGCTCCTTGTATGGTATGGGATACATGAGTACCTTGGCAGGCACTCGCACTCTCGCCACTCTTTGATTTCGACACTGCTTTATGTGACCCCCACGCTTTACTTTTGTTTTGATGTAGTGCAAAATCAGTACATCCCTTGGCGGGGGTGATTCATTGGACAAGCCTTAGTTAGCGTCCTGCTTGTGTCCACAAGTCCGCCAACACCTTAAAACGGTGAGGATGCTAACTAAGGCTTTTTTTATTGGCGGCTATGTGAACCAAGAATTGGTCAAGGGATTGTTTGTATACAACAACGGTGCGTTGTATTGGAATGCAATCATTCTACAAAAACCCCAACTGTATGGGGTCAGAGCGGGGACAAAAAATGCTAGGGGTTATAGAAAAATAACAGTCCGTAGCAAGTCATACATGGAACACCGACTTATTTTTTTGATGTTTCATGGATTTTTTCCGGATGTCATTGATCACATCAACGGCATTAAGGATGACAACAGAATTGAAAACTTACGTGCAGCTACCGTTCAGCAAAATCAATACAATGCAAACTTTAAAAGCACAAGCAAGTCAAAAATAAAAGGCGTTTACTGGGAGAAATCTACTCAAAAATGGGTTGCGAGGATTCGCATTCACGGAAAAGTAAAAACTCTTGGCAGGTTCAGGGATGTCAATTTAGCGGATCAGTGCTGCCGTCTGGCTCGTGAACAGCATCATGGTGAGTTCGCTTGTCATGGGGGAAGATAGCCATGCATTACTATCAATTCAATATTGGTGATTACGCGAGCCATACTCGCTACCTCACGCCGATGCAAGACTTGGCATACAGGCGTTTACTTGACCTGTACTACCTCCAAGAAAAGCCTATCCCAAAAGACAATCCCGCATCAATAATCGGGTTGAGCGAGTGTTCAACGGACGTTGAACGGGTGCTTAACGAGTACTTTTTATTGACCGAAAAAGGGTGGGTAAACAAGCGGGCAGACGAGCAAATTCGCGACTACCACAACAAGTTAAAGTTTGCGAGTTTAGCAGGAAAGAAAAGTGCAGAGGTCAGGAAAGCTAATAAACACGGGGCTGTTGAACGACCGTTGAACGTTGGTACAACGAGTGTGCAACTAACCAATAACCATAAACCAATAAACAATATAAATACTACACCGCCTGACGGCGTATCACAGTCTGTTTGGGATGACTTTGTTCGGCAACGAAAAGCAAAGAAAGCATCCATTACCGATACTGCAATCCAAGGTATTGAACGCGAAGCAAAGAAAGCAAACATGACTTTGAACGATGCGTTACAGGAAATCTGTGCAAGAGGATGGACTGGATTCAAAGCTGAGTGGGTAGGTGAAAAACAGACAAAGCTGTCTGCAGACTGGAGGGATTGGTGATGCAAGGCTACAACGATATTTTGACAGCAGCAAAGAAGGGTGAGCGTTTAAACAAGGTGTTCTTTTACGTTGACGCTATGCCATACCGGATCAAGAAAGGCGAGGTCATGAAGAAGTTTCCAGTTAACGTTATGTTTGTTGACTCAACTGATGACCCTGCCAAACTATCTTTTAATGCCTTGCGTGATCTTCAAGTGCATATCGTAGGCGCAAACAGCGAGCGCGTCCGATCATTTGCTGAGCGTGTATTGACGTTTAAACCGTCTGTGCTTTGCTGGGACGACGGCTGCGAAATGGAAATCATAAGGTGTAAACAATGAGAGACTACGAAAGTTTAGCTCTTCAAATTATCAACGGCGATAGCATCATCCCCTACACAGTGGACGATGAGGTTCAAGCCAAGGTATACGATGGCAGTACGTTCAGGGACGAGCTTATCGATAGCTTTAAAAGCCCCGACCAAGTGACGGGTGCGAAACTTCCTTGGGGATCAACGCATTTCAACATCCGTTTCCGGACAGGTGAAACGACCATCTGGGCAGGGATCAACGGTCATGGCAAGTCGCAACTGCTTGGCATGGTGAGCCTTGGATGGATCGCGCAGGGCGAGGGAGTGCTAAACATTTCCCTTGAGATGAAGCCCTTGGCTACCTTAAAACGGATGGCGATACAGGCTTGTATGAATGATCAGCCTACCGATATGATCCTGAACAAGTTCATGGACTTTATGCTGTGCGCGGGGTACGTGTTCAATCACCAAGGCAATATCGAGACGAGGATAATCTACGGCGCGATCCGCTATGCCGCATCCAAAGGACTCAAGCACGTGATCATTGACTCGCTCATGAAGTGCGTCAAGGGCGTGGATGATTACAACGCCCAGAAGGATTTCGTTAACCAGATCACCCAACTTGCCCAACAATACAACGTCCATGTTCACCTTGTGCATCACATCCGCAAACAAGAGAACGAGCAGAAGATACCCAACAAGTTCGACCTCGCGGGATCGGGGGCGATGACCGACCTTGCCGACCAAGTGATCATCGTTTACCGCAACAAGCACAAGGAGCGTACCGTAGAGAAGAATCCCGATGACAAAGAAGCGCAGTCAATGCCCGATGCCATCCTGTCAATTGACAAGAACCGCCACGGGGAATGGGAAGGGCGCGTACCCCTGTGGTACAACCCAAGCTGTAAGCAGTATCTATCGGACAGCAGGGCTAGACCACTGGATCTGATGGACAGTGGAACTTACGTGTTTAAACGTTAAAATGAGGCTTGAAATGAAACTTGGAAGCAGTAGGAATCAGTGCGGTGCGTGCAGGGAATACTTCAACTCGAACTACGCATTTGAGAAACACCGAACCGGCGTCTTCGGCGTAGACAGACGCTGTTTAAACGCTCAGGAAATGTTGGACAAGAAGATGCTTAAAAATCCTGCAGGGTATTGGGTTGGTAGCATCATGGATAAATCTTTAATCGAGAAACGAAATGCCATACGTGAACAAGAAGAGACCGTATAAAAAAGAATACGCTCAGCAACAAGAGCGTGGCGAACAACCCTTGCGTAACGTCCGCGAGCGAGCGCGTTATGCAATGGATGCCAAGGGTATCGACCGCACAGGAAAGGACATTGACCACGTAACGCCTCTATCCAAGGGTGGCACGAACGCCAAGTCCAATCTCAAGCTGAAGACCCCAAGTGCTAACCGTTCGTTTAGCCGCAACTCAGACCATACGGTCAAAACAAACAAACCTAAAAAATAAATGGATATTCTTTCGCCGAGGGGGCAAACCACGTTGCCTGACGAACAGAGGGCAAAGGAGATATTCCTAATCTCCTACCCGAAGTACAGGTACATTGAGACCCCGAAGGATCGTCCTGCGGACGTTGATGCGTTTCTTGTTTTGGATAATTGCATCAAGGCGATAGTGGAAACCAAGTGCAGGTACGACTGTGACCTTATGAAGTTTAAACAGTCATACAGCAATGAATGGTTGGTGACGTTCGACAAGCTTGAGCGGGCAAGGTCAATCGCTAAGTCGTTGTGCGTCAAAGTCGTTGGGTTCTTGTACCTCAAGCAGTCCGATGTTCTGTTGGTGCAAGAGCTTGTCGATGCCAATGGTTTGTACGTGCCGTCTATCCGGATTGATTCCACGACCACACAAGCAACAATAAACGGTGGAACAGCCACGCGAACGAACGCCTACATAAACATGGACACCAGCGTACTGCTCAGCGTTTAAACAAGCATATGCCGACCGCCCGGGCGGGAGTCCTCCCGGGCAGAGATTCATCGTTTAAACAGTCATGACTGGGAGTTCCCTACGACAAGGGAGAGAGAACTGGTCAGGTTTCTTTGGGCGAAAAAAAACCCCCCGACCGCCGTAGCAGAAGGGGGGTGGTTTACTTAACTTGCTCAAAATCAAATGCTGTTACGTCTTGGTTATTAACAACCTCGCCAAGGTAGCGCAACAACTCTTCGTATGCCTCTTCTTCGGTGTTGGCATCAATTACATCTACAAAATTAATTTTAAATTTCATCATGGTAACTCCACAAAAATATCAATTGCCCAGTCAAGCATAGCGAGCGCAACAACAAAGACCGCCACAAAGGCGATCCAATCTCCGACGGTCTTCATTCTGTTTCCTCCTCAACGTTAACCACTTCAGCAAACAAGTCATCTGGATGTTCTGAGTACGCTTTGCGGATAGCCTGCTGTGATGCATCCTCTTCGCTCTCCGCAATGATCGAGAAATATCCTGTTGCTTGGTAATGAACTTGCACTTGATAGGTTTTCATTCTTCGTCCTCCGGCAGGGGGAAAAGGTTATCCGCTGTATCACTGATCACGTCCCAGTTAATGCCGACTGTCGCGTCATGATTGCGTTTGATCGATTGCAATACTTCCCAAGCCTGATCATCGTTTAAATCAGGACGCACCTCTTGCACGTCTGAGGTGTACCAACGGTCATCGATGTACCGCTCGACAGTCTGTGACTCAACGTGGGTGAGTAGGACATCATGCGCGTACGCCCAAAGCTCGAACGTGTTATCGCCATTGCTGTCGCACAGGTACTCGTCCGACACTATGTCGCGCACCATGTAACCCTCACTGGTTTTCTCGATAAAGAATTTTGAATAGTCCATTTTAATGCTCCTTTTTAAAGTCAGACTTCTTTAGTACGGGTTTATTTAAGGCGAGGGAGTGCATCCGCAATAAGTCCAACATACCCTCGATGGTCTCACTACCTGTGCAGGGTTCGCTATACCCTATAGGATCGCCCTTGTCGTTGTAGTACACCTCGCACAACTCAAGGTACGGATCACCGCCGTTATCATCAGTTACGTCCAACAATCTAAAGTTCCATGTACTCATTTTATTTCTCCTTGTTTGGTCACTGAATTGAATTGTTGATTGAATCCTGCGCATCATAAACACTGCTTATCACCTCTAGGACGTAACCACTAAACACGTCCTTGTCGTTGCAAGCCATTGCCCCTGCCTGCGCCAACAGCATGGCGAGCGCGGGGATGACATCGTCTAGCTCCTCCCCGTCCAGTGCCGCCGCAAGCTTTTCTGATAATTCCATACTACCTCCTGAGTGTTTTGAGTAATGTGTTGAATGATGCTGAGCCTAAGTCGCGCAGATCGTTTGCCGCACTGGCATTGTCGAATACCTGCTTGATCTCTTGCGAACCAATACCTACCGCAACAATGGTGATGCCCTGCTGTTTGGCAACGTTCTGTACGTGCCTGATATGCTCAGGAATGAATCCGTCCGCATCTGTCAGCACAAACAAAACCTTGCGCGTCTCGCGCTGTTTGGCAAGGTCTTCGATGGATAGCATAAGAGCGGAATAGTCGGGCGTTGCTGAGCCTGCCCAATAGCTGATCGATCCAAGCTTGGAAGAGGCAGAGCGCATCGACTCGCCCCATGTCTTGAACGGGATCAGCCTAGTGTCCTCGCCATCAGTCCTGTACTCAACACCATTGCCGCGTTGCTGTGCGTACTGGGCAGTGCTGTGTCCCTTGAATCCGGTCACCGCAAAGTTAACGCCTGCCTTATCAAAGATGCGCGACAGTTGAATTGCTACACCATGCGCGACCTGTATTCGACCGTCTTCGTTCATTGATGAACTGCAATCGATCAGCACAGAGACCGCGCTCGTGTCAGCCTCTTTCACGTCACGCCGTTTAAACACTGTGGTTGATCCGGTAGCAAAGCGGGTCAGTGCCTTGCGGTCAAGCTTGCCTGACTCTTCGTGGCTAGACCAACCGACCAGATCGACCGACCGTAGAATGCGCAGGAGATGCGCTCGTGTCGCGCCCATGCCTACCGGAACATCGTTGTAATACTGCAAGAACTTGCGGTCACAGCTTGCTTTGTCGAGCCTCATGATCACTCCCAAGTAAATTTTTCAATGGTTGGTTTGTTTGTGTACGGACGAGGAATCCTTTCCTTTGATGCCATCGCCTTGTCCTTAACTTCCGATTCAATAAAGCTCGCGGGGTCAACCTTGCGCCCCCCGCCCAACTTGCCCTTTGACCCGCCCTTCTCCCCGCTCTTGTCGGATTGGTCACCCGACTGGTCACCCTGATCGGAGTCCTGCTTGCCTTGCTCAGAGTCCTGCTTGTCTTGCTGACCCAGTGGGTTGCCCTGAGAATCCCCCTGAGACGCGTCAGAACCGTCTGTAGGCGGTTTTTTCTGGTCACCCTTGCCATCCCCCTTGGGTTTGCTTTTAGAGCCTTGTTGCTCGTCTGCGTACTTCTTGATCTGCTCGTAAAGCTTGACCGCCGCAAGCACCACGCCCTCAGTGTTGCTTGACTTCTTTGCAGACTGCAGAGCCTCATGTAAATGCACAGCCAATGGTGACTGATCGGTGATCGATGGGACGTTGACGTGATAGCCGTTTAAACGCCGACCCTCGACCGCGAGCAGGAACGGGATGTTTTTCAGGTCATCAGGCTCAACGTACCCGTCACGCTCAAGCACAGCGTTCAGCAGATTCTCGAACAGGAACTTGCTGTTGGGTGCAAAGCCTGAGTCGATGGCACGTTGTTCGATGCGCGGGTCTTCAAGACCGTTGATCAATTGCCCTACGTACTGACCATGCGTTGTTCGAGCGTCATCCCAAGGCTCGTTGTTTGTGTACAGCCCATGACCCAGACCCTCATGGATGGCAAAGCCGATCAGGTTATTGAACGTGCCGCGATCAACCTCGGCAAGCTCGTCAAGGGACGGGAACACGACTGTCGCATCGATCTGCGCACCCTCGCGGGTGAAGTTGATCCCTGCGGTGTTGCCGAACCACTTGACTTCAAGACTGCGGAAAGCTGAGCCACTGTTGGCAACGATCCGCTCCATTGTTGCGGCAACGCCGCGTTTGACATCGATCCCTTTCATTACTGCACCCCTAAATAAGATTTAAGTTGAGCAGAGTCGATTGACGCTGAGAAAATCCCGCGCAATTCAGCCTCGCACTCGCTTGGAAACTTGTTGACGATAGCGTTATTGAACGCTGTACCAACTGGCAAACCGCCTTTGATTGCCGCCGCCCATGCAAAGATTTGACGCAAGCTTGGGGGCTGTGTCAGTAGACCCAGTCGAGCCTTGGCACGTGCAACGTTGGCAAACTTAACCAATGAGCGCGTTGCGTCTGCGTTTAAGCCTGTGCGCTTGGTGATCAGGTCAACCTCTTGATCCTCTGGCAAGTAGTTGAACCGGAGCGTATAGCTGAACCGATCCAAGAACGCGCTGTTTTGCTCACGCACCCCTGCAAAATTGCCTGACTCGTCACCATGCCCAGTCGAGTTGTCAGCGGCAAAGAACACCACGCCAGTCGAAACAGGGATACGCTCGCCAGTCTCAGCGATCACCAGTGCGCGGTGAACTGAACGCTCGGTCACCGCATGGAGCGGGGAGATGTTCTGCGCACGAGCAAAGCCGACCTCATCGAGCAAGATGATCGAGCCTGCGTACTGGATCGCCTGAGTCAACGTGCCTGCTTTCCAGACCACGTTACCGTTCTCAATTGTGTTCGAACCGATGAACTCGGAACGCTCCAGACCCTCGTCAAAATTGATACGGAAGAGCTTACGCTTGAGACGCGCCGCGATCTGGGTCACGAACTCGGTCTTGCCTGTGCCACGCTCACCGCCCAACCACGTGTTGTGGGGCAGAGTGGTTGACAGGGCGATCAGGGTCTGGTGTAAAGCGGCAGGGTTGAACACGTAGTCGGTCACCAGTGCAGGGGCGGCAGGATCGTCCCAGACCTCGACCTCAAGCGTGCTGAAGTCGATCAAGTTGCCCTCGTCATCATTGTAGAAGAGGTCACCGTCAAAGACGTGTTGTGCCTCTTCCCTGCGCGTCTTGGGGAATGCTTTAGCAACCGCCGCCGCCTGCACAGGGAACTGGTGGGCAGTCTGCTTGAACTGATCGAACAGGTCAGCGACAGTCGAGCGGATCGAGTCGTTGACCTTGTGGTAGTCCACGCCCTGCAAGCTCTGCGTCTTGCGCCGAATGTCTGAGACCTCATTCAGGGCAGAATGCATAAGCTTTTCGACTCGCGTCACCTCGGTTGCAATCCGTTCAACGCGAGGGTCAACGGCAGATACAGGGGGAAGTGGTGCAATATTCTTGATCTGGTCAAAGCTGATCAACCCGCTGTTGACCAAGGTCTCAAGCTGAGCAATGGCAGTCGTTTTGTTTTCGACTGGTTTCTGACCAACAGCGACCAGTGCCGCGTTGAGTTGGGGCAGGGGGAAAAGGACGAGTCCGCGCATGATGTAAGCCTCCGATGTTTAAACGATGAGTGGTACTGAGTCATTCGGGCAGTACGGCAAGTTCGGTGCGCCGTCTTTGTATGCCCACTTGAAAGAGATTCGTACGGTATATCCACAAGCCACGCAGTGAGCCTTAAGCATGCGTGTTGACTGCGTCTTTTTCTGCAAGCCCACGTTCAGGGCGGCGTGGGGGTACTCGCCCAAGCTTTCGATCAAGCCTGCGAAATTCGACTTGAATAGGTCACCCGCATGGGTGCTTGTCGGTTTGCCCTCTAACCACAGGGCGCGAGCCGCATGGGGAAAGCGTCCTCGATGCCCGTCACCGTCTGTTGCCGCATGGCACAGTTCGTGGACAAGCACAGCAAAAACGTCAACAGGGTTATCGATCACAGGCGAGATCAAAATCTCATGATGCCCGTCAGTGCTTGCACTGGGTGACCAATGCTCACCAATGGCTCGGTGCTGTGAGCGGGACTTGCTAGAGGGAAACCCGCAAGCCACGCGAATCAGCGCAGGCAAAGGGTAGTTGACAGAGTCGAACACTGAGCGCAGTTCATCGACTGCCGCATTGAGGTACTGCTCGCGATTGTTGTACATGATTAAGCCTCTACAGGAAAAGTAAAAAACCAATTGGGGGAAAGCTTGAAGGTCTCAGGTCTGCCAGTCAGTGACTCGTTGGCTCGAACTTCGATTACAACGTCATCACCCTTGCGGGTGTTGATTGCAATAGCCTCGGCGTGGGAAATCCACGCATCTTGATCGTGATTTTCAAAGTCCTCAACCACTGAGGACAGCCAGTGTAAGTAAACTTCTGTAGCAGGAGCGGTCAAAAATATCATGGTAAGCCTCCGTTAGTTTGCACAAGACCGCCGGAGCGGTTTCGACCAGTCAGGTCTCATCAGTTGCGCTTGCGGATAATCGATAGACCGTACGCCTGTTGTTGGGCAAACAGCCTCGCGTCTTTCAATGTCTTGAAGTAGAGCTTTTCGCGTTCGGTAATCAGTTCCCAAGGGTAGGTCTTGCTTGGTTGCGTTTTCATTTGTAGGTTTCCTTTATTTTTCGAGGGTTTCAAGGGCATACAAAACCCCGTAGGCTAGGGCGGTGTAGGCGGTATAAACAGCTAAGAAAATGTAAGCGTCCATAGTGATCTCCAGTTGGTTAGTTGGTTGCTTTGATTAATTCGATTTCATCGTTGTAAGCCTTGAGAGCTTGGCGAACGGTCTTAATAAAGGGTTGATCGATACCGCGCTCAATTGATGCCCGATATTCGTTCAAAGTTTCGATCAGGTTAAGCCAGTGTGCGGTCTCACTGTCCTCGAACGCGTCCATCTGATCGATGGCAGTAAGGGCAGAGCATTTTGCGAAGTCGATAACGTCAGTCATTGTGTGCATGGTGTATCTCCAGTAGTGAGGGGCTTTCGCCCCGTTGGTTAGTTGTAAAGTGACCAGTCAATCTGGTAGTTATGCGACCACTCGCCGCCTTTCAGGAACTTGATTAGGTCAGGTTCTCCCGCTGTCCACATTTCACGATAGCCATGATCGCTGTAGATGTCGCGGAAGTAGAAGCCGCTTGCGTGTTGCTCAAATCCCCAGTCCTGAATGAGTTCTGTTTTACGTGCTGTTTGCATGGTGTATCTCCGTTGGGTTGAAAGTAAATCAGACAACGCTCTCATAAAACGTTGTCGGTTGACTCTCAGGTTGCGTTGACTTCAGCGATAAACTCCCGCGCCTTTATGACACTTTGCTTTAGTGCCGTCAGCGTGTAGCAGACATCACTGGTACTGACTCTTTTTTTGTTGACCAACCCATAAAGGCGATCAGGCAATAAGGTGTTGAGCGAACCGTATGCAATGACTGCAAATTCCTTGCACTTGCCCTGATCAACTAGTTCGCTGATCTGTTTGTTCAGTGCATTCTTTTCAGCCATCAGCCCGTTGGGGTTGGAGTAGTGAAACAAGGCAAGGTCTGCATTTGACCAACTCGACTCGGGCTTGATTGCTTGCTTTGTGATGTATTGATATTTCATGATGTTCTCCAGTGAAAGTAAATCAGACAGCACCCAGTAGATGCTGTCGGGTTACTTTCGGCAGGGCTGAGCCTCGCGGCTTGACCCTGCTTTGGTAGCTGTTCTCTTGGTTAGCCATCAGCACTTTTATTAAGGGGGCAACGTTTTAGAACCCCTCCCGATTGAGTCTGCGCCTCGGGATCTGGCGGTGATGTAGGCGGTCTTGGATGGTGACCTAGAACCTGCATCTGGCGAGTCGGGCGGCTATTGGATGATGACCTAGAACCCTTGTTGTACTGAGCCTCCAGTGTATTCGATAGTGTTTAAACATCACAAGGGCTTTCACTGTTTTGTTGTGTTTTGTCCCTTTTTAGTTTTGGAAGGGAGGGTTTTGCAAAACAGAAGGCGGCTTGTTTAAACGACCGCTAAGCGATTTGTTTTGAAATGCACATTACCCCCTTGACCCCCTCGTTAAAAACTCTAATGAATGCTTAGTGCCTGATGCATGGTCGCGACCGCAAGTCAATTCGTATTTTTGGAAGACAGGGTTTTGCAAAACAGAAGGCGAGCCGTTTAAACGCCCTCAGAGCGATTTGTTTTGAGGTTGATACTTACCCCTTGACCACTGCGATAAAAACTCTAATGAATACTTAGCTCATCAATCTGTGGATAACTTGTGGATATGTGGATAACTTGCAACAGATTGTGGATAACTTACGAACAGTTCGCGAACTGGGGTTGACACTGTACGTTTAAACAGTGATCATCGCAGGCAGGTGTCTCAGGGCGTGAGACAGATACGCAAGGGAACAGGAAATGAACCAAAAACCACAGGTAGATGATGACCTTGACGGTCTGTTAAGTGATAGCACTGGGACAGGCGAACACGCTTTCAAAATCCCCGCGCCCGTCCTAGACAGTGAGCAACTGCGAACAGCGGTTGAATCGGTCGTAGAGAGACGCACAAAGGATGGAAAGCTCTACGGTGTCAAGTTGAACACAAGGGGACGTATAACAGCTAAGCAAAGACTATTTGCATCCCTGATAGTTCAAGGGCTTTCTCCCAGAGAGAGTTACAGAAAAGCCTACAACTGCCTGACCGCCAATGAGTCCACGATTGCAACGTCAGCGAATCGTCTAATGAACGATCCAAAAGTGAGTGTCCTGCTCCAGTCATCCTTGGACAAGCGGGAAGAAAACCTCGTAAGTGATGCTGTGGCAACCAGACGGCACGTCATGACCGAACTACTGGCTCACGCCAAAGAGATGAAGAGCGAAGGGTCTAAGCTCAAAGCACTGGAGCTAATCGGCAGGGCTGTGGGGATGTTCACCGACAAGGTGGAGACCAAGGTGGAAGAGGTCAGCACCGACCAACTGAAACGGGAACTCGAGACGCACCTTGCACTGCTCGATGGTGCTACCAAGCACTGACCGTTTAAACCCTTTGTAGAGAACTGGTCAGGTCTTTTGTATCCGGATATGGTCATTAGCTAATCCCTATTGACTATCCGATCCCAATCGATCTATCCTATCCTATCGTATCCAATCCAATCGATCCGCCATGCGACAGCCCCACCCTTTGCGATACGCCCATAGCCCAACCCCACCCACTCCCCACCCCCTAGAACAGGCGCGTCACTCCTGTATACCCATACAGTACATTCCACACATCCTATCACTATCCAATCCTCAACACGAACGTTCGTACCCCTACCCCTTCTTCATTTAAGCTTGACTTCGTTTAAACATTGATAGAGAATACACCCCAGAACGTTTCTGTTTTGTTCACCCCGGGGGTATATATATTTTGAAAGAAGAACTTGCTAAGTTAGACCCTGAGCTTTTGTTTGCAGATGGCTTTGATGACTGCATTGTTGGATTAACCATTAGTCCAGAGGGACTACCTGTGGTTATATACAGTAGAGACGCGGTCATTGATAAGTTAGCAGAAGATATGTCAGAGGATGAGGCTTGGGAGTATTTCGATTTCAACATTGCTTGCGCGTATGTAGGTCCGCGCACTCCACAGTTTTGGATTATTAACTCAGAATATGACACCTAAACAGAAGTTAGTCTTGGACTTTGTCCAGACGTATATAAAGATCAAAGGGTTTTCGCCTTCCTATGCTGACATTGCGCAAGGATTGAGTTTGAAAAGTAAGTCAAACATCCACCGGCTTGTGCATGAGTTGCGCAAAGAAGGATTGCTGGATATCCGCCCCCACCTTATTCGGTCTATGACTTTAGTGGATAAGTCGGTCCAGCATATCGAGAAGCTATGAGTTTACTGACCTCCGATGAGGTAAAGCGGTATTTAAAGCTTTTAGATGTTTTACCTGCCAACTCGCCTGAGATAGCCAAGATCCATCAGCTATTGCGAGCGGATAAAGTAGAACGGTGCAGAGATGGCTTTATGCCTTTTGTCACCAACATGTGGTCTGCCTTCATTGCCGGTCGGCATCATAAGATCATGGCTGATGCCTTTGAACGCGTTGCCAATGGAGAACTAAAGAGATTGATCATCAACATGCCTCCGCGCCACACAAAGTCGGAGTTTGCATCCTATCTGTTTCCAGCTTGGTTTCTGGGCAAGTATCCTGAAAAGAAGATCATTCAGACCGCCCACACTGCAGAACTTGCTACGGGTTTTGGTCGAAAGGTCAGGAACCTTGTAAACAGTCCTGATTATCAGGAAGTCTTTAAGACCAAGCTTTCAAGTGATTCAAAGGCCGCTGGTCGCTGGAATACCAGTAAAGGCGGAGACTACTTTGCTATCGGTGTAGGCGGTGCAGTAACAGGTAAGGGCGCTGACATTCTGATTATTGATGACCCGCATTCAGAACAAGAGGCCATGCAAGGCAACCCAGAGGTCTATGATCGGGTCTATGAATGGTATTCCTCCGGTCCTCGTCAGCGACTTCAACCGGGCGGATCAATTATTATTGTGATGACCCGCTGGTCAAAAAGAGACCTGACCGGACAGATCCTACAGAACTCTATTAAAAGAGAAGGCGATGAGTGGGAAGTCATTGAGTTTCCAGCTCTTTTGCCTTCTGGTAACCCGCTCTGGGAAGAGTTCTGGTCCAAGAAAGAACTCGAAGCAATCAAGGCTGAAATCCCCGTCAGTAAGTGGGAAGCTCAATACCAACAGAATCCAACATCTGAAGAGGGCGCAATCATCAAGCGCGAGATGTGGAAGATCTGGCATAAGGACCATCCCCCTACCTGTGAATACCTAATCCAGAGCTGGGATACCGCCTTTGAAAAGAACAGTCGGGCCGACTACTCTGCCTGTACAACTTGGGGTGTCTTTCACCTTCCTGATGATACCGGGGTGGATGTAGTTAACATTATCCTGTTAGATGCGTTTAAACAACGCATGGAGTTCCCAGAGCTAAAGAAAAAAGCTTATGAGCTGTACAAGGAATGGAACCCAGATTCGTTGATTATTGAAAAGAAAGCCGCAGGTGCGCCATTGATATATGAATTGCGGCAGATTGGTATTCCTTTATCAGAGTACACACCAAGCAAGGGTTCTGATAAGATAGCCCGTGTAAACGCTATATCTGATTTGTTTGCATCAGGGTATGTATGGTGTCCAGATACAAGATGGGCTGAAGAGGTCATGGAAGAATGCGCCTCGTTTCCAAACGGCGAGCATGATGACTTGGTTGACTCTACCAGTCAGGCGTTATTGAGATTTCGACAGGGTGGGTTTCTTCGCCTCGCTTCCGATGAGGATGATGAACCCGTTATTAAACGCAAGGCTGCGTATTACTGAGACACAACATGGCTATTGAAAAATCACTTTACCAAGCACCAATGGGTTTAGATCAACTTGATCCGGCTATCCAGATTGAGATTGAAAACCCCGACTCCGTATCCATTGAAATGGATGGAATAGAAATTGAAATAGTGCCTGATGGCGACGATGAGTTTTCTGCAAACCTAGCAGAAGAGATGAGCGAGTCAGCCCTACAGACCCTTGCGTCAGACTTGGTTGATGATTTTGAATCCGACGTTGCTTCGCGTAAAGACTGGATTCAGACCTATGTAGACGGTCTTGAGTTGCTGGGCCTGAAGATAGAAGACAGAACAGAGCCTTGGGAAGGTGCCTGCGGTGTGTACCATCCTCTCTTAGCTGAAGCCTTGGTTAAGTTCCAAGCTGAAAGCGTGATGTCAATATTCCCTGCCGAAGGTCCTGTGATGACCAAGATTATCGGCAAAGAAACGCAAGAGATGAAAGAGTCAGCCATGCGTGTTCGACAGGACATGAACTACGAGCTGACAGAAAAGATGCCTGAGTACCGCCCAGAAACAGAGCGGACAATGTGGGGACTGGGCCTTGCTGGTAACGCCTTTAAGAAGGTCTACGAAGACCCCAACCTAGGCCGTCAAGTTGCCCTATTTATTCCTGCTGAAGACGTGGTGGTGCCTTACGGCGCAAGTAGTCTTGAGTCAGCAGAGCGTATCACGCATGTGATGCGTAAGACAGAGAACGAACTGCGCAAGCTTCAGGTTGCTGGTTTCTATCGTGATGTGGACTTAGGCGATCCAGTTAATGTTTTAGATGAAGTGGAAAAGAAGATTGCCGAGAAGCTTGGGTTTAGAGCTACAGCAGATGACCGCTACAAACTTCTTGAGATGCATGTTAACTACGACATGCCCGGCTTTGAGCATGAAGACAAAGACGGCAACCAGACAGGCATTGCTCTTCCTTATGTTGTCACCATTGAGAAAGGCACAAACAAAGTCCTGTCTATCCGTCGCAACTGGAAGCCCGATGACAAGAAGCAATTAAAGCGTCAGCACTTTGTCCACTACGGATACATCCCCGGCTTTGGTTTCTATTGCTTTGGTTTGATCCACCTGATCGGTGCTTATGCCAAGTCAGGCACATCGTTGATTCGTCAGCTTGTTGATGCTGGTACCTTGTCAAATCTGCCCGGCGGATTTAAAACCCGTGGCATGCGCGTTAAGGGTGACGATACACCTATCGCCCCCGGTGAGTTCCGCGACGTTGATGTAGCAAGCGGTGCATTGAAAGACAACATCTTGCCTCTGCCGTACAAAGAGCCAAGCCAAGTCCTGATTGGTTTGATGAACCAAATCATTGAAGACGGTCGTCGTTTTGCTAACACTGCAGACCTAAAGATCAGCGACATGTCGTCGCAAGCTCCCGTCGGTACAACGCTTGCAATTCTTGAACGCACCTTGAAGGTGATGAGTGCAGTGCAAGCGCGTATCCATTACTCGCTCAAGCAAGAGTTGAAGCTGTTGAAAAACATCATGGCAGACAACGCCCCCGATGAATACAGCTACGAACCGCAAGAAGGAAGTAGAACAGCCCGCAAGTCCGACTACAAGAACGTGGATGTTATTCCAGTCTCTGACCCAAACGCATCAACAATGGCTCAGAAGATTGTTCAATACCAAGCCGTTCTTCAATTAGCACAAGGCGCTCCACAGCTTTATAACTTGCCGTTATTGCACCGCCAGATGTTAGAGGTGCTAGGAATTAAAGAAGCGCAAAAGCTTGTGCCAATGGCAGATGATCAGAAGCCTGAAGACCCTGTCACTGAAAACCAAAACATCTTGATGATGAAGCCCGTAAAAGCTTTTGCTTATCAAGACCATGAAGCGCATATTTCAGTACATACATCCGCAGTGCAAGATCCAAAGATTGCAGAAATGATAGGACAGATGCCGCAAGCCCAAGCATTGATGTCTGCCATGCAAGCGCACATTGCCGAACACATAGGTTTTGCCTATCGCGTAGACATTGAGAAACAGCTTGGAATGAATCTGCCACCGCAGAAAGACGAGCATGGTGAAGAAGTAAACATTGATCCACAGGTTGAATCCCGCTTGGCTCCGCTAATTGCTCAAGCAGCACAGCGTTTGTTGGCACAAAACCAACAACAAGCCATGCAGCAACAGGCCCAGCAGCAAGCACAAGACCCAATGGTTCAAATGCAACAGGCTGAACTGCAGATCAAGGCAGGTGAGCTTGACCGCAAGAAACAGAAAGACCAGACAGATGCGCAGCTTAAAGCCGCTCAGCTCCAGATTGAAAAAGATCGCATTGATACACAAGCGCAGATTGAAGGCATTCGAATTGCGTCTAAAGCTTCAATGGACAAGGAGTCGCTTGAAGCTCAACAAATGTCAGAAGGACTGCGTGTTGGTATTGATGCACAAAAGCATAAGCAGCAAATGGCTGAGCGTATAGCCCAACATGTAGCAAGTATTCAATCAAAACCGACAAAAGGTGAAAGATGACAGCTATCGAACTGTTGATTCAACAAATCGACGAGAAGGTTCAACAACTCAAAGACCATCTAACAACAGGAAATGTTGACGATTTCAATGAGTACAAACGACTTTGCGGGGAGGTGAGAGGTCTCCTCACTGCAAAGGGCTACACCCTAGACCTCAAACAACGCATGGAGTCCTCAGATGACTGAGATTTTAATCGGCTCAAACCCCGATAACCCGCAGGTGGTAGGAATGTACCGCTCAGAGGCCACCGCCGAAGAGAAAGCAACGCAGTTACCACGCCCAAGTGGCTGGAAAATCCTTTGTGCCATCCCTGAGATTGAAAAAGAGTACGACAGCGGACTGGCAAAAGCCGACGAAACCCTTCGACATGAAGAAATCCTGACCACTGTGTTGTTTGTAGTGGATCTTGGCCCTGATTGCTACGTGGACAAAACACGTTATCCAACAGGACCTTGGTGCAAGAAAGGTGACTTTGTATTGGTACGCCCAAATGCAGGTTCAAGATTGGTTATTCATGGACGAGAGTTCCGAATGATCAACGAAGACAGCGTTGAAGGTGTTGTTGATGACCCTCGTGGCATTCGTCGAAAATAAGGAGCGTTTAAATGGCTAATTTTGAAAAAGATGAATTCAAGTTTCCTGATGAGTTGCAGGAAAACAACAAAAAGCAAGAATTAAGTTACGAAATTGAGGGAGATGGAGACCTTAATATCGAAATTGAAGACGATACACCCGCTGAAGACCGAAATCGTCAGCCAATGCCCAAGGAAATAGTTGAAAAGCTTGAGCAAGAAGAGCTTGAAAGCTATTCCGACGACGTTCGACAGAAGTTTAAACAGCTTAAGAAGGTCTGGCATGACGAACGCCGGGCAAAAGAGGCTGCTTACCGGGAACAGCAAGAAACATTGACCACTGCCCAGCGCCTTTTGGAAGAAAACAAGCGCATTAAGGGCATGTTAAATAGCGGTCAAGAAGAATATATTGCTGCAATCAAGGATTCGAACGAGCTTAAGCTAGAAATGGCTAAAAAAGCGTACCGCGAAGCCTATGATTCTGGTGATACAGACAAGCTTTTGGATGCTCAAGAGCTTATTACCAAGACCACAGTCCAAATGGACCGTGTAAATAACTTCAAAATGCCCCCTTTACAAGAGGAAAAGTTTGAAGTACAACCTCAACAACAGACTCAACGTCCTGATCAAAAAGCGATGGCGTGGCAAGAGCGCAATCCTTGGTTTGGTCAAGATGAAGAAATGACGGCTGCAGCATTAGGTTTGCACGAAAAACTTAAGCGCACTGGAGTTTCGGTTGGATCTGATGAGTATTACTCCGTGTTGGACAAGACAATGCGGAGAAGATTTTCAGAAAATTTTGGAGGTCCAGAGTCGGAGGCAGCTCCGCGAAAAAGTCCGACAGTTGTTGCGCCAGCGACAAGATCGACATCTTCAAAAAAGATTCGTCTTAGCACCTCGCAAGTTAATACCATCAAAAAACTTGGTATTACACCGGAACAATATGTACGTGAAGTTTTAAAACTGGAGAACTAAAATGGCTGAAAACAAGATTCCTCGCGAAATGCAAACCCGTGAACTAACCAAGCGCCCCCAGCAGTGGTCGCCTGCAGAACTTCTCCCTGAGCCAGATAAACAGTCTGGTTTTGCATATCGTTGGATACGAATTTCTACTAATGGTCAAGCTGACCCACGCAATCTTTCTGCCAAACTCAGAGAGGGATGGGAGCCTGTTAGTATTGATGAGCAACCACAATTTCAACTGCTAGTTGATCCCAATAGCCGTTTTAAAGACAGCATTGAGATCGGCGGGTTATTGCTTTGCAAGACTCCTGAAGAGTTTGTTGGACAGCGTAATCAACATTATGCAAACCAAACGCAAGCTCAAACGGATGCTGTAGACAATCACTTAATGCGCCAAAGCGATGCGCGGATGCCGCTCTTTAAAGAGAGTAAGTCTGTGACAAGTTTTGGTAAAGGTTCTTAAATTTAATTTTTGGAGTTAAACATGGCTTACCCCACTATTGACAAGCCTTATGGCTTTAAGCCAATCAATCTGATTGGTGGTCAGGTATTCGCCGGTTCCACTCGTAAAATGCGTATTGCTAGTGCGTATGCAACTTCGATTGGTTTTGGTGATCTCTTGATCCGCGCATCCGACGGTACTGTCGAGCGTTCCGCAGCTACAACTGCTAAACCTACTGGCGGCTTCGCTGGCGTGTTTCTTGGTTGTGAATTCATCAACCCAAGCACTGGTCAACTGCAATTCCAACAGAACTTTGTTGGTGGCACAACAGTGACACAAGGCTTTATCACAGCTTATGTTTGTGATGATCCAGACACACTGTTTCAAGTTGCTGTAGTTTCTGGCACAACAGTTGTGACCGGCGTTCAGTTTACGGCTGTTGGCAATAACGCAACAATCGTTAACAACACTGCAATCACTGCTGCTGGTAACTCACAAATTGCTTTGCTTGATTCAACCGCTACAACTGACACATTGACAATTCGCATTGTTGACGTTGTACCTGATACCGCTTATATTTCTGGCGGCAACACGCTGTATCCTGAAGTGATCGTAAAGTTCAACTTTGGTATGCATGCTTATTACACCGCCATCGGCGTATAAGGAGCTAAATCATGGCTATTTCACGCGCACAACTATTGAAAGAGCTGCTCCCCGGCCTGAACGCATTGTTCGGTTTGGAGTACGCACGTTATGGTGAGCAACACAAAGAGATCTATGAAACAGAGACCTCTGAGCGTTCGTTCGAAGAAGAAACCAAACTCTCTGGCTTTTCGGCTGCACCTGTTAAGAACGAAGGTTCTGCAATTGCATACGACAACGCTCAGGAAGCTTGGACTGCTCGATACAACCATGAAACCATCGCTTTGGGCTTTTCGCTCACGGAAGAGGCAATTGAAGATAACTTGTACGACAGTTTGTCGGCTCGTTATACAAAGGCTCTCGCCCGCGCAATGGCTTACACCAAGCAAGTCAAGGCTGCTGCTGTTCTGAACAACGGCTTCTCATCGTCCTACACAGGCGGTGATGGAGTTGCACTGTTTAGCGCATCACACCCATTGGTTGGCGGTGGCGTTAACAGCAACATTCCCGGAACCCCTGCAGACTTGAACGAAACTTCGTTGGAAAACGCAGTTATTCAAATCGCTGCTTGGACTGATGAACGTGGTCTGTTGATCGCTGCTAAGCCTAAGAAGTTGGTCATTCCTCCTGCACTTCAGTTCGTTGCAACTCGTTTGCTCGAAACAGAATTGCGTGTTGGTACGGCTGACAACGACATCAACGCAATCAAGAACAACGGTTCGATTTCGGAAGGTTACACAGTTAACAACTTCCTGACCGACACCAATGCTTGGTTCTTGACAACTGATGTGCCTAACGGCATGAAGCACTTCGTTCGTACACCATTGTCACAGTCGATGGACGGTGATTTTGATACGGGCAACGTGCGTTACAAGTCACGCGAGCGTTACAGCTTCGGCTGGTCGGACCCGCTTGGCATGTACGGTTCTGCTGGTGCTTAAGTAATAAACCGTTAGAAACTGATGGTTTAGGCCCCGCTTCGGCGGGGTTTTTTATGGGCCTTTGCTTTTTTTCTTTTTGTGTTTGCCTATTAACTTTTCTTCGTAATGATGGATACGGTGACAATTTGCGCAGAGTACTGCGCATTTTGTAATTTCTTGTTTAGCTAAGTGATACGCACCGATCTTTGTTAAATAGTTTAATTTTTTGTTAGACTTATCCATAACGATGTGATGAAAGTCCAACGTAGCGGGGTGATTTTGTCCGCATTTTTGGCAGGAAAGTGTCGCTTTAAACGCTTGCCACTCTGCGCGGTTTTTCTTTTTATTTAACTTTGCTTTTTTTATTACGCTGGCTTTGTTTTTTTCGTAGTATTTTTTTGCATATTGTTTGTTTTTTGCCTTACGTACTTCTTTGTCTTTGTACGGCATACTAACCTTTTTCTCCAGTACAACGATGTCTTAAACGCCCACGGCGACGTAGGTTCAAACAATTTAAACCCGCAGCTTATCAAAGAATTTGCTGATGCAGGGTTTTGATATGTATCGCTTATTAGCCAATTCCACTTGAGCTTTCTTGCTTGTGCCTCACGCACTCGAATAAGTCGTTTCTGTATACCCTTACCTTGGTACTCCCAGATTACCCCCGCTCTACACAAGTACCCACAGTCAAACCACGAGTTAGACCTTGTTAGCCCTGCAAACCCAATAGGAATATTCTTGTCTGTGTAGGCAATCCACCAATATCCTTGTGACGCGGACAGCATCACGTCAGCGGGCAAGCATTCTTTTTGCAAATATCGCAGAATAGCTATAGTTTTTTGGTCTGATCCGTCTACTTTTTGGATGGTAATAGCCATAAGCCCTCCTGAATATTTAACAGTTATAACTTACCTTGTTTGCATTTTTATGTTTTTAAGGTATTATTACTTTAAATCTGGGAACCCCCAGTTTCACTGACCGCCCCAGCGGACGATGCAGAGACAGTGAAACGAAGTACTGCATATACAGGAGCCTATCATGGCATCAACTACCTTTTCCGGTCCAGTTACCTCGACCAATGGATTCATCGGCAACATCACCGGCAACGTTGCTGGTTCTGGATCAATCACCCACGCTACATCGGCTGCTATTAACGCCACAGCTACAGCTACAGCGGCACAAGTTGCTACTGGCTACATCACATCTACTTCCGCTGCCGCAACTATAATCACTCTTCCCACTGGAACGCTTCTTGGCGCGGCTCTTGGTGCGGTTCGTGGCACTGTGTTTGATCTTTATGTTGACAACACTGCTGGCGCAAACACTGTAACGATGGCTGTTGCTGTAAACGGTGTCTTGTCTACCGCTGCTGTTGACTCTGCCACAAGCTTTGGCGATTTGACGATTGCTTCTGGCGCTACGGGCATTGCTCGCTTTACGCTGATGTTTGCAAGCGCAACTGCCTATACGTTCACACGTACAGCTTAATTAATCTCAAGGGCTTCGGCCCTTTACTGAAACAAATAGGAGATTAATATGTCTGGATGGAATGTAGTTGACTCGGTAACAAATAAATCTCTGCCCGCTCATGGCAGAACTGATAATGGCGCTTCTGCGCCTTATTATGCCCCTTCTCCGGGTGCGTCTGACCCCGTTGGTAAAATGCGAGTATCTAACCCGCAATCACTGATTGATACCGACTTTGAATACGGTCAGCAGCCTACAAAGTGGGAGTCTATTGCGCTTCAGAATAATCGCTCAAGCTGTTACTACATTCCCCAGCAACCAGTAGCTGTTACAGCAATCACTGGTACTGCTACAGCTGATCAAATTACAATTACGTTTACGGGAACCATTCCTAACGGCGTACCAATTTTTATTCAAAACTCTACAAACTCAACCATTAACGGTTGGGGCTATGTAGTTACTGGCGGCTCAAACACAACGATTACGGTGCTGTTGGCTCCCGGAAGTTCTACTACAGTTAACGCTGCTGCTTATTTCAACCCATCGTTGACCTATGTGTATGTTGGGTATTTTTATTCGGGAAGTGGTGTTCAGGTTCTTGGAAACACAACAGCTGTTACCGTGACAAGCGCTACCGTTATTACTGTAACAACAGTAAACCCTCATGGCTTTAATCGTGGTAGCTACGTTTATATCGTAGCAACTACTGGTGGAACAAACGTCAACGGTGCTTACATTGTTGCCACAACGCCTACAGCTAATACATTTACCGTCACAGCTGCTGCCGCTTCCGGAACAGTGACCACGACTGCGGGGCTAGTTAATATATTTGCTCGACCTGCTGGTTATGTTGAATCTCGCACATTTGATGGCGGAGTTGCTTTTTCCGCCGTTGCAGGTGTGCCAAATGGGCAGATGATTCGTCAAACACGCCGATACTTCCGCTACCAATCTGGAAAAAGCATTCAGTTTTCTACTGGCACATCATTATGCCCTCCTCTGTTTGTTTCGAGCATCACTGCTTCGGGTGTTACAGCTACGGTAACCACACGTTTTGCGCATAACTTAACAGCTAACAATACAACCATTATTGTCACTGGTGCGGATAATGCGGCTTACAACGGCACTTTTAACGTTGCCTCAGTGCCAAGCCCTACAACGTTGACTTATACGATGCCTAGCGCCCCGGCTATTACAACCGTTACAGCGCTAGATGTTAAAGTAAGCCCAATAAACTGGTATGGCTCAAGCAACCGTGTTGGTTTTTTTGACCAACAAAATGGGTTGTTTTTTGAATACGATGGTCAAGTTTTGTACGCTGTGTGGCGTACCAGCACAACTCAGATTAACGGTACTGTTTCAGTAACTCAAGGGCAAACCGTTGTTACAGGTACAGGCACACAATTTAGTTCGCAGCTAGTTCCGGGTGACTTTATCGTCATTCGTGGTCAGTCATATCGTGTACAAACCATTGTTAGCGATACATCTCTATATTTAAGCAACGAGTATCGCGGTTCGACTCTTGCATCTGCTTTGGTTTCAAAGACCATTGACACCCGTGTTCCTCGATCACAGTGGTCAGACCCAATGGATGGCACAGGTCCATCTGGTTATGTGCTTGATCTTACAAGAATGCAGATGTGGTTTATTGATTACTCATGGTATGGCGCTGGGTTTTCACGTTTTGGCATGCGCACAAGCAAAGGTTTGATTTCGTATGTGCATCAATTTACGAATAACAACATTCGCTACGAAGCCTATATGCGTTCTGGCAACATGTCTTCTCACTACGAATCCAATAGCTTAAACCCTACTACTTATTTAACTGCGACACTGGCCTCTGCCACAACAGCTTCAATGGCTGTTGCTAATACCAGCAGTTTTGCGCCAGCGGGTACTGTTTGTCTTAGAACAGCGACACAAACAGGCGCAATTGAATACATTTCCTACACTGGAAAAACTGCAACCTCCATCACCGGCTTGACACGGGGCGTTACAGGTGGAAGCGCTGCGACAACCTTTACATACAGCGCAACCGCACCCGTTGCAGTGGAATACTTTGCTCCTGACTCCGCTGTGTCTTTGTCGCACTGGGGTTCTTCCGTGATTATGGACGGTAGATATGACGATGATAAATCGTTGATCTTTAACTACGGTACAACCACTGCAATTACTACAGCCAGTACAAGTCCTATTGTTATTTTGGCAATTCGTTTGGCTCCTGCTGTAGATAACGGAACTGTTGGTTTACTCGGCGGAAAAGAGGTTATTAACCGTTCACAGCTTCAGCTAGACTCTCTGGGGTTGTACACAACCGGTACGGGTTACTTGATTAACCTAATCTTGAACGGCTTTGCTTCTGGCGCTACATCTGGTAGCTTTATTGCACCTATTCAACAAGCTAACGGCGTTACTTCTTCGCTGGCGCAAGTTGCAACTAATACCAATGCGGTTACAGTAACCGGTGGTGAATCTGTGTTTGCAGCATATTCCAACACATCTGGTAACACGACCATTGACTTGTCGATTGTTCGAGACTTAGGTAACTCAATATTGGGCGGAGGTACTAGCAATAACGTACCCACTTCTCAGTCAAACTTTTACCCAGATGGCCCAGATATTTTGTATATTGTTGCAACACCGTTGACCGCAACCAGCTCTACAATTCAGGCACGTTTAAACTGGAAAGAAGCGCAGGCATAACATGGCTAAGAAAACCCCATCTCTTGCTGTTGGTCGTGGTGAAAAGCTGCCGGTTAAGCAAGGGGCGGGGCTTACCGCCAAAGGCCGTGCTTGTGAATTGTGTGGGGTGGATATTTCATTTAAACGATCAAATGCACGTTTTTGTTGTAGGGCGCATAAAACAAAAGTATCAGATGCTTTGCGAGATTATGCGAGTGAGTATCAACAAAATAAAGATGTAAGACAAAAACAGGCATTAAAATACTATTACGCAGATCACGAGAAATCAAAAGCGATGATGCGCAACAGACAAAAATACAATTTATCAGTCTTTGCGGCTAATTCAGCAAAACGTAGATCCATTAAGACTCAGCGCACACCATTATGGTTAACAGAAGATGACCATTGGATGATAAAACAAACGTATGAGTTTGCAGCGTTACGTACAAAAATGTTTAGGTTTAAATGGCATGTAGACCACATTGTCCCACTGCAAGGCAATTTTGTTTCTGGCCTTCATGTGCCTTGGAATTTACAAGTTATACCGGCTGTAGAAAATATAGCTAAACACAATAAGTTTGAGGTGGCATAGTGGCTAACCCAATACGCAAAACTACTAAAGGTAAAGGTCGTAATTTTCTTAGCACAAAAGAAGGTGCTGGGATGACAGAGACTGGCAGGAAAGCATACAATGCTGCTACAGGGTCTAACCTAAAGGCTCCGCAGCCAGAAGGTGGTCCTCGTAAGAAATCGTTCTGTGCGAGGATGTCTGGTATGCCCGGCCCGATGAAAGACGAGAGTGGTAAGCCTACCCGTAAAGCCGCAAGTTTAAAAAGATGGAAATGTTAAATGGAAGATTCCGTGCAAACAGCCCGTGAACTTGCTACCCACGCAAATGACATCAAGCATTTGCAAGATGACATGGACAAGCTTGTTCAAGATATGGCATCTATAAAGAACTGTCTTGCCGAAATCCAAAAGACCCTTTCAGAAGCTCGTGGTGGTTGGAAAGTACTTATGTGGGCGGGCGGTGCTGTTAGTGCCGTAACCGGTGTTGCCGGTTTCATTGCCGGTTACTGGGGTAAATAATGCCAGCCGTTAGCGAAAAACAAAAGAAATTCATGGATGCTGCAGCGCACAATCCAAAGTTTGCGAAGAAAGCCGGTATTCCTACAGATGTAGCTCAAGAATTTTCTGTTGCAAGTAAAGGGCAGAAGTTTGGTCCTAATACACGCGCAGATTTACAAGGTATCAACAAGCCCAAAACGGACCACGGGTCCATGAATTTTTTTAACAAAGGTGGTGTTATGAAAAACGATATGATGCAAGACAAAGCAATGGCTAAGAAAGCTGTCGGTATGCACGAAGAACAGTTGCATGGCGGCAAAAAGTCCAACATGACTAAGCTTAAAAGCGGCGGTTCTGCTTCTAGCCGTGCTGACGGTTGTGCTACCAAGGGCAAAACTAAAGGCACAATGATTTCAATGAAGTCCGGTGGCATGAGCTGCTAAGGAATAATCATGATGGCTTCCCGTGGTATGGGTGCAATAAGCCCGTCTAAGATGCCCGGTGGTAAGCGTAAAGCTCGCCGGGATGACACTGACTTCACGCAGTACGCTGAAGGTGGTAAAGTGAATGCTGCGGGCAATTACACAAAGCCCGGCCTTCGTAAGAAGATTGTGTCCCAAGTAAAGTCTGCAGCAACTCATGGCACGGGTGCAGGTCAGTGGAGCGCCCGCAAAGCACAGCTAGTGGCTAAGAAGTACAAAGCAGCGGGTGGTGGTTATAAATGAGTAGCTTAGCAAAACCGCAACAGTCTCTGAAATCTTGGGGTGACCAGAAATGGACAACCAAGTCAGGCAAGAAGTCGTCAGAGACTGGAGAGCGGTATTTACCGGAAGCGGCGATTAAGTCTTTAAGCTCCGCAGAATATGCGGCTACAACTAAGGCAAAGCGTAAAGGTAAGGCGGCAGGCAAACAATTTGTAGCCCAGCCAAAACGCATTGCTAAGAAGACATCAGGATTCAGATAATGTCCACATCCGGCCTATCGACGTTCAACCTAGACTTGACAGAGCTTGTCGAAGAGGCGTTTGAGCGCTGCGGCAAAGAGCTTCGGTCTGGCTATGACTTGAAAACAGCGCGTCGTAGTATCAATCTGTTGACGATTGAGTGGGCCAACCGTGGCATTAACCTGTGGACAATTGAGCAAGGTCAGATTCCGATGGTTACGGGGCAGGCTACATACGCCCTGCCTTTGGATACGATTGATCTTTTGGATACCGTTGTACGTACAGGGACTGGGTCAAATCAGGTTGATATCAACATCACACGTATCTCTGAGTCCACATACATTACAATCCCCACCAAAAACGCGCAGGGGCGTCCAATTCAAGTGTGGATAAACCGACAGTCGGGTAACACTAATTCAAACGTTACAACCGCTTTAAATGGCGCAATATCTGCAACGGATACAACCATCACTGTGGTATCGGCGGCTAACTTGCCAAGCCAAGGCTATATCAAGGTTGATAACGAAATAATTATGTACCAAAACGTAAGCGGCAACCAACTGCTGAACTGTTTCCGTGGTCAAGTAAATACAACCGCTGTGTCGCACTTAACAGCAGTTTCTGTTTATCAGACATTCCCACCAAACATTAACGTCTGGCCTACCCCAAATTCGCCGGGCGATCAGTATACCTTTGTGTATTACAGGCTGCGCCGTATTCAAGATTCTGGCGGTGGTATCTCTACACAAGACATTCCGTTTCGTTTTATCAACTGCATGGTTGCAGGGCTTGCGTTTAACCTAAGCGTTAAATTGCCGGACGTAGACCCTAACCGTGTTTTGTTTTTAAAACAAGATTACGAACAGCAGTTTCAACTTGCCGCTGATGAGGATCGTGAAAAGGCTTCTATTCGGTTTGTGCCTCGAAACCTTTTTTACTAAGGTGACCTATGCCTAGTAAATTTGCTTCAGGTAAGTATGCAATTGCCGAGTGTGACCGTTGTGGTCAGCGTTACAAGTTAAAAGAGTTAAGAAAGCAAGTAGTAAAGACGCATCTGTATAACGTCAAGGTTTGTCCAAGTTGTTGGGACCCAGATCAGCCGCAGTTACAGCTAGGTATGTATCCGGTCAATGACCCACAGGCAGTTCGTGAACCAAGACCAGATGTAAGTTATTTAGTATCGGGCGTTGGCCCAGATGGCAACCCTGAAGGTGGTAGCAGAGTATTTCAGTGGGGTTGGAATCCTGTTGGTGGAGCAAGCGGTTTTGATACAGGTTTAACACCAAATGACTTGATTGCTAATGGTCAGGTTGGTACAGTTACAGTTACAACTACTTAAGGAGTTAATCATGTTTAAACGTGGCGCTGATGGCGTAGCAAAAAAAGGCAAGACCGAGGGCAAGAACCTTGGTAATAGCGGTCCAACTGTTACTGCATTGAAAGGCAAAGGCACACCAACTTCTGGTGGCGGCAAAACAAACGCTGACATGAAGAAGATGGGTCGTAACTTAGCTAAAATCGCAGCTCAAAAAAGAGGTTAATCATGGCTAAGTTTAGCGCAAAAATGATGGGTAAAGAAGTCGGCGATGCTGGCATCTATGCCGAGCCACACACAATGAAAGGTGGCCCAGTTAGCATGAAGGACGCGGTTAGCCGTAAGCCTGATCCTAACACCTTGTCTGCAAGCCAGATGAATCCCGGAACACTTGCTGGTCGCGTAAGCGCTGGTAACCCTGACCGTGATGATGTCAAGACAACAGGCATTGTGACTCGCGGCAATGGCTGTGCAACGAAGGGCCGTATGGCTCGCGGACCGATGGCGTAAGACATGAACTACACACAGCTCGTTACTGCAATCGAAGAATACACGGAAACTACCGAATCGGTATTTGTTTCGCAGATTCCTACGTTTGTTCAGCTTGCAGAAGAGCGTGTGTACAACGCCGTACAAATCCCAGCTATTCGACGCAACGTTGTGGGCGCGTTTACTGCCAACGATAAATACCTGTCTTTACCGACAGACTATCTGGCGACCTTTTCGTTAGCTGTAACCGATACCAGTGGTGACCAACAGTTTTTGATTGACAAAGACGTTAACTTTATTCGTCAGGCTTATCCAAACGCAACAGATACTGGGCTACCCAAGTACTTTGGGCAGTTTGCTCCCTATACGTTCATCATTGGTCCTACCCCAGACCAGAACTATGTGGTTGAGCTTCACCAATACTATTATCCTGAGTCAATTGTTACTGCTAGTACTAGCTGGCTTGGCAATAACTTTGAGTCCGTGTTGTTGTATGGTGCGTTGCGTGAAGCTGTAATATTCCAAAAAGGCGAGCAAGATATGGTCGCTTACTACGAGCAAAAATATCAGGAATCATTGGCGCTCCTTAAAGATTTGGGCGATGGTAAAGATCGTCGTAGTGCTTACCGTGACGGACAACTTAGACTCCCGGTTCCGGGGCCAGTACGATAATTTTTTAGGAGCCTTTCATGGCAATCACACAGGCAATGGCAACATCGTTCAAGGTTGAAATCCTTGATGGCATTCACAACTTTGGTGTTGGGGTTATTCGCGCCTCTACCGCAGCAGATACATTTAAGATTGCTCTGTATACGTCAGCAGCTACGCTTAGCGCGACCACAACCGCTTATACTACTTCTGGTGAGGTGGTTGGCACAGGTTACACGGCTGGTGGCAATACGCTGGCAATATCAGTGGTTCCTGTATCGTCAGGCACTACAGCTTATCTGTCGTTCACAAATAGCTCATGGTCAACAGCAACGATTACTGCTCGCGGCGCAATGATTTATAACAGCACACAGGGCAACAAGTGTGTGGCGGTTCTAGACTTTGGTAGCGACAAGACCTCAACCGCAGGTACATTTACTATCGTATTCCCGACAGCAGATGCTTCAAACGCAATTATTCGTATTGCTTAATAGGATTCGGACATGGCTCTTGTATTAGCCGACCGCGTTAAAGAGACCAGCGTAACGACTGGAACGGGAACCTTTACGCTTGCTGGTGCCGTTATTGGGTATCAGACGTTCAGTGCTGCTATTGGCAACACCAATACCTGTTATTACACAATTGCCAGTCAGTTATTAAACGAGTGGGAAGTAGGTATTGGCACGGTTGGTGCAGGGACATTAACCCGTACGACTATTCTTTCTTCTTCCAACGCTGGGAGTGCAGTTACTTTCTCGGCTGGTACAAAAGATGTGTTTGTTACATACCCTGCTGAAAAAGCTGTTTACCTAGACAGTAGTAATGCGTATATCCCCGCCAGCCCGGTGTTCAACGGCAACGCAATCATCTCGGACAACTCTGCAAACGCAGCCCTACGCATCACGCAGGTGGGCGCAGGTAACGCATTGCTAGTTGAAGACAGTGCCAACCCTGACTCTACGCCTACGGTAATTGATGCAACTGGAAAAGTTGTTGTTGGTCATACAGCAACAGTGTCAATGCCTACCGGAGACGGTGGTTTATACGGTGCAGGACTTGAAGTTTTGGGCGTAGGAGGAGTAAGTTCTTCTCTTGGGGCAGCTATTTACAATAATGCAGCCGCAGGCTTTGGCGGCGCATTGTCGTTAGCAAAATCTAATTCAGCTACAGTTGGCGCACACGCTTTAGTATCTAGTGGTGATTTGTTAGGTGCAATTTATTTCAGCGGCTCAGATGGCACAAACTTTATTCGTAGCGCACAAATATTGTCACAAGTAGACGGCACACCCGGCACAAACGATATGCCCGGTCGTTTGGTGTTTAGCGTTACGGCAGATGGTGCGTCTAGCCCAACCGAGCGTATGCGTATTGCAAACAATGGCAGCGTTTTTCTTGGCGGCAATACTGCAAATACAAATTTTTCTTTAACCGTTGGTAAAAATATAACAGGTGGCACAAACGCCCTTGGCGTTATTTCTAACGGTCAATTGCAAACCGATGTAACCGGGATTGCACAATACTTTAGCGCATCATTAAGTCAAATAACTGGGGTAACAACTTCACAAGCTCGGCTTTATAGTGCTGCACAAGGTACGATTAGCGGCACAGTAACTAGCCAATTTGGTTTTTATGCTGATGCAACTCTTATCGGTGCAACCAACAACTACGGCTTCTACAGCAACATAGCTACGGCAACAACAAGATCAATTACTTTTGTTGAACGCACCACAAACATAGTGACCATCACTACATCGGTGGCGCACGGATTCACCGCAGGACAGTCGGTAACGGTAGCAGCGGTAACTAACACCAGCGTCAATGGCACTTTTGTTATTGCAAGTGTTCCAACAACGACCACATTTACTTACGCTCAAGCTGGGACAGACATTGTATTAGTAGCAGATACTGGTACAGCAGCCGTGGGTGGTAGGCACAACTTCTATGCTAACGGTTCAGCTCCCAATTACTTTGCGGGTGCGGTGGGAATAGGAACAGCAACACCAAGCGCAACTTTGGAAGTTGTTACTACAGGGTCAACAATCTTTGCAAGAGGAAGCGCAACAACATCAAGCGCACTTGTTGGTGCGGTGGCATCGGATTATTATTCCACACCATCTTTTAGAGGCACATATTTACAGCAAAATAGCTCTGCGGCAACCGGGACAACGCTTGGATTTGCAAACGCAAACTTGGGATATCTTGCATTTCAAAACGTAGCAACCCAAGCATTGATTTATACAAACAATGCGTCTGCAATTGTTTTTGGTACAAGTAGCATAGACCGTGGGCGTGTGTCATCGGCAGGTGTATGGTCACTAGGCGCAGCGGCTGGCTCAGAATCCCTGCGTGTCACGCCAGTTGCTAGTGCCGTGAATTATTTGAACGTGCAGGGTGCAATTGCAGGTCAGTCACCAAACATACAGGCAGCTGGAAGTGATACAAACATAGCCTTTGCATACTTTACAAAAGGCGCAGGACAACATTTCTTTTACAGCAATAGCACACCCCAATTCAACATCGGCAACACAGCATCCGCAGTAAACTATTTGCAAGCATCGGGAAATGCAACTACGGGCGCACCAATTCTTTCAGCACAAGGGTCTGATACGAACGTCAGTATCCTATTGCTTTCAAAAGGTGCTGGCGGTCATGTATTTTCAACAAACACTACGCCAAATATTCAATTTGCTGTATCCAACACAGCCTCCGCTGTTAACTATTTGCAAGTAACGGGTGCGGTTACGAGCGGCTTACCAATTATTTCAGCTCAAGGTTCTGATGCAAATATATCTCTTGCGTATACAACAAAAGGTGTATCGGCGCATTACTTTTATACAAGAAACCTAACGTCTTTGGGTTTTGCTATTTCGGATGTAGGATCAGCCGTTAATTATTTGCAAGCAAGCGGGAATGTTGCTGGCTCTGCACCAACATTTACAGCGGTAGGCTCAGACACTAATATTGGAATATCTTATACATCAAAAGGCACAGGTGGTCATGTATTCTGGACTAACGGCGCTACCACTCAACAATTTGCAATAGCTAATACAGCATCCGCAGTTAATTTAATGCAAGTAACAGGTGCTGCTACCGCTGGAAGCCCATCTATTACAGCGCAAGGCTCTGACACCAATATTGGGTTAAATTTTTCAAGTAAAGGAACTGGCAACATTGTTTTTTACGCAAACTCATTAGCTAGTGTTCAGTTTGCCATAGGTTACACAACTTCTACAGTTAACTATTTGCGAGTAGATGGTGGAGCTACGGGCAGTGCAGCAGCTTTGGTTGCAGCAGGCTCAGACACCAACATTAACATAGCCCTTACGCCAAAAGGTGCGGGTTTACTGACCCTTGGGGACTCCACGCTTCCTGCGGGAAGTGCAACGATTGTTGGTGCATTATTTAGCTCAAATTCGACGACAGGTAATTTACTAGCTTTAAGAAAAAGCGCTGATGCTACGGGAGGGCCAAATTTTGCTCAATTTAAGTCAAGAGGTACTGCCGCTGCGCCAACTGTTGTACTAGATGGTGATACAGTAAGTACAAACTCTTGGTTAGCATATGATGGTACAAATTATCTAACTGCTGCGTCGTTATTTGTTTCTGTAGACGGCGCTGTAAGCGCGGGGGTAATGCCCGGGCGAATGATATTTTCAACTAATAACGGTACATCAAATGCAGAGCGTGGTCGTGTAGACTCAGCAGGTAACTGGACTCTTGCGGGAGCGCCCGGTGCAAATTCTTTGCGTGTTGCGGTTGTGGCTAGTGCGGTTAACTATGTGGATGTGCAAGGGGCGGCAACAGGTGTTTCGCCAGTAATTCAAGCTGCTGGTTCGGACACCAACATTGACCTAGCCCTGACACCTAAAGGTACAGGCGTATTAAAATTTGGCACGTACACTGCAGGTATCATTGCCCAAGCTGGTTACATTACGATTAAAGATGCAGGCGGCACAACTCGTAGACTTTTAGTTGGTTAATAACAGGAGCTTTAAATTGAAAGAAATACCCCTTAGTCTTGCCCCCGAAGAAATTAACTTTATCCAACAAGTGTTGGGTGAGTTGCCATCGAAATCGGGAGCTTTTATGTTGATGCAAAAGATTAAGCAACAGGCTGATGCGGCTGCGATTACGCAAGCGCCAGTCACTCCAATTCCACAGGTGCAACTATGAAAACTTGGATAATCAATTCACTGTCAGTAATGAACACACCCCTGCCCGAAACGGTTGTGATGAGCAACTTCACAATTGCTGAAAACGGTCAATCGGTGACTTACTCGGTCAACCTGCTGCCCGCTGACGCTGCAAACTTCATCCCTTACGCAGACATTACCCAAGCCGAAGCCGTGCAGTGGACACAAGACGCATTGGGTGTAAATCGTGTGGCAGCAATGGAAGCAGAGGTTGATGCGTTGATTGCACAAGCGGCTATCCCTACACCAGAGCCAGTACCGTTGCCTTGGGTTGCCGCAGAGTGAACCGCACAAACTTTGAACACGCTTGATGCAGCTTTAGATGTTTTATTCCCCGTTGCGGCTGTAACAGCCGTGTTGTTTTTACTTAAAGTATATTAAATGTTCGGTTTTTTACCATTCGCCGCTGGAGCTTTTGCTGATATAACTGATACCACAGCGGTTAATGTGACCGGAGTGGTAGGAACAACTGCGCTTGGCACTGCTAACGTAACAGCCGATGCAAACGTTACACTTACTGGGGTTCAAGGCACAGGTTTCTTAGGCACCGCCACTGTAATTGGTAGCGCTACGGTATTCTTAACCGGCGTTCAAGGTACAGTCGTAATTGGTCCGTTCTTTGTTTGGAGCGATATTGTTCCAATTCAGGCTTCAAGTTGGGTTGATGTAAACGATGCACAAGTTGAGAGCTGGGTAGATGTAGATGCTGCACAGACAAATAATTGGCAAGACGTTCTTGCCGCATAGGAGCTAGATAATGCCAAGTACCTTTTCACCATCCCTACGCATCGAGTTAGTCGGTGACGGCGAACAAGACGGCATTTGGGGGCAGTCAACCAACAACAACCTTGGGTCTTTGATTGAACAAGCAATTACCGGGGTAACAACGGTCAATGTAACCTCTGCTGATGTAACACTTACTTCCTTTAACGGGACATTAGACGAAGCCCGTAGCGCTGTGCTGATAGTCAATGGCTCAAACGCGGTAACACGAAACGTTATTATTCCTGACGAGCCAAAAACTTACATCGTTACAAACAACACAACACAAACTGTTGGCATCAAAACACCTAGTGGGTCAGCGTTTAACTGCTTAACTGGTACACAGACAACCCTGTACTGCGATGGCAGTAATGGTGTATTTGGTGCGAGCATCGTACTGACCCCCCCAACATATAGCACTCTTGTTAACCCGTTAATAACTGGCATCCGTGAAACCATTACGGTATCGGCAACGGCAGCAACAGGCACGATTAACTTTGATACACTGACTCAAGCTGTCCTTTACTACACAAGTAACGCATCTGCTAACTGGACACTTAACTTCCGTGGTAATAGCGGCACAGCACTTAACAGCCTTATGTCTGTTGGACAGTCATTCAGCGCTACGTTTCTGGTTACCCAAGGTGCCACTGCGTATTACAACACCGTAGTTCAAGTTGATGGAACATCTGTTACTCCCAAATGGCAAGGTGGTACTGCACCCGCATCAGGCAACGCAAACAGTATTGACGCATACACCTACGCAATTATTAAAACCGCAAGTGCTACGTTTACTGTTCTTGCATCACAAACTAGGTTTGCATAATGCCTCGTTTATCAACAATCGGAGCGGCGGCTACGGGCGCGTTTGGTTTTGGTACGTTAATCCCCCCTGTTTCTGCTGACTATGTAATTGTTGGTGGTACAGGTAATAACGGTGCTGACAGTGGCGGCGGTGGTGGCGGCGGTCAAGTGCGGGCTATATCTGCGTTATTAAGCAGGTTACAAAGTTACGCTGTTGTTGTAGGCGCTGCTACAAATAGCTCAAGCTTTAACGGTACAACGGCTGCTGGCGGTGTTAACGGGCAATCAACCAACACAGTAGACGGTACTAATACTAACGGCGGAGCATCTGGAAACAGTAATGCAGGTGGCAGCGGACAAGAAATTTACCTAGGCGACTACAACAGTCCTTGGGCTTCTGGTGGTGGCGGTGGGCAGGGTGCTGTTGGCGGTGGTGGTTCTGCTGTTGATTCACCTCCATACACATCCGGCACATACACTGGTGGCAACGGCGGCGTAGGTATAACGTGGGCTATTAACGGCTCATACTATGGCGGTGGAGCTGGCGGCGGTGCAAATGCCGCAGGACATGGAAGTTCTTCTGCTGGCAGTAATGGCCTTGGTTACAACCCGTTTGGTTCGTTAAAAGGTGGTGTTATTGTTTCCTACGTAAGCGCAACACAGCTCTACACAGGCGGTACTGTTACTTCTACAGGTTCTGGTGCAGCAACGCGCTGGTTTCATACATTCACTACTGTTGGCACTACAAACCTTGTACCAATTTAAGGATAAACATGATTATTGAAAACCAAGCGACCGATACAGAAGCCGCACACAAGGTTGAGATCCTTTGCCCGAACTGTGACCGCGACGTAAATGAGGCAGAGCTTGCAGCACAGGTCTGTTCTGATTGCGGGCATGACCTATCTGAACCTAAACAAAGCGTTGAGAT
>Ga0209296_1000129_pt1 | contig 64109 bp, 62 predicted proteins | sample S_130206_EF_Meta_FD_187319 | JGI IMG/M metagenome (GOLD analysis project Ga0209296, IMG submission 187319) | Freshwater microbial communities from Lake Simoncouche, Canada to study carbon cycling - S_130206_EF_MetaG (SPAdes) (version 2) | ecosystem: Environmental > Aquatic > Freshwater > Lake ...
CGCTGCGCTGGTCACATGATCGCCGATGACATACCAGAACCCACGTGTGACCAGCCGAGAGGATGGCAGCAGGAGGTCGTGAGTTCCGAGTTGTTCTCGAGTGAACGTGTCGAATCTTCGGTAACCGATCACCGTGGTTTCGACCTCAACGGTGCCGAGGAAGAGGTCAGCCGCGCCAATGGGTCGTTCGGCATCGGTGGTGAGGATGCGGATATCGGTCACCGCTCGGGGCTGGGTGTACTCGCCACCGTCATGTGGTTCGACGATTGCGACATGATCGTCGATGTCGAGTTCGGTGACCCTCCACGCCGTCCCCTGATGCAAATAGATCGAACCAGGGTGGACAAGTCGAAAGGCGCGTGAACCATCGACGGTTCCGATGATTGAACCATCGGTAGTGGCAATGCGGAACTCGTTAGCGTTCGCACTGCGCAGGCCGACGCCGTTCGCAGGCCGTCCACGACCGGCCCACACAGCGCCGAGATCGGCTCGCTCAGTTGGTTGGCGGATCTTGAGCACGTCATCGTGTACGAGATCGCGTATTGCGTCATCGAGAACATCTGGCCACCACGCTTCATCAGCGTCGGTGAGCGGAAGCTCGAATGCTGCACAGGCCAAGTGAGGATTGAGAACGTAAGGATTCGCAATATTGATGACGGCTGGTTCTGGCGATCGTTGGAAAAGTTCGGCGGGGTTATGTACGAACCATTGGTCAAGTTGATCATCGCCGGCAACGAGGACAGCCAACGACTGTTGTGATGCGCGACCGGCGCGACCGGCCTGCTGCCACATTGAGGCAATTGTTCCTGGAAAGCCATTGAGAATGCACGCGTCAAGGCCGCCGACATCGATACCGAGTTCAAGGGCGGTTGTCGCAACGACGCCGCGCAATGTTCCGTCGAAGAGTTCCTTTTCGATTTCACGTCGTTCGGTTGTGAGATATCCCCCTCGGTAGGAGCGAACAGTTGGAGAGAGTCGTTTCGAAAGTCGGCGCTTCACGTCGGCAGTAACAAGTTCTGTGCCTTTACGACTTCTACAGAATGCGATGGTTCGATGATTGTCTTTCACCAGAGCACTCATAATTTCGGCGGTATCGCGAGACGAAGAAACTGATCGAGGTTCTTCTTCAGTTCCGTCGTTGATCCCGTCGGGGTCCCATAAGACAAAGAGTTGTTCACCACGGGGTGAGCCGTCATCGATTACCGACTCAACGGGTAATCCACACAAGGTTGAGGCCAGTGCTGCCGGATCACCGATAGTGGCGGACGTAAAGATAAAAACTGGATCAGACCCATAGTGCGCGCAGATCCGGCGTAGACGACGCAGCACCTGTGCAACATTGCTGCCAAACATTCCGCGCAACATGTGCAACTCATCGATGACGACATAACGCAGTCGCTTGAAGAACGTGCCCCAGTTTGCATGGACAGGGAGCATGCTCATATGCAACATTTCAGGATTCGTGAGCAGCACATTCGCGTGGGTACGAGTCCACTTGCGTTCTTCGGGAGAGGAATCCCCGTCGTGAGTTGCGGCGATGAGCCCAGGAACATTGAGAGCAGTAAGCGAACGAAGTTGGTCCTGAGCGAGGGCCTTAGTCGGGAACAGAAGGAGTGCAGTTGCCGGAAGCGGTCCCGCGGCGATTGCTTCTGCGATGGGGAGTTGAAAACACAGTGACTTTCCTGATGCAGTGCCAGTGGCAATGGCCACGGACCGACCGGCGCGAATGTGAGTAATCGACTCTGCCTGATGCGACCAAAGTCCTTGCTCAGGAATGATCCCCGAAACGGTCTCGGACAACGGGTCAGCAAGGCTCGCAAATCGAGCACGGCGCGCTGGCGTCCGCTCGACATGCACGACGCGTTTGTCGGACTGAAGCGCCGCGACAAACTTGTCAAGAGACGGGGAAGGACTGCGAGCCATTGGAGGTGATCGTATGACCGCTCCCTGACTCTTTGACTTCTCGAGGCGACTTCTCTGAATCAGATCGATTGAAGTAGGAGCGATAGCCTGTGGACGTAGGCATATCTCGCCCTGCTCTTACCGAAACGGATTCTCGAGTGATGTTTGATCTCGTTGCGACAGAACCCATTGACGGTGTGGTGGTTATTGCGATCGTTGGCGAACTCGATATCTCAACGGCTCCTCGTCTCCGTGAGGAGCTCATTCGCCGAACGGCAGAGCTCGCGACGCCGAAGATCGTGCTTGATCTCGCCGGAGTTGATCTTCTCGATTCAACTGGTCTTGGAGTCATTTTCGAAGGAATCAAAAGAGCGAGACTCCGCCAGGGCGATTTGGCGCTGGCTCGAGCCGAAGGGCAGGTCCTTCGCGACCTCGAAATCACTCGGGTTCTAGAGATTCTTCCGAATTTTGAGTCAGTGGATCAGGCCATCGCCTCTCTTCAACGATGAGCCAGCGATGTAATACACACGTCACATTCGTGAAACTGAGTGATGATGTAGCCCGAATAGACAACTCTGCATGGGAATGCCCGTGGCTGATGATGACCTGAACCAACACCATCCGTGGAGCCTTACGTGGCTGGGTACTGATCGATTTTTTGCTCGCCGTCTTGCCCGACCAGCGGCACGCTTTTTAGCAATCGAAGCCTCGAGCGGCATCTTGTTACTTCTCGCAACAGCGGTGGCGCTGGTGTGGGCGAATTCACCTTGGAAAAACTCGTACGCATCGTTCCTCAACGCTGAAATCATTCTCGATGCCGGTCCGATTGGGATTCATCTCACCGTTCAGGAGTTTGTCAACGATGCCCTCATGGCGTTCTTCTTTTTTGTTGCTGGTCTCGAAATCAAACGTGAACTAATCAAGGGCGAATTACGCGACCGAAAGGCAGCTGCGCTGCCAATTATTGCTGCGCTTGGCGGAATGATCGTTCCTGCTGTCATCTACTTCGCGATCAATGCCGGAACGGACTCGGCACGTGGTTGGGGAATTCCGATGGCGACTGATATTGCCTTCGCAGTAGGAATCGTTTCGCTCCTGGGAAATCGAGTCCCTGCTGCGCTCAAACTTTTTCTCTTGACGCTTGCTGTGGCGGATGATCTGGGCGCCATCGGCGTGATCGCAGTCTTCTACAGCACCTCGATCAGATTCGTTTGGCTGGGTGCAGCGATCGCGCTTCTGGCCATCGTCTGGTTGATGCGGCGGCGTCGGATTTGGTATGGGCCTCTGTATCTCATCATCGGAATTGTCGTTTGGTATTGCATGCTCAAATCAGGAGTGCATGCCACAGTCGCAGGTGTTGCAATGGGATTCCTCACTCCGACAGATGCCCTGCGGCCTGACCTTGATTCAGAGTCCGTCATCGATCGTCTTGAAAACCAGAGCGAACTCACCGCCGCCGATGTCGCGGCAGCGTCATTTCTCATAAACGAGTCCATACCAGTGGGTGAGCGCCTTGTTGACCGAATGCTTCCTTGGACGAGTTACGTGATTATCCCGATCTTTGCCTTGTGCAATGCGGGCATCCTGTTGACGTCGGAGTCACTTCGCGCTGCTGCGTCGTCGACAGTTACTTGGGGCGTAGCGGTGGGACTTGTCGTGGGCAAGACCGTTGGTGTCTTCGGTGCCGCGACGATTGCAATCGCAATTGGAATTGCACGTCGGCCTCGTGGCGCAACCAATCTCCACATGGTTGGAATCGCGATGGCAGCCGGAATCGGGTTCACCGTTGCGCTATTCGTGACTGGCCTTGCCTTTACCAACCCGATCTTTACCGAAGAGGCAAAAGTTGGAATCTTGGGGGCTTCTGCGGTTGCCGCGCTTCTTTCTGCAGTCATTCTGAGTGCTGCCGCTCGAAGATCAAGCGCGGCAGAACTGGCGATCGAAGCAGCAGAAAATGCGGAATTGTTCGACGAAGTTCTTCCCTCAGAATTGATTTCTGAGAGAAAAATTTCGAACGACTAGCGAGCGTCGCGGAAAACGTCTCAGGTCGGCTTGGAGTCGCCAGAGTCGATGTAACGACCAAGTTCGCGGCGAGCGAGTTGCATACGATGAACCTCGTCGGGCCCATCAGCAAATCGCAGTGTGCGCAGCCCAGCCCACATTCCTGCAAGCGGGAAGTCCTGCGAAACGCCTCCGCCACCGTGTGCCTGAATCGCGCGATCAACAACAGCGAGGGCCACGTTGGGAGCGATCACCTTGATGGCAGAGATCTCGGTGCGAGCTCCCTTGTTGCCAACGGTGTCCATCAGCCACGCCGCCTTCATTGTGAGCAGCCGGGCCTGCTCAATTTCAATGCGGGAATCGGCGATCCATTCTTGAATGACACCTTGTTGGGCGAGCGGTTTTCCGAAGGCAACGCGCTCGGTGACTCGTCGACACATGAGTTCAAGCGCGCGTTCAGCCATGCCGATGCACCGCATGCAGTGATGGATCCGACCTGGTCCGAGCCGAGCTTGAGCGAGCGCAAACCCGCCGCCTTCTTCGCCGAGAATATTGGAAACGGGAACGCGGACATTGTCGAACTTCAGCTCGCAATGGCCTTCGCGGTCGTTGTAACCGAACACCATGAGATCGCGTACGACAGTGAGGCCGGGCGTATCCATGGGCACGAGCACCATTGATTGTTGCGTGTAGGTGGGAGCAGACGGATCGGTTTTTCCCATCACAATGGCGACGCGGCATCGCGGGTTTGCGGCGCCAGAAATCCACCATTTACGGCCATTTAGAACGTATTCGTCGCCTTCACGCACGATGCTGAGGCTGATGTTTCTTGCATCGCTGGACGCAACATCGGGCTCGGTCATCGCGAAACAAGATCGGATCTCGCCTTCGAGCAACGGAACCAACCAGCGATCTTTTTGTTCGGGAGTTCCGAACAGCGCAAGGATCTCCATGTTGCCGGTATCGGGTGCAGCAGAGTTGACAGATTCGGGACCAAGCGGGCTGCGTCCAGTGATTTCTGCGAGCGGTGCGTAGTCAACATTCGAAACTGGATCGGGTGTCCACTCGGTGGTGTGGGGCATGAAGAGATTCCACAAACCGCGCGCTTTCGCCTCGGCTTTGAGTTCCTCCATCACGTGCGGGTGAAAGTGCGGATCACCCGAGGCGCGCATTTCCTCAGCAAAAACGGGCTCTGCCGGGATCACTTTTTCTTCCATGAACGCAAGCAGGCGTTGTTGAAGGTCTGTGGCTCGCGGGCTGAGTGCAAAGTCCATTAGGAGCCTGCCCTTCCGTAGTCGTCTTCGTAGCGAACGATGTCGTCTTCTCCGAAGTACGTGCCGGTTTGCACTTCGATAAATACGACGGGTGTTGTGCCGTCGTTACGAACCCGATGTTTTGTATGAACGGGAATTTCGATTGTGCCGCCAGCGGCGACGGAATGGTCCACGTCGTCGAGCGTGACGATGGCTGTTCCTTCGACAACGATCCAATGTTCAGAGCGCTTGTCGTGAGACTGATACGACAAGCGTTGTCCAGGTTCGACAGTGATCCGCTTGACCTTTGCAGCCGGGCCGTCGTCGAGGATGACGAACTCACCCCACGGGCGTCGTTCGCCTGATCCGGCCTCGCCGAGGGGTCGAAGGGTGTCGTCTTCTGAGATGGGGTTTTCGCCGGCAGGTGTCACGGGCTGAGTATGGCCGAAATCCCCGTTCAGGGCGGGAAAACAGGGCTGTGGATAAGAAAAATCGGGGACCCCCTTTAGGGGTCCCCGCGACCGTGGTTCGAATGGCTGCGATTGACAGAGGCGCCGGGGTGGTCTCATTGTGTCCACCCATGGCCGGTCCCCTCGTCATTGTCGAATCGCCCACCAAGGCGAAGAAGATCACCGAATTCCTCCGCGGCGAGGACACCGGTGGCGCGTCCCCGACCGTTATCGCATCGGTTGGCCACATTCGTGATCTCGTGTCGAAGGCCAAGGAGCTCCCCGAGGGGAAGCAAAAAGAGTGGTGGTCGTACCTGGGTATCGATCCCGATGACGACTTCAAGCCCTATTACAAGGTGTACGACAAAAAGAAAGACACCGTTGCTGAACTTCGTCGTGCATTGAAGAACGCCGATGCGCTCTACCTCGCAACTGATGAGGATCGCGAGGGCGAAGCAATCGCATGGCATTTGCTCCAGGTTCTGAAGCCGCCGAAGGACATGCCCGTCTATCGCATGGTGTTCCACGAAATCACCGCCCCGGCGATTCGCGAAGCATTTGCCAATCCGCGTGAACTCGATCAGTTGCTCGTCGATGCGCAGGAAACGCGTCGCCTCCTCGACCGACTCGCTGGCTATGACCTTTCTCAGGTTCTATGGAAGAAGGTCAACCGTGGTTTGTCTGCAGGTCGTGTGCAGAGTGTTGCGACACGACTTGTGGTTGAACGTGAACGCGAAATCATGGCGTTTGTGTCTTCCGATTGGTGGGACATCAAAGGCGTGTTCGCAGCGTCCTCTGAACCGATTCCCTTCGGAGCGAAACTTCTTGAACTCGATGGCGTTCGTATCGCTACGGGAAATGATTTCGATGACGACGGCGCGCTGAAGCGCGATGACCGCGTCATCCTCAACGAAGAAACAGTGACTTCCCTCGCCGCCGAACTGCAGTCGTCGCCGTTCTCCGTGCGGAGCGTTGAGTCCAAGCCCTATCGCAAGCGACCATTCGCCCCGTTTACGACGTCAACGTTGCAGCAGGTCGCCGGTCGCCGACTCAAAGTGTCAGCGAAGCAGGTCATGTCGATGGCCCAAGGTCTTTACCAGCAGGGCTACATCACCTACATGCGAACGGACTCCACCAACCTTTCTGCTGCAGCTGTGGCTGCAGCGAAAGCGGAAATCACCGAGCGGTACGGCGCTTCTGCGATTGAACAGAAGCCGCGTACGTGGGGCAAGAAGGCTGCCAACGCGCAAGAAGCACACGAAGCTATTCGTCCCGCGGGTGATCGATTCCGTCGCCCCGAAGAAGTTCGGAATGAAGTCGCTCCTGGTGAATTTCGCCTTTACGAGATCATCTGGCAGCGCACTGTTGCTTCGCAGATGATCGATGCAATTGGTGAAACCGTCACGGTTCGTCTTGGTTCGGTAACGGCAAGTGGTCGAGACGCGGAATTCTCGGCGGCGGGCACAGTTATTACTGAGCGCGGTTGGATGCAGGTCGAAGATTGGCGCACCGACGACACCGATACAGAAAGCGAAGACGACACCGAACGCCGTCTGCCGCAGTTGAAGGTCGGCGATGGTCTCGATGCAACAGAAATCACTCCGGAAGGTCACGCCACCAAACCGCCAGCGCGATTCACTGAAGCATCGCTGGTCGGAAAGATGGAAGAACTCGGTGTCGGTCGTCCTTCGACCTACGCATCGATCATGGAAACCATCCAGGGTCGTGGCTATGTGTGGAAGAAGGGTTCTGCACTTGTTCCCAGTTGGAATGCATTCGCGGTAACGACGCTGCTCGAACAGCACTTCGCTGAACTTGTCGACTACGACTTCACCGCCAATCTCGAAGGAGTACTCGATCGCATCTCGAATGGTGATGCGAACAGCGTCGACACACTTGCCGAGTTTTATTTCGGCCCAATGGTTGACGGCACACGAAAAGATGGACTTCGTGACTTGGTCACCGAGCGACTTCCTGAGATTGATGCCGCAGCTATCAACACGTTTCTTCTTGGTGACGATCCCAACGGAATGCCTGTCATCGCCAAACCTGGAAAGTTCGGACCGTACGTGCAGCGCGGCGACGACACCGCGTCGGTGCCCGAGAATCTTCCGCCCGCTGATCTCACTGTTGCAGTTGCCCTCGAACTTTTGGCCATGCCCAAGGGAGGCAAGCCGATCGGCGAAGACCCTGAAACCGGTCTGACGGTTTTTGTCATGAGTGGCCGCTTTGGACCGTATGTGCAGCTCGGCGAAATTGAAGATGCTCCCGACGAGAAACCTCGTCGCTCCTCATTGTTCAAATCGATGGACCCCTACGAGGTCACGCTCGAGACCGCACTCGAACTTTTGTCATTCCCGAAGGTTCTTGGGTCAGATCCTGAAACCGGGAAGTCGATTCGCGCGCAGAACGGCAAGTTCGGCCCGTATCTGACCAAGGGCGATGAAGGCGACGCCGAGAAGCCGGAAACGCGGAGCCTCGATTCTGAAGAGCAGATGCTTGGCGTCACGTTCGAAGACGCACTCGCGCTGTTCGCGGTGCCGCGCCAGTACGGCAAGCGGTCGCCGAAGCCTCCATTGGCTGACCTCGGCATCGACCCAGCCTCGGGCCGACAAATGTTGATCAAAGACGGAAAGTTCGGTCCTTACGTCACCGATGGCGAGACCAATGCCTCGCTTCGGGTTGGCGATGTGCCGGAATCTCTCAGCCCCGAACGAGGCGCGGAACTTCTTCAGGATCGGCGTGTCTACATCGCTGAAAACGGTGGGCCGGCGGCCAAGAAGGCAGCGAAGAAGGCGGTCAAGAAGGCTGCCAAAAAGAAGCCCACGGCCAAGAAGAGCCCCAAATCTCGGGTCAAGAAGCCCGACCTCATGACCGCTCGAACGGTAGGGGCGGGGCAGTCGAAGGCGGCCAAGAATGCGGCGAAGAAGACCAATGTCGTCAGGTCCGAGTCCCAGATCCTCGATCAGGAACGCTGATCATCCCTAGAGCGGTGCTCAAGGGTGGCAGAGACCTCTCCTAGGCTCCCCGTATGGCTGTGCATCGCCCTGAACCCCGGGACGACGCCGATCCCCCCGAGGATGCAATGCCCGTCGAGGCTTCTGGCCCCGACGTTGACGCGACCATCCCGGGCTGGAGTCGTGCCTCACTTTTTGGTGAGGACACCGAGACACTCTTTACGAAGGATCCCTCGGATCGACCCGGTTTCCACGTTCGTCTTTTTGGCAGTCACGAGTTTTTCCGGCTTTGGCTCGTTCAAGTTGTCTCGGCGACGGGTGACTGGCTGGGCTTTTCGGCGATCATCCTTCTAGCGGCCACCATCGGTGGCGGCGCTGGTGCTGGTGCCATCTCACTCGTCATGGCCGCGCGCATCGTGCCTGGATTTTTCTTCGGACCACTGGCGGGTGTGCTTGTTGATCGATGGGATCGCAAGAAGGTGATGGTCAGTTGCGATATCGGACGAGCGGTTGTGATGATGCTGCTTCCGTTCGTCAGCGATGTCATTGGTCTTGTTCTTGCATCGCTTGTTCTTGAAGTCCTCACGCTGTTGTGGGGTCCGGCAAAGGATTCTGAAGTTCCGAATTTGGTTCCTCCGGAACACTTAACGACAGCGAACTCGTTGTCGCTGGCTGCGGCCTACGGAACCTTTCCGTTCGCGTCGTTGCTGTTTGCCCTGCTGGCCGGATTGTCAGTGTGGATTGGCCGAGTTCCTGGACTTGGGTGGCTCGAGACCAATCAGATGGCGTTCGCGTTTTATGCCGATGCACTCACCTTCGTTTTTTCAGCGTGGATGATTAGCCGACTCACATTCCCCAAACGGGAGCGGCGAGTCCGTGCGACCGCCGATGATGAACGACGAGTCGATGTCAAAGCCACACTGCAAGAACTTCGTGAGGGCTGGGACGAAATTTGGAAGAACCACACCGTTCGCGCCGTGAATCTTGGACTTGCCACTGGACTTATCGGTGGCGGCATGCTCATCCCGCTCGGCGCGGTGTTTTCGACCGAGGTTCTCGATGCTGGTGCGGCTGGCTACGGACTGTTCACCACCGCGCTTGGCTTTGGTGTCGCGATCGGCGTTGTTGGAGTGTCGGTATTCCAGAAGCGATTGCCTCAAACCACAACATTCACCGCCGCGCTCTTTGTTGCGGGCATAGCGTTGTTCTGCGCCGCCTCATCTTCGTCGTTGTGGGCTGCGGTGATCTTCGTTGGAATGATGGGGATTGCGGTCGGGCCGGTTTACGTTCTCGGTTTCGCCATGCTCCAACAAGAAGTCGCTGATGATCTTCGCGGTCGTGTCTTCAGTTCGCTCAACACTCTTGTTCGCATGTGCGTACTTATTGCGATGGTCGCCGGCCCATTGCTTGCCGCCATACTTGGTCGCATCGCATCAACGATGATCAATAATCGCGTTGATCTCGGAGGTAAGACGCTCGAACTTCCTGGCGTACGTCTTGCTCTCTGGCTTGCGGCATTAATCATCATCGCTGCTGGATTTGTTGCCGGAGCTTCGTTGCGTGCCGGCCAACGAACCAAGCGTGCCGGCGAATCGGATCATCCATCTCGGCCCAATCCCCCGGACCCTCAGCCGCTTGATTTCACGCCGATTGATCTTCGACCGGCCGGCCCCATGCCCGAACCCCACCCCGACGATGCAGCTTCCGGAGAACCGACATGACTCGCGGAAAGTTCATTGCGTTTGAAGGCGGAGAGGCCTGCGGAAAATCGACGCAGTCGCAACGGTTAGCAACAGCGATCGATGCAGTACTCACTCGTGAACCGGGTGGAACAGTGATTGGTGCGCAATTGCGCGCGGTTCTTCTCGATCCGCAAACAGTCAATCTTTCCGATCGCGCTGAAGCGCTTCTTATGGCCGCTGATCGGGCGCAGCACGTTGCAGAAGTTGTCGAGCCGGCGTTGGCATCGGGACGCCACGTCGTCACCGATCGCTTTGCCGGTTCATCGATTGCCTACCAAGGACATGGCCGCGGGCTACCGGTGAATGAAATTCGCGACCTCTCGCTGTGGGCGACCGGTGGCGTATGGCCCGATCTCATCGTTCTTCTCGATGTCCCCGAGGCCGAAGCCGATCGTCGACTCGGTTCCTCTCGCGATCGGATGGAGTCAGAACCGGCGTCGTTCCATGCAGCGGTGATGGAAGGTTTCCGAGCCCAAGCGGCAGCCGAGCCCGATCGTTGGGTGGTCATCGATGGCACCCCTTCGATTGAAGAGGTTTCCGCTGCGGTGTTCGCTGTCGTCGCTGAGCGGCTACAACTGCCCCTGTGACTTCACGCACCGACTACCCGCCGCTGTCGGCGGAACTCGCTGGAATTGAACTGTGGGCCAATGTCGTCGGTCAGGACGATGCGATTGGCGAACTTCGTGCAGCAGTCAATGCGCCGGTGCACGCGTACATGCTGGTTGGTCCGCGCGGAAGCGGAAAGCGTGAACTCGCTCGAGCGTTTGCTGCCGCGCTGGTAAGTCGTGATCGCACGGGTGACGATGCGGTGCGACAAGCGCGGATGGCGTTGATGCAAAACCATTCCGACATCACCGAGTTCGAACGAGTTGGTGCATCGATTTCTGCCGAACAGGCCGATGCAATCATTGCGACCGCGGCGCGTTCCTCTATCGAGAATGGTCCGAAGGTTCTGATTCTTGACGAGTTCCATCTTGTGACGACTGCTGCTCCGAAGTTATTGAAGACCATTGAAGAACCGCCCGCCGGAACAGTGTTTGTGGTTCTGGCCGACGATGTTCCGAATGATCTCGTGACAATCGCGAGTCGATGTGTACGCATCGACCTTGCAACAATCACCGACGATGTGGTCACCGAGCGATTGATCGCCGAAGGCGTCGCGCCTGACCGAGCTGCCGATGCGGCGGCCGCTGCTGTCGGAGATCTCGGCCGGGCACGGTTGTTGGCCACTGACGACCGGCTTGCATTGCGACGCGCGGCATGGCGCGCGGTTCCTGATCGCCTCGATGGCACCGGCGCACGCGCCATTGAAACCGTCGATGAACTCTTAGCCATGATCGAAGACGCCATGGCTCCGTTAGCAGAAGCCCATGCTGCAGAGGTGGCCGAGTTCGCCGAACTTGTGGCTGCTCGAGGTGAACGAGGTTCGGGTCGTAAGCAGTTCGAAGATCGCCATAAACGTGAAGTGCGTCGTTATCGAACTGACGAAATTCGTGCGGGTCTTACGGAACTGTCGCGTCGCTACCGCGATGATCTCGCGGCCTCACCGCGCCCAGTAGAGATTGCTGCTGCAATCGACGACATCGCCGCCTTGGCCGCCAATCTGGTGAGGAACCCCAACGAACGCCTGCAGTTGGTGGCGCTCTTTACGAAACTTGGCCGAGTCCGTCGCTGAGTCCACTTCGCCGAGTGGGTCGTTTCCGAGCCGGCGGCTAACCTCATCGCTTCCCGCCCGGGTAGCTCAGACGGCAGAGCAGCTCACTCGTAATGAGCAGGTCAGGAGTTCGATTCTCCTCTCGGGCTCTGATGGCCGAACAACACGCGTTTGCCGAGCAGGCAATGGAGTACATGCCCCAGTTGTATTCCACCGCGCTGCGAATGACGCATAACGCGTCCGATGCCGAAGATCTTGTTCAAGAGACCTACCTCAAGGCCTACAAAGGTTTCGCAGGTTTTGAGCAAGGCACGAATTTGCGAGCCTGGATGTTCCGCATCCTCACCAACACCTACATCAACTCGTATCGGTCGAAGAAGCGTCGTCCCGAAGAAACCGAACTCGACGATGTCGAAGATTTCTACCTGTACCGACGGATGGGTGGACTTGAAGCCGTTCGTGCCTCTCGGAGTGCCGAGGATGAACTTATGGACCTTTTCTCCGATGCCGAGGTACAGAGTGCAATCGATGCCCTTCCAGAGTCCTATCGACTCGCGATTTTGCTGAGTGATGTCGAGGGGCTGTCGTACAAGGAAATTGCCGAAGATCTCGATATTCCGATCGGTACCGTCATGAGCCGGCTTCATCGTGGAAGAAAAGCACTCCAGAAGCAGTTACATGACTACGCCCTTGCACGGGGACTGACCGATGCCGTCCCCGAAGCCTCCTTGGAAGCGCCATGACCCACGAACCCAACTCTCCGTCCGGCGTCCCATTCGCCGTCACCCCCGATTGCGAAAAGGTGATGGCCGAGGTCGATAGCTTTCTCGATCAGGAACTCACCGATTCCGTGCGGGCGAGCATCGCCAGTCATCTCGAGTCCTGTAGTCCCTGCTTCGAGGTGTTTGATTTCGAGGCAGAACTGCGGTTGGTGATTTCGACCAAAACTCACACCGTGGAGTTTCCCGACACGCTTCGAATTCGGATCGAGGAGAAACTGACCTATCTCCGGATCGAAGGATCTGGGGCGACGGAGTCCGGCGGTGGCGGAGAGCCTCGCCGCGAGGCATAGGATTAGAACTATGAATCTTTTGTTTGCGCAGGTTTGGGCATTTTGGATTGCGCCGGTTCTGGTCGTGTCGGCAATCGGGGTCTTGGCAGCGATCATCGGCCTGTACCTGAAGAAGGTCGTCGCTCCCCGCTATCCCAAGCGCTGAGCTTGTGGCCGCAGCGGTCGATTGGGGAGTAGCCGAACGGGTTGCGATCCGCACGTCGAAGAAGGATCCCTTCGCCGCTAGTTACCACTATCAATCACTGCAACCCGATTTCGATCGTTTAACGGCGATTGCTGAAGAGTTAGTTGCGCAAGAAACCGGTCTTCGATCACTCGCCGGTCCCGCTCGCGCTCGAGTCACCGATCGACCGGGCTGGATCCGCGCCAACCTTGCCTCCTTTCAGCGTTTGTTGGCACCGATGCTGGAAAAGTTTGGTGATCGAGTTTCATCGAGTCGCGTTGCTCCGCTGACTGCCCGAATTGCTGGTGCTGAACTCGGAGTGGTCCTCGGGTGGATGTCGGCCCGAGTGTTGGGTCAGTACGACTTACTTGTGATCGAAGAAGAGAATCCGCAAGATCAGGACATCGTTTATTACGTGGGTCCAAACGTTCTTGCGCTCGAGAAGCAGTTCGCGTTTCCACCGGAAGAGTTCCGCATGTGGCTCGCGTTGCACGAGGTCACACATCGAGCGCAGTTCACGGGCGTTCCTTGGCTTCGAGAACATTTCCTCGGACTTGTTCACGAAACAATGAACACCATTGACCCTGACCCAGCTCGGGTGAGTGAGACCATCGCTCGGGTGACTGCGGCAATTCGTGCAGGAAAGAAACCACTTGCCGATGGCGGACTAGTGAATCTGATTGCCAGTCCTGAACAACGGGCAGTGCTCGATCAGGTCAGCGGAATGATGAGTCTTCTCGAAGGACACGGCGATATCACGATGGATCGTGCCGGCCATGACCTTGTTCCAAGCGCCGATCGCTTTTCGAAGGTTTTGCGTGAGCGACGCGAGTCAGCGCGCGGCATGGCCAAGGTTTTTCAGCAGTTGATTGGCCTGCAAGCCAAGTTGGCGCAGTACGCCCAAGGAGAAGCGTTCATCACGGAAGTTGAACGTGCGGGCGGTCACCCGTTGTTGTCGCGTGCATGGGAAGGGCCCGAGAATCTTCCGAGCATCATCGAGATTCGCGAACCGCGTTTGTGGATCGACCGCATGGCTGCAGCACTTCCGGTTGCTGGCTGAACTCGATTGGTCATCGTGAGTTCTCTCGCTGAACGTCACGAGGAATTACTGGCTCGTTGTACATTCCCGCCTGCGGGCTCTCCACTGGTCTGTGGTGTGTCGGGAGGTGCGGACTCGATGGCACTGTTGGTTTTGGCCGTCGCCGCTGGCTGCACTGTCACCGCAGTGCACGTGGATCATGGGTTGCGTCCTGGCTCGCATGAGGAGGCCGATCGTGTCCGATCGGTTGCCGATGCCCTCGGAGCATCGTTTCGGTCTGCATCAGTGCTCGTGGACGCGGGTGCCAATCTCGAAGCCCGAGCTCGTACCGCTCGCCACGAAGTGCTGGGCCCCGATGCTGCTCTTGGTCACACTGCCGACGATCGGGCCGAGACCATGATCGTGAATCTGTTGCGCGGAGCGGGCCCCGACGGGTTGGCCTCGATCCGCCCGGGCCTCCGTCATCCAATTTTGGATCTGCGCCGATCGGAGACAGAACGGGTCTGTGAAGTTGAACGGATCCAACCGTTCTTTGATCCCAGCAATAGCGATCCTGCGTTTGTTCGCAATCGCGTTCGACACGAAGTGCTTCCGTTGTTCGCCGAGATTGCCGGCCGCGACCCGGTTCCGATTCTCGATCGCCAGGCCGATGTGTTCGCGTCAGTCGCTGATCATCTGCGGTTCGAAGCGGCAGCGCTTGACCCAACCGATACGCGGATTCTCCGTGAGGTACCCGAGGCAATTGCCCGTGTTGCTCTCCGCGAGTGGCTCCGAGATGGCGCTGAAGATCGACATCCGCCGGACGCGGCAACGATTGATCGCGTCATGGCCGTCGTAAAGGGCGAGATCATCGCGACCGATGTGGGTGGAAATCGTCGCGTCGAACGAACCGCGGGTCGGTTACGAATCGTGGCGGCACCGAAAGTCTGAGGACTGCACTACATTCGCCGCGTGACCCAAAGCGCGTCAGGAAATGACCATCCGCATCCCGATGTCGATCCCCATCTCGGCCAGATCCTCGTCTCCCACGAAGCCATTCAGCAACGCATCGTTGAATTAGGCAAAGAGATCACTGCCGATTACGCCGGCCGCGCACCACTGCTGATTGCGGTCCTCAAAGGTGCGGTCATGTTTATGGCCGACATCGCTCGGGCAATCGCGCTACCCGTCGAACTCGACTTCATGGCGGTGTCTTCCTACGGCACAGCAACGAAGACCAGTGGCGTGGTCCGGATCGTGAAAGATCTCGATATTGATCTCACTGGGCGCGATGTCATCATCGTTGAAGACATCGTCGATAGCGGCCTGACGCTGAACTATCTCCGAAAGAACTTGGCCGCGCGACATCCCGCCAGCCTCGAGGTTTGCGCACTTCTTCTTAAAGAAGGCATGCAGAAAGTCGAACCCGATCTTCGTTACGTGGGTTTCCGACTTCCCGATGAGTTCGTTGTTGGTTATGGCCTTGATGTGGCGGAGCGCTATCGCAATCTTGACGATCTTCGGGTCTTTGTCGGCCCGGAAAGTGGCCACTGAGGTCGTTAAATCCAGTGGGAATCGGTACAGTTCTCACACGAACAAACGTTTCTGTTCTCGTCCCCTCACTAGGAGACCGTGATGGACCCCGTTGATCTTCCCCGCATTTCAGCTGCCGTAAAAGAAATCCTCATCGCCATTGGTGAGGATCCTGAGCGTGACGGCCTTCAGGACACACCCGATCGTGTGGCGCGCATGTACGCCGAGGTTTTCGCTGGCCTTCGTGACGATCCCCGCAGCCACCTTCAGGTCATGTTCGAAGCCAATCACGACGAGATGGTCATGGTGCGCGACATCGCACTTACGTCAATGTGCGAACACCACTTGGTTCCGTTCATGGGGAAAGCACATGTTGCCTATATCCCCGGTACCGATGGTCGTGTGACTGGTCTTTCAAAAATCGCTCGTCTTGTCGACGCCTACGCCAAACGACCACAGGTGCAAGAGCGCCTGACCGCGCAAATTGCCGACGAACTCGAAGCCACATTGCAACCGCGTGGCGTGCTCGTTGTCATCGAAGCAGAGCATCTGTGCATGTCAATGCGCGGAGTTCGCAAGCCTGGCTCAAGCACAGTGACCTCAGCAGTGCGTGGATTGTTCCGTGAAAGCGCTGCGACCCGATTTGAAGCGATGCGCTTCATTACTCGCGACTAAACGTGGCCGACGTCGTTCCTCGGCTCGGAGTCGGAACTCCGAAAGCAATCCCATTGGTCATGGGGATTGTCAATGTCACTCCCGATTCATTTAGTGATGGTGGCAAGTTTCTCGACCCCGAAGCCGCGATTGCGCATGGCTTGGCGCTAGTCGATGAAGGCGCTTCGGTCCTTGACATCGGTGGAGAGTCAACTCGTCCCGGTGCTGCTCCAGTCGATGTCGAATTGGAACTCGCTCGAGTTATTCCCGTTATCGAAGGTCTCGCCGGTCGGTGCCGAATCAGTATCGACACCCGCAAAGCCGAAGTGGCAAGGGCTGCGGTGGCCGCCGGAGCGACACTCATCAACGATGTGTCGGCATCGCTTTGGCCGGTTGCGGCGGACCTTGGCGTGGGTTGGATTGCCATGCACATGCAGGGCGAGCCGGGCACGATGCAAGCCGATCCGCACTACGACGACGTCGTTGCCGAGGTGTGTGCGTTCCTTCGCGAGCGCGCAATGGCCGCTTCAGAGGCCGGAGTAAAAGAAATTTGGGTCGATCCTGGGTTTGGGTTTGGGAAGACCGATTCACACAATCTGGCCCTGCTCGCGCACCTCGATCGCATCGTTGAAATGGGTTGGCCTGTTGTCGTAGGGACAAGCAGAAAAGCCATGCTGGGACGGCTCCTTGCGACATCTGACGGTTCCGACGAACTGGTTCCAGCCGACGATCGTCTTGCCGGATCGATCGCGACGGAAGTGTGGGCAATGCACGCCGGAGCGAGCATGATTCGCGCTCACGACGTCAGAAGCGCCATCCAAGCGGCCAAAGTCGTGGCAGCATGAACGCCGTGGCCAGCAAAGGTAAATGGGCGCAGGGAATCCGACCCCGCAACTTTCATTGGGTGATCGCTGAGCGACTCGCCCTCTGTGAGCGACCCGGCGGCTATGGAGCGAACCATCGAAAGGTTCGCCGCCAAGAGGAAATCATCTGGGTCCGTGAACAGGGGTTCACCTGTGTCATCTCGATGATCACGGCTCCGCTCAATCTCCACAATTACGACGAGCTCGGTGTCACCTGGCGCCATCGCCCCGTTCCCGAAGACGATCTGGGCCTTTTCGAATCGGCATTCTTCGCGGAATTGCGAACCCTGCTCGAGCGCGGCGAACGCATCCTCATCCACGCCGAAGAACTCAGCGATCGGGTGTGTGGTCTGATCGCCGGGTACTTGCTCTGGAATGGCCTAGTCGAGAGCCCGCCTCGTGTTGTTACCGTGATCGAGCAGTTGACGCAGCGCCAACTCGGCCCCATCGGTCGTGAGTTGGTTGCGATTTCACTGACGATCCCCCCGCCTGCCTGAACCGGAGCGCTGACCAATGGCCCCGACTGATCGAATTGAACTTCGCCAACTTGTGGTGACCGGTATTTGTGGAGCGCTTCCCGAAGAGCGTGAACGGGCGCAGCCACTCGAAGTCGATCTCGACGTCGTTGCTGACCTCTCTGCGGCGGGATCATCAGACAATCTCGCCGACACACTCGATTACGGAGCTATCACCGCTTCCGTTGAGCGTGTAATCCTCAACGGAACGCCGCAGTTACTTGAACACCTCGCCCAGAACATTGCCGACGCGGTGCTCGCCGATCCTCGAGCATTGTCCGTCACGGTTTCTGTGCGGAAGTTGCGCCCACCAGTGCCGCAGGCACTGGCCACATCGGGCGTCACCATCACTCGAGGACGCTGAATGTCGCGTGCTTTCTTGAGCCTCGGCTCGAATATCGGTGATTCATGGTCGCTTTTGCGCGAAGCGGTGAACTCTCTTGACTCGGTCGTTGCGGTGTCACCGGTGTATCGAACCGATCCCGTGGGCGGACCAGAGCAAGATCCATTTCTCAACATCGTGATTGAACTCGACACCGATTTGAGTGCACGCGAATTGTTGGGCGTCTGTCATCGTCTCGAATCGGCGGCCAACCGGGTACGTACCGTTCGGTGGGGCCCGCGCACGCTCGATGTCGACATCATCTGGATCGACGGCGTCACGATTTCCGAACCCGATCTCGAAGTTCCCCATCCGCGAATGCAATCGCGTCGTTTCGTCATGGCTCCGCTTGCCGATCTTGCTCCCGATATTGCCGGACCCGATTGGGCCGACCGGGCCGAGGGCCACGTACATCGCGTCGGACCAATCGACGCTGAACCAGGATGACCACCAACAGCTCGGTCCGAATCATTGGGCCGGGCCGGGCGGGCGGTGCACTGGCGATTGCACTGGCACGGGTTGGTTGGACGGTTGTTGCTCCCGTTCATCGCGGTGAGTCGCTCTCGGCGGCAGCGAATGGAGTTGATCTTTTGGTCATTGCGACTCCCGATGGCGTCATCGCAGAGGTGGCACGCGAGATCACGCCGGATCCAACAACCGTCGTTGTTCATCTTTCTGGTGCCCTTGGTCTTGAAGCGTTAGCAACACATCCGCAACGTGCAGCGCTGCATCCGTTGACGTCAATGCCCACTCCGGAAGCCGGAGCAGAACGATTAGTGGGCGGAGCATGGTTTGCTATCGATGCGAACACAGCTGCCGCGCAGACGTGCATGGAATCGCTCGTAGCGTCGCTCGAGGGTCGGTCATTTGTTGTTGACGATGAACATCGAGTTGCGTACCACGCAGCAGCAGCGATTGCATCGAATCACGTTGTTGCTCTGCTTGGTTCCGCAGAACGAGTGGCCCGTGCAGCGGGGGTACCGATCGAGGCCTACCTAGAACTCGTTCGTGCAACGATCGACAACATTGAAGATCTCGGAATTATCGATGCATTGACAGGTCCCGTGGCGCGTGGCGACTGGGAAACTGTCGCTAGGCATCGAGATGCGATCGACCCTTCAGAACTTGCGTTGTATGACGCATTGGTGGACGCGGCTCGTCGCGTGGTGGACTCGCGCCAATCACCGAGCGGCGAACGAACTCCACCAATTCCCGGAACGGAAAACTGATGCAGGTCCTTTCCACAAAATCAGAATTTCGTGAGCACCTCGAAACGGTGCGCGCTCTTGGGCGTACGGTTGGATTGGTGCCAACCATGGGCGCACTGCATGAAGGGCACTTGTCGCTCCTTCGTGCTGCCGCAAACGATTGCGACGTCGTTGCGCTCACGATTTTTGTCAACCCACTTCAGTTCGGCGCAGGTGAAGATCTCGATGCCTACCCGCGTCCGCTAGAGCGCGATCTCGAACTTGCCGAAGCGGCCGGAGCCGATGTTGTCTTCACGCCAACGACCGATGAGATGTACCCCGAACCGACACTGTCGAACGTTCATGTCGATCGGCTCACTTCCTCTATGGAAGGTGCGAGTCGACCCACACACTTCGACGGTGTCAGCACTGTCGTCACGAAGTTGTTCAACATCGCCGGTCCTTGTCGGGCGTATTTCGGCGAGAAGGACTTCCAGCAACTTGCGGTTGTTCGCCGAATGGCCGCTGATCTTGATCAGCCGGTGGAAATCGTGGGTTGTCCCATCGTGCGCGAAACCGATGGCCTGGCGATGTCGAGTCGGAACGTCTATTTATCTTCAGCCGAACGTGAGGCAGCCACGGTCATCAACCGCGCGCTTCGTGCCGGGGCCGCCATGATCGAAGCGGGGGAGAGTGACCCGTCGGTTATCGAGGCGCACATGGCCTCGATCATCGATGCCGAGCCGCTCGCCACGCTCGATTACGCCGTCGTGGCGAACCCTGACTCGTTGCTCACTCCCGATCGACTGGTGAGCGGAACCACCGTTCGTTTGTTGATGGTGGCGCAATTAGGAACGCCGCGATTACTCGACAACCTTGGTGTCGACGTTCCTTAGATCGGTCGCTTCCGGGTGAGCAAGCGGGTATCGCTGCCGCCAAGACGGAGAAATGCGGGGCTGATTCTTTGTGCGCACCGGTTCTTCGGTCAGACTGCACCCCTGTGACTGCCGAGCTCGATCTACTTGTTGTCGGTTCTGGCGTTGCCGGACTTTCGGCCGCCGTGCGTGCCGCGGCCCGGGACGGTGTTCGCGTCGGTGTGCTCACTAAGGGTCCGCTTGAGCAGTCGACAACCAGATGGGCGCAAGGTGGAGTCGCTGCTGTTCTCGGCGGTGATCCCGATTCTACCGATCTGCATCTTGCTGACACGCTCGCTGCCGGTGCTGGCCTTTGTGATGTTGATGCAGTGCGCATCCTCGTTGAAGAAGGTCCAGTTCGGGTTCGTGATCTGGTTTCACTCGGGGCACGATTCGATCGCGACGCGGAAGGTCAGTTCGAATTAGCGCGCGAAGGCGGACACTCACTGCCGCGCATTGTGCATGCTGGCGGTGTAGCCACCGGCGCCGAAATCGAACGAGCACTAGTTGTTGCGGTACGCAGTGAAGCAACGGAAATTCATGAGCATGCGTTTGCCCTCGACCTTGTCGTTGAAAACGGTCGATGCATTGGTGTTCGTGCGGCGCTGGCCGATGGAACCGTTGGCGTTGTTCGCGCCAGAAATGTTTTGCTGGCATCAGGCGGAGCCGGGCAGATCTTTTCTGTAACAACGAATCCACTTGAGGCGACTGGTGACGGTATCGCCATGGCATTGCGCGCTGGCGCTGCTGTGGCCGATGTCGAGTTTGTGCAGTTCCATCCGACAGCGCTTCACCATCAGCGCATGCCACGTCCTTTGCTGTCTGAAGCATTGCGCGGTCACGGCGGCCTCATTCGCGACATCAATGGCGAGCGTTTCGTCGATGAGATGCTCCCGCGTGATCAGGTAAGTCGAGCGATGGTTCGCCGCATGATCGAACTTCATACCGATCACTGCTTGCTTGATGTGACTGGTCTCGAACAATTCGATGTTCGGTTTCCAACCATCGCCGCGATGCTTTCCGGACTCAAGTTCGATCCGTCACAAGATCTTCTTCCTATTGCTCCAGCAGCGCATTACCTGTGCGGTGGCGTTCTCACCGATCTCAACGGCGCGACGAGCATTCCGGGTCTGTGGGCTGCTGGTGAAGTTGCGTGTTCAGGTGTGCACGGAGCGAACCGACTGGCATCAAACTCATTGCTCGAAGGAATGGTGTTTGGGGCTCGCGTTGTTGAAGCCATTGAACTGGGTATCGATGCTCCGGAGCTGACGGGCGCTATGCGCGCGCTTGATGGCGATGGCGGCCGTCGCATTGAGGGATGGTGCGCGCCTGAGCCGTTGTCTTCAGCGGTCGAAGGCGATGCTGAGGCACTCGCGACCGCCCGTGATGACATGCAATGGGCAATGACCGTTGGCGCCGGAGTCGTTCGAGATTCAAGTTCGCTCACAGCGACGGCGACAAAGGTCGAGCACGCCCGCTCCCTTGCCAATGTCACTGGCGTCGCCGCGTGGGAGCTGGCAAACCTGACCGCAGTGGCCACCGCTCTCCTCGTTGCGGCTGAAGCTCGCACGGAAAGTCGTGGTGCGCATACCCGTGACGATTACCCGTCACTGGACCCGAATTTGGCTCTGCGATTGGTGATCGTCTGACCGGTTCGCTCTGGTCGGGCTCGGCAGGGCAGGCTTTCGGAATGTCAGATCTGCTTCAGCCGCCCCGAGTCGTTGTTGTCGACGCGGTCGAACGTGCCCTTGCCGAGGATCTCACGCCGCTCGGCGACCTCACTTCTGCACTTCTTCCCCAAGACTTGGTTGCCACTGCGCGTTTCGTAGCTCGCAGCAATGGCGTGATTGCTGGTCGACTTTGTGCGGCGGAAACCTTCGCGCAGGTTGATCCGACCGTGGTTCTCGAATGGTCGGTGACTGATGGTGACACCGTGAGCCCTGGTTCAGTGATTGCAGCGGCAACTGGTCGGTTGGCTTCGATCCTGACAGCGGAACGAACAGCACTGAACTTTCTCGGACACCTTTCGGGCATCGCGACACGAACAAGCGAGTACGTCGCTGAAGCAGCAAAAGGCGGCAGCGCGTATGTGTGGGACACGCGAAAGACCACGCCTGGATTGCGAGTTCTTGAGAAGGCTGCAGTTCGCGCCGGCGGCGGACGTAACCACCGCGGGAATCTTTCCGACTGGATCCTTCTGAAAGACAACCACATCGCGTTGTTTGGCATCACCGATGCAGTTGCCCGTTCTCGTTCAATGTGGCCAGCACGAACCGTTCATGTTGAGTGCGACACGATTGAGCAAGTTCAGGAAGCTCTCGCGGCGGGTGCTGATGCATTACTGCTCGACAACATGACGACTGACAAGATCCGTGAATGTGTGGCAGTCGCTTCTGCTTCGCATCGTCGCCCGTTGCTCGAAGCATCTGGCGGAATCACTCTCGAAACGATCGCGTCCTATAGCGCCGCGGGTGTCGACTGCATTTCGGTGGGTGGACTTACGAATTCTGCTCCGGTGCTTGATATTGGACTCGACATCGACCCGGCATGACGGAGGAACAACGAATGCTTCTCGCTGTTGATGCAGGAAATACCCAAACGGTTGTAGGTCTTTACGATCTCGATGGTGGAACCGCAGCTGGGCGTCGTCCAGAAGCTGGCCTTCTTGACCATTGGCGGATCTCGACCGCTGCCGATCGCACCGGCGATGAGTACGCGGTCATGCTGCAGGGCTTTCTCGCTCTCCGGCGCAACAGTTTTTCCGATATCGATGGGATTGTTATTTCCTCTGGTGTTCCGCAAGTAACTGCGACGTTGCGTCAGGTCACTGCTCGTCACTTGGATTTTGAGCCAATCGTCATTGGTCCCGGCGTTCGCTCCGGTATCCGTATTGATTACGACAACCCCAAAGAGGTTGGTGCTGATCGCATAGCGAATGCTGTTGGCGCGTACGACCTTTATGGTGGGCCGACGATCATTGCCGATTTCGGAACGGCAACAACATGCGATGCCGTTTCTGAAGATGGGGTCTACCTCGGTGGCGCAATTGCCCCTGGCATCGAAATCTCAATGGATGCGTTAGTTGGCCGGGCATCGGCGTTGCGCGCGGTGGAACTCACCGCACCGCGCAACGTTCTGGGAAAGTCCACGGTTGAATCGATTCAGTCGGGTGCTGTTTACGGATTCGCCGCGCAGGTCGACGGTTTATGCGATCTGATCGAAGCGGAACTCGGAACATGCACGGTGATTTCCACCGGGGGACTTGCGGAAACAATTACGCCGTTCTCAAAGCGCATTCAACACACCGAACCATGGTTGACGCTGCACGGTCTTCGGTTGATTTACGAAAAGAACGTCTGACGCTTCGCTTCGCTGGTTAGGCCGCAGAGCGAACTGTGCCAAGCAAATGTTCGGCAGCGGCTTCGAGAGCGGTGACTGCTTCGGTGCCCGCATACGGAGCTAGTGCCCGCTGGCCCGCTTCAACATAGGAGCGAGCGGTGTCGAGCGAGTCTTTGACCGACGGTGATGAACGCAACAGCGTGCGAGCACGACCAAGCGTGTCGGGATCTTCGACCGGTTCGATGGAACCGTCTGTGGGTGCCAGTTTCACCAGTAGCGAGCGAAGCTCATCGGCTTCGGTGCCGCCAGCAGCAAGTGTGCGAATCACCGGAAGGGTGTAGGTACCTTCAACGAGGTCATGGCCTGCAGGTTTGCCCAGTTCTTCATCGGTGGAAGTGACATCGAGAAGGTCGTCGACGATCTGGAATGCCATGCCGAACGAATTTCCGAACGTGGTGAGCGCATCGATCTGAGGGCGAGGAAGGTTGGCGACAATTCCACCGACGCGACATGCCGTACCGAGCAGTGATGCGGTCTTGCCATCGATGGAGCGCAGGTAAGCGTCTTCGGTGCGGTCCATGCTGAACGCGTGTTGCAGTTCAAGAATTTGGCCCTCGCACAGTTTGCCGATAGTGGCTGCAAGTAATCCGGCAACTTCGGTTCCGAGCGACGCAGCAATCTCAGACGCTTTTGCTAACAAATAGTCGCCAGCAAGGATTGCCTTGAGGTTGCCCCAACGAGCGTTGACACTTTCGACGGTGCGACGGGTCGTGGCATCGTCCATCACATCGTCGTGATAGAGCGATCCGAGGTGGACCAGCTCAACTGACACAGCGCCCATGATGACCTCAGGGGTGGCGGCGCCCATCTCGGTGGCTGAGGTTGCTGCCGAAGTGACGCAGAAGGCAGGACGAACGCGTTTGCCGCCGGCGAGAATTAAATGGCTGGCGACCTCGGTCAGAAACGGGTCTTCGGTAATCACCGAGGCCTGCAGCGCGCCCTCGACCCGGGCAAGGTCGGCCTGCAGCACAGGCAACTGGAGGAGGGGTGAGGCGCTTGCCATAACGCCACGTTAGGCCCGCGGCCGGTTCAGACCTCAACCGGGCGGACAGGTTCAGAACTCCTTGTGACAAAGGCACGGCGAACGTGGATTTCCGACGAGGCGATCTCGGAGGTGATGGGTACACTCACGTCACGTAACCCCGTCTGGGAAGCAGGTCACAAAGTGTTTGAACGGTTCACCGATAGGGCCCGCAGGGTCGTCGTGCTGGCGCAGGAAGAAGCGCGACTCCTGAACCACAACTACATCGGCACCGAGCACATCTTGCTCGGGCTGATCCACGAGGGCGAAGGCGTCGCCGCCAAGGCGCTCGAGTCTCTGGGCATTTCGCTCGAGGCCGTGCGTTCGCAGGTCGAAGAAATCATCGGTCAGGGCGGTTCATCGCCGAGCGGTCACATCCCCTTCACGCCGCGTGCCAAGAAAGTTCTCGAACTGTCATTGCGCGAAGCACTGCAGCTTGGGCACAACTACATCGGCACCGAACACATCCTCCTTGGTCTCATCCGTGAAGGCGAAGGCGTTGCTGCTCAGGTACTCGTCAAACTTGGTGCTGACCTCTCTCGAGTTCGCCAGCAAGTTATTCAACTGCTCTCTGGCTATTCCGGTCCTGGTCCACAACAGGGCGAAAAGGCCGGAGCCGCCACTGGCGGTTCGAGCGAAGCATCACCCAGCGGTTCCGCAGTGCTCGATCAGTTCGGTCGCAACCTCACCCAACTCGCTCGCGAAAAGAAACTCGATCCGGTTATCGGTCGTGCGCGCGAAACCGAACGTGTCATGCAGGTCCTCAGTCGTCGCACCAAGAACAATCCTGTTCTTATCGGCGAGCCCGGTGTTGGCAAGACCGCAATTGTCGAAGGACTTGCTCAAGCGATCGCGTCTGATCAAGTTCCAGAAACATTGCACGGTAAGCAGCTCTACACACTCGATCTCGGTGCACTCGTTGCCGGCTCGCGTTACCGCGGCGATTTCGAAGAGCGCCTCAAGAAGGTGCTCAAAGAAATCAAGACACGCGGCGACATCATTCTGTTCATCGACGAAATCCACACCCTCGTTGGTGCTGGTGCTGCCGAAGGCGCAATCGATGCGGCCAGCATTCTTAAGCCGATGCTTGCTCGTGGCGAACTCCAAACCATTGGTGCCACCACACTCGACGAGTACCGCAAGCATCTCGAAAAGGACGCTGCACTCGAGCGTCGGTTCCAGCCGATCAAGGTTGAAGAGCCCACCGTCGCCCACACCATTGAAATCCTCAAGGGTTTGCGCGATCGATACGAAACCCATCACCGCGTCACCATCACCGATCAAGCACTTGTCGCTGCGGCCAACTTGGCCGACCGCTACATCGCCGATCGTTTCCTTCCCGACAAAGCCATCGACCTCATCGACGAAGCCGGTTCGCGTTTGCGTATTAAGCGCATGGAAACGCCACCTGATTTCAAGGAACTCGAAAACGAAATCACCAAGGTCGTAACCGAAAAGAAGGAAGCGGTCGAGGCTCAGCAGTTCGAAGAGGCCGGACGCCTGCGTGATCGCGAGAAGGAACTTCTTGCGCAGAAAGAAACCAAAGAGCAGGAAATGAAGGACTCCGGCATCGACTTGTTCGACGAGGTCGATGAAGAAGCCATTGCAGAGGTGCTTTCACTCTGGACCGGTATTCCCGTTTACCGACTCACTGAAGAAGAAACTGCTCGCCTTCTGCGCATGGAAGATGAATTGCATAAGCGAGTCATTGGTCAAGAAAACGCCATCAAGGCAGTGAGTCAGGCCATCCGTCGAACGCGTGCTGGTCTCAAAGACCCCAAGCGTCCTTCAGGCTCGTTCATATTCCTCGGCCCATCGGGTGTTGGAAAGACCGAACTGGCCAAGACTCTCGCCGAATTCTTGTTTGGCGATGAAGATTCACTCATTTCGCTCGACATGTCTGAGTACCAGGAGAAGCACACCGTCAGTCGTCTTGTCGGTTCGCCTCCTGGCTACGTCGGTTACGAAGAAGGCGGACAACTCACCGAAGCAGTGCGTCGCAAGCCGTTCTCGGTTGTGCTTTTCGACGAAATCGAAAAGGCGCATCCCGACGTCTTTAATACGTTCTTGCAGATCCTTGAAGAAGGACGACTCACCGACTCACAAGGCCGTTCGGTCGACTTCCGCAACACCGTGCTGATCATGACCTCAAACCTCGGTACCGCCGATCTTCGTAAAGCCAACATTGGTTTTGGTAAGTCCGACGAAGCCGTGTCGTACGAGCGCATGAAGGAAAAGGTCAACGATGCACTTAAGGCGCATTTCCGCCCCGAGTTCCTTAACCGCATCGACGACACCATCGTGTTCCATGAACTTTCCAAGACAGAGGTCACGACCATTGTCGATCTGCTCATCAAGCGAGTCACCAAGCAGCTTGAAGGCCAGGGCATTGGTCTTGAACTCACTGAAGCGGCCAAGTTCCTGCTGGCCGATAAGGGTTACGACCCCACGCTGGGTGCTCGCCCGCTTCGTCGTGCCATTCAGCGCATGGTGGAAGATCCGCTTTCCGAGCGTCTGTTGTGGAAGGAATTCCGCGCCGGTCAGAACATCGTGGTCGACGCCGAACCCGATCCCGAAACCGGCGATCGCATCATCGTGTTCCGTGCCACCGAGGGCTTCGAGCCCCCGCCCATGGAACTGGCCGAAGCAGGCGCACCCGAATAGGGACCCTGTATCAGATTGAACCTCACAGACCCCGGGCCATGCGCCCGGGGTCTGTTGTTTTTCGGCCTTCAGCGGGGTCAGTGGAACTTTGCAAAAGTCCTAAAAGTTCTTTATATTGAGGGGCCGTCGGGCGGAGAATCCGGCTTCAGCTTCCCTATTTGATAGAGCCCTTCCGGAGGACAATTCCCATGTTTCGTATTTCTCGACTCGGCCGATTGGCCGCAGCGGCTGTGCTCGTCGCCTCTGGCGCAACAGTCGCACTCACCTCGACGGCCACCGCCGCCAACACTGCAATCAGCTATGACTGCGTCACGCAGTACACGTATCTGGATGTGAACAACAGCGACACCCTCACGATCACGATCACGGCCAATACCGGTTGTGGATTCATCATTCTCAATAACCCGCCAGGGGGTGCTCTGGGAACAGCGACCCTTAATGGATCTCCATTGACTGCCGGCAACCCCATCGCAACGTCCAACAGCGATGTCATCGTCTACACCGCTCCGGCATCTGGTAACGGTCAAGATGGCTTTGTGTTTCTACCGAACTTGCAGTCGCAGCCGGGCCCGCAAATCAACATCACTTTTCCTGCTCCTGCTCCCCGCAACGACACGCTGGTTGACAACGGCGATGGTTCGATGACCGTCACCTTTGATCCGTTGCAAGTTACTCAGTCGGTCTTCATCAACATCTTCCCGAGCGGAACCACCTGCTCCTCGTTCGGGAACCCTACGGGACGGCTTTACGTCCTCACGACCAGTTTCGCGGTTCCGACACCGATGACGAGCCCCACCACCATTGCAGCAGGCTCGCCGGCGTACACCTTCGCAGGTAATATCGCGACGTCGACCACAATTGATGCAGGTGCTTACCAAGCCTGTTTCTACTTCAGCCCATCAAATGGGCCGACAGAACTCGTGGAGTCGCTGGCCATCACGCTCGCCGAGGTGACGCCCACGACTAGCACCACGACTTCACCAGAGAGCACCACGACTGCAGCAGCCGGCGACCCTGTCGTCCCAGCATTCACTGGCTGATTTCGTAGCGTTCTGAACATTTCTGATGGGGGCCGTGCTTTCGGGCACGGTCCTCATTGCTTTCAGCGCCACGGACTGTGTGCGATTGCGCTGGTAGGTTGCGCGTCGTGATCAAAAATCGTCGACTGCTGCGCGTCTTCGTGCTCCTTGCGCTCGTCGTTGTGGTTGCCGCAGGTTGTCGTGTTCAGATCGAAACCAAGATCGATGTTGGTCTCGACGGCAAAGGAACGATCACACAAGGCATCGGATTCGATGACGCTGCGCTGAAGCGAGTTGGCGATCCAGAGCGAGCGCTTCGAGCTGATGACTTAGTGAAGGCTGGATGGGAGGTCGACGCTGCTTCAAAGGAAGGTGACCTCACCTGGATACGCGTGCATCAGTCGTTCGAGACTCCTGAAGAAGGAACGGCGCTGCTCGCGCAGTTGAGCGGTCCCGATGGTCCCTATCGCGACATGCTCATAAGTCGTTCTGATGGTTTGCTATCGACCGCGGTAAAAGTGACTGGTCAGATCGACACAACTGCCGGACTTCAGATGTTTGGCGATCAACAGTTAGCTACGACTCTGGGTGGAGATGCTTCGGGTGGACTGCTCGCAAAGATTGAAGCCGAAGAAAAGGCACCGCCAGCTTCGATGGTTGATCTGAACCTCATCGTGAACGCGGGGAGTTCGACGAAGACCTACAACGCGCTATTCACCGATGCCGATACCCAGTCGGTGAAGGTCAGTTCTTCACGGGGAAAGCTCCTTCAGATCCTTGAGACCCTTTTTGTTCTTGCGCTCGTTGGTCTCACTGTCACGGTGATCGGCCTTCGCTATCGCAAGCGCCGCCTGCGCACTCGGCGCCTCATGCACTCCCGCGGCCGGCGCTGGTAGGCGTCCTCATCGGCTGTACGGTGCGTCGTTCCCCAAGGGCTCGCTGAATTGGGCGGCTCCGATTTGATTTTCTATAATCGTTAGAGCGATCGGGCGGAGGGTTCGGTCCAAGTACCCAAGGGGTTTTGATGTCTCGTTTCTCTCGTTCGGTGCGACTCGCAGTTGCCGGTCTTCTCACCGTTTCTGCGCTCACCGTCTTCGGCGCTTCGCCCGCTAACGCCGCAACCGGCTCGCTTGTGGATGACGGCAACGGTGGTTTGGTTGTGACCTATTCGAGTCCGGCTGGTCCTGGGGATTACTTCGTGCTTGAGATTCACACAAGTGGTTCAGGCTGCTCTTCTCCAGCATCCACTCTTGCTGTTCTTGCGAACGATCCGAATGCCCCGCAACTTTCACAGATTGCTGCGAGTCCCGTCACCATCGTTGCAGGTTCAACTGCCTTTGGGATTCAGTCACAGGGGGCGTTCACTTTGGCTGCGACTTCGTACACTTTTTGTCTTATGCCTCAAACGATGGTTCTTCCAGCGACTCCTCTTGCCGAATTGACCATGACACTTGGTCAGGGGGCGCCGACCACGACGTCCACGACCACAGCGCCGTCAACCACGACGTCCACGACCACAGCGCCGTCAACCACGACGACTGCTGCAGGTACTCCCGTCGCTCCAGCGTTTACTGGCTGATCGATTCAGTTTCGAGATTTGAATGGTGCCGCTCCTCCGGGGGCGGCACCTTTTGTTTTGTGATTCATTGGTTAAACGATCTGACGGCGCGAACAGGTAGTTAGGAACCAAAGAAGGCGTTGACAAGAGATTTGAGCGTGAGTCGATCCCACTCCCCGAGCTCGCCTTGTTGTGAGCCGCGTTCTACAAAGACGCGACTGAGCAGAACGCTGTGTTGCCAGGCAACCGCGCTTGGGAGGTTGATGCCATCTCGGAGCCACCCTCGTTCGTTGCAAGGTTGGAGGACGGCAACCAGACCCGCGACGATCTCGTCGTGTGCACGAAGCACTTCGGCTTCAAGTTCGGGGCGTGCAAACGCGCTGCCGACCACACTTACGCGACGCCATCGACTTTCTTCGCGCCCGGCGAGAGTCTTTTCCCAGATTTCAACGAGAGTGGTTTGCAGGTCCTCGGGTGACTGGCACTGCGAAACTCGTTTTCCAATTGCCTCGATGTCTTGGCGGATTTGGCGGGAGTAGCGCTCAACCTGAGCAGCGATGACGAGGCCGTCACGATTTCCGAAGTGGTAGTAGAGGACCGGAGGCGTAAGTCCAGCTTCCTCGACGATGTGATTGACGCGCACCGCCGCCTCGCCGCCAGCGTCGATGGCAGCGACGGCGAGATCAAGGATCTTGGTGCGATTGTCGTCAGCCACGCAGTGACCTTACGGCCGCTGGGACGGTGAGGAACCGAAGCCAGATCATCCAAGAGCCTGCTTAGTTTCACTAGACATGAGGACCTAGTCTTACTAGGGTTAGCCACCCGAGTTCGCACCGAACGCGGTCACCCTCTGGAAAGGTCTGAGATGTCTCGATTCACTCGTTCGACTCGCATGGTTGTCGCCAGTGCGCTCTTTGTTTCAACTGCAGTTGTGTTCGCGGCCAGTCCCGCCAACGCGGCGGGTACCGGCTCAATGGTTGACAACGGTGATGGCAGCATGACCGTCACTTGGGCAGCGAGCGCATCTGATTCCGTTCTCATCAACTTCTACCCAAGCGGGACGACCTGCCCTCAGTTTGCAGACGGGATCAACGTCTCTTTCAACATTGAAGGTGGCACTGGTGTATCGGTTCCAAAATTGGGAGCCAGCCCCACGCTGCTTTCGGCTGGTTCCTCGGTGAGGGGCGGTTTGCCGCCAGCATCGATGCAAATTCCTGTGGGGCCCCGTATGGCATGCCTTTATGGGCGTGACGGACAGAACCTCGCCCCACTTCTGCAATCGCTTCCCATCACGTTCGCGGCGGTAGCTCCAACAACAACGACAACGACCACGACTCTGCCGACCACGACCACCACCATTGCTGGCGGCGCGGCTGGCGATCCGGTTACTCCTGCTTTCACCGGCTGATCGATTCAGCCACCAGGTTTGTCAGGTGCCGCTCCTTCGGGGGCGGCACTTTTCGTTTGGGCGCCACGACTGTCGCGTGTGGTGCGTAGGGTGTCGCCGTGGCCAAGCTCCGAGCAGTGTTCCGTTGTACCGAATGCGGCACGAGCGTACCCAAATGGGTGGGTCGCTGTCCCGGTTGTGAGGGCTGGAACACGCTGGTTGAAGAACTCGACGACGTTTCGAAAGTTTCGTCTGCGGCGTTGTTGGGTCGGCGCGATGCGCCCGTGCCAATTTCCGAAGTCGACGCGCACGAATGGCAGCCGAAGCCCACTGGTATCGGCGAACTCGATCGAGTTCTTAGTGGCGGGCTCGTGCCTGGTTCGGTCACGTTGGTTGGCGGTGAACCGGGCATCGGTAAGTCCACGCTGTTGCTGCAAGCGGTTGCATCAATCGCAGCATCGGGTTCGAAGGTGTTGTACGTCTCGGCCGAAGAATCCAAACAACAAGTGCGGCTGCGAGCCGAACGTTTAAACGCACTCCACCCCGATCTGTGGCTGGCGTCTGAAACTGCCGTGCCCCACATTCTTTCTTCGGTCGACGAAATCAATCCTGCGGTGTTAGTGGTCGACTCCATTCAAACGGTGCACACGCCCGACATCAGTTCGGCCTCGGGTTCTGTTGCCCAGGTGCGCGAAAGCGCTGCACGCTTGGTAACCACCGCGAAAGAACGCGGTCTTTCGGTTGTGCTGGTTGGTCATGTCACCAAAGAAGGCGGGCTTGCTGGTCCGCGAGTGCTCGAGCACATTGTCGACACTGTGCTTGCATTTGAAGGCGATCGTCACCACGCGTTGCGCATGCTGCGCGCGGTGAAACATCGCTTTGGCGCCACCGATCAACTTGGTCTCTTCGAAATGACCCAACACGGAATGCTCGGCGTTCCCGACCCCAGCCGATTGTTCTTGGCCGATCGTCGCAAGGGTGTGTCCGGTTCGGTCATCGTTCCCACTATGGAAGGCGATCGGCCAATGTTGGTCGAAGTGCAAGCGCTTGTTGCCCATTCGGAACTTCCGTCACCTCGACGCAGTGCACAAGGTCTCGACTCCGGTCGCCTTTCGTTGTTGCTCGCGGTGTTGTCAGAACGCGCCGGTGTCACCTTTGAAAAGCGCGATGTGTATGCGCTTGCCGTTGGTGGCGTGAAGATTGTTGAACCGGCGGCCGATCTCGGTGTTGCCCTCGCGCTGGCGTCATCGCGCTTCAATTCACCAATCCCCGAAGATCTCGTTGTGTGTGGCGAAATCGGTTTGGGCGGCGAACTTCGCCAGGTGGCTCATGGTGAGCGTCGTCTGGCCGAAGCCGCTCGGCTCGGGTTTACGCGTGCCCTCGTTCCTCGCCTTGCTCCCGATCCACCCGAAGGCATGAAAGCTATTCGCGTTGGCACGCTGGCCGAAGCGGTAGCTGCTGTGGGCATTGGCCACAACGCGTCCTCTGAATTCTGAAAGGTCCCAATGCGCATCACACTTGCGAACAGCGTTCCCGCGGAACTCGCGATGCCAGCCTCGGTGGATGACAACACCCTTGGCGTTGTTCTGTTCCCCGACATCATGGGCTTGCGCCCCTTATTCGATGACATGTGCGCGCAACTCGCTGCCGACCACGGGTGGGTGGTGTGCGCACCGGAACCATTCCCCGGTCATGAAGACTTTTCGGTCGAGGAACGCCTTGGCGCCATGGCCGATTTTGACGACGCCGAACTTCGCAGAACTGCCGAACTCGCTGCAAAAGCAACCAGATGTACGCGAGTTGTTGCCACTGGCTTTTGTATGGGCGGGATGTTGGCGTTCAAAGCGGCAGCAACCGGCCACTTCAAACGCGCCGCAGGGTTCTACGGAATGATTCGCCTTCCCGAAGCCTGGGCCGGCGGGCGCCTGCAACAACCAATCGAAGCGTTGGCGTCGCCAGATCGTTGTCCGACGCTCGCCATCATCGGCACTGCCGATCACTTCACGCCACCACAAGATGTTGCCGATGCCGAAGCGCTCGGCGTCATGGTTGTTTCGTACGAAGGCGCCGAGCATGGGTTTGTGCACGATGCATCTCGACCCGCTCATCGTCCTGACGATGCATCCGATGCGTGGCGTCAGGTTGTGGCGTTCTTAGAAGCCTGAAGTACTCAGGCTTTTGCGAGTTTTTGCAATGGTGCAAGCGTTGTCTCGAACGCTAATTCGTAGGCAACAGCCGCAACAGGCGACCAGTCAAGGTCACGGAATTCTGTTGTAAGGAGACTGAGTGAGACGGAGCCGATGCCGTTGGCGGCGGTGAGATACCAATATGCAGCAGCCTCGTCACTTGCGGCAGGGTCGGCTTTCTCGACAGCATCGGTGATGAGTGCGAGTGATGTGGCCGTGCGCTTCCGTCCGGCGTCGGAGAGATCTTTGTGGTGACGCATTGCCATAGTTGTTTCGATGCGTAGTTGGCGAATAGGTCGGTTCGCTTCTGTCAACAGGCCGAGCTGTAGGGCGAGGATGGCGTTCTTGTATCCCTCTGCATCGAGGGCAAGGAACGACGCTGTACCTGTCTGCCAGATCTGCGCCATCATTTGGCCAATCGCCATATGCATGAGTTCGTCTTTGGTGCCGACGTGTGTGTACGCAGAACTGAATGAATGGCCGGCTGCGCGAGCCACTCGATGCGCGGTGGTTTTCTCGAAGCCGACACGAGCTACAACTTCCATAACGGCGGCGACAAATTCATCGAGGCCGGCATCGCCGGTGTCGGGAAGCGGGATTGAAAACTCCACGGGTGTGGCCGTGCGACCGCGCTGGTTCAGATTGGCTGGATCAAGCGCGCTGTCGCGAAACCGTAAGAGAATCGAGCGCCAGGCCGGCCGCGACTTCGGAACGGATCTGCTCGTGAGCACGCACCCGACGGGGACCGTCAGGCGAAGTGAACAAATGGACGGAGGTAACTCCGGATGTTCGGCACACAGTTGATGAAAGAGCGAATCGACGTCGTTGCGCACGGAATCAACAAGGAGAGGGAAGCGCCGAGCTACGGCGACGACCTCGAGAGCGCCAGCGGTGAGGTCGGAAGGGGTTTCGAGCTCTTTCAGTAACCAGTCAGAGGGTTCTGCGTCTGGTGACGAAGCGAAGTTGTCGAACTCTCGGACGAGTTGTTGAAACTGATCTCGTAACTTCTCATCCCATAGTTCAAGCGCAACGTCTTCGGCAGAGTCGTACCGTCCGTAGAGCGGCCCGTTCGACATTCCGGCGTTGGCCGCAATCTTCGTGAGAGCGAGGCCATCGACGCCGTTAGTAGCGAGCAACTCAAGGGCCGAGTTTGTGATCGCTGTTTGGACCTCGCGGGTTTTCTGCGCTCGCGAAACCCTGGGTCGATCGTTTGAGGGTTGATCGAAAGACCCTTTGGATTTTGTTTGAGGCATTGCGTCATTCTAGCCGAAGAAATTCTTTTCCTAAACGTTCTCGTATTCGAATAAACCTTGTTTGTATTCAGAGAGTTCTCGGAGGTCCCGGACTGGTTTGTGGAACTTCATTCACCCTGTTGGCTTCGGGCTAGAACAAGACAGCATCAATGCTGCATTCTTGGAGGAACCATGAAGGTCGATATCTCACTCGCTATGTCCGGACCGGTTGGGTCGGTGCCGCGGGCGGCGGAACTTCAAGCACTCGGTGCTGATGGGCTCTTCAGCTTCGAAAATGCCCATGACGTGTTCTTCCCGCTGGTGCTGGCTAGCACCTCGTGTCAGATCGACCTGATGACGAATGTGGCCATGGCCTTCCCTCGGAGCCCGCTGCATCTCGCCTATGCGGCGAACGACCTGCAATTGCTCACCGAGGGAAAGTTCCGTTTAGGTCTCGGGTCACAGATCCGACCGCATATCCAGAAGCGCTATGGATCAGTTTGGGAAAAGCCTGTCGCACAGATGCGCGAATGGGTGAGTGCGACCAAAGCGATCCTCGATCACTTCGCTGGTGAAGGACCGTTCGATTTCAAAGGTCAATGGACCACTCACACGCTCATGACTCCGAACTTCAATCCAGGCCCGAACCCCAATGGCAAAGTTCCCGTACTGGTGGGAGCGCTTGGTCCGAAGATGTGTGAAATGACGGCCGAGGTTGCCGACGGCATTTTGGTGATGCCGTTTAACTCCGAACGACATTTCGCCGAGCGCACGATGCCCGCACTCGAGCGCGGGTTCGCCAAGGCCGGTCGCGATCGCAAGGACTTCGAAATCATTCTGGAAGTTATTTGTGCCGTTGGGCAGACCGATGAAGAAATTTCGGTAGCCGCGAACGGTGTCAAGACACTGCTTGGTTTCTACGGTTCGACTCCTTCGTACAAGCCAGTGCTTGACGTGGAAGGTTGGGGCGAACTGCAACCAGAACTCAATGCGTTGTCGAAGCAGGGCGACTGGGCCGGAATGGCAAAGAAGATCGATGACGATGTCTTGCGCACGATCGCTGTTGTTGGCACGCCGAAGGAAGTTGCTGCAGAAATTGTTCGTCGTTTCGGACACGAAGCCAATCGGGTGTGTCTCTACTTCCCTGGCTATCCCATTAGCGACGAATGCATTGCCGAAACCATTCGTGAGATCAAACTTGCTTCAGGCGAAGCATGATGGCTCGAACGATTGATACCGGCACAAACGATCTGTTGGCTGAACTACATGACGATGGGGTGTTGGTTGCGACACTGAATCGCCCCGACACCCGAAATGCATTTAGTGGAGCGATGGGTCGTGCGCTGGGTGACATCTATCGGATGGCCGACACCGACGACACCGTGCGCGTTGTCGTGCTCACCGGCACCCCGCCAGCATTTTGTGCAGGTGCAGATTTCTCAAGTGGGTCAGATGTTTTTGAACGTTCTGATGCGCCGGCGTTCAGTGCGAACCCGGTGAACCCTCCGGCGTGGCGTATTCGCAAGCCCGTGATTGCAGCCGTGAACGGTCATGCGATTGGTGTTGGATTCACGCTCACCTTGCATTGCGATCTTCGCTTTATGGCGCGTGACGCGAAGTACGGAATCGTGCAGGTCCGTCGCGGTGTCATGCCCGATGCCATGAGTCACTGGACGCTTCCGCGACTTGTTGGTTTAGCGAATGCTGCTGATCTTCTCCTCACTGGCCGCACGTTCACCGGCGATGAAGCCCGCGAACTTGGTGTGGCGTCGCGGGTTCTCGACAACGATGACGTGTTACCGCATGCCCTTGAAGTTGCTCATGACATGGCCGTGAATACCGCGCCGGTCTCGGTCGCTGTGAGCAAGAAATTGCTATGGGGAACGTTCTCGATGACTCCCGATCAGGTCGATCGAGCCGAGACTGATCTCCACCATCACCTGATGGGCGAAGCCGATGCTCGCGAAGGCGTTATGGCCTTTCTCGAGCGCCGCGATCCGCAATGGTCGCTTACAGTCAACGACAACTGGCCTGATGAATGGCCGACTCCGGGGGACATCACATGAACGAAGAACTCACAATCACCACCGATGACGTCCTTCGTGGCATCGACCTTTCTGGAAAGGTCGTTCTGGTCACAGGAGCAACAACCGGGTTAGGCAAAGAGTCTGCTCGTGCACTGGGTGCAGCGGGTGCCACTGTCGTCATCACCGCGCGGTCCGAAGACAAGGGTCGCGCCGCGGTTGAACAGTTGCTTGAGTTGGTTCCCGATGGCGACTTTTCGTTCGGTGTGATGGAACTTGGCTCTCTCGACAGCGTGCGTTCGTTTGCCGAGAAGTTTGTCGCCGAACACAATCGGCTCGATGTGCTTCTTGCCAACGCCGGCATCATGGCGGTTCCGTACGGAAAGACCGACGACGGATTTGAATTGCAGTTCGGCACCAATCATCTTGGCCACTTCGTCTTGGTGAATCGCTTGCTCCCATTGTTGAAGGCAAGCGCGCCATCGCGAATCGTCAATCTGAGTTCGGCCGGACATTTCACATCGGGGATTATTTGGGACGACCCGAACTTTGAAAATCATGAGTATTCGAAGATGGATGCCTATGGTCAGTCAAAGACTGCCAACATCTTGTTCACTACAGAACTCGAACGTCGTTACGGAGACCTCGAAGTTCATTCATGGGCGGTGCATCCTGGAATGGTGATGACCGATCTGGCACGAAGTTTCACGAAGGACGACTTCGGCGATCTCGCATCGCGAGCCAAGAAGTCGGGTATGAAAATGCCGACACTCGTCAATGTTGATGTTGGTGCGTCAACACAGGTCTGGGCATGTGCGAGCACGGAAGTACTTGAGCAACCGGGTTCGTATCTCGCTGACCGCACGTTTGCCACGCCTTCGGACTATGCGAACGACCCCGAACTCGCGAAGCGTTTGTGGGCGATGTCAGAAGAGTTCGTGGGAGAAACGTTCCCTGAAGGCTGAACTCAGCGAGCGCGCAGTTCGAGCTGTTCGCGATTGGTAATGCGATAGCGACGCTCGGACTGTTCGATCCAGCCCAGCCGCACGAAACTTGCGATTGCTTTGTTAACGCGTTCTCGTGATGCGCCCACCATGCCCGCAAGTTCTTCTTGTGTGATCGGCAGTGAAAATTCGTCGGCCGTGCCCGCAAGTTCCAGAAGGCGCTTTGCTGTGCGACCGGTGACATCAAGGAATACTGAGTCAGCGAGTTGCTCGTCGGTATTGCGCAGGCGATTGGCCAGCATTTCGACAACGTTCCAGAGCAACTGCGGTTGATCGCGGTAAATGTCGCGAAGCGGAGCGTAGGAAATTGCGATGACTTCGGATGGCTCAAGGGCACGGGCTTCGGCTGAACGGGCAAGGCCATCGAAGAGCGGCATTTCACCGAAGAGGTCACCACGCTCCATAAGAGCGACCACTGACTCGCGGCCATCGACAGAGCGATTAGCGATAGCGATTCGACCAGAGACGACGACGAAGAGTTCGGTGGCCGTGTCGTTCTCGGTAAAGAGCACACCGCCACGAGCGAACGAACGTTGTTCGGCAGCACCCACAACCGCATCGAGGGGTTCGCCTTCGAATCCCTTGAAAAACTCAATGCTGGTGAGAAGTTCTCGATCTGTCACGTGTTCGACTCTAGCGTTGCCGCACCGACTATGACGCAGAGCGCTGTTGCTCGCTGAACGAGAATGGGGTGTCGCGCCTAGCCTTTGCCCCATGGTTGCGAAATGGTCAGTAAAATGACGACAAATGATGCAGTCCCTTCCGATGGTCCCGTTTGGACGATCGTGCTCGCTGCTGGAGCTGGTCGTCGTTATGGGACGTCCCCAAAGCAGTATGAATTGCTTGGTGCGGATCGAGTGATTGACCGCTCGCTCGCCGTAAGTCGCGCCGCCGCAGACCATGTTGTCGTTGTGCTCGCGGCTGGCGAGGAACGTGAAGGTCAGAATCTTGTCGCGTCTGGGGCCGCTGACGTTGCGGTGATTGGTGGGGCAGAACGAGCAGATTCGGTGCGCGCTGCTCTCTCGGTAATCGCTGAAGATGCTGCCGTCATCGTCGTTCACGACGCTGCGCGCCCACTTGCTTCAGCTGAACTTCATCAATCGGTTGTTAGCGCGGTGCACAACGGAGCCGACGCAGCGATTCCTGCCATCCCGGTGACCGACACGATCAAACACATCGTTCACGATCAGGCCGGTCGATCAATCGTGTCCGAGACCCCTGATCGCTCGACATTGGTCGCCGTTCAAACCCCGCAGGCATTTCGAGCTGACATTCTTCGGGAGGCCCACGAAACATCGGCTGGCGCTACTGATGATGCCGCACTCGTCGAAGCCGTTGGTGGAACTGTCGTGGTAGTTGATGGCGAACCAACCAATATCAAGATCACTGGACCAAATGATTTGGCCATCGCCGCGATTCTCCTTGAAACCCTCGGGTAGATTGAACATATGACGGTACGAGTCGGACAAGGTTTCGACGTTCACGCGTTTTCTGATGATCCAGCCCGAAAACTGGTCCTCGGCGGCGTGGTGTTCGACGGTGAACGTGGATTAGTGGGCCACAGCGACGCTGATGTCGTGGCCCATGCATGCGCCGATGCGTTGCTTGGGGCCGCTGGCCTCGGCGATATCGGTGAACACTTTCCCGACACCGACCCGAAATGGGCAGGCGCTGACAGCATCGGGCTTCTCACCGAGGTTGCGCGACTTGTGCGCGAATCGGGATTTGAGCCCGGCAATGTCGATGCCGCTGTCGTGTGCGAGCGACCAAAGTTGGCGCCACGACGCGATGAAATGTCCGAACGGCTTTCGGGCGCAGTTGGCGCACCGGTCACGGTGAAAGGCAATCGTGCCGAGGGCCTCGGAGCGATTGGCCGCGGCGAAGGCATTGCCTGTTTCGCAGTTGCGGTGGTGGAACGATGAGCCCAGCACGCGGTGGTCGAAGCGGCGGAAAGGCGCCAAAGGGGGCGAAGTCTGCAGGTCCGAAATCCTCAAAGGGTGCGAAGTCTGCGGGGCCGAAATCCTCGAAGGGCGCGCCTCGCGGTAAAGCCGGTCCGTCAGCAGGGCCCAAGTCGAGTCGAAAAGCTGCCGCCGCACCGCGCGGTGGAACAAAGCGGGCACCCGCGGCAAAGCGCGGAGCTTTTCCGAAGGCGGCGGCTCCGGCACCAGGCGCGGCGAAGGGCAGTAAGCCGATGTCGTCAGCGGCGAAGAAAGCGGTTGAAGCCAAACAGGCTCGCCACGCTGCAGCGTCAGTGCGTAAATCTGATCGTCCCGGTGCGATGCGTCGTGCCCGTGGCGAAGGCGATCGCCCGATTGCCCGTGGGCAGGCCATTCCCCGAGGACTTGGCGGCGATCAAGTCGAGGGTCGTCAGGCTGTGCGCGAACTTTTGCTGGCCGGAAAGCGTCGAGTTCGCGAAGTCATGATTGCTGAAGATCAGGACAACAACGAAACATTGCAAGACATTGCCGATCTCGCGAACGACATGAAAATTCCGGTGCGCGAAGTGACGCGTACAAAGTTGTTCAGCGTTGCTCGCACCGAATCGCCTCAAGGTGTTCTCGCTCGAGCCGATGAGATCGATGATTTTGACTTGCTCGATCTAGCGAAGCGCAAGGGTGCAAATGGCGCGCCGCCGTTCTTGTTGGCCATGGACGGAGTCACCGATCCCGGCAATCTCGGAGCACTTCTACGAACTGCTGAATGCTCGGGTGTTACCGGCATCGTTCTTCCCAAGCATCGTGCAGTTCACATCACTCCCACAGTGACAAAGTCGGCAGCGGGCGCTGTCGAATATCTGCCGATGGCGCTTGTGGGTGGTCTGCCCAATGCGATTAACGAACTTCGTGCTGCAGGCGTTTGGGTCATCGGGCTCGACATGGGCGGCGATACCGATCTGTTCAACCTCACGGTGGCCGATGAACCGGTCTGCCTCGTTATGGGCGCCGAGGGCAAAGGACTTTCTCGACTGGTTCGCGAACGTTGCGATGCGGTCGTAAGCATCCCCTTGCTCGGCGAACTCGCGTCGCTGAACGTTTCGGCGGCAGGTGCGCTTGCGTGTTACGAAGTCACTCGACGCCGACTTGCGGCAAAGACTGCGAACTAGTTCCGATTTTTTCGGGCGAGTTTGGCGAGTAACTGACGAGTTCGTTCGGCATTTTCCGAACGTTCGACATCGTTGTCGCCGACCGCAAACGTCATGGCAGCAAGGTCAGTAACTCCCGAGTCTTCATAGGACGCCAATCGCTCCGCGACTTGTTCTTCGTTTCCGATGATGGCGACTTCAGACGGCGATCCGCTCTCGCCCAGTTCAAGCATTCGTGCGTAGTTCGGGATATGTCTGTACATGCCGAACTTTTGCTCGGCGAGTTCTTTCCCCTTGGCGATGTCGTCGCAGACCGTTACGGGAAGTCCAGCGATGACGCGCGGAGTGGGTCGGCCGACCGCCTCTGCGGCTGCAGAAAGTCGGGGAAGAACATGAGTGGAGTGCGTGTGTTCGTCACACATCCAAGTGATGGTGCCGGCCGCGCGCTCGCCAGCGAGTTTCAACATAAGTGGTGCGAGTGCAGCGAGGAAGACCGGAACGGGTGTTGCGCCCGGAACATCGAGCAACGACTGAACGGTGTAGCGGTCGCCGGCAAAAGAAACCGTTCCGCCCATTCCTCCAGGCCCACCGTTTGTTTCGTTTGCTTCGATCTGAGCGGCAGAGCACGCATCAAGAACACTGACGTAGTCGCGAACATGTTCAATAACGGCGTCGTAGTTCTCTCCGTACCAGTTCTCGGCAACGTTGCGATGCGAGGGCCCAATACCAAATGCCAAGCGACCACCACAGGCGGCCTGTGTTGTCAGGGCATGTTGCGCCATCCCGTAGGGGTGGTGCGACCAGGTCGGAACAACGGCAGTGCCGAGCTCGATGCGCGAGGTTTCGCGACCGACAATTGCGAGTGCTGTGAGCGCGTCGAGACTCCACGGAATATGCGGAACCCACCCGGTGTCGATGCCGTTTGCTTCTGCCCAAGTTGCCGTTTCAACCAGATCTTCGATCGAGGAACCATGAACACCAGTTTCGGAAATGAAGAGACCGATACGCATGTCAGAGTCCGTTTATTGCGCGCCATACGCGCTCTGGCGTGAGGGGCATATCGATATGTCGAATCCCGAGATGGGAAACAGCATCGACGACGGCGTTCTGCACCGCTGGTGTCGATCCGATGGTTCCCGATTCGCCAATACCTTTTGCACCGAGCGGATTGATTGGCGACGGCGTCTCCATCTCCACTCGTTCGAAAGGCGGAAACTCTGCCGCTGAAGGCATGAGGTAATCGAGAAGCGTGGTGCTGAGTGGGTTGCCGACTTCGTCGTAGCGAACTTCTTCAAACAACGCTTGAGAAATTCCTTGAGCAAGGCCGCCGTGTACTTGGCCATCGACCAAGAGCGGATTGAGAATGACACCGGCGTCGTCGCACGCAATGATTCGTCGGAGTTCAACCTTGCCGGTTTCGGAGTCGATCTCGACGACTGCAATATGTGTGCCAAACGGGAACGTCGGTCCGCTTGCGGTGAAGTCAGAGAGTGCGAATAACTGGTTCTCGTCCGTGATCGACGTGGCGCCGATTTCTTCCCAACCAATACTCACTGCTGGTGTCCCGGCAACGTGGAAACGCGCGGTGTCTGTATCGAGCACGATGTCGGCGGGGTCTGCTTCAAGAAGTTCACTCGCGCGTTGTCGCGCTATTTCGACAAGTTTCTGTGTGGCATCGAAAACGGCGCTACCGGCGATTTGTAGCGATCGCGATCCACCCGTGGTTTCGCCGGTGGGAACGAGATCGGTATCGCCGTAGACGACTTCGATCCGATCGAGCGGAATGCCGGTTTGATCGGAGACCAGCATCGACCATGCCGTGACGTGCCCTTGGCCGTAAGGGTTCGAGCCAGTGACAACGCGGGCCGATCCATCGGCCAACACTTCGACCGAGCCGTATTCGCTACCAACGCCGGCACCGGTGATCTCGACATAGGTCGCGATTCCAATACCCAGAAGACGAGGGTCGCCGTTTGCTCGGCGCTGTGCTTGTTCAGCAAGTAGATCCTCGTAACCGGCGGCGGCAAGTGCTCGGTCAAGTGAACCTTCGTAGTCGCCACTGTCGTAGGTCGTACCTGTCGGAGTGGTGAAAGGAAAGGCATCGGGACGAACGAAGTTGCGACGACGCACGTCGGCGGGGTCAAGACCCGCTTCATCGGCGAACAGGTCAACTGCGCGTTCAAGTGCCGCGGAAGCTTCGGGTCGGCCGGCGCCCCGGTAAGCACCGGTTGGCGTGGTGTTGGTGGCTACCGAATGGGACGACACCTGCACTGCAGGTATGTCGTAAACGCCGCTGGCCATGATGCGCGTTGCGTACGGAAGGATCGCTCCCATGTTTGGGTAGCCACCCGCGTCTTGAATGATCTCAATTCGATAGGCGAGAAGATCGCCATCTTTGGTTCCGCCGAGTGTGACGGTTTGAATTTGTCCGCGGCCATGACCCATGCCGGTCATGTTTTCGGAACGAGTTTCGGTCCATCGCACAGGTCGGCCAGTGCGTCGTGACAATTCGCCGAGTACTACCGCTTCAGGGGCGGCATGAGCCTTTGCGCCGAATCCGCCGCCAACATCGGGACAGATGACTCGCATCTGATCTTGCTCGAGTCCGTAAATTTCCGCGATGGTGTTGCGAATAGGGTGCGTACCCTGACAACCGATTTCAAGTACCAGTCGTCCGTCTTCCCACCAGGCTATAGCGCTGCGATTTTCGATCGGTGCAGGAGCAAGACGCTGATTCACCGTTGTTTGTGTGACAACGACATCGCAATCATCAAAGGAAATCGGATCGCCGCGGTGCTCTGCGTGCATCGCGATGTTTGTTCCGACATGTGGAAACAATTGAATTGAATCTTCGGAAAGCGCGTCGCGGGGATCGATGATTGCTGGGAGCGATTCGATGTCAACGATTACGAGTTCAGCAGCGTCGACAGCGGCGGCTCGCGTTTCGGCAACGACGGCGACAATCGGATCGCCGACGTACCGGACGCGTCCTCGAGCCAGGACCGGGCGTGTGAGGAGCTGATTCAGCATCATGAATGGTTTGATATCGCCGATCGTGAGATCGGCGCTGGTGACGATGTCGACAACACCAGGCGCGTTGCGGGCCTCGTCGATATCGATCGAGGTGATCTCTCCATGGGCAACCATCGATCGGACATAAACCACATGAAGGGCCCCGTCGACGACGATGTCGTCGACGTAGGTGCCGCCTGATGTGAGAAGGGCCGGATCTTCTTTCCGGACGACTCGATTCCCCAGAATGCTCATGTCCGGACGCTACCGGGGCCAAGGACCCTGAGTCATCGTTGGTGATAGTTGCGTTCACGCCTCAGGGCGACCACCATCACCCTTCTGACAGGGTGGGGGAGAATGCAATGGCTGGAACGACATGGGTTTGGGAACCGCCGGCAGGGGCAGACGTGTTGTTCGCCCCGGGGGCGCCGTTTGAGATCGCGACCGAACCGGTCCTCGGGGTCGACTGCAAGGTATTCAAGAATCGCTTAGGCAACATCCGCGAAGTAATGACCGTATTTACCGCCCGTCATGGCGATCTCCCCAACCTTGTGTTCCCCGAAATCACGCTGAGTTTCAACGATGTTCAGGCTTCGACTGCCCGTGTAGCGGCATGGTTTGCCGAGCGTGGTGTCGTCAAGGGTGACCGTGTCGCGTTTGCTGCGGCGAACGTTGCTCCGTATGTCATCGGTTGGTGGGCGACGCTCGCCAGTGGCGCAATCGTTTCGAGTCTCAATGGTTGGTGGACTCCAGCCGAGTTGCTTCACGGAGTGGAACTTTCGAAACCCCGCCTGGTTTTCGCCGATGGCCCACGGATGAAGCGTCTCCTTGAAGCCGGTCTTTCCGCTGATGTCGAGGTTCATGACCTTTCCGAACTTGACCACCTGCTGGGTTCGGCGCGCGCAGATGACCCAGCGCTTCCAGATGTTGCGATCGATGAAGATGATCCCGCGGTGTTGCTGTTTACAAGTGGAACGACGGGGCGCCCAAAGGGTGCATGTCTTTCGCATCGAAACTTCGTGCACTTCCCTTCGGCAGCAACACTTGCTGGCGCAGTTGGAGCGGTGCTTGCACCACAGCCTGCGCCGGCGCCAGGCGCGCCCGTGCCGAAACAGCCTTCAAGCATCATGGTTGGTCCGTTGTTTCACGTTTCTGGCGTGGTCCCGCTGATCACTGCTCATTACACGGGTTCGAAGTTGGTGTTTCCGCCCGTTGGTTCATGGAATGAAACAACGCATCTCCAACTCACCCAAGAACATTCTGTTGGCGGTTGGAGCGCGGTTCCGACGCAGTTCTGGCGTTTGCTCGAACACCCCGATTTCGAGAAGTACGACACATCGAGCGTTGTCACCGTTGGCGGTGGCGGTGCGACGTATTCGCCAGAGTTACTCCGCCTCATGACTCGCAAACTTCCTCAGGCTCGTTTGGGCGTTGGTTATGGCATGAGCGAAACGCTTGGGTCTGGTTCACGTCTGGGCGGACTCACGATGGACGAGTGGCCGGCATCGGTTGGCACTGTCGAGGCGATGTGTGAACTTGAGATTCGTGACGAGAGCGACGCTGTTGTTGATGACGGCGAGGTGGGCGAAATTTGTGTTCGCGGCGCGGTGGTTTTCCTTGGGTATTGGGAGAATCCCGAAGCGTCAGCGAAAGCGCTTGATGCGCAGCGGTGGTATCGCACGGGCGATTACGGGCGAGTTGTCGACGGCATTTTGTTCCTTGAAAGCCGAATGCGGGACATGATCATCCGCGGGGGCGAGAACATCTACCCGATTGAAATCGAACATCGCCTTGAGGAACACCCCGAAGTTGCTGAGGCTGCTGTCGTTGGTGTGCCGCACCATCAGTTAGGTCAAGAAGTTGCTGCGGCCATCGTGCTCAAGCCCGGTTCAACCCTTGATGGCGAGGGCGTCAAAGCGTGGGTTGGCCAAGAACTTGCTCGTTACAAAGTTCCGACCCACGTGATTTTCCGTGACGCCCTTCCGTATAACGCGACCGGTAAAGTTCTGAAGCACGAACTTGAAGCAGAAATCTCTACCGAATTGAGTTGATTCATTGTGTCTGAAGTTTTCAGGGCGCGACGCGCACGTCTTGTAGCACTTGTCCTCACGTCGTCATTTCTCTTGCTTGCCACTTCGTGCAGCTCAAAGAGTTCATCGTCCACTTCGAGCACTACTGGTTCAGCGTCGGCCTCTTCTCCGACAACCTTGGTTCCCAACACGCCGGTTTCGGTCCCGGCGTGGACGCCACCGGTGCAGGCGACCGATCTCATGCCCGACGCCTCAACACCAAAGGTTGTGTCCTATGGCTCTGATCCGAATCAGAGCCTTGAGGTCTTCCAATCCTCAGGTGATTCGCAGGGAACGATCGTTTACATCCATGGAGGGGCATGGGAGGGCGGTTCTATGCAACAGAACACCTCCGCAATCATTCAGGCACAAGAAGAGCAAGAGCGCGCAGCAGATCTTGCGCAGTTAACCAAGCTTGCATCCGACGGTGTGCTTGATCAATTGAAGCCACAGTTGTCGACCGGTTGGGACATTGTTTCGATCAACTACCGATTGGCAACACCAACTGCGGGTCCAGGAATTCGTGCAACACAACTCATGAATGACGTCGATCACGCGATGCGTTACATCGTTGCGAACGCCAAAGCCCTCGACCTCGATATGTCGACCTTCGTTATTTCCGGTGGGTCTGCCGGTGGCCATCTCGTCCTGATGGAAGCTCTCACTGCGGCGTCTGGACAGTTCATGGACCCAGCGCTTCCCTCGAATCTCAAAAACGTGAAACTGTCATTCGACGGCGTTATTGCGATGGTTGGGCCGACTGATCTCAACACGCTCTATCTCGTTGGTGGCCCTCTCGCTCCACCGGGTCAAGAGGCGTTACTTGGTTGCTCGCTGCAGAATCCTCCGTACACCGCGGGAATGCCGCAGTGCAACGAATCTGTTGTGAATCAGTTCTCGCCGATCACGTATACGAAGGCGGCGATCTCCAACGGCGTGACATTGCCACCCGCGTATTTTGCCTATGGCGGCCTCGACACCTTGGTATTGATCTCAACGCAAGGAATGCCTGAGATCAACGCGTGGGCGCCGGCGTCAGGTCCAGGTCAGACCTGGTACGACCTTCCACCTCAGGGAACGCACAACATCGACGACAATGTCAACGATCTGGCGCTCGATAACTGGCTGGACAATGTTGCGAATGCGACATGGACCGGGTCGAACGCAAAGACCCCAACGAACTGAGCCCGTGCTGAGCGGTGTGGAGAGACACTGGCGCGTCGCCTAACCTCCACGTTCCCGCCCGGGTAGCTCAGTCGGCAGAGCACCTGTCTTGTAAACAGGATGTCGAGGGTTCGATTCCCTCCTCGGGCTCTCACCAAGCGATAACGGTCGCGGATGCCAAGCGGCTGATTTCCTCATCGCTCACGCCAAACTCGACCAGCACTGATTCAGTGTCGCAACCGGGATAGGCGTATGTGGGTCGAAGTTCGCCTGGGGTCCGGCTCAAACGTGGCGCGGGAAGTAATTGAGAAACCGAACCTTCCACCGGAACGAAGTTGCCGCGAGCGATGTTGTGCGGATGCTGTTCCGCTTCGGCGAAGCTGAGCACCGGCGCGTAACAAACATCGGTTCCTTCGAGAAGGTCTGACCATTCGTCGCGAGTTTTAGTTCGGAATACTTCGGCAAACTTTGCCCGAATCTCGGGCCAACCGTTCATATCGTTCTGATCGGGCAAGGACGCAGGGTCGATACCAATTTTGTCTAAGAGTTGCGCATAAAACTTTGCTTCGATCGGCGCAACGGTGACGTGCTTTCCGTCGCCCGTTTCGTAGACGTTGTAGAACGGCGCGCCGCCGTCGAAGAGATTGGTTCCGACTGGACCAGTGTGAAACCCAGTGCGCGTCATTCCATAGAACACCTGGAAGATCGACATCACTCCGTCGACCATTGCAGCGTCGATGACCTGACCTTTGCCAGACCGCTGCGCTTCAAAGAGCGCGCACACGACACCAAACGCGAGGTGCAAACCCCCGCCAGCGAAATCTCCAAAGACCTGCAACATCGGTACCGGCGGCATTCCCTCGGTGCCGATGGAACCAATGGCACCTGTCATCGCTTCGTAATTCAGCGAATGGCCAGCGGTGTGCGAAAGCGGGCCTTCTTGGCCCCAACCGGTAAGTCGGCCATAGACGAGTTTTGGATTGCAGGCGAAGAGATCATCGGGTCCGATCCCCAGTCGTTCGCAAACTCCCGGGCGAAACGCTTCACAGAACACGTCAGCCTTCTCGACGAGTCGCTTGAGAAGTGCCACGCCATCGGGAGATTTGAGATCGATGGCGATTGATCGGCGGCCGCGATCGAACTCGCTATGGCGTTCGGCGGGCTTGTCGCCGGTAGGCACTTCATGGAGTGGATGGACGCGGATGATGTCCGCGCCCATGTCAGCAAGCTTCAGCGTGCCGTATGGCAATGCGCCGAGTCCGGCGAGTTCAATGATTGTGACGCCGTTGAGCGGTCCCATAGCTCCCCCTTTTACGAGCGGTGCCGACCCTATCGGTTGGATGAAATGGCCGGTCAGACGCGTGGCGCGACCCTTTGGAGCAATTTCATCCCAAAGGTCCTTGCATCGGAGCCATTCCCCGACGAACATCAGCGCCGATGGAACTCACGACACGCGACCGGGCAATTCTCGATTTCGAGCGCAGTTGGTGGCACGAGACTGGACCAAAGGAAACGCTCATCCAAGAGCGCTTCGAACTGTCGGCCAGTCGCTACTACGAGATTCTCGGCCAACTGCTTGAAAGCCCCGAGGCCTACGACTACGACCCGCTCGGCGTTCGTCGGCTCCGTCGTCTCCGTGACCGCCGTCGCCGGGCTCGTCAAGAGACAGCGCAACAGCAAGCCAGCGAACCTCCTGGTTCCTGACAATGACCACAGACACTCCCGCCGCCGACGATCAAAGTCACGGAACGCGGACCGGTGTTGTCATCGTGGTTGTTGCGGTGCTCCTTGGGCTGATCCTTCTTACGAAGGGTTACAGCTCGGGGTCCTCAGAGATTTCGGCACCCGGGCAGAGTCCTTCGAAGACCGCCGTGGTCGAGTCAACGACGACAACGTTGGTTGGAAATCCGCCAGCCAGTGTCAAAGTCAAAGTAGTGAATGCAACCAACGTGCCGGGATTGGCTATCAAGACGCGTGATCGACTCCAGGTAGTTGGCTACACGCAGGTTTCGGTTGGTGATTCACCCAAGCCGCAGGAACGGACCACTGTGTATTACGTCGCTGGTTCCCAAGCCGATGGGCTGGCAGTTGTGAAAGCGCTTGGACTGAATGCCGATCAGGCGTTGCAGATCCCCGAACCTCCGCCAGCGGAACTCGCCGGCGCCACGGTTCTGGTTATGTCTGGTCTCGACCTGAGCTGAGTAACGCAACATTGCGAGTTGGCATCAGCTCATCGAAATTTGGTCGAGCGTTTCACCAGTTCGTGCGACGGCAGTCAGTGCGAGACCCGTTGCTGTCGCTTCGATTCCAAGGAAGTGATGGCGTTGCGCTGAAGCTTGAAGCGTTGGTGTGGCGACACAAGCATTGATCGGATAGGTCGGCATACCACCGCCACCCGTGACAACAAACGTGGTGTTTCCTTGTTGGAATCGCTGGTAGTTGTGGTCGTGTCCAGTGATGACCAGATCAACATCATGTGCGGTCAGGACTGGGAGCCAAGCATTGATCACCGCTTGCGTGTTGCCGTGTGAGCTGCATGACCAAACCGGATGATGGAACATCACGACGCGCCAACGAGGAGATCCGCTTGAGAGTTTCGATTCAAGCCAGGCAGTTTGTGTTGGCGAGACATTGTTCGAATCAAGTACGAGAAGTTGCATCGTGACATTGCCTTTCGTGATCAATTTCTCGTACGAGCGCCCAGGCATGGAGAGGTACGACATCAAGTCGTTGCCGTTGTTCCACATCACGTCATGGTTCCCGAGTGCGGGCCAGAACGGAATTGATGCGCGCAATGTGGCGTACGGCGCATCGATGGCTGCGGTAAATCGTGATGGTGAGCCATCGGGGTAAACGATGTCGCCCGCTTCAAGGAGCGCATCAACATTGTGTGTTCCCGCCCAGTTCTGCATCTGTTGAGCGACCTGCATTTGTGTGATGTCACCCGACCCCGCGTCGCCGAACGCGAGTAGGCCAATAGATGCCGGAGCGGGGGTCGGGCCGACTTCAGTTGTTGTCGTGGTCGTCGATGGGGCCTGCGTTGAGCTGGTGGTCGATGTCGTTACCACTGGACGTGTTGTGGTCGGCGCTGGGGCCGTTGTTGTTGTGGTTGATGGTCTTGGGGTGGGATCGGGCACTGGGAGTAACGAGCAACCCGCCACAAGGGCGAATGAGAGCACAAGGGCGGCGAGGAATGATTTGCGTGTCTTCATAAAAGGGTGACCGTCGGGCAGGCTGGGATCGTTACAAATGGCGGAGACCCTGCTTCACTTGAGGAATGCGGGTGGTTGTAGCTCCAGACAAGTTCAAGGGAACAGCAGGTGCTTCGGCGCTGGCGTCTGCAATCGGGGCTGCACTGGTTTCTTCGGGACACGAGGTTGATGTCTTTCCAATGGCCGACGGCGGCGAGGGATTCCTCGAGGCGTTAGGTGGCGCCAATCGCATGACAATAGTGACAGGCCCTCTCGGGAAGCCTGTTGATGCCGGGTGGCGGTTGGCCAAAGGAACTGCAGTGATCGAAATGGCGACTGCGGCCGGACTGGTGCTGGTCGGGGGGCCCGAAGAAAACGATGCGATTGAAGCGAGCACGCGCGGTGTTGGCGAATTGATCGTTACTGCGGTTGAAGCTGGAGCGCGACGCATTGTCCTTGGTGTTGGTGGGTCGGCAACGACCGATGGCGGTCTCGGCGCGTTGAAAGCGATGCATCCGACACACCGGTTTCGAGGTATCGACCTGTTCGTCGCATGCGACGTGCGCACTCGCTTTGTCGATGCAGCTGAAGTCTTTGCACCTCAGAAAGGTGCGACATCTTCTCAAGTCGCACTCTTACGACGACGACTTGAGCGGCTCGCTCAGGTTTACAAAATGGAAACAGGAGTTGATGTCACCGAAGTCGATGGCTCGGGAGCCGCTGGTGGTTTAGCTGGGGGTCTGCTCACCATCGGGGCGAAACTCATTAGCGGTTTCGAATTCGTCGCTGACGAACTCGGACTTGACGAAGCAATTGAAGGTGCCGACCTCGTCATCACGGGTGAAGGATTTCTTGACGAAGAGTCGTTCGACGGAAAAGTTGTCGGCGGAGTTGCTGCGCTGTGCGCGGAATTCGATGTTCCCTGCTTGGCAATCGTCGGTGAAGTCATAGAACCGTTACCGATGTTGCCGACCGGTTTTACCGTTCTCTCATTGGTCGAACGCTTCGGCGAAGACCGGTCATTCGCAAACCCAATCGATTGCGCGGTCGAACTCGCTCGTGAGTTTGTCGAGCTGTAACGGAGAACTGCTTAGAACTTCGAGATCACGTCGTCGGCGAATTTGCCCATTGCTTCAGGCAGCTTCTTTGGGTCCATCGCCAATGGCGGAACGAGCATTCGCGTGACGCCGAGATCGGCAAGCATTTTGATGATCTCGACTGTCGGTGCTCCACCAGTCGTGATCTCAATGGTGTTGGGATCACGACCCGCTTGCTCGGCTGCCGCGCGCATAACGGGAAGGAGCTCGGGAAGTTTGCGCGGATCGGCAGGGAAGAAACCATCGCCAAACTTTCCGGCGCGGCGAGCTGCCGGATTGGAGTGGCCACCGACGACAACGGGGATGGTTCCATTTGCGGGCTTTGGAAACGAATAGATGTCACTGAACGAACTGTGGGTTCCTTGATAACTGGCGACTTCGTTGTTCCAGAGCGCGCGCAATGCATGGATGGAATCGTCGGTGTGTGCGCCGCGGTCTTCCCAGCCCACTCCGATTGCGTCGAATTCTTCGTGAAGCCAGCCGACGCCGACCCCGAGAATGAAACGGCCGCCAGTGAGCATGTCGAGTGTCGCGCATTCTTTGGCAAACACGACTGGATTGCGCAACGGGAGGATCATCACGCCGGTTGCCAGTTTTAGCGTTGTTGTATGCGCACCAACCCATGTGAGCCACATGAGCGGATCGGGTACTGGAGCGGTTTCATCGCCGGGCATCTTGCCGTTGCGTGAATAGGGGTACTCGCTCTCGTAACCCTTGGGGATGGCGGGATGTTCAACGGTCCACACGCTTTCGAAGCCGTTGGCTTCCGCACATTGACCCATCGTGATTGCGCCCTCGGGCGAGACGTAGGCACCGGTATTGGCGAAGATGATTCCGAAATCCATGAGCGAAAGGTACGCCAATTCTCTGGCGAGTGACGGTGAGGGTTAATCGTTGAGGCGTGGGTGTAGATCTCGGTATGAGTCAACTGTGGAAAGTGCTGGGCGTTCGACATAGGAGATCTCGTGGGCTTCGAGGTCGGGCGGGCTCAGCGTGAATGCATCGGGAACGAGTCCGGGCTGAATGCGTCGCATGGCAGCTTGCAATACCTGTGCAGCCATTGGCGACAATTCGTGTAGCGGTCTATTGCGATGAACGCGTTCGCCGAGGTCAACCTGAGCGATGGTTTCGGCACCGAACGTGTTGGCAATATCGATCAGCATTGCAATGTCGACGCCGTAGCCTTCGACAAAGGGGAGTTGCTCGAGCACAGAGCGACGTCCGCCGTATTCACCAGAAAGCGGTTGCACAATGCCTCCGAGTTCAGGAAAACACATTGTGAGGAGTGGACGTGCGACAAGTTCAGTTACGCGACCACCGCCGCGTACATGACCATCAACAGGTCGTTCATAGAAACCTTTAACAAAACCGATCGAAGGATCGGTAAGTAGCGGCCCGAGAAGCCCGGAGATAAAGCGAGTGCTGAAATCACGCACGTCGGCATCGCACCACACGACAATGTCGCCGGTCGACGCGAACAATGATTTCCAGAGTGCTTCGCCTTTTCCGTGGCCGCGACCGTGTTCCGTTAAGACCCGTGATGCATCGACGACAGTTGCACCCGCATTTCTCGCTTCGTCGGCAGTGCGGTCGGTCGAGTGATCGTCAACAACGACGATTTCGTCAACGAGTGGATAGGTCTCGATCAATTTTGCGCGGATACGTTCGACAATCTGCCCCACCGTTGTTTCCTCGTTGCGCGCGGGTATGCACACCGAGACAGTCGTGGTTCCTTTCGCTGCGACGAGATCACTGAGTTCGAACGCGCTGGCGAGGTGAGTGCGGGGCGTGGACACCTCCCCATCGTTGGCGAGACCAGCCCTCGGGGCAAGGCGTAACGGAGAATCGGCGTCAATAGGACCGCCTTGGCGACCTGTCGCTAGGATTCAGGCTCGTTCGACATCCACTTCCGAGGTCTGAGTCATGAGCGTCACCGTCCGAGTTCCCCCCGTCTTCCGCCCCCTCACCTCCGGTGAGTCGACCGTTTCGGTCGAGGGCGCCACGGTTGCCCAGGTTCTCGCCAGTCTCGAAGCGGCCTATCCAGGCTTCTCGTCCAAGCTTCTGTCTGACGACGGAAGCCTTGTCCGCTACGTCAACCTGTTCGTCGACGACGACGATGTCCGGTTCCTCGAAGGCCTCGACACGGTCGTTCCCGATGGTGTGACCGTTTCCATCATGCAGGCTGTGGCCGGCGGGGCCTGAGTCCCTCCCGTAGTTCTGCCCCGGCCTGACCGGGGACTTTGCCTCTCAGGTTGCGGTTCGGGGCTGACGGTGGTTTCCTGTTAGCAGTCTCTGACCGAGAGTGCTAACGCCAGTGCGCGGGTACTGCGGCAGAAAACCCCCTGGGTCCGATCCCGTCGGGCCACATCAGCAACTTGAGAGGAATCAACGATGGCCAAGATCATCGAATTCGACGAGACCGCACGACGTGGTCTTGAACGCGGCATGAACCAGCTCGCCGATGCTGTTCGCGTCACCCTCGGTCCGAAGGGCCGCAACGTGGTGCTCGACAAGAAGTGGGGCGCTCCCACCATCACGAACGACGGCGTTTCGATCGCCAAGGAAATCGATCTCGAAGACCCCTTCGAGCGCATCGGCGCCGAACTGGTCAAAGAGGTAGCCAAGAAGACCGACAGCGTTGCTGGCGATGGCACCACCACCGCCACCGTCCTCGCCTGGTCGATGGTCGGTGCTGGTCTACGCAACGTTGCTGCAGGCGCCAACCCAATGTCGCTCAAGAAGGGCATCGAAGCTGCGGTCGCTGTTGCTGTTGAAGGCATCCATGCCGTTGCGGTTGAAGTTGACGACAAGAGCCAAATCGCGCAGGTCGCCGGAATTTCTGCGGCCGATCCCGAGATTGGTTCGATGATCGCTGAAGCCATCGACAAGGTCGGCAAAGACGGTGTCATCACTGTTGAAGAGTCCAACACCTTCGGTATGGAAATGGATCTCGTCGAAGGTATGCGTTTCGACAAGGGCTACATCTCGCCCTACTTCGTGACCGATACCGATCGCATGGAAGCTGTGCTCGAGAATCCGTACATCCTGTTCGTGGGATCAAAGATCACTGCCGTTCGTGACCTTGTGCCGGTACTTGAAAAGGTCATGCAGTCGTCACGTCCGCTCGTGATCATTGCTGAAGACATCGAAGGCGAAGCACTCGCAACACTCGTTGTGAACAAGATCCGTGGCACCTTCAACTCCGTTGCCGTCAAGGCTCCGGGCTTCGGTGACCGTCGCAAGGCAATGATGCAGGACATCGCCATCCTCACCGGCGGACAGGTCATTACTGAAGACATCGGCCTCAAGGTTGAGAACGCCACAGTTGACCTTCTCGGTCAGGCTCGCAAAGTCGTCATCTCCAAGGATGAAACCACCGTTATCGAAGGTGCCGGCGAAGATGCAGACATCACTGCTCGCATTGCGCAGATCAAGGCAGAAATTGATCGCACCGATTCCGATTACGACCGCGAAAAGCTCCAGGAACGTCTGGCCAAGCTTTCCGGTGGCGTCGCAGTGCTCAAGGTTGGCGCAGCGACTGAAGTTGAACTGAAGGAAAAGAAGCATCGCATCGAAGACGCAGTCAGCACCACGAAGGCCGCCATCGAAGAAGGCGTCGTTGCTGGCGGTGGCGTCACGCTGCTTCGTATCCAGGCCAAGGTGCTTGAGCTTGCCAAGACGCTCGATGCCGACGAAGCAACCGGTGCTCTCATCGTTGCGCACGCGCTCGAAGAACCCATCAAGCAGATCGCAATCAATGCTGGTCTCGAAGGTGGCGTTGTCGTCGAAAAGGTGCGTTCGATGAAGGGCGCATCCGAGGGCCTCAATGCCGCAACGGGCGACTACGAAGACCTCGTCAAGGCCGGCATCATCGACGCCGCCAAGGTGACCCGCTCGGCTCTGCAGAATGCAGCCTCGATCGCGGCACTCTTCCTCACCACCGAGGCTGTCATTGCCGACAAGCCCGAGGGTGCAGGCGGCGGCATGCCCGATATGGGCGATTTCTGATCGCTTCTTGCGTCACAGTCTGAAAACGGGCGTCCTTCGGGGCGTCCGTTTCGCGTGCAGGTACCGTGGAGCCATGACTCGTCGACGATCCGAACGCGTGCTGGCTCGGCGCTTGGGTGATGGCGGTCGCACCGATGAAGGCCGTCGTCCCGAAGAGCTGATTGTCGAAGAGCCACTCGAAGTTCGTCTCGACGGAACGCTCGTAGCGACCACGATGCGTACGCCAGGTCACGATTTCGAACTTGCCGCAGGCATGTGCTTCACCGATGGGTTGTTGGGTGGTGCGGCGATCGAGACCTGTCGCTACTGCGCAACAGGAAGTGCAGTCGAGACCGAATTCAATGTTGTGAGTATCGATACCGGTGGATTGGCACCGACTCCCACGCCTCGTCTTTCGACGACGTCTTCGTCCTGTGGCATCTGTGGTTCAACGCAGATCGACGAACTTTCCAGTCGCCTGACGCCGTTGCCGTCCTATGCGCCATGGTCGACAGAACTCATGCTTGGGATCGTTGACCAGGTTCGTGCCGATCAAGAACTATTTGCGAGCACTGGCGGTGTGCATGCTGCCGCAGCGTTTGATCGCGAAGGAAACATCGCTGTTCTTCGAGAAGACATAGGTCGTCACAATGCTGTCGACAAAGTGGTCGGACACTTATTGCTTGAGTCGCGTCTTCCCGCGTCCGGACACGCGTTGTTTGTGAGCGGTCGAGCTTCATTTGAAATTGTGCAAAAGGCGTGGGCAGCCGGTTTCGAGGCGATGATTGCCGTCTCTGCCCCTTCTGCGCTCGCAGTTGAAACTGCAACCGTTGCGGGCATGACATTGATGGGTTTTGTACGAGATGGTGCATGCAATCTTTATTGCGAACCAGAGGTGAGTGATCGGTGAAGCGTATTAATCCAAAATTCTGGGTGAGTCCTCGCCCCAATGGCATTGGGCTGCAGAAGCCCTTCCATTACGTCGAGATGGCGAAACTGGCATGGAATAACAAACGACATGGTCGGTACGCGTGGAAGCTCCTCACCCAGGGTGTGTGCGACGGTTGCGCGCTTGGTGTCGCCGGCTTACATGACTGGACGATGGACGACATCCATCTCTGTCTCACTCGCCTTCGACTTCTTGAAATGAACTGTGCTGATCCAATCAAGGACTCCGTATTCAACGATGCTGCGAGTTTGCGACTGAAGTCAGGACAAGAACTGCGCGCGCTGGGTCGTCTTGCTCATCCCATGCGACGACGACGGGGTGAGCGTGGATTCACGCGCATAACTTGGGATGAAGCCCTCGAGGCTGTGTCTGGTCGGTTACGCGAGACCGACCCCAATCGAGTGGGTGTGTTCCTCACGAGCCGCGGCATCACCAACGAGACCTATTACGTGGCCGGTAAAGCGGCGCGTGCAATGGGCATCGCGAATGTCGACTCTGCAGCGCGCATCTGTCATGCGCCATCGACTACTGCGCTCAAGTCAACCGTTGGCATTGCGGCGACAACGTGTTCGCTCTCCGATGTGATCTCTACCGATCTCTTGATTATCTGGGGTGCAAACCCGGCGAACAATCAACCGGTATTCATGAAATATCTCTACAAAGCCCGTATGTCGGGAACTCGTGTGGTGGTGATCAACCCATTCCTCGAACCCGGCCTCGAGCACTACTGGGTGCCATCGACGGTTGAATCGACACTCTTCGGAACGAAGATGTGCGATCTGCATGTGCCAGTGCGCCCAGGCGGCGATGTTGCGTTTGCCGATGCGGCGCTCAAGCGATTGATCGAGCGTGACGCAGTCGATCACGAGTTCATCGAGCAGCACACCAATCATTGGGAAAACATCGTCGAGCATCTTGGATCGGTCACCTATGACGAGCTGCTTTCCGATGCCGGTCTCACCATGGCCCAACTCGATGCGTTTGTCGATGAATACGCAGCCGCGAGTTCGGCGATTCTTCTTTGGTCGATGGGTATTACGCAGCACAAACATGCAGGCGAAGGTGTGCGCGGCATTGTGAATCTTGCTCTTTCTCGCGGCAATGTTGGTCGCGATGGTGCAGGACTCATGCCGCTTCGTGGTCATAGCGGTGTACAAGGTGGCGCCGAGATGGGCGCTTATGCCACAGCGTTACCTGGCGGCCTTGAACCGAACGCATCGAATGCGGCATTGCTCGCAACAAAGTGGGGATTCGATGTTCCTGCTCATGCTGGTCTCACCGCAGCAGAAATGCCTGAAGCGGCAATGGCTGGTGAACTCGATGTGCTCTGGATGTCCGGCGGAAATTTCCTCGAGTCGCTTCCCGATCCGCGCGCTGTCGAACTCTCACTTGAGAAGGTGCCGTTGCGCGTGCATCAGGACATTGTGCTGAGTTCGCAGATGCTTATCCCGGGCGACGACGTCATTGTCCTGCCTGTGAATACTCGTTACGAACAAGAAGGCGGCGGAACAGAAACCACGACCGAACGACGAGTTGTGTTTTCGCCGGAGATTCCTCGAGTTGTTGGCGAAGCAAAAAGTGAATGGCGACTGTTCGCCGAGATCGTGTCTCGCGTGAAGCCCGAATTGGCTGATGCGTTCAAGTGGGCCGATAACCAACACCTCCGCCAAGAAATCGCGCGAGTCGTACCTGCCTATGCCGGAATCGAAACCCTCGCCGCAACTGGCGATCAGGTGCAGTGGGGTGGGCCACACCTCTGCTCAGGGGGGGAATTCCCAACCGCCGATGGTCGTGGTCGCTTTAGCGTGTTGGCGCGTCCGACAATCGATCTTCCTGACGGAATGTTCACCGTGTCCACGCGCCGCGGCAAGCAGTTCAACACCATGGTGCAGAGCGAACGTGACCCCTTTACTGGCACCGATCGCGATGCGATCTTTATCGATTCCGCCGAAGCCTCAGCTCTCGGGTTTCTCGACGGCGAATTGGTGACACTTCGATCGGATACCGGCGAGTTCACTGGTCATCTCCATCTCACTCGTTTGGCTCGGCGTTCGTTGCAGGTGTATTGGCCGGAGGGAAATGTCCTCATCCCCTCGGGCCCCGAGCATCGGGAAGGCGCTTCCCGGGTGCCTGACTACAACGCCGTTGTCACACTTGCGCCTGCTGATAGCTCAACTCTGACGGTCTCCTGAGCCCCGATCCGCACCTTGCGGGTGCGCCGTAGACTCTCAACCGTGACTGACATCGTTTCCCCCAAGATCGGCATGGCCGTCGTTCACCTGTTCTGCAAGGTGACGCCGTTGGCCGATGCCGAGGCCATTTCGTCGGCCGTCCAAAAGGCGCAAGCCGAAGGCGATCAGGTCGTGACCGTCGCCATCCTTGGCCACAAAGCCGATCTGGCGTTTATGGCGCTTGGTTATGACATGTGGCGAATCCGTCGCCTGCAGGCGGCGTTGCAAAGTGCCGGCCTTGAAATTGTCGACTCGTATGTGTCGCTTACCGAACTTTCTGAATATGCCCAGGGTGTTCCAGAGCCGCAGCGTTCAGCGCGACTCACACCGGTGCTTCCTCCCGAGAACATGCCGGCTTGGTGTTTCTACCCAATGTCGAAACAACGTGGCGATGTGAACAACTGGTTCACGCTTCCCTACGACGATCGCAAAGAAATGATGTACGAACATGGCGCATCGGGTCGAACCTTTGCTGGTCGTGTCGTGCAGGTAGTGACTGGTTCGACCGGACTCGATGATTTCGAATGGGGCGTGACGCTGTTTGCAACAGCTCCTGATGACCTCAAAGAAGTTGTCTACACAATGCGATTCGACACTGCTTCGGCGTTGTACGCCGAGTTCGGACCGTTCTATACCGGAATGGTTGCCCCCGTCGACGAAGTTCTTTCGCAACTTGGTATCGACTGAGACATTCATGACTGCAATCGAAGAACGCGACGAACTTGCAGTTGCGCTTGATCGATTGCGAGAAGAACTGCGCGAACTCGAATCAGTGGTTGTTGCATTTAGCGGTGGTGCCGATTCAGCGTTTCTCGCCTATGTCGCGAACGAAACACTTGGTACAGAACGTTGCACGGTTGTCACAGCCGTTTCGCCATCACTGGCATCGAGTGAACATGCAGATTGCGCCGAACTTGCCTCGGAATGGGATCTCAAGTGGATCGAGGTTGAGACTTCGGAACTCGAAAGCCTCGACTATCAGCGCAATGATGCCGATCGCTGTTTCCACTGCAAGACCGCACTGATGGATGTTGTTGAACCGATTGCTGCCGATCACGGTGCTGTTGCAATTCTTGGTGTGAATCTTGATGATCTTGACGATCATCGCCCTGGACAACGAGCAGCTTCGGAACGCGGCGCGCAGTTTCCACTTGTTGATTCTGGATTCACGAAACAGATGGTTCGGGCTGCGTCGCAGCGACTTGGTCTGCGCACATGGGACAAACCAGCGGCAGCGTGTTTGTCTTCGCGGGTTCCTTACGGAACGGCGGTCACCTTGTCGGTGTTATCTCGCGTTGAACGCGCCGAAGCTGCACTTCACGCGTTGGGCTTCCGGGAACTTCGAGTGCGCCATTACGACGACACCGCGCGGATCGAAGTTCCGCTTTCGGCAATCGATGCACTTATCCAACGACGTGGTGAAGTTGTCGACGCCGTGACAGCCTCCGGGTATCGCTACGTCACACTCGATCTTGAAGGCTTGCGATCGGGCAATCTGAACGCTGCGCTTGAGCCATGAGCAGCGCTCCATCGGGGCCATCAACTGCTGACCTCGAAGCCCTCGCTGGTTACGCTGCTGTGCTCGCCGATGGCATAGAACGTTCGATCGGGCCGTGGGTGGAACGTTCGGTCGAGATCGTTTGTGAGAAGTCCGGTGTCATGGTCACCGGCAAGCTGCGTCAGCAGGCACGAACTGCGGGGGTCGAGGCCACCGCCGAGATCGCTCCTCGCGTGCGTGCGCTGCTTGCCTTAGACATCGATGAGCAGCGTCTAGGTCCCCTTGAGTTGCTCCGCAGCGCCGTTCGCTGGCCCACACAGGTCTTGCGGGATTTGGGCGTTGCAGCGGCTTCTCGTGACGAGTCGGCGAAAGCCATGTTTCCTGACGACGACTACGACCTCACCCCGGCCTCGTTTGGTGATCTCGACCCAGCCCTTCATGAACCTGGCTTGGTTTGGGGCGCGGCGAAAGCTCATGTTTTCTTGGCGAGGCGCCGGGCGGCCGGGCAGCTTTCGTAAGCGTCAGGCGAAGGGAAGGTTCTGTTTACAGAATCGAAACAATTGAGGAACGGTCAAGAAACAACCTGACGCGATCCTTTCGCCTACATGGCGCCTTACTGGCGTCTCTGCGATGAAGGGGTTCTTCGTGATTGACAGTGGCGATACCGCGTGGATGCTGATCTCAACCGGCTTGGTGTTGTTCATGACGCCGGGCCTTGCGTTCTTCTACGGCGGCATGGTTCGGGCCAAAAATGTGCTCGGCATGCTCATGCAGAACTTCTTCGCCATGGGCCTCATGGCAATTCTGTGGGTGACCATCGCCTTCTCGTTGGCGTTTGGCAACTTTGGTGATGGCGGTTTCATCGGGAACTTCGATTTTGCGTGGATGCGTAACATCAACGCGACCACAGGTAGTGAAGCATTCGCTCTCACGATTCCATTCGTGTTGTTCTGCGCTTATCAGATGACCTTCGCGGTTATCACTCCCGCGCTCATCACCGGCGCAACTGCTGACCGATTCAAGTTCAAGGCCTACGCGATCTTCATCGCTCTTTGGCTTGTGCTTGTGTACGCGCCCGTTGCTCACTGGGTGTTCGGTGGCGGGTGGCTCGCCAAACTTGGTGCACTCGACTTTGCTGGTGGCGCCGTTGTGCACATCAATGCAGGTGCTGCTGCACTTGCTGTGGTTCTTGTCCTAGGAAAGCGCAAAGGTTGGCCGCGTGAAGGCATGCATCCGCACAACCTGCCATTCACCCTTCTCGGTACTGGCATTTTGTGGTTTGGCTGGTTTGGTTTCAACGCCGGTTCCGCACTTGGTGCAAACGGCATTGCCGCTATCGCCCTTATGAACACGTTCCTTGCCGCATCGGCCGGAATGATCGGTTGGTTGCTGTTCGAACGAATCAAGGATGGGAAGCCGACAACGCTCGGTGCGGCTTCTGGTGCGGTTGCAGGTCTTGTCGCTATCACGCCATGTGCGGGATTCGTCGGCGGTATGGCGCCGATCCTCATTGGTCTTGCTGCAGGCGTGTTGTGTGTCTTTGCTATCCAACTCAAGTTCAAGTTTGGCTACGACGACAGTCTCGATGTCGTTGGTGTGCATCTTGTCGGTGGACTTGTTGGTGCACTGCTGCTCGGATTCTTCGCTGACGCCACGATCAACCCTCTTGTGAAGAATGAAGGACTCTTTGTCGGCGGTGATGCGAAGTTGCTCTGGTACCAGTTCGTGGCATCGGCAGTAACGCTCGTGTTCTCATTCGTCGTGTCGTTCATCATTGCGAAGGCCATTGATAAGGCAATTGGCATGCGAGTGACCGAAGAGGAAGAAAACGAAGGTCTCGACTACAGCCAGCACGCAGAGACGGCGTACAGCTTCGGCAGCACAGGCAGCATGGATCGACTCTGATCCGCAATCTGAATCAGACGTGAACGCGTTCGTCACTGATCAGTGGCGAATCTGATTGAAAGGGCTACGGTTCCTCCTATGAAGCTTGTGACAGCAATCATCAAGCCCCACAAAGTTGATGACGTGAAAGATGCCTTGAAGGCTGCTGGCCTTCAAGGCATGACCGTTGACGAGGTCAAAGGTTTCGGTCGTCAAGGTGGGAAAACAGAGATCTATCGCGGTGCGGAGTATGTGGTCGATCTCCTACCCAAGGTCAAAATTGAAACAGTGGTTCCTGACGAAATTGCCGATCAGGTCGCAGAGGTCATCGTCGCGGCGGCGCGAACCGGCAAGATCGGCGACGGCAAAGTATGGATTTCATCAATCGACAAGATCATCCGTATTCGCACCGGGGAGTTGGGCGACGAAGCGGTCTAATGCCGTGACTTTCCCGCGCTCTATTCATGACCCCTCAACTCGATCGCAAGGTGTTGCTCGAAGACACCAGTAATCGAGGTGTCGCATTTTGCGGGCTGCTTTCTGAACACGTTGATTCTTGGCTGGTGCAGTTGTGGAACGCAGCTGGTGGTCCTGATCAAGGCGCCGCACTTGTTGCTGTCGGCGGATATGGGCGCGCGGAATTGTCACCAGGCAGCGATATCGATGTGTATTTGCTCTACGAGCCGAAGACCGACGTCGCAGATCTAGCTGAACGCGTTTGGTATCCGATTTGGGATCAGGGCGTGAAATTGGGTCATGCCGTACGAACGGTGAAAGAGACGCTGACGCTGGCGTCCGACGATCTTGATACCGCAACAGCGATTCTGTCGGTCCGTTATTTGGCTGGCGATAAACGGTTAGCTGACGAACTCGCCACAAAAGGAACCGAGCTCTGGGAGAAGCGCTCGAAGCGCTGGCTTGACGAGATGGATCTCCGTGTCCGCTCTCGCCATAGCGAATCAGGAGAAGTGGCTTTCCTTCTCGAGCCCGACCTCAAGAACGGTCGCGGCGGATTACGCGATGTGCATGCCATCGGATGGGCGGAACGGGCCGGCATGCCTCTTCTTGCCGGAGATCACGATGCAATCGCTGAAGCGTATGAAGTCGTGTTGTCGGCGCGCGTCGAACTACAACGGCGAACTGGCCGGCACTCAGACATTCTTTTGCTCGAGGAACAAGATGCGGTTGCTGCCGCTCTTGGTTTCGACGATGCCGATGTCTTCATGCGCGCACTTTCGACTGCAGCACGAACGATCGCGTGGGTGAGTGACGAACTTTGGTTCCGTGTGCGGTCATCTCTCGATGGGCCGACACGACGAAAGATGCGACGCGATGAAGAAGCGCTCGTCGGGGTTGTTGTTCGAGACGGTTCGGTAGCACTTGCGGCTGGCGCTGAACCAGCGAATGATCCCTATCTCGTTTTACGAGTTGCGGTGACCGCCGCTCGAAACGACGCTCGCATCGAGCGCACAACGCTCGACCAACTCGCAGAGTCGAAGCCGTTAACCACGCCATGGTCAGAAGAGGCTCGTCGATTGTTCGTCGAACTTTTTCTCGCGGGTCGCCCAGCAGTACAGGTAGTGGAAACTCTCGACCAGCGTGGACTGTGGGAACCGATTTTCCCAGAGTGGTCAGTCATTCGGTGTCGTCCGCAGCGCAACGCGTATCACCGCTTCACGATCGATCGGCACTTATGTGAGACCGCTGCGAATTCGGCTGCGTTGGTTGATCGTGTCGACCGACCCGACCTTCTGGTAGTTGGAGCGCTACTGCACGACATCGGTAAAGGCCGCCCAGGCGACCACACCGATGTCGGTGTTGAACTCATTGCGGAGATTGCACCCCGCATGGGATTCGACGATGCCGACACATTGATTCTTCAGCAGATGTGTCGACACCATCTTCTGCTTCCCGACACCGCGACCCGGCGAGACCTTTCCGATGACGGAACAATTTCCTCCGTTGCTGAATCGGTTGGGACGCTGACGTGCCTTCGACTTCTGGATGCGCTGACAGAAGCAGATTCCATCGCAACGGGTACTGCTGCGTGGGGGTCGTGGAAAGAGGAACTTGTTGGCGTTCTTGTAGATCGCGTTTCGCATGTCCTTTCAGGCGGTTCTGTTGCCGATGCGACTGACAGTGGTTTTCCCACCGCCCATCAGCGTGATCTTCTTGCCCAGCGTCGGCGCATT
>Ga0209296_1000130_pt1 | contig 63809 bp, 83 predicted proteins | sample S_130206_EF_Meta_FD_187319 | JGI IMG/M metagenome (GOLD analysis project Ga0209296, IMG submission 187319) | Freshwater microbial communities from Lake Simoncouche, Canada to study carbon cycling - S_130206_EF_MetaG (SPAdes) (version 2) | ecosystem: Environmental > Aquatic > Freshwater > Lake ...
TGATATCCTTCATCAGCAGAATAACTATTTTTTCTTTCGATGAATGTTGAAATTTCTGCTATAGTATCGGCATCTGTAATGATAAGTTTTTTCTCTTCGACCATAGACTTGAAGTTAGAACAACCAATGCGTTTGACTTTCTTGTCCGTAATAACACCTAGCTGTGTCTTACCCCCACCAAAACCCCCATTGACAATTTGCCCTTGAGGTGTTCTGCTAACGGAAATGATGTTTTCATATTCATATTCCGCATAAAGAATCTCTGCAACTTGTTCTGAAGAATTGATTTCAATCAAAACGTATGCTTCATTATATTCTTTACCCACTCTGTAAAGTACTGATGGATACAAAAGTGGGCTGATTTGATTGTTTCTATACTTACCAACAATTTTGTATGGCATCTGACTTATATCAATAATCTGAAATGCTGAGTAATCACCACCAACACCTTTAGCTGTGTCTGCAACAATACAGTATGCATGATCCTTCTCAACCTTCTCATAAATGTCAAGTCCATCTTTCTGATACATGATGGGTTTAGCAGACATTTGTGCAATAGAATCTGAAGCAATCAATGTAAGACTAGACCCCAAGAAGTTACATAAAACTTCTTGATTGAACTTCAACTCACCGAGTAGTCTTCGCTGTTCTGATGCCCACTTCTCATCACGTCCAGGAATCTCCCAATATGGAATGAATAGATTCACGAATCCATTTCTGTCGCTTTCAGCGTCATTCCAGAACTTCCAGAAATGGTTGTATCCTAGTGGGGTAGAACTTAGCAGAATCTTTGTTGTTTCACCAGCAGAAATCGTAGGATAAACTGAGGTGAAGAATTGTTCTGCTACATTGTTCGGTATGATAGCGGCTTCGTCAACATACAATAAATTAACTGACTTACCACGAATACCTGATGCGCTTGTTGCGGCTGTGAATACGATTGATCCATTCTCTAAAGCAATGTCACCTTTGTTCCATGTAGTGACACCTTGCTGAAGCCATGTAGGAAGATTTTCATACATGATTTGATAACGATACAAAACTTCTCTAGCCGCAGTTGCTTTGTTTGCTAGAATCGCTACAGTCTTGCTTCCTTGAAACAATGTGTACCAAAGAATATATGCGGCCGATGTTGTTGTCTTACCTTGCTGGCGCCCTTCCATGAGAATAACTTTACGATTTTCATGGATAACTTTTACTTTGTTCTTTTGACAATCATATAGTTTGAATGCCTGAAGCCCATGGTCTAGCGTGACAATCTTACAATAACTTTCAATGAAGTATATCGGATCGTCAGCGCATTTCAAGTATTCTTCAATTTCGTCTTTTGTGAAATTAAGAGGAACACCAGATGCTTTTAAAAGAGAATTTCCTAGATAGGATTTTGCTGTCATCTCTTACCAATTAGTTTCTGTAATTCTGCTGTGCTACCAACAAACAATGCATTTGTTACGTGCTGTGGTTGTTGTGTGTCATCTTTTTTAGATTTCAAGTCTTTTACTTTTTTACCTAAGTCTAACAAATCTTTGTTAGTGTCTGACAATGTTTTAATCAACTGTCCAACAACTTCATATGCTCTTGGAGACTCACCTTCTTTAGCTAAGAAGATAATGTTTTCCATAGCAACTTTGCCTTGCTCAATGAATAACTTTAGATTCTCTCTTGCATATTCATAGTCAGCATCAATCGATTCATCATTTGGTGCACCAGTAGAAACAGGTTCTTTAGCTTGCTCTACTACTGTGGGTAATGCTTGTTCAACAATTTTACCTTGCACATCAAATATGTCATTCAATTTATCATCAACAGTTTTTTTCATTTTAAGGTTTGTATCCATTGTCATTAGTTTGTGCTTCGCTTACATTGAACTCTGCATCACCAGTAAACGTTTGTGTAGAGATAATTGCTCTATCAATAGATACGCTATCATCGATAAGATTCAAGTCATCTTTGATAATATACTTAAACTTATTGACAGGTCCAAATAGATATCCTTTAATGATAAAATCTAATTGCCAAGTCTGAATTCTACGTGATTCAAAGTCGCCTTCATAAGAATCGTCTGAAGTTACAGACTGTAATTCAATTGGAACGTCCATATTCAAACTTAACTCAGGCACCATCTTCATAGTGACTGTAAAGTCTGGCGTAAAAAATGGTACAATTTGTTCTACAATTTGTGTACCATCTTCGGTATTTCTAACAAGTACGTGTAGAGAGAAATTAAAGTCATATGGAACTGGTGAGTACATATAGTTAAAATCTATACCACCAGTATTAACGCCTTTAGTTATCTTGTGTCCTGTGTTTAGTTTACGGCTAGGTGCATATGACATACCAGTAAACTCAAAACCTAGTCGTGGCAGAGTAACGGCAATCTCACGATTTAACGTAGGGTCGCTTACTACTCTTTGAATGAACTTTTGTTTTGGTCCATATTCAATAGGAACGTTTAACGTTTGAATTTTAGTTCCCGTGTCGTTATATCTATCAACTTGAATTTCGTTGAATAGATTACCAAACATGATTACGTAACGTCTTAGCGTTCCGTGATAAAAGTCGTGTCCGAACATCATATTAGAAAGTCCTTGTCGATGCGAATGGGTTTTGTTCTGAGAAGTCTAGAATATCATCATCGATAATTTTCTGTCCAATTGATTCATTGTCTGCGGCAACCTCGGCTGCTACAACAACATTAGCTTCGTTGATAATGAATGTACCATCTTCAAGTAACAACAAGAATGCATCTTCATCCAACATTTTCTCATTGTTAGCTGTTGACATACTGTACTGAGTTTCAATGTTATCAATGTCGGTAACTTCAGTATCAAGACGTTCGCTAGAGTATTCGTATCTATCACAACGCATTTCGTATGTGTATAGTTTACCTAGTTGAAAGAAGTTTTCAATGTTCTCTGTGAATTTAATTTCGTACATGTAACCAAGCATAGGAATCCAAATTAAGTCTCCCTCTCTTGGTCTTAGTATGTCTGCGTAGTCGTATGATTGTTCATCTAGTAAATATTCACCATCTTCATTCTTGAAGTTGTATCCATACTCTGTTATGAATGATGGCTTCAATGATTGCGTGAAACGTTTCTGTGCAACAACGAACGTGATTGATTCATCAATCTGCAAACCAAACTTAGACAAGAAATCTTCTTGCCCTTGAAATCCATCGAAACTTTTAATGTATAACTCTAATTCAAGTGCATCATCAAAAATCATAGACGCATCTTCACCGTAAATCGTATCTAAATTTACGTGCGTTCTTGGTAAGTAATAACCATCCACACCATAAATCTTAATAGATTCTATGACTAAATCTTCAACAAGATTTTGTTCCTGTTTGACAGGAGTGTACTGATTAAAATAACGATTACGTGCCATGAGATTAGCCTAACATATCAGTAACAGGTAAAGAATATGTGCTAATCATTTCAGCTTCCATAGCTTGAATTTCATCTGTAGCTTCGTCATATATTTTTTGCCCGTTAAATGTAATTCCTCCTGGCATAGAAAGCCCTTCAAACTTTTTCAAGTTTTCGCCCCATTGCTTTTTAATCTGTGATGTGCAATATTTTTGTAGCCATCTATCGCTATACATGTCTGTGTATGTGTCTGGATCAATTTTCTGATACGCTTCAATAAGCATATATTCTCCCAACACAATCTTTTCACCCCAAGCAATGTCTACATATAACTTGTTTGAGTGTCTCTGAAATCTGATACCTTGTTTACCAACGAACAATTCTTCAGCCAAAGCAACGTTTTGCAATGCCATATAGTAAGGTGCAAATGGTCCAGTATTGAAAGCAAACAAATCGTTAAGCGCAATCTGATATCTCAAATTGAATAGATTGTTTGTAGAATAACTGTTACCTATTGGAAGAATATTAGTGATTCCAATAACGGAGTCTTCGATAGACAAGTATTTGTTATCAATGTCGGTTTGTGTGACTTGTCGTGCTAGATAGACTTTTTCTGTTGCGTCATAGTGATAGTCGTAGTAATATTGAAATGCAATCTCAATGCAGTCTTCAACTTGTTCGTCAGCTACGTTTATCTCTAAGAGAGGCGCACCTAGTCTTCTAAGGCAGAATTGTTTGAATTCTTCTCTTGATGCCGGTTTGCTTGTACTCATTTACTGTGCCCCTTAATGAATTTCATCTTCTATTTATAATAAGGCAGAAAGTAAAAAACCCACCGAGTGGTGGGTTTTTCTATAACTTATATAAAATTATACTGTGTTACGTAAAGGTCTTATTCTCGGTGGAATAGAAGCCACATATGCGTCTATTTCTTCCTGTGACTTATCAGTAATCGTATACTTTAAATGCCATACGCCATCAATTAAAGATGGCAATTCATTTTTAGTTACGTTTTTATAATTCGTATCTTCACCAGGACGATCCTCTTCAATCACTTCAACTAAAGAATAATTGTTATTAACTGCATCTTCTGTAGTTGAATATAATTCAATTAAATTTGGTCCTGCACCGAATGAAGTATAAGGATTTTCTTGTTTAAGATTTTCCGAATTATATGGAAAAACTATAATTTCATTTTTTGAGTTTATTTTTGCGTAAAGCATTTTTTTAAATTCCCTAATTAACGTGAATCAATTGTAACGCTAGATGATTGAGTTGCACTTGTCGTTGGGAATGCTCTTCCTACGCCCCAAATAATTCTACATGCACCTCGGGCACCAGAGAAACTAACGTTGCCGTCATTCGGGTTCTTACCATCAGTACACCCACCGCCACCGCCACCGCAAATACCGCCGTTGCCACGGGTGCCGCCTGCGTCACTACCGCTGCCATTGTTGGAGTCTCCACCTTGATTTCCCGCTCCACCTGTAATAACATTGGTGCCGCCACCGCCGCCGGCATTGACAGAATCTGAGCCGGTGGCTTCATCTCCGTATCCACCTCTAGCACCATCTCCTGATGCACCGCCATTGCCTGAACGACCAGAATCACTTATATAATTTTGTGAGTCAGAACCATTCTGTGTACCAGCACGACCATTCGAGCCATTACCTCCCCAACCTGCGGCACCACCACCTCCACCACCATCGTCTCCATTGTCTCCAGCGGCACCCCAACCCCCACCACGGCTAGCGCCTGAGCCTGTTGGTGCACCTATTGATCCACTACCAGCATTACCTCCCCGATTATTTTGTCCACCCTCACCACCATTACCTCTAACATAATCAGTTGAAGAAAGTCGAATATAACTATCACCGCCAGAATTGCCGCTGCCGCTACTCACGCCATTGCCACCACCACCAACAACAACTGTAAAATTTTGACCAGGTGTTACTGTTACACCATTAACATAAGCTAAGCCACCGCCTCCGCCACCGTGATTATACGAACTGCCTTTACCTCCAGCGCCACCGCCACCGATTGCAACCATAGATACTGAAGTCACTCCTACGGGAACTGTCCATGTATATGATCCAGCAGTTTGGAAAATTGCTTCTCCAGGTTGGGCGACAGCACCGCCACCACTTCCTGTAAATCCAGATTTTGATCCTGCGCCTCTTGTTGATAATAATGGCATATTGTATAACTCCTATTAATAATTAAGCAAATTTAGTTTGAGCCGCTAATGCAGTAAATGTTGCACTACCTGTTTTAATAACAGTTATTGTATAAACATCTATAGAACTAGCATTGCCCGAACTTGGAGCAGTTCCACCAGACCATTTAGGAGTAACTGCGTTTCCGTCAATTGTGAAGCTAGTTTGATAATAAGCAGTTCCGCCGTTAGTAACCAAGAATGCAAATGTAACAGATTCTCCAGTAGCCATAGTAGAATCCATAGTTTGACCAGAATCTCCACGAACGTTTAGCGTCCAGTTACCAGACGAATTTGATGTATAATAAAGAACTGCTTGAGTTAGTGCGTCATAGTTAACGGTGCCAGTAGCCGCTGTTGCAGAAACTGTAACTTTCTCAAACACTTCTTCAATTTTAATTCCGGCTGTAAGTGTAGTCTTACCACCAACGACCAATGTATTTGCAATACCTACACCACCATCAACAATCAACGCACCAGTAGTAGTCGATGTGGATGTAGTTGTACTATTTGTTCTAATCGCACCACCAGCAAATACTGCACCTGCGATACCTGCGCCACCACCAACTGTCAACGCACCAGTCGTAGAACTAGTAGATGCTGTAGTGTTTGCAACGTTAGCTGAACCAATAACTAATGGGGCATACAAGTTACCTGTTCCAGAGAAGTTAACTGTGTTAGCTGGAACTGCTGAGTTGTTAGCAAACAACTTGAAGATACCATCAGTAGCATCACGAACGATACCACCGTACTTAGTTGTTGCACCATATTTGTATTCACCAATAACACCAAAGTCGAGAATATCAGCATTGTTGTTAGCGGCTAAGAACAAGAGTGAGTTAGCAACAGAAAGTGAAGATGTTGAAACTGTGTTACCAGAACCTTGCAAGCTAATCGCACCAGTAATTGTTACGTTACCACCAACGTTCAAGTTACCAGCAAGACCAATACCACCGCTAACAACTAACGCACCTGTTGTTGTGCTAGAAGAGTTTGTTGGAATGTTGATAGCAACTTTAACATCTGGTGTAATTACTACTTGACTATTACCAGTTGAGAAACCACCAGCACCTAAAATAATTTTGTTAGATGTGCCGTTAGCACCTGTTCCAATAATTAAGTCACCAGTACCTGTACTGCCTTCTGGTGCTTCAAAAAGAATATATGCGTCATCTTTCTTTGTCAATGCAAAAGCTGGATCATTATAGTTAGAACTATTGATACCCATTGAGATCCAACCAGAGTCTGTGTTACCTGTGTTGTTCATCGCAATGAATTCTGAGTATGCTAATGTACCAGTGCTTTGGTTAACAACCGCTACGTCAATCGCATCGTTAGAAGATGCGGCACCAATGAATGTGTGTTTTTCTTCATTAGAACCAACTTCTGTCAAGAATCCTGCAACTTGAGAACCAGATTGAACAGCACTTGACGCTTTAACTGTTGCTACAGAAACGTTTGCAGTCGCACCAGAAATTGTTCCGTTTGATGCAGTAATAGTTAACTTGTCAGTATTGACTGTGACATTTCCAACTAATGAGGATGTGCCAGAGACTGCAAGATTACCAGATGTAAGTGTGTTTGTCGATGTGTTATACGTTAAACCATCATCGTCTTGTATTCTGCCACCTGCGCCTGCAAGAGCAACTCTGCCTGAAGTTAATGTACTTACATTAACGTTTGCCGCTGATACATTAGCAGTTGCAGTTAAAGAGTTTGCTGATATGGTACTTGCATATACAGGAACTCTTGTTGTGTCTACATCGGTCAACGCATTTGTAGTATTTGCTACGTCATTGAATGACTGTCTAAACTCGTTGAACGTGTTAGACAACGCTACTTGTGAAATTGTCATAGTTATTCTCTCTCTTTAGTAATTTTTAATAATAGATGTTTGATTTCGCTGAGTTCGGACTTGATGTTGTCTACTTCTCCACGAATCAATGCGATTTCGTTCGTACTCTTATTTATATCAGAAATTTTTCTTTTCTGAATTTTATATTTTAAGAGAGAATCAATATCCGTATTTAGAATTGCTTTAGAACTTCTGTCTCTCTCTGTGAACCCACGGACAGGTTCGGCAATTTTAATCTTTTCTACTATCATGCTAGTGCAATTCCTCTTAAATCTTTAACTTTCGGAGCATAACTTGGATTGCTAGACAAGAAAACAATCTTAATTGCAAAGTACTTGTATCCTTGGAATGTTCTTCCATCAGGTGTCGTATATGCAACTGCATTATTTAGCACACGGAAAATGTCTTGTCCAGAAGCAACTGTAGAGAATGCAGATTCAACTGTCAACGATACGTTATTTGCGATAGTAGCAACCACACGTTCTGTTCTAGCAGTACCAACAGCAATTGTGTCGCCAATCTTCAAGTCTTCAATGAAGCGAGTAGATGTGCCAGTGATTGTTGTTGATGTGTTAGAGATTGCAACTGTACCAGCAAGCAATTCAGAACCACCAGTTTTTGCTACGGATGGAACAACATACTTTTCTTCTTTGTACTCACCTTGATTTAGTGTGAACGTTTCTGTTCCAACCAAATCCATAGGAGTATAAAATTTATCATCAAAAGCATCTGTGTCATTTTCGTTCAATAACTTACAGTAAACTTTAACTGAAGTTCCTGGTGGACGATTGATTTTAAAATACGTAACCAAATCAGATGCTTCAAATCCGTCATTCAATGTCACAACTTTAGTGATGTATCTAGACTCTGAAGAATATGGTCCAACTGGATTCTCTTCATTACGAATAGTCATTGTCTGACTGGCTGCATTTGATGTTGTAAAGTTAGTTGTAACAGTCAAGTATGTATTATTTGCTACTGAAGCAATTCTACGATACTCATCACCAAAGTAAGCGTATTCACCAGAAAATACTTGTGTGCTGAAAGTTGTGCCAGAACCAACAACAATATTATTACCAGAACCGTATGTGACTGTTCCAGTTATACTTGTCTCAAAAGAATTGTTGATAACATTCTTGTCAAAGTGGAAGATAATATTTTCATCATCGATATATGGAGAAATATACTTATTCGTTGTAGACAATGTTGCTCTAACTTGCAGAGACTTAAATCCGCTTGCTGTCTCTGCTGAAGTTGTCGAGATTTGTTTTCTAGAACGTAATATCAATCTCTCATAGTTCTTGATTGTTGTATAATCAGAATCAACTGCATATGTACTATCGGCAGTCTTAATGTCATAAGTGATATCTGTTCCAGGAAGAATCTGGTCGCTAATAGCCGGAGTCAATGCATCGTATGAGAATGCAGTAGATACTGGAATATTAGTCCAATAAGCAAGTTTAGCAGAAGTACTGAATTCGGCAATTCTCATTGTGAATTTCATATCAGTATTTTGTTTTGCAGTCCACGTTCTGTCTGTAGAAGAGGTGAATAACAATCCGCTATTGTATGCTTGTTCGATTCGTGTTTGCTTGTCTGGATTAGTAATGTCGATTGCACCTAATTCAGCAACCCAAATTGCAAAGTCTGGATCATTGTTCTCAGGTTTAACTGCAAAACAATAATCATTACCAGCATTCAAGTAAATAGGATTCTTGAATGTGAATTTTGTTGCAGATGATGCATCATCACTAATATTAATATTTCTGTTATTGACAAGCGCATTATCACCATCACTAATGAATTGTGGTGATGGATATCCATTTTCGAGTTCACGAATTTCGACACTAACGTTTCTATTATTGTCTTGAGATTTTGCTTTGAAGAACAAATCAATAGAAGTCAAATAGAATCCTTTTGGATACGTATCTGGATCGACATAAAAACTCTGAGACAATGGGTCAGTACTTCTTACTGGTGGCGGTGGAATTGGTACACTTGCAGTTTCAACACGTTGAGAAGAAACAACTTTTCTGCCCAAGTTTGTGATGTTGTCTGTATTGTTGAATGTTACATTGAATGGACGTGAGTTAATTGTAACTGTACCAGTCTTCTGTATAATACCTTGTGCATAGATGTTGTTTCTTGCGCTAGTTAATGTTGTGCCTTCTGAATTTGTTGGACTATCGGTGATTTTAAATTCACGTTGGCCTGTGTAAAATTTTGTTGAAGGAACTTCAAACAACAAATATATTTGATTGTTCTTAACGATTAGTGGTTGTGATGTATTTGCGCCATCAGCAATGACACGCCATGAAACGTTTACATCTCCTAATTCAATAATACCGGTTGTGGTGTTAGCGGCAAACTTAGAATTTAATGTTTGTAGTGTGGTAGATGTACCAATCAATTCAATTTGATAGCAGTTTGCAGTAACGTTAATACCATCAAAAAATGCATAAACTCTAGAGTTATTTTTTAAGCCTCTAGCTTGAATAACAAATTCACGTTGACGCATCCAAAGTGCGGCTTCAACTTGAACTACCCTGTCAAATTTAACATCTTGTGTAGAAGATGTTGATTGATTACCAGATGCTAATTGATTATATGCGACTTGAGTTGTTTGCTGTAATGCTGTGGTAACCATGTTGGTTCCCACTTGAGTTGTTTGGTTTGTACCAGCAACAATACCTGTTTGTTGGGTGCCACCAAGCCATTTTTGATTTAATGGAGCAACTTCTGTATTCCATGCGTTTTGTAGAGCCTTCCAGTTGTCTGCACCATTGTCATCATTATAGACAACTGCTTTAGATATTAAATTTTCAGTTTCAAAGAAGTTGTCCGTAAATGGCATGACAGATAATTCACCAGTCCAAACAAAGTTTAATTCTTCTGCAAGTCTTAGTTGCTTAGACGCATATGCTTGTTTTAATCCTGGTGCTTCAATTTCAGTATATGGTAACATAACTTTGTTACCAGAATTTATTGTTGTTGTTGATGTAGTAGTAGAATGGCGAAGTCCAACTGTTTTTGCATTATCTTGCAAGCAAGTTAATAATTTATTTTTCTTGTCGATAGAACATTGTCCAAGCGCCTCGGCTACAGAAGAAACAGCCCAACCAGTAAATGGGTCAACAAGAATACCATTCTTGAATCTATCCAAACCATCAGCATCCAACTCTGTTGTATCTGTTGCTTGTTTCTCTAAGAAACTTAATGCAGTAAAGTACTCAAGTCTTTCGAGTCTTTCGTTCATCTTAGCAACATCACGCATCGTGAAGCGTTTGTTTTTCAGCAATCTGATTTTAACTTCAGATGGCAATGATGGATATGCTGGAATAGTTAATTCTGCAATTTCTAATGTATCAGGTTTAGTTGGTGGTGTCTCTGCTCTCTGATTACCAGCTTGTGCAGGAACTCCATCGTTAATACCAAACACACCACGATTGTTGATGTATACTTTAGCTACTCTACCTTTGTAGTAAATTAAGTCTGCATCAAAATCAGAACCAGATTCTGGAACACGAAGTCCAAATGTTGGAACTTGATATGTACCAACGTCAATTGGATTCAAAGATGTGTTTGCAGTTTTAATTGGTCTAAAGTCAATTGAGTCACGTAACTTATAAAATGTCTTAGTTGATGGACTTGTAAAGTTAGGAATATCGGCAGTTGTGATAGTTGTGTTTGATGTTGCAGTATCATCAATTGGATATGAATCAATAGACGCATAACCAACACCTTGAGATGTATCGTGTGTAAAGTTATCAAAGACTGCTAACAATCTACCAGTAGGAACATAACCAGCAATTGGTTTAATTGTTCCATGCTCATATGAATAGTCACGTTGTCCATTGTCTAATACGTAATTTGCAGTAACATTTGTGTTTGCAGTAGAAGCGGCTACACCAAATGATGATGATTGATAAACAGCGTGTAGCTGATAGATATCGCCATAACCTAAACCAAATGGTCCAGACAATCCGCTGATATGTGTATTTGGATTGATGTTTGCTTGTGTTTGAAAGTTTAATGTTTTAACTTTCTCTCTAGCACTTGCTCTGTCCATAGACACAAGAACTTCTGCGGTAAATGTTGCATTTTCTTGAATGTCAATAGATGCAGTACCTGGAGAAGTAACGTTAACACTTCTTACGCTTCCTTTTCCGCCATTAGCAGAAAGAGATAAAATCGTTCCAGAAGGAATAATTTTAGTGAATGTGTTAGCACCAGCACCAGTTGTATGTGTAGAAGAAAGAATTAACGATGTTGCATTCGTAATAGAAGCAACTTGTCTAGTCAAACTATTAACTTTAATTAAATCACCAACATTCAATTGTGTGGTAAATGATGTGCCACTTCCAGTAACAGTATTAGATGCCGCACCAACTGTAACAGTACCAGTCAACGCAGAAGTCTCTACGTTTGCGCCAGCATTGTTAACGACAACCATGTAGTAGTCATTTTTCTGAGTAGCATTTAATGCATCTGTACCAACGAATGTTTCTGTAACAACGTCAGTTGCAACAGTAGCAACACCAGAAGAGAATGATACAGTAAATTTCTTTTTGAATCTAAAAGCAGTTTCAACGTTTTCTGATGAGTCACGTATAGTTTTGATTGCATCGTATGGCAATGGAAAAATCATCGTGTTGAATGATGTTTCTTGTAAAACAGCACCAGCGGCAGTTGTTACAATATCAGCAAAACGTTTTGGTGTTGCAGAATCATAAACAGCACGAACGTCAGCAAAATTCTTACCAGAACTCATCGTGATTTCATACAAGTACAAATAGTATCTTGCATCGGCAGTACCTTTAGTACCACTTACATATTCAATCGAACGCACTCTTGCAGTACCAATTTTAGTACCACTTACTGTTGCGGTTGAGTGTGCTAAGTTTGTAATAACTTGTTGTGGTGTATCATACAAATCAACTTCTGTTGATTCCATAATGTCCCAACCACCAACAACTTCTTTAACTTCAATATACTGCCCGTAATTGATTTGAGTCTTTGTTTGTTGTACGTATGATGTACTAAGACCTTTTTGAAACTCAATTGGAGTTTTTGCAATGATTTGATTTCTATAACCAGACACATAAGATGTGAATGGATCAACTTCAACTAAGAGTAAATCTGAGTTACCGCCTTCAGTAGAAGTATACCTACCACCATTATCACCATTTTGTAAATGCTCACGAACAATGACGATTGGATCAGACAATGTGTAATTGCCAGATTCTTCAATTGTACGCTTGGCTAGAATATCTTCCATTTTATTGTCAATAGTAATTGATTTTCTTTTTCTAGCAACACCAGTATCAATTTCTGTGATTGTGATGAATTCATTTTCATCGGTAGTAGCATCTAATGCAACTTTAGTTAAAGTCGTATCAATTTTTAATCTATCAGCACCAGGCGCTTGTGCATTAGGCGTTCCCTGTGCATTGTCAACAAGAGATTGGTCTTCAATGTAATCAACGAAAGACCTTGATGGAACTAAACCAATCTTATAAGATGGTTCGTTTGAATACTTGTCAAGCAAAATAGTTTGTGTAGAGTGCTTAACAAAATGGTCTGCAACATAAACAACGCCTTCAGAAACAGTAATCTTAGACCCGTAGTTATAGATTTGTTCTGTTGCAAGTCCTTCATTAACAACATTGCGTATTGCATTTGTTGTTGCTGCCGATGCATATGCTCTGCCAGTTAAAGCAGAAGTAAAGATTGTTTCGGAGTTTGCAAACGTAGTATTGGCACGAAAATCAGTAACAGCAGTAATATTAAGTACTTGATTTGCACCAGTAGATAATATTGTATTTCCTGATGTTGTAGTTAATATGCCGCTTGTGTTTGAAACAAAAATTTTACTTACACTAGTAATTGGGTCTGTGTACCAAGACTCAATTGTACCAGTATTACCTGTCGAGAAAGTAATTGTATTTCCCGTTTGAAGTGTAGATGGCGCAACGTTTACAGTAAGAACTTGCGTACCGTTTGTTGCATAGCTAATGAACAATGTTTTAGGATCGTCCCCATCAATATCTGTAACTAGTCCACAATATGCTTTGATGCCGCTGTTTGCGCCATAGATTACGCTACCAACAAAATTAGCAACTGCAACCGTGCTACCATTGTAGGTAGGTTGAAGTTTAACGAAACTTAAATTTAAGTCTAGATTTTGTTCGCAACCATCGACTAATGCGCCTTGCTTGAAAAAATATTCAGCAAAGCGTCTAGTCTGCACTTGTTGAAGAGTTTGCGCTTGTGTAAGTTCTCTAGCCTGAACAGCACGTCCAGGACGATAGAGAACTCTTACAAACTTTTTATCTTCATCATAATCATCAAAGTATGGACTGGTGTTTAAGTCTACACCACCAGGATTTGTATTTGCCATTTATTTTTCAAGCCTACGTTTTTTTTAAATTAGAATTGAATGATTAGTTTAACGTCTTCAATTTGGTCAGCCGCTCTAGAGATTGGCACACGATTTTCAACATAGATAATGTCGCCTGTGTATGGCTGTAAGCCTGGAGTTGTGATAACTGCAACTGTTCCAGAAGCACCGGATGTTCCACCAGAAACGCTTGCTGTGTTAGCAAATGGTTTGTGTACTGGCAATGTAGTGTACAGGTTTGGAGTTGTCCACTCAATGACAGATGCTGTGTTAGAACCGCTAGTAACTGTCTCGTCTAATGAGAATGTTCCAGATGCGCTAGACAATTGATACTTGAACGACTGTCTGTAAGAAGAAGCAACCGCTCTAGTAGTTGTGCCATACAAATATGGGTCACGAACGATACCAACTTGACGGAATTCATTAGCTGTAGAGAATGTATTAGATTCAGTACCATCTAAACGAACGTTAATCATAATGTACTTACCACCGAGTTCTTCAACTGCATTAGCACCATGTCCACCTTTTGGTGAGATGATTGCTGTTGCGGCAGCGGCACCAGAAGCGAACGTAATAGATGCTCTTGTGTAACCCGTACCAGCCGCTGTAATTGTAACTGCTGTAACTGCACCAGCAGTAATTGTAGAGTTAGCTGTAGCGCCAGTTCCGTCACCAGTAATAGTAACTGCTGGAGCAGAACCATATGCAGAACCACCTGCTGTGACTTTAACAACGTGAACACCACCATCAACTGCGGCCGCTTGCACGTCCCACTGGTCTGTACCATCGTCAGAATCTAATTGCTGAACTGGAATGTAATCATTCGTCAAGAATTTCAACGCTTTAGCAGTTGTGACTGTATACATGTATTTCCAAATGTATCCGTCTGCTGTCGTAAATGGTGATGTGCTTACGCCTGTTGGCTTTGTAGTAGAAGCCGCACCACCTGCGTTCCACAAGCACTTGTAAACGTTATAGTCTTCTGTGATTACAAAGAAAGAATCGGATTCGATTAAGTTTGTATCGGTATCATCATAGTATGTGTATACTGTGCCAGAAGTCCAATTGTATCTTGGAACTGCGTGTGTTACGTCCGCTGTAGTAATGCGTTTTGCGGCATACATGTCACGCCATGGAGTATATTCAACGTTAGCTGTTGAATTTACTGGTGTTGGTGGCGCATTATCGTCTGGAAATGCTGTGTTTTTACCGATGAACAAATACATAATGGTATTTGCTGTTTCAGAAAATGCTTCTGCGAATTGCTGTGCATTGTGTACTCTGAATTTTGTAGTTACAATTGATGCCATGTGGTTTTCTCCTTTTGAATACTGTACTTAAAGTTGTTTTTCATTTACTTATTTATACAAAGTTTTTATCTAAATTGACTGTTTATATGCAAAAACATTCGTAAATGTGTTTGTCGGTAATCTATCTGTTATCATATATGTGGTATTTGCAATGCTTTCCACTTTGAAATACTCATTGTTTGCAATGAATTTGCTACCCAAACCAAAGTCTGATACAAAGTTAGTTCCAGAACCAATTACTATCGGAACTAAATCTGAAAGCAATGAATCGTCAACAACATCGATTGCAGTTGCACTAAATGTTGAAAGCGGTAACGTAGAGAATCCTGCGTTTGCAGAAGAAACTGTTCCCGCAATCTTTGCGTATGTCGTATAGTCTGATGCAGTATATAGTGACGGATAAGTTGTGCCAAATGTTTCTGTGCTTAGTGGTATATCATATAGTGTGCCCGATATAGCATATCCAGACAATGCTGAAACTGGCAAGTCACCATATGGCAATGCATATCCATCAGATGCGCTTTGAATATCAATACGAATTTCATCTCTGAATATATCTGTCGGATTTCTTCTAGCAGACTGTCCACCAGAATATGGTGAAGTTGTTGCTTTAATTGTCACATCATGTGTCGTAGTGCCAAGATTTGTATCAAATGTAAAATCTGCTAATGTAGAGATTGGTGATGTTTGATAATCTGACAATAATAAGTTATCGTAAATTGTATATTTAAATCCATTGCCTTCAGAGCGAACAACAATCTCTCTATTTACAGATAGATTATTGAGCGATGTTGTGGTTACAGGAATTACTTTTGTATATTCTTGGTATTGTTTTGGCTGTACTGTATATATTGACCCAAACGTTGATGTTTCATATGTTGTTGAAGTTCCTTCATATACACTCTGTGGTAATATATCTGTAAATGTTTCATTAGCAACCTCACCTATTGAAATATCACCCAATTCAATCTTGTACAAGTACACAAGATTCTGTGCAGACGCAAATTTCTGAGGCGCAACAGTAGAGTATATAAAGTCAGCTTCAACGTGCATGTCAGCTAAACTTGATGCAGATTGTATGAAATCATCAAATGCTACGTTTGCTACAGCAGAAATTAATACGGATGAATATTCGGATAACAATATGTCAGAATATTTTCTGAGTCTAGTTGCATGACCACTTAACTTATACTCTTTACTGATGTTCAAAGTTGAAGTCTCTGCAATCAATACAGGTAACTCACGATTCATCTCGGTAAATGTTGTTACCGCAACACTATTAACTTGAAGTACAATAGGAATTTCAGGTTTAATAGTTAATGATTCTGTGGTGATAATAGATTCTAATACAGGAATTGTTCCACTAACAGCAAACGTTTCGTATCTAAGTCTTGTTGTTGTCGATAGCGTAGAAACGTCAATTGTATTATCAATGAACAAATTCAATATAGATTGATATGCTGGATTTTCACCATACAAATCACTAAATCTTACGTCTTGTAAAACCGAAATTGGTGTTGAAATCCAATCATCACCATAGACACCAAGAGGTGTCATTCGTAAATTGCCATATGTATTGTTTCCATAACCAGGAACAATATCAAATTTAGACACAACAAATTTTGTTGTTGGTAATGTTGCTGATGTTGCAGTAACATCAAGTTCAAATGGTGTCTGAATAATAAACGAGTGTCTAATATCACCTTGATTAATTACAACGCCAACGTCAGTAATTCCAGTTTCTTCATCGCCTTCTGGCACCAAGTGAATAACGTACTCTTGAACATCCAACAAGTCTGTATCAAGTCTGAGAACCGGTGCTTCAACTTTGATAGTCCATGTGATGTTTGAATACTCATAATCACCACCAACATAAATTCGTGCCAATATCTGCACAAGCATTCTACTAATTGCTTCATTATTAATTAATTCTGGCGCAACATCAAGATTATTAAGAATACTAATCTCACCAAAATATGTAAGACCCGCAGGGTGAATGATTGACTTTAAGGTATTTGAATATGTTTGAAACGTTAAACCACTCTTAATAACATAAGAGTAATCTTGATAGTAGTATGAGTCTTGAATAATCTTATAGTCAACTTTACCATCATCGTCTAGCCAAACACCTTGTCGAATTCCAAGTCCAGAAATAACTGGGCTTAATATTGCGTTACCATCACCAACAGCGGATGCAGATGCATTAGCCGCACTATAGTTAATACCAAAATTTGTAATTTCAACTGCACGAATAGAACCAATACCTGTGATATTATTTGCAGTATCTACTGCAATGCTTGCATTCTTACCTTGAATGTTTGTTGCAACTAGATTTGCACTTGAACCAGTCGTTGTAGAAATTGAGATTGAAGGTAGATTTGCAGAACTATATCCAGTACCAAAGTTAGTTAACTCAATACGTTTGATTGGTCCTTTTACTGACCAATCTTGATTTTTAATAATGTCGTAATAACTACCATCAGCTAACATACGTTGACCATCTTCAAATAGAAGGTCGTATGTCGTAGTTTCTACAACAGATGCAATTTGTCCGGCTGCGTTTGCACCAGCACCACCAGTAAAGACTAACGTGTTTCCAACACCATAGTTAGAACCAGCGTTATTAATTGTGATTAACTTATCTGACAACAATCCTAATGAAGAGATTGTAGTATCTTGTAATGTGATAGAAGGTTTCTTAAAATATCCTTCACCTCTGTTGATAACAGAAACTTGAGATACTTCACCAACAGTATAGGTGTTTGCACCAGAAGTTACGCTGTATGTATTTGCAAGTGCGGTAACTTGAACAAGAAATCCACTACCACCAGTTCCAGTATTATTAATTGTTGCGGCAGTATTTAATTGATAGCCATGCCCAATTGTATTTACAGTTAATGCACTAATTGGAGATTCTTTAATAGAAGAAACTTTAGCTTGCGCTTCAGAGCCATCACCAGAAATGGTAATAACGTCTCCATCTTCATATCCAGAACCACCATCAACAATAGTTACACCAGATATGATACCATAAATTGTTGTGACAAGGTTACTATCGTCAATGTCAACAACGTCTTCGCCAGCAGTAAAAGTACCGCTGACAAGTTTCAATGTCATTTCAGCGACTTCTCTGGAACCAATAAAGAATTTCTTAATGTCAACTACGTTTGCAAGAAACCCTGAAGACTGCCCACGAATAGTTTTATTTAAAAATAAGAAAATATCTCTATCGTATGGTGCACCTAAAGAGTCTATGCCAGTAGCAACAGCCTCAGTTCTAATAATTTGAGTCTTTTCAAAATTACCATCAGACACACGCAGAACGTCAGTTCCAGGATAGTAAAAGTCAATGTCTTCATTGTATAAAAGTTTAAATAGAAATCTATATGATTGCTCATTACTCTTTGATTCATAAAAATCTTTGAAGTATTGTGCTACAAGTCTTTTATCGCCATAGTACGTTGAAGGTATGCTAGGATACAATTCTTCTCTAAGGTAGTCAACGTATTTGTCAACAGATGTTTCTAGTGTTTTATAGTTTAGAACATTTCCTGTGGCACGACCAACGTTATCTTTAGTGATATTGATAGTCGCTGTTGCATTTGAAGTCTGCCCCTCAACAACTTCATTATAGTTAAATACAGTTCTTGTTGTTAACTTAACAATGATAGAGTCTGTTTTGACTTCTTTAATAATTGCAGTTGCGCCTGAAGTTGCGCCCACAACTGTTTCTCCAACTACAAACGTTCCAGTTTTACTAGTTAACGTTAGAGTCGTTGATTGCATCCATTCATAGTAGGCTTGCATGAACAGCAAGAATCTTTCCGTATCAACGGAAGAGTTCTCACCGACAAATGAGCCTACATTTAATGACGGCTTGAAAAATGCATCATTCATTTTTATCTATTGACCAAGCTAATTGATTTATCGTCAACCATTGTAACTGTAATATCAGCATCTCGAATAGAAATAATTTGACTTCTTAATGGAAGAATGTCTTTATCTTGTGGTACTGCTGTAACTTTTAATGTTGTACTGCCATCGTTAAATGCAGTCGGTGCAAAGTTTGTTAGCACAATTTTACCTGTTGTGTAATTGATTGTTCCTGCATTGATAGAAACTGCAATGTTATCTAAGCCCAAAACTCGGTAAATACGAATCAGGCCATTGTTGTCTTCTAAGAAGCAGTTTGAGTATCCACCAAATGTAAATGCATTTGATGTTAATTTATTTCCAACGCCATACGCTGAAGTTGTTGGTCTGCCGTTTGTTGCATTGTCAATTGCATTTGAGAAACTAATCTCATATCGTGTACTAACGCCCAATTGAACGTCAATCTCTTTTCTCATTCGTGCAGACATGACGTTACTTAGGATAGACCTTTCAGTCGTATCAATAAGTCTAGATAATTTTGAATATCTGAAGTATTTTGAGAACTGATTAATCTCGTCTGTATTGTATGTTTTGATTGTATCAATCACAAGTTGCTTGATTTCAGCGGCACTCATAATTGTAGAATCTGATAGATACTTTACTGTTGCATCTATAATGATGTATGTGTACTCAGGGTCAACAATTTCTGATGTTACTGTTAAAATCTTTTTAGGATTGATAACAGAATTAATTAAGTTTAATTTTTCAGTCGCAGTTAATACGTCACCAACTTTAGGCTTGACTGCAATGAATACTTTACCATATGTTGGTGGGTCATTATCTTCACCACCCCAAACAACGCAAGAATCTACTGTCGCTTGTTGTAACATTAGAGTTTTATAGTCATCTGCTGTTACGACACGATTCTGTGCTTCATATGTTTTTGGTGCATTGAATTTAATTTGATTGATAGATTCTCTGTCTGCACCACCGGCTGCCGGATCAGTTGAAACAAAACTAATTGTTGTTACGCCAGCAATTGCGTCAGCATATGTCAACGTTTGAATGTCGTTTGCTGAAGTTCCGTTAGATACAAGATATTCAAGTACAACAATATTGCCAGCATCTAATGCGACACCAAATACACCATCGCCAAATTTGAGTTCGTATTGTCCGTCTTCAACTTCTTCAATATAATAAACTCTAGTCGTAGAAGCAACTTCAACTAGGCTAGTAACTTTGACAAATGTTCTTACTGTGCTATCTGTAGATGAATTTAAAACGCTAACAGTCAGAGTCGATGTGTCAACGTTTTTATTTGGAATTAAGAATCTTTGGTCAGGATCGTTTAAATTGACTGTATATCTTCTATTGATATAACGTCCTTCTTTGAGAGACATAGCCGAACTATACACACCAGATAATGGCGTGATAATTACAGAAGTAGTATTCAAGAAGTTATATGTTGTTCCGTCTACAGAGCCTGTGAAAGAAGTGTAAGCTGGAATAGTAACATTTGTTGGCGAACCAGTAACAGTCACCGTTGCAGTACCGCTAATAGATGCGGAAGTAACTGAACGTGGTGTATAGTTTAAAGACTTGGCTAAGTTGACAACTGAATTTCTTTTCTGTGCTGTTGGCAAAAATGCTTCAGCCGCTACCATGTTAAGGTAGAATGAATTGTAGTATGTGTTATACGCTAACAAGTCTAATAGAACATTAAGTCCAGAACCCTCAAAGTTATAATCTCTGAATTGATCCTGTGCTTGTAGATAAGATTTAAAGTTAGTTTTGATTCCCTGAAAATCTAATGCATCTATTTTTAAATTATTGTCCGATGCCATTATGTTGTCCTTTTGACTGTTGTTTGTAGATTTGCAATACCAGAGGCATTCTTAATTACATACTCTAATTTGATATCAAACCCATCATCCGAATAATCTATCTTTATGTCTCTTAGTGAAATGCGTTTTTCATATTTCTCAATGTCTCTTCTGAGACTATTCTTAAGTTCATACAATGTAAATACACCATTTCTAGAGAACAAATAATTTTTAACGCTACTACCATAATCAGGCAAGAACGGGCGTGAGCCTTTTGTCGTATTGATTAAATTAGACAAAGAACGTCTAACCGCAACCTCATTTGTGATGGGACGAACGTCACCAGTCACAGGATGAGGCGTGAAGTCTAATGGTAAATCTTTGTAAAAATTAATAGTAGCCATTTTTTTCTTTTATTTATGTAAGTTATTCTGCCGTTTTAGCGTCTTGAATTTCTTTTCTGCGTTCTTTAGCCGCTTTTGTAAACTCTGCTAATGCTTTTCTCGCTCTAGTACCAGCCGCTTTGTTTCCTTTGTTGTCAAATTTATCATTCTCCGCAAGATACGATTCAAATAAATTAACTAAGTTTTCGTGATTTGTCATAATTATTCCTTATAAAATGTTGACATTTGCTTGACATAGTGTTACACTACTGTGTAGCCTATGATTTTAACCTATACCTGTAGAAGTAACCCCAAAGTCTTTGCTTAATACATCATGGATGTGAGTTCCAAGACTTGTACTTCCTGTAGTTACAATCGGTGCAGTTACAGAAACTGCACCTGTTATTGGTCCGGCAACTTCTAATATTCCAGTCACACTAACTGAAGGTGCGGTAATTGTTGTTGCCGATGATGATTGAAGATTCAATGTACCAAGAAGCGCCTTTATACTTGCATACAATCCAGCAGTCGCAGTAAATGCACCACCAGCAGTAATAGTGGCCGCACCACCAGCAGTAATAGAAGCAAGTCCTCCAGCAACAACGCTTGTCGCTAATGTTGATGTAATCGCTATAGATTCGGTTGCTGTTAAATTAATGTTCTTTGCATTTAAATTAATATCACCATCTACGGCTTCAACTGAAATATCATTAGTTGGTGTGTAGATTGAAATTTTTCCATCAGAACCTATATTGACTTTTGCACCAGTTTTGTGCTGAATTAATATGTGTCCATTTGCTTCACCTGAAGATTGCGTGACAACTTCAATGATGTTATTTCCAATCTCCCAACAAACTGTATTTGCAGAATTGTTTGCAGTAGTAACCCTAGCAAAGTTTCTAATTAAATTGGGTGATGTACCAAAATACTCTGAAGCATTTTGCGGAATTGCAGGAAGATAACCTAAAATTGCAGGCTCTTGTGCAGACAATGAATCTAAGAAGAAACCAAATACCCATTCACCAACTTTAGGACTTGCGTAAAGATTCGGTGTGTTTAGAGGGTGAATAGATAGCGCCCAAGGCAAGTCTTCAGTCGGAACTAAACTAGTTGCCTTTGCAGGATGATAACCAAAACATCTTACTTTGCATCTGCCAAGCGTCAATGGATCGTTGATATCTTCAACAACTCCAATCCACCAAACAAATCCATCCTGCCCAATAAAATTTCTCATCAATTTCCCATATGCTTAAAATACTGAATCTGTCTCTCTTGGTCAGCAACCCATTCATCTGATGGCTTACCTTCACCTTTATAGTAACGTAATGGTTTGCCTGTCTTCTTAGAGACTAACGCCCACTTGCCATCTACTTGCTTAAGTGTCTCAATTAATTCTGGACCGTAAACTTCTTCTTCCCACTCTTCCGTTGATAGTGTGGTGCCTTGTATAAATTCTTTAAATTTTTTCATAGCTTGTCTAATTCTGATGTGTCTACTGCGCCTGGAGGAACATTATCTTTAATCCAAGTCAGTAATTGCTTTTTCACATCAAGTTCTTTTTTAGCAGGTTTTCCTGGTTCTTTAAGTGTCAAATACTTAAAGTCTTTGATAACAGGATTACCCTTCTTATCTTTGTATGCTTTACCTGTTTGCGGATCAACAATGAAAATTGTATTCTCTGGATTATTTAGAATGACATAAACACCGCCTTGAACGGTTGGTGGCATAGCAGTTGTCACTAAGTTATATACAGTCTGTGCCGCACCAGCATGAGTCGCAAGCAAAATATCTTCAGGCACAACTCTTGCTCTTGATTTGTTATTCTTGATTGCAATCTGATAGTTTGTTAGAACCCAAGATACATGAATGTCTTTTGGTTGATATCCAGCTTCAAATAGTTTTGGTAAAACATCAGTCATGTCCGAAACTTCTTTGAATGTGCTATCGAAAATAAGATTTGGCAATTGACCTTTTTCAGCGCCAGCAAGCATTAAGTCTAACGTCTTGTTTTTTACGTCAGTTGCACGAATGAGAACGTGTAAAATATAAACATGAGTTGGAGTCTTAAGATTCAATTCACCCATCTTCACATTTGCATCAATCAATTCTCTCTGAATAAGTTCTTTATCTTTTTCAGAAATTTTGTTACCATATTTGTCAAGCAAATCTTGAGTTGTAAATTTACCAAGTGCATCTAGCTTCTGAAATGCAATCTTTAATTCGTCAACGTCACGTATCTTAAAATCCGAGCCTTGCATAAAATGCTGAACAGCAAAACCTTTACCTGAACCTGCACCACCAGCAAGGAACACAATCTGCCCATACTTTGCGCCATTGTTGTAAAGAATTTGCTTCTCCACAAGTTCATATGCTTTGTAGTCTTTTAACTCTACATACTCTGAAAATTTGAGTTTCATGGTACTAAACCTTTTCTCCAATATCTGTTCACTATTGTTGTTGAATCTGTGCTGTCTTGATAACGTCTATTTGGCAATGCCGATTCTGTAGTTGGCGTGGTAACTCCAGTATTAAAGTCGTATGGTATGGTTGCTCTGCCCAGTTCTAATGACTTTGAATATGAACCCATTCTAATTTTATGATGAACGGACATGACAAAATATCGACCTGAATGAATTCTGTCATTGGGTATACGTGGATTTGTTGGGTCTGCTAATTTTTCAAATGCACTAGGCACAATAAAGTTCACAATGTGCCCAACGCCAATATTATTTTTACCACCTTCAATCTCTACACCAATTTGAAATAAATTCTTAGTTAAATGTCCATAAATGTTATTAGACAACCACTCATCTCTGTTTACTGAATCATTTAATGAAGATGTAATTAACTTTCTTCCTGGAGTTTGTCCAGCGATATCATCAAATCGTGAAAATATGTTTGAGTTGTCAATTGTCTTGTATGAATAGAAATCTGTCGATTCATTTTGTCCGTTAGCATATGACAGTTTTCTCATTGCATGAGTTCTTGATATTGGGTCAATTGATGTGACTGTTGTGTTATATAACCCCAATAGCATTGCATTCAAATGGTTGATGTTTTCTCTTCTCTCAAACTTCAAAGTTCTTAATGTTGCATCTTCTTTATTCGCTACAGTTTTTTGTGCAAATTTAATATCATGCACACCATACTGTGCCGCATCTCTGATTAATTTATTCAAACTACCAAAGTAATATGATGATGTGAATGGCTCATCTGTTTTGGCGTTTGTTGCAAATACCGGATTGAATCTTTCAAAAAATACATAGAAGTCACCTTTTGCACACGCACGATGAGTCATTGCTTCAATCGCTTTATGTGGCATAAGTCCTGTAGAGATAAATGGTTTTTCAAGTGTAATTTTGGGGTCTTCTAAGACCAAATCATTTGTTCCACCCATTTCAGAGAACATAGAAGCTACTGCATCTCCGATTGACATATTCTTATAACTTTTGAACAAGCACTTTTTAGTTGAGTTAATATAAGTTCTTGACGTAAACTGTAATTGATATACACTATGCAAAGTTGTTTGGTCTACTGTGCTTTCGCTAATCTTATGAACAACTAAATCTTGTCGCCAAATAATAACTTCACCATTTCCTGGCTTTGCAACTTTTAATCCAATTAACTCACCACCACGTAATGCAAACTTTTCTAAGCCACCACCAGAATCATCAATTGTAATTACACCCTCAATAGACGCAGAGAACATATCTTCAATGATTTCAATATCTCTAAACGCACCCATCAAGTCTACCTTCTCGCCATATTGCGTAAGTAGAAAAACTTCCTTAACGTCAACGTCTGAGCCAAAGCCAGGAACAATTGATGGGTCTTGCGATACTTTTATATCCGAAGCCTGCCCAATGTCGGGCGAAAACTTAGTAAACGCAGAAAAATTATTATTGGTGGTAGCCATTAGATAACTGGTTTCTTAGTAATAGAATTCAAATCAGAAGTAATCGCATTGATTAAACTTTTTCTAATGACTTTTATTTTTGATTTATTTGAGTTAACTCTCAACTCATATTCGTATTCAGTTTCAGATGTTCTTGCATTTGATGAAAGACTATTGTATGTTGTTTGGTCCACAATGTCATTACTTGAATTGTAGTAATATTTTACAGTAGACATAGCTGCCGTAAGGCTACCATACTTTTCAATAATGTATGATTCTAAGTCTACAGAATTCTTTGGCCAGTCATCATACAAACTATGGATATCATTGGCAAGCATAATAATCCAATCATAATCTGTACTACCATAGAGTCTATATGATACATAGTCTGGACGTTCTCCGTCTCGCACCATGTATGGTGAGTACAATAATCCTCTGTAGTTTTTTAAATAGTCTTTTACTTTTAAAGATGATGTGATATCGATTGCAGTAAGTGAATCGTAGTCATCAACTTTATAAGTTATTTTTGGATAGAATGTGTATATTGACATATTAGAAAATTGTTCGACCTGATGTTTTATGTTCTGCTGTTGCGTAGTCTGCTGTAATCAATACGCTCTCTCTTAATGCAATTGTCATGTTAACTTCAGAAGCAAAATAATCTCCAGTGTTTGCGGATTCGGGGCTTGAAAGAAATACCATTTTGTTTTGTGCGCCATAATCTAAGCCAACGTTTTCAATCATACAGAAGTCAGATTGAAATAAAGAAACAATTTCGCTGTTTGTTCCATTCTTTTTATAAAGAATCAATTCTAATTCGCACATATCTGGATAACCAAACGTCAAAGGTGCTTTAGATGCTTCCACAATTGATGTTCCTTCATTTTCATTGAATGCATCAAGCCCAAGTTCTGTTAATGCTATTCTTTTTTCTTCATCGGGTAATGCATTAATTGCGTCAAGGTCTGCTTGACTTATACCAGATTCGGCTAAAGCGTTTTCGTTAAAACCTGTTAGTGTATCGTTTAAATTTCCTCTAGGTGAAGATGCAACACGAAACGTGTGAATAATATCACGCATCGTTTTTGCTTCCTCATAACTTGTAGGTTTCATGTTAAATGGCAATTGAAAAGACCTGAATCTAGGTCCTTGATAAATCAGTTGTTGAAAACTGTTAAATAGTTTTCTTGTCAAAAATTCTGCTTGAGATTTACCCGATTGTCCTGCACTAGCAATATATCCCACACCAGCACCGAGAGCATTCATCAATCCTTTTTGAATCGCTTCTAAACCACTACCTTTGACTTTACCCAACAAATCTGTCATGTCTTTCAATGTTGCATTGCTAGTTTGTCCTGGTTCAATACTACCAAATATGCCTGTAGCTTCCGTATAGCTGTTGCTTAACTGTGTGCTAAACGTGCCGCCAAGTCGTATATAAATAGATGGCGCATTAGAGTCTTTACCCGTTGCATCGTAGAATTTAAATCTAGCCATGGGAATAACAAATTCTGAATGTGCAAAGTCGCTACCAAATATTAATTCGGTTTCTGGTCCGCTAGGATATTCAAATCCAGAGGTTGTTATTGTAAATGGTGTTCTATCTGTCATTTGACTTTCTCTTATATTAATTCATTATTCTATTTATGTCATACAAAGGTAAATTTAAGCCTAAAAACTATCAAAAGTACAAAGGCAACCCAACAAATATTACATATCGTAGTTTGTTAGAGAGAAGATTCATGGTATATTGTGATGAAACTCCATCTATACTTGAGTGGTCTTCTGAAGAAGTTGTTGTGCCTTACGTGTCTCCTGTTGACAATAGATATCATAGATACTTTGTTGATTTCTGGATGAAGTATAGAGACAAGAACGGAGAGATAAAATCTGTATTGATTGAAGTCAAGCCAGACATACAAACACGCCCTCCTGTTAGAAAAAATACACCAACTGGTAAACCAACTAGACGATTCATCAATGAAGTGATGACATGGGGCGTGAATCAAGCAAAATGGGAAGCCGCAACAAAGTACTCAATTGAAAGAAATTGGGAATTTAAAATCATAACTGACAAAGATTTGAGATAAATAGAAGTATGATATTCGATAACATACTCATTCAAGGCGCACGACAAGGCATCATTCCTGCAAGAACAGTTGCGGCAAGGGATTGGTACAGACAAGCGGCTGGTAAATTAACATCAAACATAACTCCTGGTGTGTTTGAAAAACGAACCGACTCTGCGAGAAAAGTTTCTACGATGGAGTATGGGTATATGTATGCATTCAGATACGACCCAAAAATGAAAAAAGAGTTGCCGTACTACGATACGTTTCCTTTAATCTTTCCAGTAAAGATGGAATCAGATGGATTTTTGGGAATCAACTTTCACTATTTGCCGCCTGTACTACGTGCTAAATTAATGAATGCGTTGTACTCGACATTAACAAACAAAAAGTATGATGACACAACAAAAGTTAAAATTTCATATTCTATTCTGCAATCTGCATCTAAGTACAGATACTTTAAGCCGATGCTAAAAAAATATCTAAGAAGTCATGTGCGTTCACAATTCTTAGAGATACAAGTAAACGAATGGGATATGGCTATTTTTCTACCAACAGAGTCTTTCAGAAAAGCAGACACAGGACGTGTTTGGGAAGAGTCTCGCAAACAATTAGGAAAGTCATAAAATGGCAACAACTTTACCCACAGTTACTGTAACGGCAAAGAGAGAGAGCCCATTTAGCATATCAAACTTTAAAACTGCTATTGGTAAGCCAGTTCGCCCTAACTTATTTCGTGCAATATTGCGTGGATGGGAAGACAACGAAGTTTTAAACGCAACGATGGCTCAGTATGGAGTTTCAGATATTGATGATTTTGTTTTTAGATGCGAAAAAGCTGAGTTGCCTGGTCGTTCTATTGCTACGTCAGACGATACTGGTGGGGGTGGTCCTGCATTAAAACTTCCATACGATGTTACATATAATGACATGCAACTTTCAATTATATGTTCAGCCGATATGAAAGAACGTGTGTTCTTTGAGTCTTGGATTGATTCTATTGTTGGTCCTGCTGGAGAAACAACTGGAGCATCAAATGGTGGCTTAGTTTCATATTTTCAAGATTATGCTAGAGGTGTCACACTAGAAATTCAGCAATTAGATGAAGCAGGCAATAAACTTATTTCATACCAATTAAATGACGTTTATCCTACAGTCATATCACCTATGAATGCAACATGGGAAGAAGTAAATTCTTATCAACGTTTTGGCGTTACATTATTTTATCGCTATTACAAATTTACAATAGCAGGCGGCGGCTGGGAAGTTCCGCCAGACCTGCGCTAAAAATTTTTAATCATTAACACCTTTGGAGGTACATCATGGCTTTGCCTAAAATTAACACACCTATCTTTGAATTGACTTTATCATCATCTGGTCAGGCAGTACAATATCGTCCTTTCTTAATGAAAGAACAGAAGATTCTTTTACTTGCATTAGAGAGTGGAGAACCTAAATCAATTATGACAGCAGTAAAGCAAATTATTAATAATTGTGCTATTAGTACTGTTGACGTAGATAAGTTGCCGATATTCGATTTAGAATATTTCTTTATGAGACTACGTGGCAAATCTATTGGTGAAACAGTAGACTTGCAAATGCGTCATCCAACAGGGTTAAATTCCAAAGAGGAAGAATGTCAGCACGTAACTAAGTTTCCATTTAACATCATGGAAGTTGAAGTCGAAAAAACAATTAGTCATACAGACAAGATTACAATTGATGAAGAAACAGGTTTGGGTATTAAGTTAAAATATCCAACAGCAGACTTTACTGAAATGAATACTGAGGATTTAAGTCAATTAGATGTTGCAGTTAAAATGTTGATTGCATGTATTGATTACATTTACGATAAAGATGAAGTATATAAGAGAGAAGATTCTACAACAAAAGAATTAGAAGAATTTGTAGACAGTCTTTCACAAGAACAGTTTAAAACTATAATGAACTTCTTTGAAACAATGCCAAAACTAAAACATAACATTAAATGGAGATGTACAGGTTGCGGTTGTGAAGATGAAGTTATGTTGGAGGGAATGGGAAATTTTTTCGCATTGTGATGGGGCATGATAGTTTAGCGAACTATTATAAGACCAATTTTGCTTTAATGCAACATCATAAATACAGTTTAGGTGATTTGGAAGACATGATTCCTTTTGAGCGTGATATTTACATAATGTTATTAAGTCAACATATCGAAGAAGAAAATGACAGAATACAACAACAAAATCAGGCGCACAGAAGGGGTTAATGACAATGACAACAGCTAAAGAATACGCTAAATTGAGCGATAGCGAAAAGAAAAAAGAAGACTGGATGAACGCTAAATGGCGTCCAATGATGGGTTGGATTTATATGCTAACCTGTGTAACAGACTTCATTATTTTTCCTGTATTATGGTCTATACTACAAGCCGCATTGAAACAACCTGTGACTGCATGGCAACCTATTACTTTGCAAGGCGCAGGTTTATTTCACCTCTCTATGGGTGCTATTATTGGTGTTGCGGCTTTTGGGCGCACACAAGAAAAACTAGCAGGAGCAAACAATGGCGGTATGCAACCCATGGGACAAAGCGTCACGACAACATATGGCTCACCTTCAGCAGGAGGCTTCGGAGCATCCAGCAGTTTTGGTTCACCAACATCAAACAGCTTTGGTAGCAGTTCAGGCTTTGGAGCATCAACGTCTAACTTTGATTCAAAACCAGCAACCGGAAAAGCCGCAAAATTTGCCGACCCAAATCCCGACTCAGTATTCGACAGAGGGTAATCAATAATGGCAACAATAGGCAACTACGGAGCCGCACTAGGAGACACGCTTAAGCAAACTGCTGGCGGTATAGTCAAAGGCTTTGGTTATGGACTCAAGGGAGCCGCACTCTCTGAGATGCCAGGACTTGTTGCCGGCTATGGCGCATTCTCTGCGCTACGCAAAAATGCAAATAGCATTGGACAAGCTAAAGCGGCTCTTGCACAAGGGTCTGCACAAACTCCAGCATCATCCTCATCAATGGCAGGAGGAAATCCATTTGCACAAATGGTTCACCAGTTAGCACAGATTAATGCTAATACTGCTACTGCGGCTAATGTTGCAAAAGCATCTGCTAAAGCTGAACAATATAAAATGATGTTTGAAGAAGAGAAGGCTAGAGAACAAGCACAACAGAATCAAGCACTCATCGATGCAATTAAAAATTCAGGAATGGGTGGAGGAGGTAAAGCGGGAGAAGCAAGTGCCGCAGCCAGTGGTGGTGGACTATTAACTAACATATTAGGTAATGCTTTAGGTGGAATGTTAGGTACAGTTGTTATGGGTGCATTGCTAGGACTTAAAAACAAATTAAAAGCATTCATTGCAGAGTTAGTATTATCTGCGGCTTTGCTATTTGGTGGACCAGGAGGTAAGTTAGGAAAACTTGGTGGTGCCGCTTGGGCAGGTGCAAAGATTGCAGGTAAAGTTGGTGCAAGATTTATACCTTACGTTGGTTGGGCACTACTAGCCGCAGACGTTGCTGAGGCTGGTGTTGCAATCGCAGGAGCCGCAGATAAGTCTGCAAAGAAAAATGCTAATAAACCTAATGCTCCTATGGAGTATGACGCAATGGGCAATGCTACAGGTGTTGGTCCAGATACATCTGAAGATACAAAAAAGGGTAATGCAAATTCGCCAAAATCGGTAACTGCACAAACAGGCGCAAATAAAACTTCAGGACTTTTATGGAGAGTTCCTCTTACTGTACCATATAGAGTTAGTAGTGAGTTTAAAGAGAAGAGTGCGTTAAGAGGCGGCAGAGAACATGATGGTATTGACTTAGCAGTCGGTATGGGTAATTATGTTGTAGCCGCTGCCGATGGTATTCTTGTTCAAGTAAGCGAAAATAAAACTGCTGGTATATTTGCAATAATTGACCACCGCAATGGAATGACTTCAGCATATTGTCATCTATCTGCTGGTTTGACTCAAAAAGTTGGTCAGAACGTAAAGGTTGGTGATGTTATTGGTTTTGTCGGTAGTACTGGACACTCAACAGGACCACACTTACACTTCTCATTAAAGCGTGGCGGAAGCCCAGTTGATCCAAGAACATTTATTAAATTTGGAGAAGGAAACAAAGAAACTACTCCTGAGGCTCCAGCTAAAGCGCCTAGCGGTGCACCTCAAGGCGATGCTAAACGTGGAAATTTTGATCCAAGAAAAGCGCAACGTGTTCCTGGTTTTGCCGCACAAGCAAATAAAAAATTAACAGATAATGCAGTAACAGCGTATTACAAAGCATTGAAAGAAGGTAAATCAGAAGAAGAAGCAAAAGCAATTGCAACTAAAGTTGCTGGAGAAAATCCTGAAGCAAAATCCGCATTAGAAAAAGTCAGCGCAAAAGCAACTAAAGTTGCTGGAGGAGGTGATTCTGAGAACGGAATTAATGGAGTTTCAAGTGCTGGTGACATAGTTCCTCTTGCAGTTGCAAAAACTTCAGCAACACCATTGATTGAAATGGGTGATGCTGGTGTAGCAGAATCAATGCAAAATAAAACTCCAGTATGGGTAGATGCATATTTGCGTAAAGTTGCCGCTAAAGGATACTACACAGAACGTGAAACTGCCAAACGCACTCAAGAAGTTATTAAAGAATTAGGCGGTATTAAAGAGAACACTCGTATTACTGCTAAAGAGGTTACAAAAAGTAGAGTAACTAAAAGCATGTTCCAATCATCGGAACAACTATTATCTAAAGTAAATAAACAATTCACGGATAGTCTACAGAGACAGTTAACTAAAACTATTTCTGGCACCTTGATGAATGCATTGTATCCAGGTGGATATAAAAATGTTAGTCAAAAAACAGCACAAGGTCAAATGTATAGGGGTGAACAACTTAATAAGCTATTAGGTTTAACACCACAACTCACTAAACTCGGAACGTCTGTATTTGGCAAACAATATGGTCCTGCGTTTGGACAAATCTTCAGTAAAGCCGCAACAGGTTATATGGAAGTTGGTGCTAGGGCTGTAGCAAAAGGCATCTTTGGTTCGATGGGTGCCGGAATGAATGATAATGCCGCTAATGTTCTTGGTGGACAGATTTTAGGTAATCTTGCTAAAGGAACACAACAAGGCAAATTAACTGCGCTTGAACAAATTATCTATGGTGTGAGTGGCGGACAAGTTGCATTAGGTCCAGAGACTATCTTTGCAAAATATGGATTTGCATCACCACAAGATGGTATTAATTACATGGCCAATGTATTAGGATCATCTATGATGGGACCTATTGATAGTGCAATGGGAACTACTCCACTCAGTATGAATAACATGGATCCACGAATGAGAACCATGGGAATGTATGGCGGATACAATGGTCAAGTTGGTGGTTCACCGACAGGAATGCCTTCAGCAGGAACATTGCAAGCGGCCGCACAAAACAATCCTTATATGCAATTGAATAAAGATGGCATGGTTGTTCTTAAAGATAACATGCCTGAACAAACAAAAACTATTGCAGAACAACTTAATGTTGCAAAACAATCTGAGATAGATTCAAAACAAAGATTTTTAGATGCAGAAAAAGGTAGTGAAGAAAGAGCCATTGCACAGAAAATGGTTAGTGAATCGCAATATGAACAACAGATATTAACTAATAGACTTCTTGCATCTAGAGCAACAACTGGTAGCGGAACAAACGTATCTATTGGTGGTGGAGGTGGTAGCGGAGGATTCTTTAGCGGAGGTGGACCTCTTGCTGAAGTTGGTAATATGGCTCTTGACTTAGGAAAGTCGGCTGCCACTTCTGCTATTGTTCAATCGATGGGTATTAAAAATCCATACATGTCTATGCTTGCATCTTTTGCAGTTAGCAAAGGATTAAGTTTTGTTGGAGGTAAAGCATTCGACATGCTTGCTGGCACAGAAATGGGTAAAAGCATTACTGGCGCATTCTCTGGTGCTGGAGACACAATTAAGAATATTTATGGAACATATGCACCAACATGGGCTGGTGGATATGATGCCGCAACAATGGCCGACTTAGAATTAGGTCGAGCCATGACAGCAAATGCTGGCGGTACGGGCGCATCAGCAACTTCATTCCTTGACGGATTTAACTTCATGGATGCATTGCCGTATGCAGGTGCTATTATAAAATTAGCACAAGGTGACATAAAAGGTGCGGCATTTACAGCCGCTGGCGTATACGCTGGTCAATTCATTGGTAATATGATTCTTCCTGGTATTGGAGGAGTTATTGGTGGGTTTCTGGGTGGAATTGTTGGTGGTTTATTTGGTGGCGGTGGCGGTGGTTACGTGCCTAATCCAACTGTTTGGCGTATTATTCGTGTCAGCGGCAATAATAATATTGCCTCAATTGTAGATTTACAAGCGCCGAAAGATAATCCACCTAAAGAATTTTTTGACCTTTGTGATAGTTTACTCAGAGTTGGATTTAATGCAACGAAAGCGGCCGAAGTTGAAACTAAAAAGCCGCCACCTTTTGATTTTATTATGTGTTCGATGAATGGTCCAGATGGTATTTTCTACAGTTTGAGAAAAGGTGATCCAACATCCGCTGATTGGAAGGCAATAGCATTGGGCAAAGCAGATAAGACATTTTCTGCGGGTAAATCTGCTTCAGCAATTGTTAAACTTATTACAGATACATTTAAAGAAGCATATGCCGCTGATACAGTCGCTATTGATAAGGCATCCAAACTTCTGAATAGCAAATCTTATGCCACAGTATCAAAAGGTCTACTTAAAGAATTGAGTACTGGTACTAATAAAATTGATGTTACAAAAGAGCAAGGCGTGTTTGGTGCTACTCCCGCACAAGATGCAATTATTATGGCTGGTCGAGCAAATGCGCCGCAAGCCGCAACATCAGATGAATCCAGTTCAACGCCTCCAATGATTTATAGTATGAAAGAAGGCAAGTATGTTGAAGCACCATTTACAGAAAAAATGGTAGATGCTACTGATGAAAATGGATATACGTATAAAATCAAACAAAAAGTGTACACACCTGATGCATTAATGATTGATAAAAATGGTAATGTAATATACGATAAAAACAAAAGTGGCGGTATTGACTTAGCAGACATTGCAACTCCAACATTGGTAACAACCTCAGGAACTATTACTGGTGGTACAACTGTTGCAACAACCACTACAGGAACAGGAACAACTGGTAACGTGAATGTTGTCACTAATGCAGATAACAGTCAGACAAACAATCAATCTGTTAATACATATTACACAAGTCTTTTAAGCAAATCTAGAAACGCTATTAGAGATGCTAGTGTGAATACTGCATTGCCTGCATAAAAAAAGGGGAAGCATGTTACTGCTTCCCCAAAGTCACAAAGGAGATTACGAAATATTAATCTTCAGCGAGTTTCTCAAAGTAACTCAAATCTTCATCTTCATCAAGTGAAGCAGTAGCAACTGTAGTCTTTGGCTTAGTTGGTGTCTCAGGTTTAGCTGAGGATGTTACGTTAGGTTTAGTGGAGTAATAATTGTCTCCAGCAGAACCATCTTCAAGCCCAAGCACTTTATTCAAACGTGCTTTCAATTCATCATAAGACTTAAAGTTCTTCTCACTCAAGAATTCAGACAAGCTAAACTCTTGCTTCCAGATACGTTCTAAGTCATCTTCATCGCCAGACAAAGGTGCTGGTGATTCAAACTCAGACTTATCATAGTTCTGATAACCTTCTACTTTACGAATCTTCAACTTGAAGTTCGCACCTTCCCAAAGGTCGAATGGGTTGACAGGAGTTTCATCTTCAAACTCAGGATTCATCAAGTCATTCAACTTGTCAAAAATCTTCTTACCGAATTTGAACAATTTAACTGTTCCGTCATTGTCAGGGTTTGCAGGATCCTTGACAATATAAACGTTTGCGATATACTGCAACTTACGCTTTTGCTTACGTGCAATATCTTTGTTAGCATCTGAACCTGAGTTCCAAAGAATGCTATTGTGTTCAGACACAGGGTCTTTCTTGTTGAGTGTAGTCAACGAATTTTCAATGTACCATCCACCAGGACCTTGGAATGAATGATTGAAAACTTGAACCCAAGGTACATCTTCGCCTGAGGGTGCGGGAAGAAAACGGATTGTTGCGAAACCGTTACCTGCTTTGTCTACTGTGGGTTTCCAGAAGCGGAGGTCTTCATAAGACTTCTTACCCTCTTCTTTATTGGTGAGTTTGGAAACTGCGTCTGTGAGTTTTTCCAAATCTTTGGTGCGTGACTTTTTCAAATCTGCGAATGATGCTGATGCCATATTAGTATTTCCTTGTATGTTAAGTATTAAATGTATGTTTTGCTTGTCCACTTTTATCATAATCTACTATAGTATATAGTCTATCACAATTCTCTATAGGTGTCAATAGTCGGCAAACCTTACTAGGTTTACGCATTACTGCCGACACCATTACGTCACTACTAATTCTCTGAGTGACTTTTTCATCTTTGCCGTATCGTAATTTAAAAAGGGCTGGTACTTTTTGCATAGTTTGCTTACCTCTTTGTAGATTGGATCATGTATCATTGTATCATACCTTTTGACAAAATGCAATAGTGAATTTAATATTGCTAGAGTCTCCAGACTGATTTCTCCTCTTAAGTATTTCTTTATGATTGGTGGGTGGTCGCCACCTTTAGCATTAAAAAATTCATTCAGTTCGTTGGCGGACCAACCAGAGATAAAATCCATCTCATTCTTAAATACATACGTCAAAGATTCTTGCCTACGTTTCCATTCTTTGTAGCGTTCTTCACACTCTTCAGACAGAAGTTCTCCGACCCACATTTTGGTGTCGTGCATAAAATTAGAAACTAAAAACTCTTCTAAGTAAGCATCTTTACGATTGCCAAGTTTAGCAAAAAAGATTTTGTCTTTACGTTTCAAAAAAGAATCGTATGTGACATTGACTTTCTTATTATACTTGAACCAATCGTAACTGTCTAACGTAAAATGATTTTTAATTCCTAAGTAAACTTTGTATGCGTCTATAGCATCCATCTTCATCAATCATCCACCTCAATAGGCAATCTAGCTTTAGGTGCAATCATCTTTAACTTCATTGCTTCACCCTCAATAGAAGACTTCATGCGTGGTGTAATTAAAGATGCCGCAGTCTCAACTTCAACGTTTTTGATTGTGCAATATTCTAAGATAGCATCAATCATTGTAATCGGAAACTTATCACGTTGAATCTGCTTAATCTCTGCCTCAAATTCTTTCTGAGTCAGAATCTTAAGATTCATAGAAACGCACCGAGGTGATTCGACCATTTCGGAAATGTCCAAATTGTGTTAGAGTGACTGCTGGTTTAGCAGAACGAAACTTAGGATTAGTTACTTCAGCCTCAGACGCATAGTAACCTGGAGGATAACCACCTTTACGTTGATACGTTTTCATTTCAATTTTTTTCTTCATAATATTCATATTGTAAGTCCTATGGTAAACGATAAAATACGTGTCCTTCGATAGTCGCAACTTTTCTAACATTCTTAATCCAATCTGGTTTGATGTTAATCGCATGAAAGTGTGTAGCGCCTTCTAAGAGTTTAATTATATCACTACTCAGCTTGGAAGTCAATAGTAACTTAGCCGCTTCGTATGATTCTTTCCAACGTTGACTATTTGCTGGAGGTGTGTTTGCCGTCTTTGAATTGTACCATGAAAATTGTTGTGGTTCTGTTACAACATCACGGATGTTTTTGGGAAATCTTTTGTCATTAAGACGATTGAGGGTGACAGCACCTACTGCAATTTTACCAATGAATGGTTCACTACCTGCTTCATAATAGATGTTCATTGCCATCCAGTACAGGTCAGATTTGCTAGAGTTTTTTGGTGCCGATGATGATTCTGATATTTCCTTTAGCGTTGGCAAATTTGCCGCTATTGTGTGTGTAGAAAATAAAGTTAATAGAAATACTACAGCCGCTATTAGTGCTTTCATATCTTTTTCCTTTCTTTGAAGCCCACAAGTGTTTAGTGGGTCTTTTATTTAGTATACGTGAATTATACTATCTTTTTCTGAAATAGTCAATAGCGCCTACGTAATCAGAACATATACCATAGATTGGTAGATTAAATGCGTATTCTAAACTAATTCCTTGATTCTCTGGCATAACACAAACACTCTTTGCCATGAGTGGTTGATTTGGATATGCCCATACTATACCATGGCTGGTTAGTGTATATGAATCTTCTTGATGCCAGAAATAATTCAATTGTGTGTCTGATAGCCACTCTAATGCTTCCCAGTTCTTAGCGTGAATCCATAGTCCTTTTTTGTGTAGAAACTCTGGATCAATTTCATATGTTGGATCATCGTGCCCCAAAAAGAATTTGTCATTAACAATTCTTAAATCAATCTCAGCATCAAATCCTTTATCTAACGCAGATTCAATTTGATATGGTGCATTTTCGTTTGTCTTGTCAGAACCAAACATCAATCCTCTATGTGCAATTAGCTTCATATTTGTCACTCGGTATGCTAGGCCATCGAATCACTATCAATTCAACGTCAGTTAAAAATTCTACAGCAGAAACTTCGTTCTTCTCATACGTCCACATATCACCTTCTTTGAGATGTTTACCTGACGCAATGAGTTCTCCTCGGACGATGTAATTCAATTCTGTTGTAACCTTATGAAAGTGTGGAAATGTCTCCTCACCCTTCTTATGTTTATGGTGTCCAATCTCAAAGAATGGATTCTTAAACAAAGATGGATTGAAGTCACCAACAAACCATCCTTTTACATAATCATTTATGTTCGATACATTCATTCAAGTTCCTGAATTCGTAACTGGTGTCTTCCACCATCGAATGTATGTTGAAATCCTAATCTAACATACTCATGTAGATTTTCTGTGTTTGCATTCATTGCAGGTATGGCAAAGAAGTTCGCACAGTTATGACGCATAGCCATTTCCATTGCATTGTAATCATAGATTAGTGCAGAGCGAATACCTTTGTATTTGTTAGCGCACATGTTGACGCCTTGTCCTGTTCTACAGAAACTAAACGCATAATCACAATCACCATCTTCAATGCCTTTGACTGCTTGACTGATAAAGTCTTTGTAATTGCAATCACGATTGACAACTGTACCATAGTCGATATATTTTTTACCAAGGCCTTTTAATACAGACTTAAATAATTCTTTTGCTTCATATCCAGAGTGGTCACAGCACAGCGCAAATGGTTTATCGCCAAAACGTTTGACAACATTCTTTTTATAGAAGTTAAATTCATCTGGTGTTCCAAACACATGCATCTTCTCTACTGGATGCGTAATGATTTTAAGCCCATCTTCAATCAGCAGATTGTACAATGGTGCAATATAGAATTCATTATTCGTGCGAATGTCATCGGCAATCATCTGTTTTGCATATCTGCAAAAATCAGAACCACGTTTGAAGCCATAGATGCCAACACATGCATCGGAACTAATTGCTTTCTTCTCAGCAGTTTCAGATACATAGTTATCACCATCACACTTAGCGTAACTGTAGTTTGCGCTATTTGATTTGAATGTCAGTAGAACACCATCAGCTAAAAGATTACCCACAATCTTAGGATCAAACACTGGTCCAAACTCAATGTCTAATGTATGAATCACAAGCGGTGCATCATTGTCGATATACTCGGATGCATACAGACAACTCTCAACTGAACCTCTAGTCAAGTGGTCTAGCACAACAACTTTAATGTCATCACCAAACTTCATGCGTAGAATTTCATCCATTCTGAAATTGTATACGTGTTCGTCACGAATGATGAAAATTAAGTTACAGTCTTTTGTATCTAGGCAATCAAGCGAGATATCAATCAACTGTTTGTCTTTGATGTTAATCAATTGTTTAGGTACAGTAAAGCCTTCTTTCAGAAAACGGCTACCTAAGCCTGCCATAGGCACCAATACGTTTGTCTTCATACTTTTTCTTTTAAATGATTTGTTGTTAAATTATGCGATAGCTTCATACACTCAAAATCTAATCGTGTGTTCAACTTTCCGTACATAAAGCAAGCGGCATAGAAGTCACCTGCACCCAATACGTTTGCACCTTTTATATATTGTTCTTCGCCTATGCTGAACGTTTCACCTTTGCTATTATAGCTTGTCATGGGTGAATGCGTAATGACTGTACCTTTGAATTCTTCAACATCTCTCAACAAATGCTTGTCTTCTTCAGAGACAAAGATATAGTTCAAATACTTATACGCTTCTTTGTTTATCTCTCTACCAGAACAGATATCGGAAAAGATTAAACCTGTCATATCTTTTAGAAAACTCAAATCGTCAATCTCATTAATATAAGCAATGTGACTAATCAATGCTGGTTGAACTCTAACGTCAACACCAATTGCATTTAATTTAGATTCGTTTGTTCTCTGACTATTATCTTTATCAATTGTGATAGTCGATGTTCCGATATTAGATGGACAAACATAAATGTCTAACGTTGGGTCCATGTTTTTCAATGCACGCCACACGTTGACAATACCACCAATGTCGTGTTTTGTTTTTGGGTTTTCTTTTATCGTATCAAATACTAGGTGCCCATACAATGCTATATCATACATCAAAATTTTTCCTTTTCATCTAACGTATATACGTCATCTAAGTGTTCATCAAAATAATAATTAGGAAGCAATTCTCTTGATTGCAGTTCTTCAAATAAAGCCATAACAACATTCTCACCAGCACGTTGTGTTAACATCGAACAAACGTTTATCATTTCAACTGTTGCATCGCTAGGGCAAAATGCAAGTGCAACTGCGTTTGCAATTCGCACATCAAAGATATCATCACCAACATAAACAACTTCGTCAGGAGTTACACTAAAGTCGCTACATATCTCATCTAAGAAATCTACTTTGTCTGTGTGTGTGCCGTTGCTTCTGTTTAGATAGAATGGTAAGTTTCGATTGTTTGCAATGTTTGCATTGAAGCCATCACCAGAAAGAAAAGCAACTTCAATGCCTAACGCACGAAATCGCTTGATTGCAGTCCAGTCTTTATCGCAAAATGTTTTAAGTCTGACGGTGCCTTCTTTGTCATAGTATTTTCTACCATCTGTCATCACACCATCAATGTCAAGAAGAATAAGTTTAATCATTTCAATTCGCCCAATACTCAGTATATGCTGTACCAACATGATAGTGATATTCGTCCAATCCGTGTTTAGGCCATGACATGCTTACCCTAGGAAAAGGAACGAAAACTCTATCTCTAATTTTATAATCTTTTTGAAGTGCTTCGTGTCTTCTTTCGCCACGGTCAACTAAAAACGTGAGTGGATCGTTTATATGTTCCCATATAGATGGATCAAATCTCGCATAGTAATACTGTCCGATATAAGTTTCTGCTCTTGTGTTATATGTATAATCTTGATTTGAGCCTCTTTCGATATCAAACGGAATATCAAACACTTTGACTACATCTTCTGTTCTACCCCAAAACACATGGTCTCTTGGGTGATATGGAAACGCTTTGTACATTCCCATAACAAATACTTTACCATCTTCTCGCTTATCGTTCTTCCAATACTCATACATCAACGGCATGTCTCTAATGAGTTGGTCTGTTCTCATCTTAATGCAATATTTACTTTGCACTAATGACAGTCCGTTCTTTGATGTATTGATTTGAAGATTACGATTGCCTAGTCCTCTAGGCGAGACTAGTTCGTTGAAGATAACGTTTACGTCATCTGGTATGTGCGAGTTTTCGTATGTAGAAAGTATAATGTTTTCTACGAATGGAAGTTTTCTATATTCTGCAATGATTGTTTTAGTGAAGTCGGTACATTCACCTTGCAATACAATGTCAAGTTTCATCCACGATTCGTTCATAGAATGATAAGACAGTTTCTGCATTCCACTTGTCGTAGAATTCATTTAGTGGTTCAGCGCCAGCGGCAATGATATCTTTGATTGATGTTTTAGTCAAGTCGTTGAAGTCTCTACGCATATGCTTTAGAAAACTAGAATCATTCACACCAAATGGCTTACGTGATGCTAATGCTCTGTCAAGTGAACTACTCACACCATAAACGCTTGATGTTGAGTACCAATAGAGGTTGATATCGTTACCATTCAACCAACGAATCAAATCTTCTTTATCTAAGAATTCTTGATTAACATTGATTTGCACATTTGGATTAGCAAGACTGCGACACTCATCAATTAATGATTCGGATAGTTTACCTGAAGCATCAACAAACGCACCATTAGATACGTGCAGATTGAGAATAACATCTTCAGTAAATTGTTCGTTGATTAGTTTAATAATCGCAGGCATATTCTTTGTGACGTTACCAATACCGCTTGTTCCAATTTTGATTGTCCCATTTGGTTTGCTATATTGAATATCATCATAGTACATGACTGGAGGTAATCCAGCATATTCATGTTCTTCAACTTTCATCATTGGGTCAGTATACACATAAGAATCGATACCTGTAAACTTATCTACATGTTCATGCCCAAACAAAACGATTTGTTTAATGCTTGTCTGATTCTTAATCGGACGAGTGATGCCATTGTTCAACCAACGTAGTGTTACTGGATGGTGATTATAGATAACTGCAAGTGGATAGTTTTGCTCTACCCAATCGTTAAATTCTCTTTCATCATCCGTAGCAAGAAACTCAAATTGATATTTCTTAGATGTTTTTAGAATGTCATAGAGAGATTCTGCATATTGATAGATGCCACATTCTTTTGTTGCGCCTGTAACTAGGAGTACTTTTTTCATGTCAATTGTCTTGTTGGATTTTTACTGCTTGAACGGAGTTTACTATTAATTAATTCATTTAGAATTCGAATTGCAACATCGTTGTCTAGTGTATCGCTAAAATATGAATCGGCAAAGTATTCACCTTCACCCATCAAACAATCTTTTAGCTTGTGGCTGAAACACATGAATATTTTATTTGGGTCGCCCATGTTAAATTTAGTGTGTGCATACGTGAATGGACCACTATTCTTACCAACAATCAATTCTGCATGTTGACTGATATATGAAATCTTGTTTAGACTACCGACAATCATAGGACCAAAGATAACATTACTTGCGTTCATGTCTCTAGTCTTTGTGCCACAGTATGTCACGTTGGGTAAATCAAAATCTAATTCGTCTGTAACTAAGAATTCACAATTGTTATGCTCTGTCGCAAGTTGATAGATGATATCTCTCATATCACCCATGCTACTTTGTTCGCTTTGCTGTGGGCTATTGCAGAACAAGAACAGTCGTTTGTTGTCAACACGTTTTAAATATTCGTCACACTCAGATAAGTCATAGTGTTCCCATTTAATCTGAGGTAAGTAATCTTCGAATGATGGACCAATGTCAACGTTTAATTCTTGATAAATTTCACGCCACAAATTATGCAACAACTTAAAGTTTGCATGATCCTTATCACCCATGTACTTTGGAATCAAACATCCAGCCCATGTATTGATATAGATTGTTCTACCACCATCAACTTCTGGAACAACATCAACTAGAGTAAACATTCCCATCTTAGGAATTTCATCTAGCTTCAAGTGCTTAATCTTTAAGTCGCCAATGATATCAGGAAAGTTGTTATGTGCATAAGCAAATTCAATGTCAGGAAACATGCTAATGATTTCTCTAACATATTCTTTGCCTATGAAGCAATCACCGTTTCTCCATTGATTGAAGAAAATTACTTTAGTTTTCATTTAGAGATAATCTTAAATTCTGGACAAGGAACAATGAATGCACCACCACTATTCAAAAAGTCTTGTTCACGCTTTTCGAATTCATCAATGAAGTGCCATGGAAGAACCAAAAGATAATCTGGCTTTGCTTTACGCATTTCGTCTTCGCTGATAATTGGAATGTTTGTTCCAATAGTCTTAAGACCAAACTTGTATGGGCTACGTTCCGCAATCGCAGTAATGTCTTTGCTATCTAATCCAAAGAATTGCAATAGCGTATTACCTTTAGTGCTTGCACCATAGCCATATACTGTCTTGCCTTTCGAAACTGCATCTCTAACAAAAGAAACAACTTTAACTTTTAGCGCATGTAGTTCTGCACCAAATTCTTCCCATGTTGCTGGATCAGAAATATCATTCTCTACTTTTTCATAGTACAAAATACTATTGATTCTGAAGTCACACACATCACGCAAAGGTGCTGTAGCAAAACTAGAAACTTCTGCAATGTCTTTCTGCAAATAGATTCTGAAGCTACCGCCATTTGTATCATTCAAACTGCAATCAACAATTCTAAAACCATGCTGACCAAATAAAGTCTGAATGCTATTCAAGTCGTAGTAGTAAACGTGTTCATGGCAGATGTTATCAAACGCCATCTGTTTAATCATCAACGGAGTATAACTCATTTGCAATACGAGAGTGCCATCGTCATGCAATACGTTGTACAAGTCTTTTACGAATGGATGTGGATCATCTAAGTCATAGAACATCGCAATGCAACTAATAACTTTTGCTTTCTTATCGCCATATCCAGTTTTCTTCCAAGAGTCATAACTGAAATAGTCTTGAACAACTTTCGTTGCAACTTTGGAACTCTCTGCAAGATACGTATCGTCTGCTGGATCGATACCAATCTTAATTAGATTGTCTGGAACGTTACGCAATAGAGTACCATCGTTACATGCAATGTCAAGCCAAATGTCATCGTCTTTCAATTTAACTCTTGAAGTCACTTCGGCAACAATGCCCTGTAACTCTTTAGTCATGCTTGCGTTGATACCGCTACGATACCAATACTGTCCCCACATTGTATCTGCTGGCGCTAGACCATGAAGTTTAACTGCACCTAGCTTAGTGTCTAAGTGCAAGTCTAAACTGTATTTCTTTCGGGCTTCGCTTTCATCTTTAATGAAGTCGCTTACGTAGTGGTCACCAATTTCAAGTACTCTCATATTTAATCCTCATGTGATTTTTCTTCAACTAATTCAGAATTACAAAGAAGATTTATTTCTTTTTTGATTCTGCTTCTTTCATCATTCGTTTTATATATCTTTCTTGCAACATCAATAAATGCTGATTCAAAAAAGTTAGTCTTTTCGTAATGTCTAATGTCTTCCTCAAGAAACCACAAACGCAAATTGACTTCCATCAATTGCTGTTGTTGTTCTAGCACATCTTTTTGTATTTTAACATATTCATTCAAAGAAGTCAATACATCATGCTCTTTGTGTATATTAACTAACTTATCTGCATCTTTGATTTGATATCGTTTAATTTTGAGTATGGTAATCTTATCTACAAGTTCACCGACACTTACTGGTATATTAATCATCGTCTTAGAATATCCATCTCTGAACACTCTTCTCCATATTGAAGTTCAATCAATTTCAGCATCTCAGTTGTATTGTTAGAGAGTCTGTGCCATTTTTCTTTTGGAATCCAAATGTCCTCATGTTCACCAAAGACACCAACTAGCTTTTCAATTCCATCGTTAGAAGTATGTAGTGTCGCATAACCTTCAGCAACAAACCAAAACTCAGAACGTTTTTCATGCTTCTGCATACTCAATGACTTGCCAGGTTCAACGTTTAACTCTTTTACTTTAAGAGTCTTACCTGTCTCATGTAGCACACGATAGTTACCCCATTGTCTGTCTGTCTTTGGTGCTTTCCACTCTTCAAGAATCCATCGGCTACTGTTTTGTTTATTCTGTCCACCGACACCAAACACGAACTTCACTCTTGGATTATCTGCATACTCATCTTGTTCTGGCACATTAGTGTGGTCTCTGTCTCCACCATTTGCAAAGATGATTTCTGCATTAGGATATTCTTCTAGTAGAATACGAATGCAATCAATGCTGTTATTAGTGTCATCATTAAATGATAACGCTTCACTTACCATTGAAAGATTTGATATGATTGCAATGCGTTCTTGAATAGGCATAAATGCACGACCCTTCTTACGAGAGAGCCATGCATCGCTATTCAAGCCAACAACTAATCTGTCGCCTAGTTGAGCCGCATCTTGAAAGTAAGAGATATGTCCAGAGTGTAGTGGATCAAATCCACCTGTCGCTAAAACAAGTTTTGTCATAATTAATAATGGTTTTCTTTAAATTCAAATTTACACATTTCATGCACTAAGTCTTTGAAAGAATATTTAGGCACCCAATTTAACTTCTGTTTTGCTTTTGTGCAATCACCAAGCAATGTGTTCACTTCAGCAGGACGATAAAATTCTTCAGACACTTCAATGAGTCTCTGTCCAGTTTTCATGTCGATACCAACTTCGTCTAAGCCTTCACCTTGCCATTCAATTTGAATTCCAATGTAGTCTGCAACCATATCACAGAAGTCTCTGACTGAATGTTGTTCACCGCTAGAGATAACATAGTCATCTGATACATCTTTTTGCACTAGAAGATACATTGCTTCTACGTAATCTTTAGCATGACCCCAATCTCTGAGTGCTTCTAAGTTACCCAAACGTAATGGCTTTCTATCTCCCATCCATGCGTTCATAAGTCCTTGCACAATTTTACGTGTAACAAATTCAGGACCTCTACGTGGACTTTCGTGATTGAATAGAATACCATTAGATGCGTGAATGTCATAACTTTCACGATAGTTGACAGTAATCCAATATGCATATAATTTTGCAACTGCATATGGACTACGTGGATAGAATGGAGTTTTTTCTGTTTGAGGTACTTGTTGAACCATACCATACAATTCGCTTGTTGATGCTTGATAGAATTTACATCTCTTATCTAAACCTCGAATTGTTTCTAACATAGTGAGTACGCTGATGCCATTTACTTGTCCAGTAAATTCGGGCATTTGAAAACTTACGCCAACATGAGATTGTGCGGCTAAGTTGTATACTTCATCTGGTTGTGTTTTTACAATGATGTTTCGAACATTTGCAGTATCAGTTAAATCGCTGACATGCAGTTTGATATCGTCTTTGATGTGTTCAATATTTGTAGTATTGAAACCTGTGCTGAGTCTACGTGCAAGTCCATGCACTTCGTAGCCTTTACTCAATAGAAGTTCTGCTAAGTAACTTCCATCTTGTCCTGTGATTCCTGTAATCAATGCAACTTTGCTCATGTAATCTCCATAAATTAGTGACAGGTTATTCTGTTACGAGGAAACCTGTCGAAACCCTAGTCAGCGTTTAGGCTGCCAATGCGAAACGTGAGTCGTTTGCGTTTACTTTGTTTTCTTCTTTTTACATCGTTGCTGATGTGCTGTCCACTCTGTTACTCTTTGCCCTGTCGAAACTATGCACCCCCATCAAAAGCATTCTTAATCTCCAGCATACTTGTGGGGATCAATCCACTTTCAACCTTCTTCGATCCTGCGTCCAGTTTAGAATACTTTTGGTGGAGGTGGGGGGATTCGCACCCCCGTCCAGAACCTGTTTCTCTTTGCTTCATACAGCAATATCAATCGTAAGGCTTCAGAAAATCATCACCCTTACTATCTTCGTCAAAATTATTCCAATCATAGGTTGCAATTTTGTAAATCCAAAATGCATGTAGTCCTACGATAAGAACGAATAATATTATATCACTATTTATCATGTTAGTCAATCAGTACAGCATCATATGCTTCACGGTAAGATATAAAATCTTTGATGTAGTCATTGCGTTTTTTGATGAACACTTGTGGATGCTCAGAGTCAACGGCAATCATAATTACAATTTGTGATACTGGTATTCCAGTTCGTTCTTCGTACATAACTGCATACGCAGAACATTGCATGAAGTATCCTTTAATCCAACTCTCTTCTTTTAACTTGCCTGAAGTCTTGAAGTCAATGATAGATAACTTACCATCGTATTCTGCAATACAATCAACTCTACCAGCAACTTTTAAATGGTGTGAATATAAAGGAATCTCTAGTGCATGAATGTTGTTTACATGTTCATCCAATAGAGGTTGTAAAGACTTAAACATAGCGACAGAATCTGGCATCGTCTTACGTGCAAAGTCTTCTTCATTGTTCAAATAGTTTTCGCAAATTTTGTGTACTCTAGTTCCACGGCTGGATGCTTTAGTTGAAATACGATTGGCTTCTTCCTCGCCCACACGTTTTCTCCATTCAAGGATTTTATCTTTGCCGTGCTGGGAGGTAATGGTAGTAACAGAGGGATATAGTAATCCCTCTGGCGTCTTGTAGAATCGCTTGCCGTTTACTGTTTCAGTTTCCAAATCATAGTCGATATCGCATCCAATGTGTTTAAAGTTCACTTCAGTAATCCTGTAGTTATAATGATATTTTATTTAGCAGAGTCTACTCCGTCTTCATGTTGCAATTTTGCTAGAATATAATCTTTTACCAATGAAGAACGAACAATATCATCTACAGTAAATTCAATTTTTGTGAATGCATTCATATGATAGGCAATATCAAAGAATTTAAGAATACCCGATACATCATTCTTTTTCTTATTCAAATCAGTTTGGCGATAATCACCACACCAAATAATCTTAGAACGATATCCAACCCTTGTCATAACTGTATCTATCTCTTCAAACGTCATGTTCTGCATTTCATCAACAATAATGATAGCGTCATCAAATGACATACCACGAATGAATGATGTAGAGATAAACTCAATATGTCCTTGTTCTTCTAATCTATCCCATGCATCTTTGCGACCAAACAATGTGTCGCAGATTTGACGATATGGTTGTTGATAGATTTCCATCTTTTCATTTACGTCACCTGGCAAATGTCCAATCTCTCTTGATTGAACAGCAGAACGTACTACTATAATTTTGTTAAATGGATTTGCTTTATCCATCACTTCTTCGATTGCTTTATACAATGCACAGAATGTTTTACCTGTACCTGCTACACCATGAAGTGCCACAAAATAGTCTCCACGTTTGTATGCATCAAAAAAGAGTTTTTGATTTTCTGTTAAAGGATCAAAAGTTTTTAAATCATCTAGTCTGAGTCTGAGTGTGTTATTAACTGCTTTGAGTTTTGGGGTTGATGGAATATCTGGTTCAGTATTTGCTACTCTTGGTGTAGCTGATTTTCTTGCCATGGGAGCCCTTTTACTTGTTGTGTAATGTATCCCCATATTAGAATGTATTAACATCGCCTCTTGGATGTGCTTCTTTAGCCTTGGCAAGGACTTCTCTAAATCCATTGTCTGGCTTTCGAATACCCAATCGAACTGGATCACCTAATGATGGGGCGCCTAGCATAACAGATTCATATTGAGGATTTTGTTCTAAGAATTCCTCTCTATCAGCAATTTTAAAAAGTCTTTCGATTATTTCGCCTGTTTCACGATGGCGAAAGTTGTATGTTGGCATTCTTCACTCCGTATGAGAACCACTCTGGTGTTTCTCTGTTTTTCCATTTTGCAAATCTACTCTTATCATGTATATAGTAGTTTTGATATGACTTGATAGCGTCATTCTTTACTTTATATGTATCCGGCATTGCGGGCGTAGGCTCGGTAAATTCACCCAACGGAATATTTTTTGGGGGAATCATCAATTCAGAATCTAATCGTGCAGTCGCATGATTTTTGCCATAACGGTGGGTGTATTCATTACACAGCCATCCAAACAATTCATACAACCAAACATAATTTGCTTGTGATTGTCTTACCCAAATAGCAGATGGATGATTAATATGAGTTGCGGAATAAAGAATGCCTTCACGTTCATCGTCAAGAACATATTTTGTTTGTTTTCTTCCAGACTGTGATTTGCCTTCAGTAATAACGCCATCTAGAACACGGTGAGCAGTAGAAAGTAATTGTGCATATTCAATAATCATTTTAACAACGTGTTTATCCAAATGCATTTCTGCACAGACTTTTGGGTTTTTGTCGAGATAAAAAATGTTCATATAGTCAATATAGTAGATGTTCATACAAAATCATACGTTTTTTCAAAAATTGGACCATCACAAATATAAAGTTCTCCGTCAATACCTCGCATGAGATAATCACCAGCTTTGCCTTGCTTGTAATTGCCTTCGAGTGTATTCACACGAAAGTCTTCGTCAATGCGTTTAGCATGTACTACAATTGGACGTTTCATACATGCACCCATTTCGGCAACGTCTTCAAAGGTATCATAAGTTTTCATAGTTTCTCCACAAGTACTTTGTCGCCTTGGTCTGTACCAAACGACATGTTATCATAGTATACACGAACAAACCCCTTCCGTGCAAGCGAAACGCAGGTAATACATGCACCAAAGTAATTTACATTTTCGGTAATGTCTTCGATGGATTGGCTAGGAACACCTTCGGCACGGGATAACATTTCTGTCATCAATACAATGTCTTCCATACCATCATTGAATTCACTATCACCTTCTTCAATTATTTCCGATAATACTTGTAGATTCTCATCGGATAATTTCCTAAAGAATTTGCCTAATGATGTATATGGATTACGCATCAACATCTTTGCTACTGATTTCGTGACTGGCAAAAGTTTATCTGATTCAATAATCTTTTCCATACACGGATGTGAGTTTTCAAAGTCGATAGGGTCTTGCATTAAATCTCCACGTATTTTAGTTTAAAGTTATCAGCACGGTCTTCGTGATTAATGTATCCACGTGGATTGCAAACAACCCTAGTAGTACCAATCATGTAGTCAAAGTCTTCGTGCGTATGCCCGTGAGTCCACAATTTGATTTGTGGATTGTCAAGAATGAATTGATCCAAACGGCTACTGTATGCACCATTCATTAACACTTCTTCTTTGTATCGAGGATGCGTAGATGCTTTGCTAGGCGCATGATGCCCAACAACAACGTATTTGTTTGGATTCTCACCAAGCATTGCAGTTGTCACTTGAATATGTTGTAACATTTTCTTGTGATCCTGTACAGTATCTTCTGGTGTAAATCTAGCAGGACGCTTATGGAATTCTGCTTTCTGAATTGGCAGTCCATTCTCATCTAACTTTACATTGCCATCACCATCATATGCATTGACCATTGTTTTGTATGAAACCATTTCGGTACTATTTTCAATAATACGAAAGTCATTCATCATACCACGAATGTGTGAAAGTGTAACAGGGTCTTGTGCATTCATGTCAGTCCATAATGTACCACCAATGAATGTCACACCATCAATCGTCACGTTCTCTTTGTCGAGGATGTGTAGATTCTGAATGTGTCCAAGATAGTTTCGTAGAATCGTAAACGTTTCAGCATAGTCACCGTGATAGTGTTCATGGTTACCAGCAACGTAAAGTACTTTTGGAAATTCAAAAGCGCAACGAGAAAAGAAATCAATGTAGCGTTCGCTTTTACCTTTTCCTATAATTCCGTATGGATCAGATTTACGGAAGTCAGCCGCAACGCAGATATCGCCAGATAGTATTAATACGTCAGCGTTTTCTTCGTTCTTTAAAATCAAGTCACCAAATTCAAGGTGAACATCGGATGCAATAGCAATCTTCATTTTTTACTCTCAATCTGTATGAGGTGGGAGAATATAATCTTCACAATAGAATTGTAGTTTAGCAATAGTCTCATTTACATCTTTATGCAGTATAGCAATACCGCCAGCGGCTCCAAACGAATCAATTACGTCTGGAGTATCATCCACCAATATGGTTGTGGATCTTGCGTATTCGGCTTTCAATTTACGCCCAGGTACAGTATTTATTTTAAATTCAATACCACGTTCACAAAGCCATTGTGTCTTTTGAATTGTCACTTCGGTGTGATACTTCATTCCACCACTTGAAGTCAACATTTCAATTTCGATGTTTGGTATAGTTCGCACGTAAGCAAGCAATTCTTGCCCGCCAGGATTCCAATCTAGTGTAGCAAAGTTTTCACCTTCAATGAATTTAGTCCAGTTACTTGAAAAGTTTTTTCTATCTCTAGACGAGCCAGGACTTTCGCCAAACAATTCAAGATAGCGGTTCTCAAAAGAACACAAAACACCATCCATGTCTAGATAAAGTTTGCTCACATCCATATAATCAATCCAACGACAATTATAATTACAAAATACTCCATGAGAGTAAAGTGCAAAATCAATTTATAGAACCAATTGTATCGCAATAATTTTTCATATAGTGAAAGTTTCATTCTGACATTCTCGCAATTAAATTTTGTAAAACAGGTTCTATCTCAAAGGCAGGAATGCTTGACATATACTGGACGTATTGTACAACGTCAGTACCAGTCAAGCCAAAGTCCCATGCCTGAAGGATGTATCGTTCTATTACGTCACGTTCATCCATACCACTCCATTCATTATCAAGTTCGAATATATGCTTCAGCAAATTGGCGGTCTTCAAAGTCCTCAACGTCTGTATCGATTTCATCTAACAAGTTGACGGGTTTCTTTGCAGAAGACTTTGCCATCGCAGACATAATTCCTTCAAGGGAATCACCAGCAGGAACAGGCGTAGGAGTAACTTTCTTCGCTTTCACAGGCTTAGCCGCTTTAACAACGGGAGCCTTGGCAGTCTTAACTGCCTTCACTTTAGCCGGTTTTGCAACAGGTGCAGTACCAGCGCCAACGAGTTCATAACTTACAACGGTGCGACCATCACGATTGGAACGAACAGCAAAGCCCGTATTTTTCTTGATTTCCCACAGATAAGTAGAGAGTCGAGTCGCAACGATGCCGTCAATCGCACGAATGGTGCTAACTGGAACTGGCGCATTAGCGGCTTGCAAAACTTCAAAAATCTTTGTGTATTGTTGAACAGATTTAGTCATAATATAATTTCCTTAAAAAGAGTTAACTAAGAGATACATGGTAACACACCATGGGGTGTTTGTCAAGCGGTAACAACAAAAGGTTTGTCCCATTTGCCAACGTTGATATGAGCATAGTAAGCGGTATCGAAATAATCCGTCATCGCATCGCTACGGTCATAATAATCACCAGAGTAAATCGCAGTAACGATTTTGGTCATTAGTTCTTTTGCCTTACCAGAATAATGATCCTGATAATAGTAATGATTCACTTGGTCGTAACCAGTCGTATTGGGTTGAAAACCACGTGCCACTTGATAAGAGTCACGGCCGCAAGTTTCGTTAGAGTTCGCAATAAAATCAACAGGCGCAGATTTGATTGTGCATGTGATAGAGAGACTATCGCAACGCAAGGAATACTTAACGCCAGTACCTTTAAGTGCGGCATCCAAGTTTGCTTTAATCTTCGCTTTGCGTTCTTGATTCATATAAGCCATGTTCAATTCACTCCATAAAAAATAGCATCTTCATCATACGAATACGATTCATACATCATCATATCGTGGTAAGCATTCATTGTATCAAGGAAGTCCTGATAAGTCAAGTCAATTTCCTCTTGCTGTTGGGTTAAAGCAACAGTCTGTAATTCAGCATTAATCAAATCAACATTCATAATTAGTCCTTAATCTCACAACCAACACCTTAAGTATCGCATGAAAACCAGCACCTGTCAAGTCTTTTTTCGGTAATGTTGCAAAAAAACGACAGAATTAGGGCGGTTTTGGGCGGTTTTTTGCTATAAGTCAATGCTAGAGTACGTCCTCAGGACCTGAGCCGCCCAAACGGCGGTCTAGGGCGTCAAAATCGGCATCTAATCTACTATGGAAAGAGTCTTCTCCATCATCACCTGAAACCAGCCAGTCGATCCTTTGCACATAAATTTGTGCCAATAAAAGTGACATTCTAGCAATTTTAAATTTTGCAATTGTTTCTGGCGAATACCCATAACTTTTTGGGTCTCCATATTCGTTCACTTCCTCAGAATCATTGTCTATGATAAGTTGTTCGATTTCATCGGCCATGTGTCCGAGTTCATATTGTTTGTATTGAAAATGTCCACCACTCATAATTATCTTCCTGTAATAAATCCCACAACAAAACCAAACGTTCGAATACACCAAACCTTGAAACGGAATCTTTTGTTTATACCATTTCGTTTGGACTCATCGTATCGATTACGCAATATTGGATTCACACGGTTCCTCCGTAGTATGGAATCAGCAGTTCTAAAGCCTCAATGATTTTAGCGTTATTGACAACATCTTCTGGATGCAACCATTTTCCTTCTTTATAATCTTCAAGTTCTTTTCGCAAATATTTTAATTGGTCTTGCAGGTTCAACATAGTAATTCTGTCTGCGGTGTCAAAGTCAATTGATAATCTTGCACTCATAATTCAACTCCATAAAATTTGTTTCTTCAGAAAGAATTTCCATCGTCAGAGTATCTTTACTCTTTTCGATTAAGCCCCCTAACACACCAGCGCCATATCCGCTACAACCATAGTAACTTTTATTGCAGATATAAACTGAACCAGATGAACCTTCGAAATAATATGAACGTGCATCTTCTGTTATTTTAGTCACTCCAGAATTTAACTTCCAAGAATCACTACCAAGATAGCCGCCATACCAACATGCAAAAATCCTGTAATGGGATTCATTGTCTTTGTTAGTCAGTTTGACCATTAGCCATTTGTCTGGTGTATAGTCAGACATTATATTTTTCCTTTAAAAAATCCGACACATGTTCCATTATTCCATCAAACAATTTAGTCATGTGTTCGGTGGAAGTTTTTTTAATTCTATCGTCATTTGGAATTGCAGATAAAGTATTGCACACATCAATAATAATCAACTGGGCGAACTTTGCTAAGGGAACATTATCCCAATTCTCAATAGGAAAGTCGGCATCATCTAGTCCAGCCTGTCTAACAAGTTCTCGAATTCGTTCGTTCATGCAAATTCTTCAATATCAAATTTAGCCATAACGATTTGCCCCTTCACTTTCTTCGGATAGAATTCTGGTGTTGTCATTGTCTCTGCAACGAGAATCTTACCAAGTGCGATCCATTCAACAAGCGGCATTGAAATGTCAGTATATGCTTCAAGATATTCTTGGCACTCTGCGAATGTCTCAAATTCTTTTGCATCTAGTGTGTTTGTCAATTTTGGTTTTGCGAGTAACATAATTTATTCCTTATAAACAAGTGATGAGGTACCATCATATCGGGAAATGTCTTCGTTCCATGATGGTGGTTGTCCGCATTCAAAGTGCATCACATCACGCCCTTGAATGTCTTCTTCTATATTCAAAAATTCAACTTCATCGGTGTAGTGCCAATCGTGGCACCACTCACAATAGACTTTAAATCTATCGTTTGCCATTTTTCGTTTGCTTTGGAAGCCTGTCATATTCACTCCGCAGAAATTGGGTCTAAACAAAATTGTGCAAAGTCTTCCCATGTGCCATCAAAGATAACTTGATTGTGTCCGCTATCATATACAGTATTGCAATTCTGCACAATTACTTTGTTGTCATACACATGGTATTCATAATCTTGCCAGTGGTCACGACCGACCATTGGTGCATAGATATAAATTCCACCAACACCGTGTTTCAATTGAACAACTAATTGTGCGGCAAGGCAACTCATACCATTTGCTTCCATTGAATTCTGCTCACCATAGCCATTGACAATGGTTTTAGAATTTAAAAACTGAGCCAGTTCATGTCCATGTCCTGAAGGATATCCATCGTATTGACGATAGATGCACATGATTGCCTCAGCCGAACCATCATCGGTACTGCTATCATCATACACAAAAGTTAAAGACCGAGTACCCATTACATATTCTCCTTTGCCATATCATAACCATTCATAAAATCAGCATTGGAAAACAACAAGTCATTCCAACGCTTCTCAACAATTTTCTCAACCCATTCAACTGGACAGCCAACTTGCTCTGCAATTTCTTCGCAAAGCATAACTGTAGTGTCTAGTATCTCATTAATTTCAATTTCAATATCGCTCATTATGCATCCTCACGCATTACACTAACACCAATCAACATACCGATTAGACCGCCAATCGCAATCATCATTAGAGTCAACAAGTCGGCATCGGGATTCACTTCAATACCACCAACGGCACCAAAGACAATTAGAAAACTAACAAGCATTATAATAGAACCACGCATTAATTCCAACTCCTAAGATTAAGTACTTCAATTTCAACAAATTCATCCTCAATATCATCAGGTATTTGTTTTTCAACGGTATTAGCAAAATACACAGCGGCATCATTATTATCAAATGCCTTCAAATTGACCCAACCATTCTCAGGACCAAAACTCTTAACGATATAAACTTCCATTTTAATCTCTTTTCAACTGAACAAATTCTAGTATATCACATTGGGAAACAAAGTCAACAACTATTTTCAAGATTGTTGTTTTCTCGCAACACCAGAAATTTGCCACAATTTCTCTTCACCTTCATAATCGTATGCGTGAACAAAAAGTTTTTGTCCGTATGCTTCGATAGTACCCCAATTATCATAAACATTATTCGGGTCTGGTTCTACAGTAACGTTCCGCATAATTTCACAATACCCTTTTTGTCCCGTAGGCAATTTGTTTTTAAAATATTTGTAATTATCGGGATAAGTGATAAAGATTTTAGATTTCATTTTAAGCGGCCATCAACATAATAGTAGGGTATTTCACAAAACCAGTGGTGTCTTTTTTTGCTTTGCCTTTTGCATACAAACCAACCACAACACCTTTAGGGTCAAGGAAACGCAAATCGGATTCGTCACCATTGAAAACTGGCATACCCATATAAGTCTCAGGCATTGGCAAAGTTTTCTTAATACCGAACACGGTAGCAACATTATAACCTTGTTGGATTGCTTTAGCAACATCGGCATCATTGCCGTCAGCGGCAGAGAATGTCAAATGATAGTTAGCGATATCAACAACTTTACGACCAAGAACCTTTGTGTAGTCATAGAATTGGACTTCAGGAAAAGCGGTGAACATGTTACGGAACAATTGACCGTTACGGACAACTTCATACTTTTCAAACGCAAGGTCGGAAGTACCATTCAAACGGAAAACAGGAACAAGGTTCATCCGTTTGCTTTGCTTAATTGCTAATTCAATATCAGCAACCAGCAGGTTCATAAATTGAATGCGGTCTTCGAAAAACATTTTGGTTTTACGAATACGTGCCTTTTGAATAACGTTGGTGAATTCACCACGCTTAAACATACCACCACGACCAGCAGTATTCAAACAAGCGGAAGTGCAACCAGCGGTACGCTTGGGACAAGTTTCGTAACCACTCAAGTCGGCTGGAGCAAGGTGCAGAATGTAGGTATTGTAACCTTGTGACATTCCTTTGAGAACCTTAGGGTTTCCGGTAGACAGCAGTTTCATAAATTTCCTTTGTTTTCTCAATCTCTAGACTCTAGTATAACAGGATCGGAACACATGTCAACAACTATTTTCGGAAATGTTGCAGAAAAACAACGCAAAAAACCGCCTTTTGGGCGGTTCTTCTAGTCTCGGAGGGGTAGGAGCACAGTCTATAGCGAAAAACCGCCTAAAAGCCCGCCTACGGTGCTGTAGGCTTCCAATTTTTGATTGCTTTTTCTAAGTCTTTGAATGCTTCATCTTCGTAGAAATCACTGTTGTTTTGTACAGTACTACCTTGGTATTCAGAATCAGGAACCGTAATTGTACTATATGCATTTACATTATTGTCATTCATTGTTGAAAAATTGAATTCAAATTCTTCTTCGCCACCTTCGGTTTCATCATCACGAACTGCATCAAATACAGTTTGGAATTTTTCGTACAATGTAGAATCGATATCGTCAAGCATACCTTCCATCGTATAGATTGCAGATTGCAATACTTTAATGTCCACGTAGTTTTCTGTGCCAGCGACAAGAAGTTTAAATAGATTTTTAAATTCTGAAACTCGAATGATTTCAGTTTCTAGTTCGTTTAATTCGCCCCAATGTTTCATATCGACTCCATTTTCATTTGTTGATTGTTTTGTCGTGGTTGTTGTTCACGAACGGACTCTTTGATAGTGTTTTGAAATTTACTAACACTACTATCTATAAGCATTGCAATCCCGGAAGTTCCTGCTGTTGCAAGAAAGATACCAACAGCACATCCACATATAAATTTCATCATGCTATATTCCATTCTATCATATCACGAATCTCTACAGATTCGCTACCATCATATTCGTGAATACGAAAAGCAGTACCAACAGGCAACCATTGAATTGTCAAACCATCTGCACCGCCACAGTATGTATTTGGATATTTGGCAGTAACATATGCTTCAATTGCTTCTACTGAATCTCCACGTTCAACCATAGTGACTAGTGTTGGATCATGCAACATAAAACCAGGATTATCTTCATCGACACAATATGCCCATGTCGACCAACCAGCACCAAATCCTGGAGATACTAGTACTGCAACTTTCCCATCACGAATAACTTTATTCATTAGTCCACCTTGATAGCATTCAATTCATTAATTTTCTGCGCTTCAATTTTACCAGTTTCTTTATCTAACTCACGGAAAGATTTAGATGCACGTAGTTGTGCGTAGAGTGCGGCATTACGCTGTACTTCAGCAAGCATAATCTTGTTTGATTCGTCAGCAGAGAAACGCAGTCTAACGAATGTGCGAAAGCCAGAACCTTCTTTTACTACCATAAAGTTTTGACGTTGTACACCAACTAGATTTACTTTAGAGACAATCAATCGTGTAGTACGTTCAATGTCAGCATTAGCGACACCTTTACCAAGCACACCAGATTCAACTGCAAAGTCTTTCATCATAGCACTAGTGTATGAAGAATAGTTGGATGCAAGTTCACGTTTAGCAGACAACATCGCTTTGTCTACAGAGAATTGAAAATCGTTTGAGTATTCAGTACCCACACCATAGATAGCAGAATCATCTTTCTTCGGTGCATCAGCATACCACTTAGGATAGTCAACTTCGTTACTAAACATTTTCGTTTCACTTACACTTGGACCATCTTTGATAGTGCTACATGCGCTGATTGAAAGCACAAACGGTACTATGATATAACAGAGTAATTTTTCCATGATTTATTTTCCTACATTCTTAATGTATTGACCTGCTTGATTCAAGTCTTGTCCAGCACCTTGCAGAGTGCCACCCACAGTACCACAGCCAGTTAAGACTACCAGTACACCCATAATAAAAAGAGACTTCATTTCACTTACCTTTCAATGCTCACATGATGATTAATAACTTTCCGACTGTTAAAAGGAATGTCCTTTACCAGCGAATCAAACTCCATTGTACTATACCTACTCTTAAAAGTCAAATTCTTATCGGTAATTAAAAACACCAACAATTCATTCGAATGACTTTTGCCAAGTGGCAATTCAGCTTGCATCTTGTATCTTGCCGATGGAATTTGAATCTGTTTATTAGTCTCTAGCACTTTGTCAGTATAGACCATTTGATACTCTTTGTCAACTAGATTGAATACACCAACGGTACCTGTAATTCCAGAGACAGCTTGAAACGTAAATCGTTCTCCGACTTTAAGTTGATTCTTGCCCTCAACATGAAATTTGATTGTATTGGTAATCTTCTCTACGTCAGCAACAATGTCAACTTCACAAACTTGTCGATTCCTATCAGGATAAACTTGTTTGTCTTTCTTGATAATGGTTTTAATTTCACCACTCACTTCAGTATATAGAGTAGATAGTGTCGTACACTTCTCATCTTTACAACTTTCATTCTGTGCGGCTTCAATTAATTCACCAACAAAATTTGCAATTGCACTTTGCTTTGCTTTTTCTTCAGCAAGTCTACATGCAACATTCTCAGCAGTATCAGGACCGAATGAATACTCACCAGTACCCGATACACGTTCAGCATGTGCAAGACTACTCACACAAAGCAAAGTCATAACAAATAATTTACGCAACTTTCAATCCTTTCAGTCTATCTGCCGCATATGATGCCGCAAACGCATTTGGTTTAACCATCGGAACAACATTGCATGTTCCTTTGATATATCCCATTGCTTCGTTGATAACACAAGAACTTCCATGCAACTCATTTGGATTAATATCCAAATGCACTTCTACATCACGACCTTCAAGTACATCTGCGAGTTTGATATACAACTCAGAAAGTTTATATACTTCGTTCATCAGACGATATCTTGGACGATTTACTTTTTGGTCATAGTCACGTTCACGCTGTACTTCACCAAACAATTTGCATCCATTATTTCCGTTGATATGAACTACGATAGCAAGAATGTAATCTGCATACCATAGTCCACCTATGTTAAATCTTTCAGAATCACAACCAATATAGATTTTAGTATTAGGTGTTTGATTTTCTATGAACTGCCGCACCTCTTCTAAATCTAATTTACGCACAACTTACTCCTTAAAAACATGGTAGGCTGAGAGGGAATCGAACCCACACTCAAAGGATTATGAGTCCTCTGCTTTAACCGTTAAGCTATCAGCCCTAAACTTGGTACGAGAGGAGGGACTCGAACCCTCAATCCTTGCGGCGGGAGATTTTAAGTCTCCTGTGTATACCATTCCACCACTCTCGCATAACTGGCCTGGCGTGAGGGAATCGAACCCCCATAATGACTTTAGAAGAATCATGTCCTATCCGTTGAACGAACGCCAGAATTAATTTCTATACATGTAGTATAGTTTACATCGTCTATCTTGTCAAGTGGAGCGGGGTAGGAGAATCGAACTCCTGACTTCAGTTTGGAAGACTGAGGTAATACCATTTTACGAACCCCGCATATTTTTGGCTACCCACCAGGGACTCGAACCCCGACCAACGGTTTTGGAGACCGTGATGCTGCCATTACACCAGTGAGTAATTATGGATTCTTTGCAGAATGTGGTACGTCAAACACGAATGTAATCCTGTCTACTGTACCATTGTTCCACGCAGAATGATATTTCTTATTATCGAACCAGAAAAATGTTCCTGGTTCTATTTGTCTTTCTTCACCATCTACTTCATACAAGTAAGTTCCTTGCAATGATAGATGATATCTGTCTCTTGTTTCATAATAAGTGCCATCGTCAACATGTCGACCAACACTATCGTTCGGATTCAACTTGAAGAATGCGGCTCTTGAAGTTTGCGTAATGCCGTGCTTCTTAAGATACCTTCTCACTTCTGTATACTTATCATAAAGCGGTGTGCGTCTTTGCAAATCAGAATTTTTAGGATTCTCATCTGGACTACGAACCATCGCCATGACTAGAGGAAGAAACCCATATGGGTTTTGTTCTCCACCAATCTTAGAATACGTAGAAACTGCTTGCCAATCTTTATCTTCAATCTGTCCTATAATTTTACTTATGTCAATTCCAGTTTCAATGAATCTAAAATTACTCATCACCATACTCCATCAATTGCATATTTCCTATTTCAGGAAAATTGTATCTATCAAAGTGGTCAGAATTACTTTTCCCGATTGGCATGATGTTCACACCAACAATGATTCTATAATTACAATCAGTAGGACTTGTTTGATGCGTTGCCCATGCAGGAAACATAACTAACGTTCCTGGTATAAATGCTAACTCTTCTTGTGACTTCAACATCAATTCATTCTTACCTGAAATTGCAGGTTGTATCACATATTTCTCTGCACCTAGATTTGGAAATACTGTTCCGCTTGCATTACCATCAGCATCAAACAAATGAAATGAACCACCTAAGAAACTATTCGCATGACTGTGCATATGATGAAAACCTTTAGCTTTCTGCCTAGTTGCCCACATACTTGTAATGCCACACTCATCATAATAACCCATATCATCCATTGCATACTTACCGCAACTGTGAATGAAGTCTGTTAGCTTTTTTACTTTAACATCTTTGTGTAAGTTTGCTCTAGTGATTTGAAGTCCATTCTTCTCACGTTCGGAAAGATATAGACTATCTTGTGCAAGATATCGCACTAAGAATTCTTGGTCACTCTCAAAGTTTGGATAGAAAAATCTCCAAACTGGAGTATAGAATAGTTTATGTAATTCGACTTTCATTTGTATGTCTGTCTAAATTTAACTTCTTTAGTCTCTTCATTGTATTTGTGAATTTCTTCAAACTCATCATCATACAAACCCATCTCTTGGCTGATACGAACCATTTCATCTAATGCGGCTTCTTGGCGTTTCTTAGCAAATGCTTCATAGCCTTCTTTAGTGCCTAATTCGTATCCTTTATCAGAATGAATTTCTTCGCCGGCCTCAATATTCTTTTTATCAATCATAAAATCACCCTATGATATTCGTAGTTAACTGTGTCCTCATTCTCTCTGAAAACAACTGCACCATTACGCATATGAAAACGTTTAGCCATTTCAGTCTTAGGACTTAGCGTAACGTATCTTTGAATTTCTGGTTTGTTTTCTTTGATATGTCTAACAGCATCAAAAATTAATGTACGACCAGCACCTGGAGCATAACTCCAAATGGTATAAAAGATTGCAACAACAGGTTCAGATGAAATCTGAAACAACTCTGTTTCTTTTGTTGGAATTTCTGTTTGATAACTTACACATGTAATTGCTTTCACTTGGTCGGTTTCGTCACGCAACACAAAGATATCTTTGTTGTCACCAACTCTGTCAACATGTGGAATATGAGGGCGCACCGGATCTTCATTCAGCATTCCCATTACACTATCAGTAAACGATTTTATTAGATATAACATTTTATACTTTCATTCTTATGTGGTGGAGAATAAGAGATTCGAACTCTTGACTATTGCTTGCAAAGCAATTGCGTTCCCAATTACGCCAATCCCCCAATTTATTTTATGCCGAAACTTTCTATTTTTTTGTATTTATATTGAATGCTATGACTGTTTTTGTTTTGTCTGTCGTGTTTTTTGGAGAACAATGACGAAGAAAAGCTGGCATAGTAAGAATACATCCCTCATCAACATTTGGAACTAGAATTGAATTGTCTTTTGGATTTACAATTTGTGTAGAAGTTTCATCTGATGGCAATTCAACATAATAAACATTCGTAAAGTTTACGCCAGCATGAACGTGCCATGGATGGTCGCTATTAGTTTTATACTGCTGATACCAATAGTTTTGTATATAAAAATCTTGAAAATTTAATGCAGTAAAAACTTTTTTCATGTGATTCTTTATATCCACATTAACTATGTCTGCATATTTTCTAGGAATATTAGCATCCACATGCCAATCTGTATTTGTAATTTCGGCATGAGGAAAATTTTGACTGTTTATGATATCAAGAAGTTTATCTTTTATTTCAAAATGTTTATCGAAACGTGAAATGACGTATGGGCATTCAATATAATTTATATTCATTGTTGTTGCATATTCATTAATCATTATTTTTCCAATTATCAAGATGGTCCGAGTAGCAGGATTCGAACCTGCGACCCTCTGGTCCCAAACCAGATGCGCTACCAGACTGCGCTACACTCGGATATTTATATGGTGCCCCATGACAGAATCGAACTGCCGTAACCTGATTACAAAACAGGTGTAATGCCATTATACTAATAGGGCTAAAACTTAAATTACTTTTTCCATTATATTCTTTGCTAAGTTATCTACATCGGCTCTTGTTGTGCCTCCGAGGATAACAATTGCATATTGGTCACCATTCTTATGTACTATCATCACAAGACACTTACCAGCCGCATTCGTTGTGCCAGTTTTAGAGACTTCAATGATATCAAATTTATTCATCAATTTCACGTTAGTGTTATTGACTGGAATGTGTTTCTCTTTATTCTTCTTATCTACAACTTTCAAATCGTATCTACTCAATGCAGATATATCACGTATCTTATCATGCTTGTACGCATCTGTCAACATGATAACTAAATCTCTTGCGGTACTGGTATTCTTTGCACTTAGACCGGACGTATCATCAAATTTTGTATCGTACATTTGAAGCATAATTGCACGTTTGTTCATTTGATAAACTGTCCATAGTTTACCACCCATGCTTTCTGCTAATGCTTCTGCCGCTCTGTTGTCACTTTTCACTAACATTAAATTCAACAATTCTTCTCTAGTAAACTTATTGTGTGAATAGAACATTCCTTTATATGGAACTTTCTCTTTCAAATCAATTCCACTCTCAAGTAACACCAATGCAGTCATCAATTTTGTAATGCTTGCTATTGGTCTGACTGTATCAATTTCAGCATCAACAATTGGATATTGTTTTGTGATGTTGTATGTGTAGACTGTAATAGCACCAGCACTAGCACTCAAGCACGTAAACAGAATTAGAGATAAGATTATTTTTTTCATATTTTTCTTTGTTAATGGCTCCGAGTAAGAGGATCGAACTCTTCTAACCAGTGATTAACAGTCACGCCCATGCACCTTGCTCGGGTTTCTCGGAATAGTTTATTTGAAATTTCTCCAGTCTAATGCTAGAGATTTATTGTAATTTTGTGTTTTGCCTTTTCTACAATTTTCATTTACTGGTAAGTATTGTAAATTATCTTGATGATGTTTTCCGCCACTTGCAAGTGCAATGATATGGTCGACATGATATCCATCTGGACAATTACAGTAAATTTCTCTTATCAATTTTAAATCTGCATCTTTGGGAATAGCATTATACTTTCTTGCTCTGTATGCGTATACGCCAGCTTTATTTTTTGCTTTTTTGTGCTGGTCGGAAACTCTTCCTTTTTTGTCCCAGTATTCTTTAGTCTTTTGACGCTTATGCTCTTTCATTTCATCCGAATGTTTCCATCCAGATTTTCCT
>Ga0209296_1000132_pt1 | contig 63325 bp, 74 predicted proteins | sample S_130206_EF_Meta_FD_187319 | JGI IMG/M metagenome (GOLD analysis project Ga0209296, IMG submission 187319) | Freshwater microbial communities from Lake Simoncouche, Canada to study carbon cycling - S_130206_EF_MetaG (SPAdes) (version 2) | ecosystem: Environmental > Aquatic > Freshwater > Lake ...
TAGCGTACTGATGCTGCTGGCGTTGGCACTGTCCCCGCTGGCACGCGCGGTTTGCTCGGTGGTGATGGCAGCCGTGTTGGTGCTGATGTTGCCTTCGTTAGTCGTCACTCTGGCGGCTAGCGTACTGATGCTGCTGGCGTTGGCGCTGTCCCCGTTGGCACGCGCGGTTTGCTCGGTGGTGATGTCAGCCGTGTTGGTGCTGATGTTGCCTTCGTTGGTTGTGACCCGTGCGGCCAGTGTCGTGCGCAGAGCGGCTTCCGTGGTGTCTGCATTGGCTCTGGTGGTGGCCTCGGTTTGAATTGCCGCAGTTTGGGCGGTGTTGTTATTGGTGACGGTGGTGGTGAGGGTGGTCACGGTGGCCGCAATCTGCGCGTCCCCGTCAGCACGCAAGGTGTTGACCGTGGTAATCGCCGTGCCGCGAGCGGTTGTTTCAGCCAAAATCGCAGTAACCCGTGCATTAGTCTCGGTCAGCACCCGCGCATTCACCGACCCAGCCAAATTCGACGCTCCATCAATCAAGTTAATTCGGCTACCCAAATCGGCATACAGCTGGCTTGCCGTGATCTGCCCTGTCAGCGCCGTTATCAACAAAGCGACATTCTGCCCCGTCGTCACCACCACGCCATTCGTACCCCCGGCAGGCGTGGTTGAATACACCCCATCCACCGTCACCCATTTCAGCCACAGGTGCCAGGTCGTCGCCGGGTTGGTCGCATGGGCAAAGAAGGTGCCCGAGAACTCCGTCAGCACCACCGCATTGGCAAACACCGGCAGCGCCCCACTCACCCACGTTGCCCCGTACAGCACGCTCTTGGCATGGCCGTGGCCTTGGGTATAGGTTTGCGCGTCGCACGACAGCATCAGGTTGCTGATGGCCGCCGTAGCCGTAAAGCCGCTCGGTGTTGGCGGAGGCGTCAAGTCGGGCTCATAAACCAGTGGCACGGGAACGGGCATCAGCGGGGTGACACCTTTGCCCCCCGCCCCGCCGGTGTATCTTGGCGACAACGTCACCAGACCAGCGTCGCTCAGGTCGCGCAGCGTCACCCCCCGGTCCAGCTTGTCGCCCCGGTTGCCCAGATAGACGCCCAGCAACTCCCGCACCTTCTCTAAAAAGTTCGGCGCGTTGACCGGCGGCAGGTCTTTTCGGTCGTCGCTCATATGTTGGCTATCTCCGCTGTAGCGTGCGCCACAGCAATGCCCTGCACCGCCCCGGTGGTCGCCACTTCCATCTGAAAGGTTTGCGCGTAGTAGCCACTGGGTAGCCTGAAGGGGGTAGCGCTGGCCACCGTCTGCGTATGCTTTAGCGCACCATCGGCATACAGCTTAAAGGTCACCGGGTACGCATCGGCGTTCACCTCAGCCCAGCCAAAGCCCGGCGTCGGTTTGGGCAGCCGGTGCAGCTTGCTTTTAAAGGTCGCGGTCAGCGCCGAGCCAGCATCAAACTTCTGTACGTTCACCCCATTCAATAAAAACAGCGTCCCTTGCAGTTCGTCAAAATGCAGCGCTGTGGACCCAAAGTCCATAAAGTACATGCCGTTCGGTTCGCGCGGGTCCACCATAAAGCTCTTTTCCACCCCGCCCACGGTGTAAAAGCCAAAGTACTGCATCCGGTACATACAGCCGCGAATGGTGATGGGGTTCAGCGCCTGCCAGTCGTCACGGGTCAAGCAGTTCTGCGTCAACAAACGCGCACCGCCCTCGCCAATAAAGGCCAGCCCGTCGGGAGAAGCCCAGGCCACGCCATAGCCCATGCCCACCGCACTCAGCGGCGCAACACAGGCCTGTAAGAACTCGGTGGGTTGTTCGTCCATCGCGTCCGGGGTGCCGCCGGTCGACACGCTAGGCTTGCCATCAGTCAATATCACCAGCGTCTGGCCAAACGACGCCAGGGCTACCGGCGTCACCGACGTTGGCAAAATCTCATAAGCCAACGGCCAGGCATAGGGCTCAAAGGCCTCACAAAAGCGCACCGACCGGCCTGATATACCGGCCATCATGCCGTTCCACAACCCCTTCAACTGTTTTAAATCGGCAGGCGGTTGCAGCCATGTCGTGCTCGGCAGCACTTCGCCCAGCACCCGGCCATCGTCGGCGCTGGTGGTCAGGGTCGAAGCAATCTCGCGGAGAAAAAAGAAGTTTGCGTCACCCGCCGTGCCGCTTTGCGTGCGGTAAATCCGCACCCGGTCCACACCATAGTTGCCTGCAGCTACAGCGGCAATATTGCTGATGGTGATCTGCGCATCGGTCTTGCACACGATCACGGTCGGGGCTGGGTTGGGTGCGCTCTCCTCACCAATGTCGCTCACGTAGGTGTAGGTGTAGTAGCGGGTCTCCACCAACAGGTTACCACTGGTCACCGTGCCGCTGCCGCTGCCCACGCCGGTGGCGGTAAAACTCGTGCCCACCGTGTTGTTGGCACTGCCCACCAACGTAAAGTCGGTCGAGCCCACCGTGGCAATCAGGTAAACCTTACCGACCACAAAAGCGCCCGCTGCGGTGGTCACCACCAAGACCGCTAAAGTCAAAGGCGTTGCCGGTGCTGGTATGCCCAGCTCGCGCGCCGCCGTCGGGTAGGGCGCAGAGGCCAAGGCTTTGACCTTGTCAGTCCACTTTGGCGTGCCGTCACCGGTAAAGTACGTCCGTTCATCGTTGTCCGCCGCGTTCGGCCCGCGCACCGCATGTACCGTGGTTGGCCAGCTCAGCCAGTAGTTGGTGTCGCTCGCCACATCCCGGCCCATCCGGTAAATCGTGGTTCGGCCCGATGGCACCGTCGCCACGGTCGAAGCTGCTTTCCAAGGCCGCAGGTCACCGCGCCCCGGCTTTTGGTTGGTTGAGCTGACGCCGATGTTGTCCGGCAGCAGCAGCGGGTGCAGCGCCCGGTTTTCACCGCCAAAGCCACTGAGTCGAATCATTGCCATGGGGTTCCTTGTTACGCCAGCATGGCGGTTGAGACACTTTCCACCTCAGCCACCCGCCTGCTCCAGCCTTTACCGTAGGTGGCATAGGTCGGCAGGCCCTGCAAAAACGCCAGCCGCTGCTGGTTAACCCGCTCCACCACATCAGCAGCCGGAAAGCGTTGCACCTGGGCCAACGTCTTGGGGCCAATCGCGCCATCATCAGGCGCGCTCACGGCGCGTTGCAGCCACTTCGCGGCTTGCCTGGGGCCACTGTTGACAGCAGCGTCAAACACGCTGTAGTCCACGCCAGCTGGCAGCTCATCACCATGCACCGCGTCCCAGTAGCGCTCTTTGTACAAACGGCCCACATCCGCAGGGGTCAAGGCTTTCATCACGTTCTGGCTCACTTGGTGGCCCACAAAGGCTTCCCACACCGCCTGCGTCACGCCCAGGTTGGTACTGCCCGCACGGCCATCGGGCAAGCGGTTGCCAGGGTCACGCACGTCAGCCGTGTAGCCGCCCTCATGGGCTAGCAGCTTGGCCATGATGGGGTCAAAGTTGGTGTTCATTTCAGTACCTTCTGCAGTGCAACGGTTTTGTCTTGACTAGACTTGCTGGAGCCAAAGTAGTAGCTCAGCACCTGCTGCGCCGCAGCGGTGGCGTAGCCAAGCGCAAAGATCACAAGCTGCTGCTGGGCGCTTGATATTTCTTTAAACAACAAAATGCCAATAAAGATAAACGTCAGCGACACCGTACCAAGTGCAAGAATCGGCACGACCAGTTGCGCCAAAACACTGCCGCCAGCCGCCGCCACATCGGCCTCACGTTTGCGTGCTGAATCACGGTCTGCGTTTTCTAGTTCAAATTGCTTTAGGTCAATTTCAGCCAGCTTGACGGCAGCGTCTGGGTCACCTGCAATCGCTTTAGCAATAGCGTTCACATCGTCGGCCACGCCAAACTTATCTGCTAGCGCGGTAATGGCGAGTCCCCCGAGTGGGCCAGCCACAGCGGTTGCCAGCGCAGGTGCAACGCCTTTGAGAAGGTTGAGTAGTGTTTCCATAATTTCCTTCAAGTTATCGTTTTGACAACCAGCCAAATACTGCCGCCCACCACCACCACAAAAAGAACCAGCACAAACACCAGCTCAATCGCCTCGTCAATCTCTTCTTTTCTTTTGATCTTTGCGTCACGCTCCCGCCGTATGTCGGCTGCGCCTTGTCTGTCCATCTCTGCTGCACGGGCAATTATTTTTTGCCACACATCCATCTTGTTGCTTGAGAAAAACAGCATCTCCACTTCTTTCTCAAACATTTTTGCCTGTTCAATCGCCAGCTCCAACTCCACCGCCTTGCCCATCGAGCTGCCCTTAAAGCCGCCCGCTTTGGCTTGCTCAACAACTTTGATAGCATCCGCCTTGGCACTGAAAAATCCACCCAACACCGGCCCCAGCGACTCCACGTCTTGCATGGTCTTAACGGCAGTCTTCACCAGCTTGACGGCTGTGCTGATGGCTGCTAGCGCGGTAAATGGATCAATCACTTCGGTTTCTCCGGTGGTTTCTCAGGCTCTTGCTTCTGCCACTTCACGCACCAAACGGTTGGGTGAAAAGGCGTTTTATCGTTGAACGTAAACGACCACCTCATGCACACGTACAACGGCGCGTAAGCCGCTACGGGTTGTGCAGGCAGCGCGTCTAACATCACATGCCAATCATTTTTTTAACAAACTCAGCAGCAACGCCGGGGCCAAGCAGCACAGCGGCAATGACTACATAAAGAAGGTATTCAATCTTCGTCATGCGTTTAGAGCCTTCATCAAAACGAGCTTGAATGGCCTCATAGCGATTAGCACAAACAGCTTCATGCACGCTTAGGCGCTTGTCTGTTTCGGAAGCAAGGTCTTGAACGTCTGCCATTGGGTTGTCCATTCAGCTTACGGGTAAGCAGGCCACACCACAGCCAACGGAAACCCAGCTTGTGCTGGAATGTCCCGCAGCGCTTGGCAATAATCCTTCCAAGACTGAGCGGGTGTCATATCGGTACGAAATCGCCAATCAGTCTCAGTTAGCTTTGCGTTCCGCGCTTGCCTTACCTGCGCGGCAATTTGGTCTGCCTGGGCTTGCAGCCGCATGTCGTATGCAGCTTGGTCGGCTACCGCCCATACACCATTGATGTACGACCAGATTGCCCCTGTCCAGCCACTTGGCAGGGTGGCTTCAGCCAGCGTTGCGTTACTGGTGTTGAAGTTTGGGTCACGCCAGTTGTTGCCATGCGCCTCGGTGTCAAGCACCAAGTCGTCTTGTGCGTAGATGACGATGCTGTCTGAATTGCGGATTAGGATTTTCATAGCGCAGTCTCGAGTAAGGTGACGTTTGTGAAGCCCGTAGACGAATTTTTAAAAGCAAAAAGGGACATACCAGAAGAAAGGCAGGCTACTGAGTTGTAATAGCCTGCTAATGAGTTGGCAATAAGGGGTGAACCGGCTGCCCCCGAATCAACGGTAATAATGAAATCTTGTAATAGTGATGCACCAGAAAAAGTTACTAGTACTTTATTAGAGGTGAGGGCTGTGCTAGCTAACCAGCCACCATATATGCCCGTATTAAATTCAGTTCCAACCGAAGTTACGGTTCCGTTAAAAGTTATGACAGAAAATCTTATGGTACTGTTGACAAGATAAACCAACAATGCCGTTGTAGAAGTCAGGGGTGCAACAGTGACGTAAGATGTAGGACTACTATTATTATTGCTAGTAGAATTGGACGCTGATGGATAGCCACCCGCGCCGAAAGTGAAACATGAAGACCTCAAGTAACCTGAAGTTTCAGCCCAAGCTACCACTACCGCTGTTGATGAAAACACGCCGATTGCTATTTCACCGGTACAAGCTTGACCCGTTACTAAAGCTTCATTTGCTGTTATTGTTGTGCCGCTAATGTCGAGGGTACGAACTGCCAAGTTACCACCGGATATGTACGACACAACTGCCCTGGTAGAAGATAGTTTTGCAAGCGCTCTGCTTGTAACAAATGCCCCAAAATCTAGCTGAGCACCTGCTGTTATTGTTGTACCGCTGATGTTAAGAGTAAAGGCTTCGTGATAATTACCATTAACACTCACCACCAATGCTTGTGTTGATGACATAGCAATGACGCTAGCATAGTAATAACCTGTACCAACAGTTAAAATCTCCCCAGCGGTCATTGTGGTTCCGCTGATATTGATGGTGACGGCCCTAAGACTATTTGCCTGGGTGACAAATACCAGTACCGCCTGAGTTGCCGACAAACTGCAAATACCTGTGCTATCAGCAGCAATTGCATTGACAGCAAGGGTACTTCCGCTCCAAATTTCGCTTATGAATGATGAGGTGGATTGATTACCTACTACCCACGTACCTGCTGCTGTGGAGTTATTTGATAGATATAATCCAATGATCTGGCCTGCGCCTACTGGTGCGAGCAACGTACCCGCAGAATTGCGCACGGCAAAAGTAATCGTTCCGTAATTTTTAATCACATACAGCGCACCGCCTGTGGTCAGCGTTGTAGCATCTGGCAGCGTCACGCCTTTGGCTGCGACTGTCATCGTCACGGCTTGTACGCGGGTACTCGCTGCTGTCAACGTGATGTCAACAGCACTGCTGATGGTTGTAGCACCGCCGTTGCTTGCCCCAGCATTCGCATTGCCTTGATACAAGGAAGTAAGTGTTACAGTCATATTTGTACTTTTTAGGGGTTAAATAGTTTCAAAAGTGACGTGAGCACCTGCTTTTGCGACAATAGCCGAGCTAGCAATTTCACTTGCAAATCTGGCAATCACTGTGCCGGTTGCGCTGGGCACAATGATTCCCTCAATCACAGCCAAGTTGCCTGACAGTAGTGATGTTGCGTTACTGGCACTTGGTATGTCGTAGGCACTTGCATAATTTAGCGTCGATGTTGTAGCTGTAAGTGGGTAAGTACTCGTGTAACTCAACAAGGTGGTCGTTGGGCCATTGATACTCCAGCGCGCACCTGTGGTGACGAATGCCGCCGTATAAGGAATCACAAATCGGAATCTGTAAGTGCTTCCACTGACAACAGCAAACGAGAGGCCGGTCACGTCCGCAATAGTGTTCGCGGTTGCGTTACTATTAGTGACGTCAGCGGTAATTTTGGTGACCGTACCACCGGCACCGCGTGGGACAGTGAAATTAAATACAGCGGCGCTACTCGTACCACTATTTGTAACCGTAGCACTGGTTCCTTGAGCGCCTGTAGTAGTGCTTCCGACAGCAATAGTAGCCGCCGCACCCGTTGTTCCTGTGGCACCCGTAGCACCCGTAGCACCCGCAGCACCTGTGGCACCTGTGGCACCTGTGGCCCCCGCCGGGATGCCAAAGTTAAATGTCGCAGCGGCACTGCTGCCCGAATTGGTAACGGTGGGCGCGTTGCCTGTCGCAAGGGCTGTAGCTGTGCCCGCTGCAATAGTAGCCGCCACACCCGTTCCTGTGTCCCCCGTTGTTCCTGTGGCCCCCGTAGGGCCGATATTAGGTGTTTCAGACACCTTCCAGTTGGTCCCTGTGCTGTTGTAAATGAGGATAACGTGGGCACCATTTACGTTCACAGAGATACCCGTCGCATCGCCTTCAGTTGTAATCCCACCCGCCGCAGCAAAGAGTACGGGATGGGTGGAGCAACTATTAGCAATGTCAAATACACCCACTTGCGCACCATCAGCCGGAGCCGAGGGCAGGGTTACAGTAAATTCACCGGATGTTGAGTTAACCCGTACAAGCTCATTGGCTACTGCGGTGTAGTTAGCTGTCTTAATGGCTGTTATCGTCATACCGCCCCCACCCCCACCCGCTGATGGCGTCGCCCATCCGGCCACCGTTGCAGACGTTGCAGTCAGCACTTGTCCGGCGGTGGGCGCTGCCGCAGCAGCCACATCTACTGTGGTGGTGGCACTGACAAGCCCTCCGGCGGCGACAATGTCCCCGGCAGGCAAAACCGTTGTCTGCCCGCCTATCGTGACAAGTGGTTTTTGGGTTGCCATAGTTCTTACAGCTGAATAGTCGGGTCGAAGCGCAGTACCATTTTTGTCGTACTCATGGCCCTACCGACTGCCGCCAAGAAGCCCGTTGTGGGTGCCGTGGTCGTCAGCGCGCCTGCTGTCACATTGGACAAAAAGTACATTGCACCAGCGGTCAAGCCACCAATCTGCCCTGTGACAACGTCCCATTGCGCGGTAGTTGCCGCCATCACACCGGCAAATGCGATGCTGCCCGATGCTGTTGTTGCAATAGACGCCACATTCACCAGACCAATCACCTGCGCTGCCGCCAAGGCATTGGCGTTTGCCAGCTTGATCTGATCTGTGGTGGTGAAGGCATACACCGCACGTCCGATGACGATAGACCCTGATTCGGCGTTGATGAAGTTGTCCGTCAGCAAGGTGCTGGACGATGTGGTTCCTGCCGTAACCCGGCCATAGACGTCTACGGTAACGCTCTGATAAGTGCCTGCCGTTGCGACACCCGATGCCAGGTCAATGGTCGGATCGCCAGCAGCGCCGTCCCCGTTAGCCACCGAAATACGTCCCGCTGTACCCGCCAGAGTACGCATAACAAATGAGTCAGTGGCCGTAGCGTAAACACCGCCAGCACCCGTCAGTGCAGCCACACTGGTCAGGCCTCCATCAGCGGGCTGCGCGCCCACATCGCCTGGCGTGGCTGTCGCCCCGACTGTTGCCCGTCCGTAGGTGTCCACGGTCAGTTTGGTGTAGGTGCCTGCCGTGACGATGCCAGAGGCAAGGTCGATGCTGTCAGCATTCGCAACGATGCGCCCAGCCGTTCCAATCACGTTAACCGTATTACCGGTTTTGGTCAGGCCATCCCCGGCAGTCACTTGGCCCAAGCCAGAGCTTTGGGTAAAGACCATCACGGTAGTGCCGACGACGATAGCGTCGTTTGTGGTCAAGGTCCAGCCCGTATCAGCATACGAGGTGCCCTCATTTACCCAGAAGGTTGCACCGCCCAGCACCTCATCGGCACCGTCAAAGTCAGTTGACCGGGCCCAAGCGCCAGTGGCTGCAATGTAGACGCCGTTTTCTTGCCCCGATGTTTGGCCGGTCAGCAGCACACGGTTACCAGCCACGGTCACGACACCGTCAACTGTCAGCAGCGTACCCGTACCCACCACGATATTGGTCGTGGAGATGACGCGAACAGAGGCTTGCACCCGTTGACCGGCAGCGATGGCGTCCACATACTGCTTGGTGGCCGCTTGTAGGGCGCTGGCCGGATCAGCCGCCAGAGTCGTGGTGCCCGTGAACGTCGCGTTGTTGATGGGCGCATAAGTGGCGTCAACCAGTGCCGTGATGTCACCCGTCACAACTGGGGTGCTGCCACTGACACGACCATATGCGTCGCGTGTAATCTTCAGGAACGTACCTGCGCCACCGTCAGCAAGAGAATTCATGTCTAGCGTTGGGTCACCAGCAGTACCCGCAGGGTTGGTCACTGCAAGTCGAGCGGCCACCGCGATCTGGCGCATGGCAAAGGTGTTTGTTCCTGTGCGCACGGGGATGCCCACCGACGCATTGAGCGCGGCAAGGGATGCGGTATCCGCAGAATACGCCTGAACATCCACACCAACAGACACGCCCAGTGCGGTGCGCGCACCAGCGGCAGTTATTGCGCCCGTACCGCCAAGGTCAACCGGCACATAGTCTGATGAAGAAGTTTGAAAGTTTGCGAGTTGACCATTTGCGTCAAGCTTAATCGGTTTAATAGCAGCCATGGTAGGTCCTTAAAGTAAAACAGTTGGAGAAAGGTTGATGCGAAATGTCGTGGAGCTAAGTGCCATCCCCACCAGGACAAGGTACTCACCGGACGACGGCACAGAAGTGGTCATCGCCCCGGTAGAAGACAAGTAATAATTTGAGCCCGCAGCCAGCCCACCCACCAGGCCGGTGGCAAGGTCCCAGGCGGCTGTCGTGGTGGTCACGTTGCAGTCGGTTTGCACTCTTCCAGACACCCCCTCCAAGAGGGTGTCTTCAAACACCAGGCCAAAAACAACGCGCCCCGCTGCAAGGCTGGTTGCGCGGCGCAGCTGGCCGCTTATCAGGCAGACAGGCATGCCCTTGCTCAGAGTGCCTGGGTGTGCGGACACATAACTGGCGAGTGTGACTTCCGCGACACTGCCGGATGATCCGGTTAAGCCAGTCGGTCCAGTCGGACCAACCAGTTCGGGGGTAGCGCCAAGATATGCCATGGTGTATGTTTAAAAAGTAATCGTGCCGTCGGCGAGCCACTGGTACAGGCGGTATTCCCCCACGATGGACTCCGTCACGTAGCCCGTGACGGTTGCTGCCCGGAAGAATCTTGAATACCGCAAGGCCACGCGCCCCGAGCCCCCGGCCCCCTCAGTGCTGCCGCCGCCGCCGGTTCCCGGTGTGCCATTTTTTGAAGCGCCCTCGCCCGTGCCGCCGCCGCCAGCACCGCCATTGCCATAGGTGCGCCCATTTACAAATGGGTAAGACCCAATCCATACAGAGTTCCCGCCGCCACCGCCATAGGTTTCACCGGTCAGCACCGAGACCCTGCCATCGATACCGCTGCCGCTGGCACCGCCGCCGCTGCCGCCCGACTGTCCGTTGGGTGCATTGCCGCCGTTTGAGCCTTGGCCTGTGGTGCCTTGGCCGCCCGTGGGAAAGGTCATGCCGCCGCCGCCGCCACTGCCGCCAGCCGCTGCTGCTACGCCGTAGTACGCACCGTTGCCGCCATAAAGCGCCGATAACAGCGTGCTTGCCCCAATCTGGATGAACGACTGTCCTCCGATGGAGCCTGAATTACCAGCCGATCCAGCACCTACCGTGATGCTGTAAGTAGCGCCCGGTGTCGTTGCAAAATCAAAACCTTCCAACATGCCGCCGCCGCCGCCAGCACCGCCCATGCTGTAGCCACCAGGACCTTGGTGGTGACCGCCCGAACTACCACCACCGACCAGTAAGTAGTCCACGCTTGGCGCAGGGAGGTTCATATCCCGCAGATGCAGCGCCACCATTTGCAAAACGCTGGTCATGTCAAGCCACTCCCCGAGATCAACCAGGTCGTCGTCGTCAACTTGATGGCAGTGGCCGAGCCAAACTGCGCCAAGCTGCGTGTCCCAGCAGTAGAACCTGTCGGGCTCAAATACAGCGTGTCGCTGGTGATGGCGATGGTCACCGCTGCGGTTGACATGTTGACCAACGTCAAAGCCGTGCCGATGGGGTAAGCCACACTGCCATTGGCCGGGATGGTGAAGGTTCGCGCCACCGCATCGCCCACCGGGTGATAGATGTGCTTGCCGCTGTCTGCCAGCACCAGCGTGTAGTCCGCTGACTGGCTGTTTTGCGGCACCTCCAAGTAGCCCGCACCCTGCGGTCCAGCCACACCCTGTACGCCTTGTATGCCCTGTATGCCCTGGCTTCCCTGGCTTCCCTGGCTTCCCGTGACGCCCGTGGCACCCTGCGGTCCCACCAAAGTCTGCCCTCGTAATGATGCGCCAATGAATGCCATGCCGTGTCCTAAGTAATATTTAAGACAGAGGTAATCACATCCACCGCACTGGCAACTGATGCCACCACTTTCAGCACGTCCCCGGTGACCAGCACCAGCTTTTGCTCGGCCCCTACGCACACCAAGGTGCTGCCTACCAACAGCGATGCGGTTTTAATGATGTAGTAATCCACCGCAGAGCGCGTCACATACACATCCACCGTGATACTGGCGTTGAGCGTATTTGCACAGGTCAGCCCAATCACCGTGGTCTGCGTCGATGCAGCCACTGTCAGCAATGCCACTGGCGTTGTACCCACCGATTTAGTCAAGTAGCTTGCAAAATTATTGGCCATCTGTCACCCCTTAGTGATTAGCCCAGCGCAATCGCCATCGCCACACTTGTGCCTGCCGCATCAAACGCCGTTGCCGCCAGCACTGCCGCAGAGCCCAGCCCAAGATTGCTCCTGGCCGCTGCGCTGTCGGTCAAGTCCGCTAGGTTCGACGACTTCTCGGCCTTGTCTGCATTCAGGTTGTTAAAGTTGGCGTCCAGCTCCGAGTTGCTCAGTGCTGAGCCCTTGCCGCTTCGTGTGGTGAGCGTTGACATGCTTGCTCAGCTTATGCAGCGTTAATGGTCACGGTCCAGGTCACCGTCACCGTGTCACCGGCCTGCTTGTTGACCACCGGAAACGCCACACGGTTCAACATCGTGCCAGCGCTGGCAGCGTTCAAAATTGCCGCTTCGGTTACCGCACCGGTGGCCGTTGCTGGGCCGAATGTCGCGATATAGGTCACCACATTGGCGGTTATGTTGGTTGAGGCCAGACCCACCCGCCCCAGCTCCGTGACCAGCGCGGTCTGTCCGTTAGACGCCGCTGCCGTGCCAGCGCCCAGCGCCATGTGCGACATCACCGTAGCGCTGGCGTCTTTGATGCGGCTGGCAATGTAGTTCAGACCGGTTTGCACCAGCAAGTTCTCCACATTGCGTTGCTCCACCAGAGCGCCAGAGGCGTCAAAGCGTTGAATGTGAATTTGCCCTTGGGCTTGGATTGAATCTTTGATGGCTGCGGTCATAGGTAACTCCTAAAAGGTGCGGGTTTCCCCAACGAAATCCTCGGCAAAAAAATCAGGTGATCCATAGTTGAGAAAAAAGAAAGACCCGACATCCACAGCGCGGGGCTGCTCGACCAGGGTTTTGTCAGTCGCTTGGCTATACAGCTCAGCGGCAGCAGCCAACTCAAAATAAGGCGCAACGGTGAAAGTCAAACTAGCCGCATCACCACCCAAGGCCTGTTCAGCCAGTGGCCGCTCCAGCGCCACAGCCGCTGCATCTGTCGCCTCAGCGGGCTCAGCCAGCGCGCGCTCCAGAGCCAGGCCAACACCATCCAGCGCCGCAGCCAGATCGTCAAAATCGCGCTGCGCTTGCAAGGCCAGCAAAAAGTTTTCTACTGCTAGCGCCAGGTCCGGCAGCACCTTGGTGAACTGCATGGTCTGGTCATCTTCGGCACTGCTCAAGCCGTCAAAATCGTCTGTGCTAATTACGTTGTCGTCAAACAGTTGCTGCCTTGTCAGCGCCGCATCGTCGGACACCGCCGAGGCATCGGCAAATACTTTGTCTATTGCCAGCAAAGCGCTGTCCAGCAAGCCCGCAAAGTCGGCGCGGTCGGTTTGCAGACCGTAGCCAAACGTCTCCAGCGTCAAAGCCAGGTCGTCCGCAGCTTTGACTACCTCAAGCGCGGCAGCATCCAGCCCAGCCGCCACATCTGCACGGATGCTGGCTTGGACAAAGCTAAAAGCATCGGCGCTTGCTGCAAGCTCGTTTTGCGCGCTTGAAATGTCAAAAGCAAGCGTCTCAGGCGTCAGCGCCAGATCATCAAACTGGCGGCTAAAGGCCACCACGATGTTGCACACATCAGCCACGCTAGGGGCATCCATCACCGCCTTGATAAAGGCCAAGGTTTCGTCGTCCACGCTGGTATTGGTGTCACCCAGCAAGGTATAAGAACCCGCGTCTTTGCTAAAAATATCAGCGGTATAGGCGCTGTCAGCAAATGTCTTAATGATGTAGAGCGCAACCTGCTCGGGCGTTACAGCGCCATCAGACAAAGCCTTGTTGCTTTGCAGCGTGGCCGCGTCTGTACCAGCAGCAGCATCGCCCTTCAACAATGCAGTCAGCGAAACTTGCACCCAGATTCCCAGCGCCATCACGGCCTCTAGCGCGCTCAGCGTCATCACCGCGCCTAGCTCGTTGGTGCGCGAAGACGCCTCCAACCTCCTGGCCTGGATAGCCGCTAGCAGTTGACGCGCTGAAATCACCGCGCCTAGCTCGTTGGTGCGAGCAGACGCCCCCAATCGCTTGGCCTGGATAGCCGCCAGCAGTTGACGCGCAGAGAGCTTAATGCTCATGACATTTGCGCCCGTACTTTGAACTTCATCAGTTCATAGACCGACTGCACACCGCCATCGGCAAAGGTGATCTGCAACTCGCCCTCATAGTCGCCAGCCGGTATGGACAGATCGGTAGGCCCCCAGACAAAAGCCACCCGGCCACCAAAGCCCGCCACGTTGTAGGGTGCAGCGGTGTTCACGCTGCCGTCGTCTGCCTCCAGGCCCGTCAGCAGGACACCCGGCACGGTAGACAGCAATGTGGTTCCCCCAACCGCCCTAAAAAACATCAGCGCACTGCCCCCCGCCAAACTCACCGGCAGCCCGGTGGTCGAGTCGGTAATCACCGCCTTCGGCTGGGGCAGGGTGTCGCCCTGCACGAGTTTGAGTTTTTCAGCCATTGCCCGATACCTTCGGGCCCACCGCCACCGTGGCCGCAATCTCTGCACCCAAAGATGCCGTGACCATGGCCAAATAGCCCGATGCGCGCTCCATATTGCCTGCAAATTCCGAGTCCTTGGAGTAGCAGCGGAACATCATCAAATTGAGCACGTCGTCGGCATAAATATCGGGCAACGACAAATTGCCGGTCACCGATGTATAGGTCAAACCATCGCCCGGCTCGGCAATATCGGTCGGGTAGCCCGCGTACATGACTTCCAACTGCGCCAAGGTTGTGGCCGGTGGGTAGACATAAAAAGTTTTTGGGTCACGCGCGTCAAACATGTAATGCAAGATATTCACGACGGGGGTTATGCTGTGCCAGCCCGGCGTCTGCGCATCCAAGATCTGGCGCGCCACCAAACGCACCGCGCCCTTGGCCGACGAGGCCGCCAAGTTACGGGTGATCTCAATCAGCTTGGCTGGCGCTGGGGTCAAGCCCGCGCTGTCCAGGTCCTGCCGCGAACCTGCGGCCAGCGTCATGGTGGTGGTGGTGTTCATCGAATCGGGGCGCGCCCGCACCACAGCGCGCTGCGCATCATTGAGCCAGCGCACCAGTTCATTGGTTGGCCAGCGCACCGAAGCCTGGTCTTGCAGTAAGTCGGTCGCGCGGCGGACGATGGATTGGGCAGTGATGGTCATGCTAAGGGCCTCGGTTTAATGGAAAGAGAGCCCCGCACAAGGCCAAACGCACCCGCGATGCGGGCCTTTTTAGCCATACGCGCGGCTTGCATCGCGCAGAGCTGCGCATTTGCTGGGTTGCTAAAGGGCTGGTCCGGGATAGCCATCAGGCGGGCTTTTGCGCCCTCCACAACGCTTTCCAGCCAGGTCTCGAATAAATCGCTGTGCAGGCTAGTGGCGCTACGCGCTGGCTTTAAGGCCACCTCAACGTCGAGCGTGTAGGCTTGGTCTGGGACGGGGTAAAGAACGGCTATCAACCCGGCGTCGTCTAGCAGGGTGTAAAAAGTTCTCGGGCGTGCCTGAGCCAGCACCTGGTCGTCCACGATGTCTGCGGCAGCTGGGTAAATTTCTGCCCCGTCGAGCCACACCTTCAGAATCCGTGTCACTTTTTGCGTGTCCGCAACACCGATGTCAAACTCAGCTTGGCCCATGGTGGTCAGCTGCCGATCCAGCCGCTGGCGGACGACCAGGCTGTCCTCGCAAAAAGAAATCGCCGAATCGACCAACGCCTGCAACGCCATCGTCTGCGGGCAGCCGGGGATGTAGGGCAGCAAGCGCGGCAAAAACGCAGTGGTCAGGATCACAAAACTACTCCATAAAGAATGGCCCGGCGGTTGAAGCCGGGCCCCTCTAATTTGCTAACACGTAAGCATCAAGCCACAACGCAAACGGCCAGCGATTCAGACTTCACCACTTTGTAGCCAAACACGTTCAGCGACCGGATGTAGTCACCAAAGTCGTTCGGGTTACGGATGGTTTCCATCTTGGTGATCTGGCTGGCAAAGGTGATACCCGACTTGTGTCCGGCCACGATTACACGACGGCGTGCCGCGTTGGTGGTAGCGGTAACGCTGGTTTCGTTACCTGCACCAGAAGTCCAAACTGTGGCGCTGGCCGCAGCAAAAGGCAACTGGTTGGTCACGTACACCGTGAAACGGTCGATCACGCCGATCTTGCCGTTGCGCACCAGTGACTGGCTGTCACCCATGAACTGGGCCTGGGCCAAGTTAGTGTTCATCAGCAAGGTACGCGTGGCCGGGTCAAGCAACAAGAAGCGGTCGCTCTCAGGGACGTTCTGCTCGTCCAGCACCGACGCCAGCTGCAAGATTTTGGTCAGCACGTTGCTGGCATCGCCAGCAGTCGCATTGATCGTGATCGGTGAGCCAGAAGTACCCAGGCTGAACGACCCCGACTTAACGCCAGCGGTTGCGCCTTGGTTAGCGGCAGCAGCTTGGAAGATCGTGTTGTAGATGACTGTGGAGTCAATCTGAATCTTCATTTGCTCGCCAGCATCAGCCGAGAACATGTCCAGCAAGTTGGGCTTGGCCTGGTAGTCCAGAACGTCATTGATTTGGAAGGCAAAAGCCTTGGCCTTATCAATGTTCATTTCCTGCACGTCAGGCTGCGGTACTTGGTAGTTCAAGCCAGCACCACCGACTTGGTAGTCCGTCACGGTGATGGACGGCGCAGTGTGGATGATGACCTTATCACCCATGCCAGAGATGTCGCCTTGCCAGCTGGTGTTGGCAATTTCGCCAAACACAGTGGCCGCGTAAAACTTGGCATTCAGCTTGGCGGACCAGACTGAAGGGATAAAGTTACCAGACGCTGGGACGGTGGTGTTGAAAGGTGCGCCAACTGGGAAGATGGCGCTAGAGTTGCGGGTGACTGCCATGATAAATCTCCTTTATGTGGCGGGTTAGATCAGACGAAAGAAATCGGTACCGTTGTTGGAACCGGTTGCCATAAACACAGCAAGACCCTGCGCAGCCATCGTGACGGCGGCGTTAACGGTGCCTGCAGCATTGGTCGCCTGAATAGTCCCGCCGACAGGGGGATAAATCTTCAAGGTGTTGGTAGCGACGGTAGACGTCACTACAACCATGGTGCCTGCTGGAAGAACCGGCAAAGCGCCCATGCTGGAAGCAGCCATCGTCGTGATGACATTGGCTGCGCCTGGAAGCGTGAAGCCAGTGATGGCTGCCGCTTGGGTATCAGTAGTCTGTGTGACTGTCAGTGCAGTTTCACGACCACCAATGGACTGAACGGGGGACGATACGTTTGCCATGTCAAATCTCCTTTGGTATGGCTACCGTCCCACTTTGGTCGTCTAATAGATTCGACTTTCAGCCAGGGCGGCGTTAATTAACTGCTCAATCCGCGCATACTCAGCTTCGTTTCCTCTGTACAGGCCCCGTCTGGCGTCGTCGTAAAACTTCGTCACATCGGCCTGACTTATCATCTGCGGCTGGGCAGACGTCGGTTGGACACTGGTAGCACTTCTCGGGCTCATTTGCTTGTCCAGGGGGTCGGGCTCTTTGGGCGCGGCTTGTTGGGGTCCGATGAAAGCCTGAAACACCGCAGCGGCATGGTCAGCATTTAAGCTTTCCTGCGCACGATTCAGTGCTGCTTGACGCGCCAGTCCGTACACCGGGTCAATCCCCTGCAGCCATGCCACGAAGGCCGGGTCTACATTGACTTGATCCCAGTTCGGAACCAGTTTGGTCACGCGATCAAAAAACGCTTGCTCGGCTGTCACTGCAACTTGCTGGGTTGTCCCCTGCACAGCAGTTTCCAGTCGGGCCATTTGTTGTTCAAACTGCGCCACCTTCGCATCAAACGTCTGGGCAGTACGGCCAATTGCTTGGCTTGCTACCCGGCTCACCATCTCCACCAAGTCTTGCCCGAAGTTCTCGGCATCCCTGGGGTCCGCTGCTGGCGGCTGCGCTGGTTGGCTCTCCTGCGTTTCACTTGCTTGGTTTAGCCGTGTGATGGCGTCAGTCAAGTTACTTTGCAGTGTCTTGACCTGCCCTTGCAGCTCCGGGACCGTTTTCTCAAAAAGACCGCGCAACGAGGTGTAGCGGGCTTCCCAAGGATCGGGCTTCGTAACTGCCGGAGCAGGTGGCTCTACCGGCGCAGCTTGCGGCTGCGGGGCACTACCAAACGGGTCAGGCTGTGGTTGAGCGTCTAACGCTGGTTCCACCGGGCTTGCTTCGTTCGCACTGGGTGCGTTTATCGTTGCAAGGGTTGTTTCCGCTGCGTCAAGCGCAGCCTGTACCTGTTGGGGTAGTGCCATCTGTCAAACTCCTGGGCCCGCAGGCTTATCAGGTTAAAAAATACTAATACGCTTACTCGTAAGCACATTAGAGGTAATCGTGGGGTCAGCGCGAAGGCTGACTTATCCATATGTGGTGTTTATATCACAAGTTGCTTACACGTCAACAACTAATTTAATTATTTTTTATGGGCGTCCATCATTGACAGCATCGTGCTGGCAAATTGGGTACGCCCCTGAGCTTTTCGGAGCTGGTCAATCTCCAGTGCCTGCATCAACACTTGTGTGTCCTCGGCCAGCTTTGAGATCAGCCACTCGCGCAGCTTGGCTTGGCGGGCCAAGAACTCAAACAGTTCCACTTCTTCGGGCTTGGTCATGCAGCGGTGTCGTCCACCGCCGCCTTTTTGGCGCGGGCTGGTTTTGCCACAACATCGGTGATGTCTTTCAAGCGTGCCACCAGGTCTTCCCCTTCAGGAAAAAGAACCAAGCCAGCCCCAGGCGCAGTCACGCCAATGTCCTGGTTCTTGTAGATCAGGCGATTACCGAAGTAATTGGCACCTTCGCGCAGCAAAAGTTCTTCGTTGAACCCGCTCATTTTGGTTTCTTCGACATAAAAGGCATCTTGGCCATCTGCTTTTTGTCCATAGCCATGTCTTTTTTGGAGCCTTCTTTGACGCCTTTCGTCTCTTTGTCGTAACCGCCTTGTTCAAACTTCTTCATCTTGGGGGGCATTTTTGTAGCCATATCAACACTTCCATTTATCAAGCGCCAACTTTTTACGGGTTGGCTCACCGTTGGGTTATGCCGCCATAGGTTGCGGGCTAAAGTTGTCCGTGATGGGTTGGCCGTTGTCTAGCGTTTGTCCTGACTGCGGTCCGCTTGGCGCTTGCGGCGCGCCTTGCGGGCTCTGCGCGGCTTGTTGCTGCGCCATGGCTTGCTGAATCTGCTTCATACGCATGGCTGATATCGATGGCACCACGCTATCGGTGTTCATGTTCAGCCCCTTGGCGGTCTCCCGCAGCACCGCCGCCCGGCCTTCAATACCGGTGATCTGCATGTCAACTGGGTTGGCGGTTGACTGCAAGAACTGCATCCGCGCCTGGTTGGCCGCTTCCTTGACCTGCAGGCTCAACGCGCCGCGCACCACAATGTTCAGGTCGCCCTGGTACTGGAACGCCGGGTCGTATTGCATCTTGTGGTCAAACAACCGCCCCACCACCTTGTCGGTCACATGCAGATCAATGCTGGACACCAACGACTTGATAACTTTGGACGCATTGCCCACCATCATCGACAGCCCCGATGCCGTCCTCCCCGCACCGGGCGTGCCTTCTGTGCCGGTCATGTAGCGCGGGATGCCACTGTACTCATCAGCCATCAGGCTGAACTTGTCGTACACCCCCATCAGCTCGGCTGCATTAGAGGTCGGCTGAAAAAACGACAGCGGTGCCGCGCCAGAACCCATCGGGTCATTGGTAAATTGCCAGATCTTCCACGGGTACATCTCAGAGACTTCTTCTCCGGTGGCGATGCGGTCGATGTTCACGCCCACCTGCGGCCCAGAGCTGATGCCCAGGTTGTTGGCCAGCGCCCGCGCGGCGGCATTGCACATGGAGCAGACATCTTTAATAAGGTCGTAAAGGCTTTTGTGCCAGAACGCACCGGGCACCCGGCTGTAGCCATCCGTGTAATACGGGCGGCGGGCCAGCGGGTCCGGGTTGATGATGGCCTTGATGACGTACTCACCAATCAACCAGCACTCCACGGGGTAGACCTTGGCCTCATCGGTAATGCCCTTCATGCCCCACTCGCGCAACATCTTGCCAGAGACTTCGCCCCAATACTGCAGGGCATCTATCAGGTCATCGCCCGTCATGACATGGGCTGTGTTGCGACCCTCGGCGGGCGCGCGTGCGGAGTCAATTGCCAACCACTCCCGCAGTCCGCCCTTGCCATACTGGTCCAAGACAGCGCGTATGGCATCTTCGTTGTAGCCATCAACCCCAATCATGGCGCTAAGCGACGCCGAACTCAACCGGTGCCGCTCAATCAGGTACGCATCCTGGACATCTTTGCCGTAGCTCGCCGGGTACATCATGAACGGGTCTACCCGCTTCCAATCCAGGCACTTGACCGTATTGACGACGGCTTTGCTGGTGCCGTTGGCTTGTGGAACCCACGTAAGCTTAGGCTTATTAGAGATGATCGGGCCTTTGATAAAAGCCGTCTTGAAGACTGTCAGGTCGTCCAAAAACTCATTCATGGCTTCCAAAAAGCCACCTTCTACCATCGTGTCTTCCAACGCATCCTCGCACTTGCCTGCCTCAAACCGGGCCTGCTGCATCACCTGGTCTTCCAGCCGGTCTTTGGCGTCCCGCATCAGCTGACGAATCTCCTCGACGCTCATCGGCGTTGGCCCGCTTTCGGCCTGCTGCACCAAGGTCTGGATACCCTGCACGATCTGGGTTACTTGTTCTTCCGGAAGATCTGGCTTGGGGCTGGGCGATATGGTCCAAGGTTTCTCGACCCCCGCGCCCACCAGGACATCGTTGAGCAGCGCTTTGGCCTGCCGGGCCTTGGTGGCAAACAACATCATGTAAATCTGCGAGCCACCCTGCGCCTTCAGCTCGGCTTCAAGTGCAACGGGGTGCTGCCCATTCTTGGCCCTTACGGCCTCCAGCATCTCCAGCTCAATTTGCAGCTTGGCAGTCTTGGCCAGGCTCCAGTGTTTTTGCAGCAACTGAACCAGGCCCTGAACCACCGGCGCATTGCTCGCGCTCCTGGCCCGGTCGATGGCGGCTGCCGTCGCCTCCTCGGCCTTCATGGTGGACAGCGGCTTCATGCTCATCACACCGCCAATATTGAGCTGCTGCGGGGCGGGCCCTTGAGCAGGAAGACCCATGGGAGAAGGGGGTGTCATTCCAAAGGGCTGCATATATGTGACTACCTGTTAGCTTATGGGGCCGTCAGAAAACCCCAGCGCGAAAAGCGCCAGTCCAACGATTAATTGGGTTCCGGGGTTCATGGGGCAAATGTACACGATATTAGCTTACGCGTAAACATATTTAGATTTTTGAACAACCTTGACTGCCGTGCCACGCCGTGCCGCACCGATCGATGCCCCACCGTCCGCGTGCAGACAGGCATACTGTAAGGAATCAGCAAGGTCCGACCAAGGGTGAGTTTTGTCCGGCGTCTCGTCGGTGTCCCCCTTGGCATTGGTCTTGTACCGGTACTTCGAGCGCAGCGCCAGGATAAGTTTTGCGCATCCCCCTTTATCAATCAACATCGCCGGTTTACCGTCCACGGTCCTGGTCAGGTAGCCGTCCACTGCAGCCAACCTGGCGGTGATGGTGTTGGTCAGGGCGGGTTTAACCACAAACCCCTCGTTCTTGAAAATGTCCGCCACCGTGCGCTCGTCGGTCTGCGCGCGCTGGAACGCTGCCGGGTCAATGATGACGATGCTGGCTTTCTGGCCATACTTATTGGTCAACAGTGGTTTGAGCATCTCCCGGCAGAACCGCAGCGCCCCCATGTTATCCCCGGTGATCGAGTCGTGCACCAGCAGCCTGCCCTGGTAGTCAACCTGGCATATCGTCGCCGTCGGCGTCAGCCCGGCGTCCACCCCAATGATGAGCGGTCCCGCCTGGACGATGAGCGGGTTCTTGGCAACGTGGGTGTCTGTCTTGAAGCTGCTGAACACCGGTTTACCAGCCAGCGACTCGCCAAACTTGGCATTAATATAAACGTCGATCCACTGCTGGGTCTTACCCTCTGCCAGGTTGGCGTAGTACTCCGACGGCAGGTACTTGAGCCAGTCCGCTTCCTGGCTGAGACCGCTGGGCTGAAAAAACACCTCGGCATTCTTGGGCGGCTCGGTCAGCAGCGTCTCCCAGAACGTGTCCGTGTCCGGCGGGTTGGTCATCCCCCAGATGTGTCGGTTGCTTGAGCCATCATCTTTGACACACCCACCAATAGGTACGCCATCGGCGTCCAACCCCCACTCAGGACGAGGCGGCACAAGGGATTTATCGGGGTATCTGCCCAGTCGCCCTTGCAGGGCCTCGAAAATCTGCTGGTTGATCTCCCGGAACTCGTCCAGGACCGCAAAGCTGATCTGCAAAGATAGCAATCGTCTGACGTCATTGGAATCCTCCAATCCGCGAAAAAGCACCTCACACTCAACATCGTCAAACTTCAGCATGAACTTCATCTGCACCTTGGCAAACGTACCAGCTACACCGTCCGGAAACCATTTGACGAAGTCCGGGATACTGGTGTCGTGCAGCATCTGGTTCGTGTTCCTCACCCAGACACACCGGCTGCGGCGCACACCATCCCTGCACGGAGCCATCTTCTTGGCGTGGTAGGCAATCTTCATGATCCCTGCGCTGGTTTTGGTGGATCCCACCGGCCCAACAATCAGCGAGATGAACTTGTCTGAAGTCAAGAACCCATTGATAGACAGTGGGGGGTCGAAATCAACGTGCATCGACAGCTGCCTCTTTAATATCCTTTGCTGTGACGTCCGTCACGTCCGCGACATCGACCACATCTAAAACAACTGGCGCACTTGTTTCCAGCTTAGTTGGGGTGGAGGTTGCAGCTGGGGTTGGTGCCACCTGGTTGAGGACGTTGATCGACAGGCTGAACTTCTCTGCTCCCACCTGACCGTAAGTAGTTGCTTTCCCGTAAGCGCCTATCTCTGCGATCTTGGACGTGGCCTCAAAAATTTGTATCTTCTGCCCGGTCGGTGTGGACGGGTTATTAAATACACGGTGCAGACCCTCTAGCTGAACCGCCGACATGACAGTGGCGATGCCTTTTAGTATAGACGGGTCATCCGCTACGTCGGCCAGGAGGGCCGGGGGCATGGCAGTGAGGGTACTTACAGCTGGGTTGTCTTGGTCCATGGACCAAGAGTATTACATAAGTTGCTTACTGTAAAGCACCTCGTATGCTGCCAACTGCCTTTGTAGCATCTCCAGGGAAATCTGCTCTGGTTTATTAAGGGGCATCTTGCGGCAGCGCAAGAGTATTTTCGAGGCACTCAGCGTCAACGGGTCATCCGTCAGCCGCCATAAAAGAAGCCCTTTCTCCGCTATCACACTGATCTCTTGTAGATTCATGGAGACATTGTAAATGCCTGAACTTTTTTCTAAAATTTTTAGAATGCTATAAACATCATAGCACTGAGTATTTGGGTCTGCTATTAAAAGTATAGCGTTGAATATTTTAGGATGCTATAAAAATCATAGCATGTAGATTTTGATGTTGTCGTGTGTGACATACCCCCCCTACCCCCCGCGCCCGCCTGGCCCTGTCCCACCCCCCTCCCGTCCAAGCCAAACCCATCGGGCCGGGCCAAAAACAAGCCAAAACATAAGCGCGCCTATTGTGTAGGTCATCGTATCTACCTTGAAAGCTCATTAAAAACCTAGCAGTGGAAAGCCTACAGGCGCGAATCATTCCCACGGGAACATCGCGCAGGACATGGCGGAATGCTGCGAAGGGAGCTTGACCTTTAAAAATTTAAGAGTGAGTTAGTAGGCGTGTTATCGGGGATTCTCCGGAAACGCGCGCAGAAAAGACGATGCGGGATGTATGCGGGCGCGTAGGCGTACAGCATACCCAGCTACTTTGTCGCACCGTGTGAGTAATCGCACGGGACAAGGGTTTGATGCTGGAATAAATGCCTTGATTTAGTCACTGCGCGGGTTGTGTGGGAACGATGGTAACGCGCGAATTGAATAGGTGCGACGTGATAACGGGCACTGATTCGCGGCGTAGAGCATTGCGCCGTAGTGAGTCCAGCAAGACTGGATAGCTTAGGGAAATATCCACGGACTCATTTCATGAGTTAAGGGGGTGTACGGCGTCAGCCAACGTGCACCTTAAACGGCTTCAAACCAATGAGGTCACCCAGTCATAAACGTGTGAGACTGACACCACAGTGCGTTAAATATAACCCAACATCCCGTACATATGTTGTGAGCATATAGGGATACCTGCGCCTAGCAAGCGCAGGGGGTTATTGCATGGGTTTTTATTACAGTGCCCATGCTGTAACTTTTTAAGGTATATCATGACAACTCAAATCACAATCGCCCCTGTTATCGTCGAAGTAACTGGCGAGAAAAAAGCCGACCGCCAACTCTCAGTCGTCCGGCACGCCAGTGCCTCCGCTATCGGTGCGTGCTTAGGCATCACTGGCAAAGTGGGCGCTGAAATCCGCATGTCTGCTGTCCAGCAAAATCTGGTCGAAATCGCCCGTGCTGCTGCATGGCCTACCTGCAACTATCGCCCGTTCGCTGAGATGCTGGCGATTCGCAGCGGTACACCCAAAACCATCAGCAATCGCGCATCATTCGAATCACAAGCTGACGTGTATGCAGATATGGTATCGACCGCCAAGCTGTCCAAGTCTGGCGGCTATGTAACGTCCAAGAAAACGGGCGTTCAATCACCCAACGCGGCTTTGAAGCTGGCTATGGATATGCACAACACTTGTGTGGTGGTTGCCCAGTTAGCGCAGCGTATCAGCGACACCAACAAAGCCGCTGCTGAATCCCGCAAGGCTGAGGCCCCTGCCCTCGTTTAATAAAACCCGACCTCGAATCGGCTGGCCGTGCCAGCCCTTTTATTACAGAGTCTGCTGGATTCTGTAATAAAAGACACCGTTCCTTTATTAGTGTTGTTTTTAAGTTGAATGTCTATATTACGTAGTAAACACTGCCCAAACAGTAATATAGATTTCGAGAAAACAGCTGTAAGTATATGATATATATATATATTTTATTTAATTATTGATATTGTTGTTATTAGTACCCCAAAATTGCTGTTTGCCCGTTTGGGATTCTTACAGTTTTCTTACGCGGCTCCGCCGCACCTCATCAGCACCTCAAACCTGCTTTGATGATTAGCCCCAAATAATATCTAGTAAACGTAATATCACTGGTGTAGACTTGCTTACACGTATGTAGACATGTTATATTACTGTTTTCACTATCATTTCAGTAGCGTAATATAGGTTTTGCCCCCACCTAATTAAACGGAGGCGTTCTTTGGAGTTTTACTATGGACCACTTTGACCTTGAGTTGATGGGCTTGATGTTCGAGCCGACCGAGCCACATCTGTGTGAAGAAGACGAAAACATGGGCGACGAAGCCTTTGTTTATATTACAGAGGTAGATGAAGAAGCTTACACGTAAGCGCAAGGGAGCACTCCGTGGCAACAAAAACACCATTGGTCACCCGCGTGTTGGCAGTGGTTTACATCATCGCAGCGGTGATCGTCCTCGCTGATACCTTTTATTGGAGACCGTGACATGAAAATCAAAACGAACGAACTGACAGGCGCTGCCCTTGATTGGGCGGTGGCGAAGTGTGAGGGTGAGTGCCTTGTAGATGGGGCGCTGTTCACAAAAGACCCGGACGATGAGCAGGTGCTGTACACCCCATCAACCGACTGGTCTCAAGGTGGGCCAATCATTGAGCGGGAGCACATCGAACTGGAGTGGTCTGGGCAAGACTGGACAGCGGTTACCCGAGCAGACGAGGAGTTCTTTGGGTTCACACCGCTCGTTGCAGCCATGCGCTGCTACGTGGCAAGCAAGCTGGGTGACGAGGTAGAGATACCAGAGGAGTTGACATGAAAAACCGTAGAAAGCACCTAGTCAACAACTGCTGCGCAACCTGTGGGCACACAGAGTTCTCATACCTGTACGAGACAACATCCACCGAGTCTGGCAACACCACTTACAGCGATGGTCGGTGGGTTAAGTCAGACATAGGCGAGGATGCCGAACCCTCAGCCAAGCTGCTGTACTGCAAGAAGTGCAACCAGCTACACCACTACCCCGAGGACTTTACATCCCGGCGGCTTGACCTTTGACCCCAACCCCAACCAAGGAAACAACCCCCTGTCACATCCGGGACAGTATACGTGCTTACACCTAAGCACAATGCAGAGCAACCTCCACAACTACACAGGAGCATTTATGACAACGCAACTCGAACTAGATATCGAGCACCTTATGACCCTCATGTCCGGCACACCAGCACCGCTGCCCCCGCCCAAGGTCAAAGCCCTCAACGCCAAAGCCATGAGTGTGCAGCTCATCACATGTCGACCGACAACCCGGCACAACGACGAGGAAGCTGCCAAGGTAGCGCGGGGCGCGCTCGGTGACGAGGGTATCAGCGCCAGCACCCAGCTGTTCAGAGACAACACATCACCCATCAAGATGCTGCTGTCCGAGGTCGGCGCAGCGTACCAGTACCACAAGAAGTCAACGCTGCCCTATATAGATAGAGGCCCCCGGCTGTTACCCGTCACACGGTATGAGAGTTACAGGGATGAAATGCGGGTGCTTATCGGTGACGTGCATCGCAAAGTATCCGTGTACAAAAACGACCCGGCCAAGTACGACCAAGCAGTGACCAACGACATCGCCTACCGCAACGCGGTGGCCGTGAGCAGAGGCAGCACAGGCCGAGCACTGGTCAGCGATTACCCCACGGCGCGGGACTTTACGGACGCCATCGACCTGACATTCACCTTTGCCCCGCTGCCCGATAACAGTCACTGGCTGTTTGACGTGGACGAGGAAGACCGCGCCAGCCTGGACACATTCGCCGCCAGCGTACTCGCAGCGGCAGCCGCTGACCTGAAAGCGAGCATCGAGGTTCCGCTCAGGGAGTTAATCACCACTCTGAACACTTCGCCAGGCATCGACAAGGTTACAGGTAAGCGTATAGGTATCTTCAGGGATACCAAGGTGACCAACCTGACCGAGGCGGTCGAACGTGCACGCAGCTTGTGTATGGATGACGAGCAAGTGTTGGCCGCCTGCGATCTGGTGGACGCTGCACTGCCTTCGGTGGTGCGCGGAAATATCGACGTGCTGCGGGAGTCCCCGGTAGTACGTGAGCAGCAGGCACAGAAGCTGGCCGATGTGCAGAACAAGATGGCCGCATTTTTTGGAGGTAACTGATATGACAACGGACTGGGAACAGAAAAGACACATCAGTATTGATGATGTCAACGACACGCTGGGGATGCTTGGAATGAAGAAACTTAGCGGGGACTTTGCACATAACTGGTGCGGGCTCACGCTGTTGGAGTTTGCGCTGATAGTGCGCCACGAAACCATGCACGAGATATATGGGGAACTACACAACAAGGAGCAACCATGAGCTTCACCAACCCCGCAACCCCGCTCAAGTTTGAGCCATCGAGCAACAGCTACAACCAAGACACCTACAAAACCGACTTCGAGACAGGTCGTAGCTGGATTGAACCCCAACCATGGCTGCGCTTCTATAAAGACGGCGGTGTATCGCTGCACGGCACAGGGTATCGACAACCTCACGTTCGTTATGACGCAGAGCGGCGAGGTATCGACATAAAAACATTCGGTCACCTGCGCGGTACGTTGGCAACCCAGAGCGGCGACAAAGTACCCAGAAGCTACTTCCGCACTTGGCACAACACCGTGTTGATGGAAGGTGATCGGGTGTACCCGCTTGGCCAGCACTACAGAAAACCTAACACCTTCGCACCACAAGAGGGACTACCCCCCGCGCATCGCCTTGCTGACCCGTTAGCTGTGTGGCAAGACCGCAGCATGTTGCCGGTGTGCTCCGCCGTCCACACGATACATAGGCCAAGCAAAGACCTCCACGACAAATGGATGGACGAGCACGGTGACACGCTCAAGGTAGCGCGGACGCTGGGAGCCTTGGCCGGGATAGCTGGCCCCAACGGGTTGAGGAACCCCATGGCGACACTGACCAAGATGACCACACCCGGTCACAACCTGAGTGACCACGAAAACGTCGCGCTGTTCCGCACCGAGAAAGCAGTGCTCACCAGAGCCATCATGAACCTGACAGCACAACAGCAGGAGTACGAGTACCTGTTACTCACCCCATCATGACCCCCGAACGTAAACACCAAGCCAAGACGGAAGCGTCCAAGCAAAAACGCGCGGCACTGGTCAAGCAGCGCACAGCCCACAAGCCCAAACGACCACGGGCACATCTAGCTTACCTGTTAGCTCAATCCATCAACCCTGAAAGCAAATGATATGAAATTCTCTGACATCAAAACCATCGTCAAGGCTCACATCGACGCCAACGACACCAAGACCACCATCCACATCGCTGGTTCCCCCGGCTGCGGCAAGTCTGCACTCGGTGACGAGATCGGCGAGGAAATGGGCTTCGACAAAGTTGTCACCATCAACCTGTCCATGCTGGATATCCCAGACGTTGCAGGCCTGTACTTTCCTGACAAGGAGAGCGGCACGCTCAAGTTCTACGCCTCGCCCATGATTACCCAGCTGCAGACAGGGCGCAATCTGCTCATCATCGACGAGTTCGCCGATGCCAACATCCAGATGCAGAACGTCGGTCGGCGCATCACTTGGGCGCGGGAAATCAACGGCACCCAGTTCTCCCCCGAGACATACTTTCTGTGCATGTCCAACCGCAGCCTCGACAAGTCAGGCGCTGGCAAGCTGTCAGGCAAAGTCAAGAACGCGGTGAGCCAGCTCAGCATGGAGTCCAACCTTGACGACTTCGTTGAGTGGGCCATGACCAAGGGCGACATCGACCCGGTGCTGATTCAGTTCCTGCGCTTCAAGCCCAACCTGCTCGACATGTACAACGCCGACCAGGATACATCCCCCACACCTCGTCAGTGGGAGTTGGTCAACCGTGTCCCGGCATCGCTGCGGCAAGACCTGTTCTTTGCTGACGTTGCCTCCAAGGTCGGTGAGGGCCCTGCTGCCGAGTACACCGGGTTCCGCAAGATCTACGAGAGCCTTGTGTCGTTCGAGGAAGTGGTCATGAACCCCACCGGTGTGTCCATCCCCAAAGACTTGTCCGCACAGTACGCCATTGTCGGCAGCGTGGCACACAACACCACCCCGAACAACATCGAGCGCGTGGCCAAGTTCGTCGAGCGTATGTCAAGTGACTTCGGTGTGATGTTCTGGCAAGACGCGATCAAGAAGACGCCTGCGATCAAGACCACCAAGCCCTTCATCAACTGGGCAACGAGTGCCGGGAATGTCGTCCTTAACTAACTACAAGGAATCATATGAAAGTCAGACAACTACGCCGCAAGCAATCACGGCGCTGGGACAGCGTTCACAAATCATGGGACGCCGTTTTAGACCACGACTACATGTGGCCCATCCGCCACCAACGCGGCTGCAAGACCTACTCAGCATGGTGCTCGGACTGCAACGCAGCGCTGTTCCCAGAAGTTGTTGGCAGGTTCCCGCGCAACGTCCAAGAGTTCAACGATTTTGAAGATACCCAACAAAAGGAGAACGTATGACCTCAGTAATGCCACGCAAGGCAGCCCCTCCCCCGCCTACACAGGCAGAGCTTGACGCCGCTCGCGCTGCGTCCAAGAAACTCATCGAGAAGGCTCGCGCCTTCATCGTGCTCGACCATCCGTTCTTTGCCACCATCATGCTCAAGCGCCCGTTCGTTGAGCGCCTTGATGTGGGGACTCTCGCCGTGACCACCAGCGGCACCATCTACTACAACCCGCTGTTCGTCGCGGAGCAAACCACCGACAACATGGTGTGGGCCATCTGCCACGAGATCATGCACTACGCATCAGGCCACGGCATACGCCGCCAGCACCGCGACCCAAGGAAGTGGAACTACGCCGGAGACATGTGGATAAACGATACCTTAAACAAGGCACAAGTTGGCCAGAAGATCGAAGGGTGCATCGACATACCAGGATCCGCCGAGCGCACCTGCGAGGAGATCTACGCATCATTCCCGCCAGATGATGACGGCGGTGACGAGGGTGACGGTCCAGGCCAAGGCCCCGGCAAAGGTCGTGGCCAAGGCAACGGCGAGCCCAACCCCGACCCTATCGGCGACGACATGGAGGACGATGCACCGAGCGACAGCGACAAGGCCGAGATTGACGCCAACCGCAAGATCGAGGTGTCCGAGGCCGCACAAGTTGCCAAGATGAAGGGCAAGCTGCCCGGTGTGCTGCAAGCGTTCGCCGAGGCGACCGTCGAGAGCAAGACCCCATGGTTCGATGTGCTTGAGCGCTTCATGACCGAGAAGACCACGGTCGACCAAAGCTGGGCGCGCCCCAACCGCCGCTACGTTCCCGATGTGTATCTGCCCACCAACGCCAGCGAGGGTGCCATGGGCGAGGTTGTGATTCAGGTCGACATCTCAGGGTCAGTCAGCCGCGAGGAGATACGTCACTACAACGGGCACATGAAGCGCATCGTCGAGCAGTGCAAGCCCAACAAGGTACACGTTATCTACACCGATACCGAGGTGCAGCACCACGACGAGTTCGACAAGCCCGAGGACGTGCAGATCAACTTCCACTCAGGCGGCGGTACGCACATGCCAGCAGGTATGGATTACATACAGGAGAAAGGTATCGACCCTGCCGTGTTCATCACACTGACTGACGGGTACACAAGCTGGGACGAGGAGCCACCGTTTCCCACCGTGCACTGCATCAGCAGCGACCAAGAAGCGCCCTACGGCACCAACATCCACTTCGACCTCAACGCGGAGTAAATCATGGGCTACAGAACAAACGGCAAATGGATAATCACCGGCCCTGTAGACAAGGTGATAACAGCACTGGTCAGTATGAGGTTGGAAATACCAGAGCACAAGGAGGCTGGCTTTGACAGCTTTGAATCATTTCAATCAGATGGTGTGGGGTACGTACGCTTTGAGTTTGAGGACTGGAAGTGGTACCCAAGCTACGGAGACGTTCAATGGTTCGAGAGTGTATGGAACTGGTTAGATGCGCATCATGAAGACTTCGAGCTTTCTGGCAAGCGAGTCCATATCGGGGAAGACAGCGAAGTAGAAGCACACGAGTTCGGGACTGATTCCATAGACCTTTATGTGTCTACCAGTTTCAACGACGAGGAACCTGCGAGCGGAGAGCCCTTGATTAAAGAAGAAAGCTGGTCATGACCGCCGTCACCCAATGGGAGCTGCACCTGCGTGTCGTTGAGTTCGAGCACAAGACACATATCGAGCTGCGCAATAAATGGTCGAGCCCTGCACCGGAGCCGATTGTTGTTGATCGACGAATTGCCATGAAGGAAGTGCTTGACCTTGTACTTGCCCAACAAGTAGCCAAGAGAATGAGCGGTTGATATGGCGATGGCAAATGAAACTTTTGCTGAACATGCCAAGTGGCTGGCCTTTCAACGCAACCGATTCAACTGGCCCAAGCACTGGCAGGTTGTGATCTTCAAGATTCATCGGGAGCAGAATGTTTTGGATTACACCGGCAGGTACCTAGTGCTGCCGTCCAACCCGGACTACAAGCAGTACCTGGACGAGATGGAGATGTCATGGGCAGCCCCCCAAACAACCCTGAGAACTTTTCCAGAACCACCGCCCATGCACCTAGGACCCGTCGAGTTCGACTCGATGGAAGACATTGACAAATGGGCAGCAGTTGCCCACAGACTTAGATAGGAAAAACCATGGACTACAAATATTTCAACGACCTGTTTAACACCAGGAAAAAAGGGCGCGACTACAAGGTATTTCACCAATACCGCGCACTGTGCAAAGATGAAAACGATAACCTGCTCGTGACAGGAACTACTTGGAATTACCCAGTAACTAAGGTTAACGGCGAGAATAGAACGAAGGCCGAACGTGTACTGGCGCGGGACAGGGTGTACGCCACGATCTCCCCGGATAGCGTGATGACGTTGATGCGGGATGTGGCCGACCAAGGCGTATACAACCTGTTCAACAAGCTCATTGCCTGTGCTTATCTTGAATGCGACAACAACACCTACTCCCGCACAGCCAAGTATCGTATTCTGAAGCGAGGAAGCAAAGCAAGCGTAACTAAATGGGACGTGCCAGCAGTCAAGGGTCTTCAGATCAATCTGGCAACAGGCACCATCGTTACTGCGCCAGCAGACATGAAGAAAGTCACAGACCGGAAAGCAGCAGCACCCATCTACAAGCGCGTCGATGAAGTTGTCAAACTCATGACCGTACTGCGCCGTATGGGTGATATCAACGACGTAGACTTGAAAGGGTGGGGTAACTACACAGCCTTGATGAAGGTTGACAAGTCTATGGACGATGCGAACATCGTTGCTCTGGCCGAGGCTGCTTACAGGAAAGCAAAGTCAACTACCAGTGGGACTCCGGAGGCGTTTGATGGGGCTACCCGAACGTGGGTTCCCTCCGTTGAACAAGCCGCTAACTTCGAGAAGCGCCTCATTGCCAACGCCCGTAGGCACCTGACCAGAGTCCTGAAAGAAGAACACGGCGGCTTTGCGCTGGTGCCGAAGTAACCCATCAACCACAACACTAATTTTCAACACAAAGGAAACCACTATGGCCTACGCAGCAATCACAGACACCCTCAAGAACGACGTCACATCAAAAATACGCAGCCTGAAAGTTGCTGAGGTGAACACCATGCCCGCCCCGGATACGGTGATGACAAAGATCAACGAAAACACCGAGCTGTTCGAACACGCAGTGAGCCTTCTATGGGCAAATACCGAGCCCGACCTACGCCCTCGCTTGGAGAAGTACAACGCGACGGCAGCAATTAGATTCAAGTTCCATGTACCCGCCGAGTACAGCAAAGATGGCAGCACAACGCGAGAGGTTCAAGTCCGGTTCCCCTGCGTAAAGAGAGTGCCGTGCACAGTAGCGACAACCACCGGTTATGGCGCGCAGACTGAGGGTGTGTTCGAAATCGACTTCGCTGCATCCCCGCTGTTCACCGAGTACGCCGAGGTTTTCAAGAACTATGTGGAATGTGTTAACCGATGGGACGAGGTAGCCAACCAGGTCACCAACTTCCTGGACAGCTGCAAGTCGGTCAACGAGGCGCTCAAGCTATGGCCTGATGTCGCGCGCTACTTGCCGAAAGCAAGCATCGCCAAAGTCAACGAAAAATCCGTCAAGCAAACCAGAGACGCGTCTACTGCCTTGGCAGCGCTGCAAGCCATTAACATGGACCAGGTCAACACGTCCACCGTCCTGGCACGGATGGCTGGGGCCACCGTCTAGGGTTTAACCTAATATCTCCATAGTTGCTTACACGTATACTAATAATTTAATAAAACAAAGGTGCTTACATGAACACAATGACTGCTGCCTTGCGGGAAGCCGGGGCCCCTATCCCCCCGCTCAAGTACCGTATCTGGCACTGGCTTAAAGACCATCCAGAGCACACAGCCAAGGAAATCACGGCGGCTCTGATGCTGACCTACGAGCCCGGCCAGGCCATTCTCGACTTGGAACGCGCCGGTGTTATCAAGGCGTACTCAGACATCACCAAGCGCATCAACCCGGTGAGCAAACAACCTTGGAAGATCAAACGCTACAGCGTCACCAACCACCGCGAGTATGTACAGGCCCCGCGCAAGCATCAGGTGCCAAAAAGCAAACCACCAACACTGGTCAGCATACCCGCGCATACACCTGTGCCAACGCCAGCGGCAGATGACTTTAGCCCAGAAAGTTTGGTGAGCAAGCTCACGCTGATGCAAGTCAAGTCCCTGTACGTCTATCTACACGGAGTATTCAAATGAAATGGATTAAACAACTGCTGCGCCACCCAACGCCGCTTGAGCTGGCGACCAAGGAGCTTAACGAGCTGGAGCACAGCAAACTCAAAGCCACGGCTGAGCGCGAGTGGGCGTATCACCGCATCAAATACACCGAGCAGCGTATCGGCTTCCTGCAAACCTACATAGAAGATCAAGTGCAGCCGCAGTCGCAGTCCTGAGAACCCTCAAGTCAGAGGCAGTGTGTGAAGCATGACGACGACCCGTTTCTTAAAACAGAACAGTTTTTCGACTGCCTCGATAGGTGGATGCGCAATGCGCAGTGTGTTTGTTTGGCGCTGGCGCTCATTGCAATTGGCTTTCTTGTCTATGTTTTATTGATGGGGTGACTCCAATGTTCTTAGACCTCGTTTGTTTGTTCCTCATCCTGTCTGGTTCGCTGGGCTGGGTGATGTTTTGTTTTTTCTATTTTTATATCTTGCTGACACGGCCTAGGGGGTTAAACAAATGACACAGCAAGAATTTGACCGACTCGTTGCGTTGGACATCCAGCGCTTAGTTGCAAAGGCACAAGCGGAATACGAAGCTGCACAAGACGACGAAGGAGAAGAAGCATGACTGTATGGTATGAGTGGGACTGCGAATTGCAGACCGTAGTTGACAGCGAAGAACATGAGGCAGGTGAGGTGTTAGACCACCGATTTCAGGCAAGCTACCAGCGCGTCAAAGACTACATTGAAACAACAGTACCGGACGAGGGCTGCAAATTCGTTGCGGTGCTTGTCCTCACTGACGACAACAACAGGGCATGGGCTTACGTTGAGGACGGCAAGCTGCCTGAGTTTTTCCTCGACGCATACAACAGTGAGTACCGAAAGGTTCCGAAGATGTTCCACGCTGAGGTAGCGAAGGCTAAGGACGAGGCATGAAAGTCACTAAAGACCAGACCCGAAAGGACGGGGTACGTACTGTCACGGTGCAGCTTGACGAAGATGAATTTTTCCGTGCGTTTAAAGAGGACCGCTACTACCGCCTTGGCGGGCAGGTAGATGATGTTGTGAAAAGCCATGTCATCACCGAATCCGAGCGCGTGTATTGGTGCAGCATTGAACAGAAGTGGGTGAACGCATGAAGCAAACAATAAAACCCTGTTACTTTGCAAGCGGTACTTGCATAAACTGCGATGCGTCCGAGCGTGGGGTTTGCGAGGGATGGGTATGCTCACCCAAGCGCCCGTGGGTAGGTCTGACGGATGAGGAAATCCAAGCAACCCACGACACCTATCACAAACGCATGGGGCCGATGGAGTATGCCCAAGCCATTGAAGCCAAACTCAAGGAGAAGAACAATGGATGACAAAGAACTGCTCGATTTTGTTGAGCAAGAACTGTTTTACGTAATGTTGAATGGCGTTGCAGTTTTAGACCATCTTGGTTATACCGAATTTGAGGCTGGCTCTTGGTCAGTGTCGTTCCGCGCAGACGAGGTTTCCCGGTTGTTGGACATGGCGAGAGGAAAGAACACATGAACTGCCCGCACTGTCAGATCGAATCCAACGGTAATGTGCTGGAGACGCGCAAACAAGATGGCGAGATCATTCGCAAGCGCAGCTGCGGTAAGTGCGGCAAGAACTTCTATAGCCGTGAAGCACCCGACGCATCGCTCATCATGAAGCGCGCCAGGCCCGACAAGATCGCAGCGCGGGCTGACGTGGAGCCCGGCCCGAAGGTCACAAGCTTAGAAGCATTTAAGGCATGGCGATAAAGATTGCTACCCCATTCTGGACACACTGGTGTCCGCTGCCAAAGAAACCAAAGGAAAATTAAATGTCATTTTTTCAAGACCCACGATCAATTGCCAACCAAAGTGCAGAAGCACAAGCGGTAGAAGATAAATACGACCACGCCGTAGACGCAATGAGGCAGTCACAGATGTACAACGGAGCACCAAATGTGATGGGCGCAGGTGCATCTTTTGGGGGCCTCAGCAATTACGCAATCGTGAATTCGAATTCACCATGGTTGGGGGTTAGAGATGATTTCTTAGGCAACTTCAAGGTGAAGAAAGCCTACAACGGGTTCACTATCGAGACAGCAAAAGGCGAGGTCATCCTCTGCCCCGAAATGTCGGACATTGGCGCGCAGATTGTTGCTTACCTCATAGCAAATAGATTGGAGACGTGATTGCATGACCCCCCTAACACTTGACTTTGAAACCTTCTGGTCGACTGACTTCTCACTGTCCAAGATCAACTTCATGCAGTACATCCAGTCGCCCCAGTTTGAGGCTATCTCGGTGTCAGTGAAGATCGGCAACGGCGACACCAATGTGTATTTTGGTGATGCGGTAGGTAAGACACTTAAAGAGATTGATTGGTCCGACAAGATTGCGATTGCACACAACGGCAATGAGTTTGACTTCCCGCTGCTGGTATGGAAGTACGACGTTCACCCGAAGCTATTTGTTGACACGTTAGCAATGGCCAAGGCCAAGTACCAGTCCGAGGTGGGCGGTTCACTCAAGGCACTGAGCGAAAAGTTCGGGCTACCTGCCAAAGACAACACCGTACTGATGAACACCAAGGGACGCTACCTCAAAGACTTTACGACCGCAGAGATCGTTGCGATGGAGCAATACAACAAGACCGACACCGACAACACCTACCAGCTGTTCCTGCAGATGTTCAAGGACACGCCCAAGGTAGAGCTGCAGTTGATGGACATGACCGCCCGCATGATCGTGTACCCCCAGTTCGTCTGCAACACCGAGCTGCTCCAAGACACCTTGGCCAAGGCAAGCCAAGCCAAAGAGGCTCAGCTGCAAGAGATCGCTCCCGCACTGAACCTGATGACCGCCGACGAGGTACGTACCGAGTTGGGGTCCGCGCCCAAGTTTGCCGCCGCGCTGGTGGTGCTGGGTATTGACCCGCCCATGAAGACCAGCAAGACCACCGGCGAGCCTTCCTACGCCTTTGCCAAGACCGACGAGGGGTTCACCGCGCTGCTGGAGCACGACGACGAGCGGGTGCAGAACATCGCCGCTGCACGCCTGGGCGTGAAGTCCACCTTATTAGAGACACGACTTGCCACGATGCTCAATTGCGCTGAATGGATGGGCGGTTGGATGCCCGTGCCGCTGGCCTACCATGCGGCCACCACTGGTCGATGGGGCGGGCGGGTGTGGAACCCTCAGAACCTGCCGCGCATACCGCGTGACAAGCAGGGCAACCCGATACCCAAGCTGACCAACGCGCTGCGCGACTCACTGTGCGCCCCTGAAGGCAGCCTCGTTGTCGTGTCCGACCTGTCCGGCATCGAGCTACGAGTCAACCACTACCTGTGGGACGTGCGCAGCACACAAAAGCTTTACGACAGCGACCCAGAGGCAGACCTGTACAAAGAGTTTGCCGCAGCCCTGTTCGGCATCCCCAAGCAGGAGGTCAGCAAAGACCAGCGACAGTTGGCCAAGGTAGCGCAGCTTGGGTTGGGGTTCGGTGCGGGTGCGGCCACCTTCAAGCTGGTGGCGAAGTCTATGGGCGGCTTGGTGCTAGACGACGCTGAAGCAGAGCGGGTAAAGAACGCGTGGCGCGTAAAGTACCGAGCCATTGTGCTCGGCTGGGCAAAGTGTCAGGACCTTATCAAAGCCATGCACCAAGGCGATTCTTACAGCCCCGACCCTCGCGGGCTGGTCACAGCAGAACCCAACGCCTGTCGCTTGCCCTCCGGTCGCCGCCTGTATTACCCCAACCTGCATAAAGGCACGGCGGACAACGGCAAGCCGCAGTACAAGTACGGCGTCGGGCGCAAGCTGTCCAAGGTCTACTCTGGTCTGATGGACGAGAACTTGGTGCAGGCCATTGCGCGGGACGTCATCGCAGAGCAGGCACTGGCCATCCGAAAAGCCACCGGGCTCTCCCCTGCCTTGATGGTGCACGACGAGCTGGTCTATGTGTCACCAGAGGGACAGGCGGCAGAGCATCTGGATGCAGTAAACAGCATCATGCGAACCCCGCCAAGCTGGCTGCCCGGCATCGTGTTGTGGTCAGAGGGCGACGTAGCCGCGAGCTACGGCGCGGCAAAATAAATATTTTCCTTATGTTCTGTAGCGTACATATGTTGTGTAGCGTACACATGTTGTGTAGCGTACATATCATGCGGACCCCACCAAGCTGTCTTTCCCGGCATTGTTTTGTGGCCGAAGGGGGGTGTTGCCGCGAGCTATGGCGGGGCAAAATAAGTGTTTTTGGGGTGTTAAATATCTGTGGTATGCTTCCATGTGCTAACGTGTACTCTCATATAAACAGTCAAATTCCTGCAAATGCTTACCACCAAACCCAAAGCAGAACCACATGGAACTTAGAAAATCTACCGCCTTTTTACTTGGCTCCCCAGACATTGGCCGATGGCTTCGGCGCGCCGACAACTACATTCAGGCGTACAACAGAATGAGCGACGGTTTCACGCTTCCCTCGGAACACGCGGTACTGCGGGTGGTCATTGAGGCCTTCGCAACTGACGCAACAGCCTGGGCGGAATATATCCGGGCACTGAGAGACGCCAGAGAAGGCACCGCTTACGACGACTTGCATGACCTTTACCGCACCACAAGTATTAGGGCGCTGCAGGTTATCCGGCGAACCCGGCTACGGAAGGCCGTGCTGTTGCTGCAGCCAAAGATTGAAGCGCTGCTGGGGCGCACGATCAATTACACCGAGCAGACACAGGCAGCCACGGGGCTGGAGCAGATCTGGGGGGCCGCACGAATGGCGCTCATGAGCCGTGAGCGCAAAGAAGTGACAGCAAACCGGTTGTCTTCTGAGGAGCGAGCAGCTATCCTTAATGCCTTCTGGAAAGACATCGAAAATAAGTTAGACAAAGGTGTTGTACCCTTGTTCGATAGCGATTTAGACACCGTACTGAAAGCCATCAAGTGACTTACCAACAACCGCCATGGTCGTACTCGGCGCTGACCTCTTTTGAGACCTGCCCCAAACGCTACTTTCACATCAAGGTAGCCAAAGATGTGCACGACCGGCCAGGCGAAGCTGCTCTGTGGGGCAGCACCGTACACAAGCACCTCGAAGATCGAGTCCGGGATGGCACTTGCTTACCCGAAAGCATAAAAGCGTACGAGAAAATTGTGGCCCCTTTGGTCAACAGCAGCAGCACAAAATTGGTGGAAGAACAAATGGCCGTCAACGTCAACTTGCAGCCGGTGGCATGGACCAGCCCCGATGCTTGGTGCCGAGGAATCGTCGACCTAGGGTTAATGAGTATTTCAAAAGATAAAGCGCTGCTGATAGACTGGAAATCAGGGAAACGCAAACCTGACAACGACCAGTTAATGCTGTTTGCTGGTTTGGCCTTCGCCCACTACGCCGAATTGCGTATAGTGCGCACGGCCTTCGTTTGGCTCAAAGACAGCAAGATCGATACGCAGTACTTTGAACGGAAGGACACTGTCAAGATATGGACCGCATTTATTCCGCGCGTCCAACGACTTGAGCGCGCTTACGAGAAAACAACCTTCCCCCCCAAGCCTTCCGGCCTTTGCGCTAAGTACTGCCCGGTTTCCAAAACCAAATGCGAATTTTCAGGAACAGCATGAACGACTTACTCCCTTTTTCCCATCTTACGGATACCGAACTTCTTGCCCGTGTGTACATCACCTCTGAGCTGCCCGCCTTGGTGCTAGAGCTAGCAGCCCGGCTGCAACATGCGCTTGACGAACTTCGCGGTAGACCCAACCTCGAGGCACTCCTTGCACGGCACGATATGGACTTTGCAGGGCCCGTAGAGGCAGATAGGGGTGGGGGTAGCACTTGACCTATTCAGCGCCCTATTCAAGACAAAGGTACTCATGAGCACACCAGAGGGCAAGGTCAAGGATGCCGTGAAAAAGGTTCTGAAAACCCACGGCGTTTTCTATTACATGCCGGTCCAGAACGGCATGGGCCAGGTCGGTATCCCAGACTTCATCTGCTGCTTCAACGGTAGGTTCTGGGCTATCGAAACCAAAGCACCCGGTAAGCGCGGCAACACCACAGCCAACCAAGACCGGGTACTAGAAGCGATCAACGCTGCGGGCGGCGTCGCAGTGGTTATAGACGATGCCAAACAACTGGAGGAGTTAATCAATGAGCACTGACGCCCCGCCACCGGCAACAGACTTCAGGGCGTGGAATCCAACAACGCTGGCCAAGCTGGCACAAGAACTGAAAGACGAGAACGACATGCTGCACAAACAAGTCAAAGACCTGCTCAACGCGCTGCGCCGAGAGTGGACAAAGGAGAACCCACATGCCTAAATCATCAACCACAAAACTAGCTTACCAGAAAGCATTTAATGCAACCCCTGCTCAAAAAGCCCTTGGTGTCGAGAGACGCCGCGAACGCCGTCATGCTATCGCTGATGGAAAAGTTGCTATCGGTGACGGCAAAGACCTGGCACATATCAAGCCCGCCGACAGCGGCGGAAAAACCACCCCAGCCAACCTCAAAGTTGAGCCAGCCAGCACAAACCGTGACTGGCGTAAAGGTCGTAAGGGGTACAAAGTTGGAGTAGATAAATAAATAGTCTGGGCAAGGCCGGGTTAGGCGTGGCGGGGCATGGCAGGGCGTGGCAAGGCAAGGGCTGACAACAGCGGATTGTGGATAGGCAACTGTCTGCTCTCCGGTGTCGTTAGGCATCGCGGTTCGGCCGGGCGTGGCAAGGCCTGGCAGGGCGTGGCGCGGCAGGGCGAGGTTAGGGCTGACAACAGTGGATTGGGTATTCGCAACAGTACCTTCTCCGGTGTCGTTAGACATCGCGGTCCGGTTCGGCCGGGCACGGCACGGTGAGGCAAGGCGCGGCAGGGCGTGGTATGGCAAGGCTTGGCAAGGGCTGACAACAGTGGATTGGGTATTGGCAACAGTACCTTCTCCGGTGTCGTTAGGCATCGCGGTCTGGTAAGGTCCGGCAGGGCTGGGCAAGGCAAGGCGCGGCAAGGCAAGGCAAGGGCTGACAACAGTGGATTGTGGATAGGCGACTGTCTACTCTCCGGTGTCGTTAGGCATCAAGGTTCGGCTGGGCAGGGCGGGGCTAGGCTGGGCACGGCAAGGGCTGACAACAGTGGATTGGGTATTGGCAACAGTACCGTCTCCGGTGTCGTTAGACATCAAGGTCCTGCTGGGCATGGCTGGGCTCGGTAGGGCACGGCAAGGTATGGCACGGCAAGGTATGGGCCGACAACGGCATTTTTTAACTACAAACAAAGGTGTTTACATGAAAGCATTAAAAGTCAAGATTACAGGTACAGCTCCACTTCTTATGCACTCTGACAGGTTTGCGAATCCGCTAGACCCGTTAACCAAAGCGCACAAAGAGTTGACGGCAACACGCAAGAAGACTGACGAGACGCACATCGCCATCGCAAAGAGTGAGTTCATTGGCTCTTGTTACTGGGCAGAAAAGCACGGCGTATTTATTCCCGCGCAGAACCTTGAGTCCTGTCTCATCAACGCTGCGAAACTAAATAAGTTGGGCGTGAAGTTCAAGCAGGGGGTTCGTGTGTTGGAGGACGTGCTGGCTATCGACGGCCACACAAAATCAACCCCAGAGTCCTTGTGGGTCATCCCTGACCACGTAGACGTGCGCGGTGTCAAGGTGACCACCTCAAAAATCATGCGCTACCGTCCCATCTTCAAGCAGTGGGCACTGTCGGCAACAGTGGCGTTCAACGAAGAAATAGTAAGCGCAGGAGAGGTCAAAAAGGCTATAGCTGATGCGGGCGCGTTTATCGGCCTGTGTGACTACCGCCCACGGTTCGGTCGTTTCAGCGTGGTGGTATCTGAGTGATGAACAACATCACTTTATACCCAACATGGCGCGAGGCAGCCAAGCTGCTGCTGAACGACGGACTTACTTTTGGCAGTGTTATCGCCCGCGACACCCTCATTCGTCTGTGCGGTATAGCGCCAGCTACTTCCATCGAAGACGTGGACCGATTTGATCTGGAGGTGCTTCAGGCTATTGCGTCAATCAAGCAGCACTTACTGCAGAGTCACCGCATGTACATGTTCAGCAGCAAAGCGGGTCAATACACGGTCGCGCACCCTGAAGACCAGACCAGCTTAGCCCTCGACACAGGGCGCAAGGCCGTTAAAAAAGCCATGCTGAAAATGACAGACGGGGTCAGCTACATTCGCACAGACCTGCTTACTTCTTCAGAGCGCGCACGTAACGCGGACGCGCAAGCCAAGATTAGCCAACTCGGCGGAATGATTAAGCATCAGGTAGCGCAAATACCATAGCAACATGCTCGTCTACCCAAGTAAAAAAGCGCTGGTCGTCAGACCCCGCAACCCGCTGCAGCTGCTCACCCTGATACCCACAGCCAAGCCGCTGATGGTTGGCGGTAAAGAGTACGTTGTGATGCCGCACCGGCTGGATGAAGTGCGCGTACTGAAGAACCTTGGTATGCAGCCGCCCTCACCTATCCGCTACCACTACAACTGGTCGGGGAGTTACGTCCCCTTCAAGGCGCAGATGGAAACCGCAGAGTTCCTAACCCTGCACCCACGGGCTTACCTGCTGTCCGAAATGGGCACCGGCAAAACCATGTCGGTTCTCTGGGCCTACGACTACCTGCGCTCACTCGGTCAGGTGCACAAGATGCTGGTGGTGTGTCCGCTGTCCACCATGGAGCGCACCTGGGCCGACGAGGTGTTCCGGCACTTCCCGCACCTAGACTACAAGGTTCTGTACGGTGACCGCAAGCGGCGTAGCAAGCTGCTGGCGCATGACGCTGATGTGTACATCATCAACCACGACGGTCTGGACATCATTGCCGACGAGTTGGCCAAGCGCGATGACATTGACATCATCATTCCGGACGAGATCGGCCAAGCCGCGCGCAACGCCAGTACCGACCGCTGGAAGACACTCAACAACGTGGTCAACAAGCAGTTCAACGGCACCCGTTGGTGCTGGGGCGCAACCGGTACACCCACGCCAAACTCGCCGACCGACGCATGGGCGCAGTGCCGCTTGGTCACACCATCCACAGTACCGCTGTACTACGGCAGGTTCAAAGACTTGGTGATGAAGCAGGTCAACAACTTCCTGTGGGTGGCCCGGCCCAACGCGATGGAAAAAGTCTATGAGGTGATGCAGCCCAGCATCCGGTTCAGCCGAGCCGAGTGCACCGACTTGCCGCCCTGCATATTCCAAACCCGCCACGTCGACCTGACCGCCGAGCAGAGCAAAGCCTACAAAGACATGCTGACCAAGCTGAAGTTTCAAGCCGCCAATGGCGAGGTGCTGGCGGTCAACGAGGCCGTGAAGGCGTCCAAGCTGGTGCAGATTGCCTGCGGCGCAGCCTATGACGTCGACGGCGGCACGGTCGAGCTAGATGCCTCATCCAGGCTGGAGGTCGTCAAAGAGATCGTGGACGAGGCAGAGGGCAAGGTCATCGTGTTCGTGCCCTTCGTGTCCGCCATCAACAAGGTGTACGACTCTTTGGTAGAGCACCTCGAAGGCCGAGCCAACGCGGCAGCGCTGCAGCTGCACGGCAAAAAGTCAGACAAAGTAGAGAAGATCTTCGGGGCGGTGTCCAAGACAGAGCGTGACCGTATATTCGGCGCGTTCCAGCAAGACCCTACCCTGCGGGTCATCGTCGCCCAGCCCGCTGCCATGAGCCACGGCCTGACGCTGACCGAGGCAAACACCATCATTTGGTACGCGCCGATCTTCAGCAACGACACCTACGACCAAGCCTGTGCCCGTATTACCCGCCCTGGGCAGACCAAAGCCCAGCTCATTGTCAACATAGAAGGAAGTCCTATTGAACAAAAAACTTATGAGCGATTGAAAAACAAACAAAAGATGCAAGGTATCTTGCTGTCGATGGTAGAAGATGATAGGATTGTTGCTTACTCGTAACCAAAACGCTTCGGCGCAATCAAAATGAACCTTCTAAACGTCAAACAAGTGGCAACTAAACTCAGCTGTTCTATCAGCTATGTTTGGAAATTGCCTAAAAGCGACCACACGTTCCCGAAGGCAATCAACATCGGTACGGTGGATGGAAAAACGCGGGCTACCCGCTGGGCAGATCAAGAGATCACCGATTGGTTGCTTACTCGTAAACAAAATACAACTGAGGTACTTAACAATGAAGATGGACGACCTGGTAAAGACCTACATAAAGCTGCGGGAGAAGAAGTCCCAGCTTAAAGCTGAGTTCGACGCCAACACCGCCAGATACGACGAGCTGCAGGACAAGATCGAAGCCCTGCTGCTGCACAGATTCGGAGAGCTTGGAATTGACTCAGTCAGGACAGAAAAAGGGACGGCTTACTCAAGTGTTCGCTCCTCAGTTTCTATCGCTGACTGGGATTCTTTCCGAGCCTTCTGCGAAGCGCAAGAGGACCCATTTACGTTCATCGACCGCAAAGCAAGCAAAACTGCCATCGAGCAGTACAAGAGTGCGAATGACGACCAACTGCCCCCCGGCTTAAACTGGTCTTCTACTCGCGTTGTCAATTTTAGACGTTCATAATCAATTAAATTAATAGGTGCTACACATGAGTACAAATATCGTTCCCTTTGATTCGGGCAAAGTCCCGGCTTCTATATTCGCCATTTTTGGTGACCCTTCTACCAACGACATCGTTGGCAACCGTGGCGGTGGTGGTGGCTTTCCGGTCGTCAGCATCAAGGGCAAGGTGTTTCACATCACCCGTGGTGGCGAGAAGACCTTGATTACCAAGCCCGGCGAAGATGACCCTGCGGCGTCCATCGAGGTGGTGCTGGTTCGCGCCAACCCATCTAACTCCAAGGTGTATTACGCCAACGGGTACCAAGAAGGCAGCGACGCCAAACCTGCGTGCTACTCCAACAGCGGGGTCAAGCCAGAAGCCGACGCCCAAGAGCCACAAGCCAAGACCTGCGCAACCTGCCAGCACAACGTCTGGGGCTCCCGCATCACCGAGAGCGGCAAGAAGGGTAAAGCCTGCACCGACTCCTGCCGCATTGCCGTGGCAACCGTGGACACACCGAACGACCCGATGCTGATACGCGTCCCTGCAGCCTCACTGAAGGCCCTCACCGAGTACGGCAAAATCGTTGCCGCTCGTGGCGTTAAACCAGAAGCCTGCATCACACGCATTGGCTTTGACTACTCGGTGGCTCACCCCGCCCTGACATTCAAGCCAGTGGGCCTGATCGGTGACGCGGACACGCTTCAGGAAATCAAGGATGTGCGTGATGGTGATCTGGTAGCCCAGATTGTGGGTATCGCTGCCACCCCGGCTGCAGACGTTCCCGTCGAGGACAACGCCGAGGCAGCAGCGCCCGCGCCCACCAAAGCCGTGACCGCGCCAAAACCCGCAGCACCCAAGCCAGCAGTACCTACAACTGCTGCAGTCGAAAAGGCCGTAGCCGCAGCAGCAACAACCAAGAGGGTCAGCGTAGCAGTCGAGGCTCCCGCTGCTGCTGCAAACGACAAATCAGGTCTGGAAGCCGAAATCGGTAACCTGATAGACGGCATGGACTTCGACAACTAAGACCCCCGGCCCGGTCGGGGCAACCCGACGCCGGACCCGTAACCGGCACAATTTTATTGTTTACACGTAAACATTGTCGGGGGACTCTGTGATTCTTAATTTTTATAAAAGCGTACTCCCCGCAATGGGCGTACGCATACTAGCCATCTTCAAAAGCGGGATGAAGAACCCGCCCACGCATCAATTTTTTGAAACCGACGACGAGCTGCTGGACGCTGCCCAGACCTATGACGGATTGGGTAAAAACGTCTACCACGCTTGCGCGGCCTACCATCAACCCACCAACAGAAGGGGTGACAATGTACAAGCGATTAAATCTCTCTGGTTAGACCTCGACGTTGGTGAAGGCAAACCATACGCTACCCAGAAAGAAGCTGCCCAACACTTTGAGCAGTTCAGGGTTGCCCTCGGACTACCGCTCACCCACGTTGTCTCATCTGGCAATGGGGTGCATGAGTACCTGCCCTTCACCCAGCCCATCCCGCCAGCAAAGTGGTACCGCATCGCATCGCTGTTTGCACAGTGCCTTGACCACTTCGGTGTCAAGCATGACCCGTCCAGGACCGAAGACAAGGCATCTATCCTGCGCATACCGGGTACGCATAACTACAAGACAGACCCCGCCAAGAACGTGACTCTCAAGCGTACGGGTGAGGAAGTCCCGGTCGCCGACCTGTGGGCAAAGTTGAAGGCTTACGCAGATGCCAACGGGATTTTCTTTGAAGCCAAGCCGCCGAAGGGCAAGCTCCTTGAGACCAACGACCTCATCGGCAATCGTCTGAACTACCCACCCTCCGTAGGTGAAGTGGTGGCAGAAAACTGCGAAGTGCTGCGTGATGTTGCAGAGTCCGGCGGGCACTGCAGCTACAACACATGGTGGAAAGCCATGGGCGTTGCCAAGCACACCACCCAGCCGGAAGCCGTCGCAGTGTTCTGGACCCGCAACCGCGAAGGCACAGAGCACGACAAGTTCGACGCCATCAAGGCCATCAACGAGTGGGGCGCGGGTCCCACCACCTGTGTCAAGTTTGCAGAGGACGCAGAAGCCGCAGAGAAGTGTGGCGACTGCAGGTTCAGCGGCAAGATCACATCGCCTATTCAGCTGGGCACACCAGAGGAGGTGGAGGTCACGACCCTCGGCGAAGTGAAAAAAGCACAAGAGCCGCCCGGAGAATGGACGTTCGGTGCGCCGTGGATTCTGGCGCGCATTGCCGTCGAGACGCGTATCAGTGTGACGAAGGGTGAGGGAATACGCAAGATGACCCGCAGGGTCAAGCAGCCCGAAGGCCACTACAAGGACGAGCCTTTTTGCGACAGGTACTGGCAGGTCATGCGCCGCGTCCGTACCGCCGACAACATCTGGCAGCTGGAGATTGCCTACGAGCAGTACCCCAACAAGCCACCCAAGACTTTTTTGTTTGACAGCGCGGACGTCATGTCCGCAGACAAGTTACGCGCAGCCTTTTCAGCCCGAGAACTGCACATTTACGGAGGCAAAGCAGCTATGGAAAAAACACAACACCTCACACGGTATCTGCAAAGCCTGCAGTACACCCACCAACAAGAGACCCTCACCTACCCCACCATGGGCTGGGCCACAGAGAACAACAGCATGAAGGGCGAGCTGACCGGCGAGTTCATTCTGGGCGACATGGTGTACCGCCCCAAGGAGGAGCCCAAAAAGGTTTTGTTGGCCGACACCGTAGACGTCACGCTGCGGGGCGACTTCACCACCAAAGGCACCATCGATGAATGGGTTGCGCTCGTTGACCGCATCTACAACCGCCCCGGTGTGGAGCTATACCAGCTCACCGTCATGAACGCGTTTGCCTCACCACTGGTCAGGCTGATGGGTGGCGAGGGTAACTGGCACGGCATTCCGTTGGCGCTGGGTGGCCAGAGCGGTGCCGCCAAAACATCTACTGCACTGGTGGGCCTGTCGGTTTATGCACCACCTTCTGTGCTGGCTTTCAATGCGGGCGAGAAGCAGGGCGACACCATCAACGCACTCAGCATCAAGCTGGGGTCCCTGCGCAACCTGCCCTACCTGCTGGACGAGACAACCAACTCATCGGCAGACCGTATCTCGGAACTCATGTTCATGACCGCCAACGGTAAGTCCAAAGACCGCATGGGCACCAACGGAAAAATGATACCCAACCCCTACCGCTGGGACTGCTGCGGGTACATGACATCCAACGACTCGCAGCATGAGGTGATGTCCAACCTGAAGAACTCCAACACGGCTGACGCGGGCAAGCTGCGGGTGTTCGAGACCTCCTTCAAGAAGGGCGCGCTGGAAAAACTGTTCAAGGACGTCGACCGCACTGTTGTCGAGGATGACCTGCTCAAGAAGCAGTACGGCACCGTCGGGCGCAAGTGGATTCAGTTCTTGGTGAACAACAGGTTCAGGATTGAGAAGATGCTTGAGCAGCGCCGGGCAGAGTACAAGATCAGCACCGACGACACATCAGAAATCCGCTTCTACAAAGACCTGCTGGTCACTATCGCTGTAGCCTCTGAACTGGCGTATGCCAACGGGTTCATTCGCTGGGATGTGAAGAAGATGATTAAGTGGGCCGAGGGGCAGCTCATCACCCTGAACCAAGGCGTGCAAGAAAAAGACTGGGACGGCAACATCAGCGACTTCATCGCCAGCCTGTACGGACGCACCATCGTTACGCAGCACATGAAGCTCGGCCCCGGCAAGCGCACCAGCAGCCCAGAAATCCCCATGGACGATTTGCGTCACGCGGCGGTGGCACGCAAGGCCATCGTTGACCGGCGCTTTGTGGTGGTGGCAAGTTATCTACGGGACTGGGCACACAACGCCCGGATACAGCCCAGCACCATGCTGGCAGAGATGGTCAATCGCGGCTTCATGCTCGGCGTGGCCGGAGAAAAAGTACAGACCCGCCTCATCAACATCGGCAGCGCGACGTCAGTACCCCGCTCACAAGCACCCTGCTACGAGCTGGACTACGCCAAGGTGATGGAGTTTGACTCGGACGGCTCGATTGATATGAGCAATGTGGTACTGATGCCGGTGGCTACCAGTTTGGTCACTGCCGGGGCGGCAGAAGTTGGTGAAGCCACTGTCAGTGCAGAAAGTAATGTTTTACAAGGACCCTTATGAACACCGCTTTTTTACTCATGGCGCAGTACAACGCCATCGCCGTGATACCGGTGGCATCCGTTGTCAAAGACTACTTTCCGCACCTGACAACTGAAAATTTCCTACGCAAAGTTGCCATTGGCGACATCAATATTCCTTTGGTGCGAATTGAGCCAAAGTCACAGAAAGGCGCACGTGGCGTTCACTTAACAGACCTGGCCCAGTACCTGGATGACCGCCGCGCGGCTGGTGTGAAAGAGGCCAAGCAAATGGCCTCAATAGCAGTTGTTTAAGTGCTGTAGTTGCTACATGGCAAACACAGAGTTGCTACAAACTGAGGCGAAAATAAGGACAAACATGCTACATAAATCCTACACGGCATAAATCAAACCAGAAATGTATTTGATTTATAAAGATATTTTTCTTGTGTCCGTCCAATCCATCATCGGCGCAACCATTATTTTGTGTCCCCTCTGAAAACGGGTTTTCTCCTCTGTAGATGATGCTTTATTGCTTGTTAGATTCACCTTGAATTTCCGTCTTTTTAGTTGATTTGGTGCTACAAGTGCTACAATCAGTGCTACAAAAACTTCATGTAGCACTCAAATGGGCTCAATTGTCTCACGCAAGCGAAAAGATGGCACCGTCGGCCACACCGCCCAGATCCGTTTGAAAGAAGGCGGCAAAGTCATCTTCACCGAGACGCAGACCTTCGAGAAAAAGACAGTGGCGCAGAACTGGCTGAAAAAACGAGAGGTCGAACTGGCCGTGCCAGGGGCGTTGGACAAACCCCGAGACCCACCGCTCAGTGAAGTGATCGACCAGTACAACAACGACAAGCTGCGTGCACATGGTAAGACCAAAACGCAGGTACTACGCACCATCCAGGCCGCTGACATTGGTGGTATGAAATGCTCTGAAATCACCAGCCAGACCGTGGTGAAGTTTGCCCAGAGCATTGACGCCGAGCCATCTACGCGCGGCAATTACATAAGTCACTTAGCCAGTATCTTTGTCGTGGCTCGTCCGGCTTGGGGCTACCCGCTCGATAAACAAGCGATGGAAGATGCCAAAGTGGTGCTCAACAAAATGGGCGTGATCGGCAAGTCTAGAGAGCGCTCGCGCCGCCCCACGCTTGATGAGCTTGACCGGCTGCTGCGCTACTACACAACAGCAGAGCGCAAACGCTCTAACGCCATCCCCATGACGGCAATCATCCTGTTTGCTATTTTTAGCACGCGGCGGCAGGAAGAAATTACGCGCATGGTTCGCAAAGACCTTGACAGGGCAAACCTAGAAATTATTGTGCGCGACATGAAAAACCCAGGCGAAAAAATCGGCAACGACGTGACGACCAGCCTGACGCCTGAAGCCCTACAGCTGATTGACCTGCAACCAGTTACCAAGGGCCAGTTATGGCCTTTTAATGCCGACTCTATCAGCACCTCATTTACCCGTGCCTGCAAATTCTTGGGGATTGAAAACCTGCATTTTCACGACCTGCGGCACGACGGCATCAGCCGGTTGTTTGAAATGGGCTGGAGTATTCCGCGCGTGGCCACCGTATCAGGACACCGATCATGGTCAAGCCTCAAGCGCTACACCCACATGCGCCAGACCGGCGACAAATACAAAGACTGGCCTTGGCTAACAAAGGTGATGGGCTCGCCAGTCTAAGGGGCACTGTATCTGCTCCAGCGTGCAAGCGAAAAAAAGCCCCCCGTGAGGGAGGCTTGAACCACAGTATTTGGCAACAGCGTGGAGGTTAGGTACTTACAGGTAAGCATTGTATATCAGTTCGTGAAGTCTGCCAATTGGTTGTAGACCGCGTTCTTCTTGACACCCATCTTCACGCCCGCAGCGTTCCGGTTCTGCCCGGATTCCCGCGCTGCTTTGCGCCATTCCATTTCGTTTTTAAAGGTGATGCGGTGCTCCGGGTGGTCCTCGTTAAACTTGTCGATCATGCTACGAACAGGAGCCATGTCACCATCCCTTAAAGCCTCTTGGTACTTGCCACCAATGCGCCCCTCACGCTGCTTGACAGCAGATTCCACACCCTTGATGGCGTTGGTTCCCTCGAAGTAGTTGGACTCGGTAGTGGACGTGATACCCAACATCTTCTCAAACGCATTCCAGCCATTGATGTCGGCACCAGTAGGCGTGCCCTTACCGTCTGTCAAGCCGTCACCGAATCCATACCGGGTGCCCTTGGACAGGTCCGCGATGAACTTAGGCGACAACTTTTCGATACCCTTGACAAGGTCACCCTGGCTGATGCGCGTCATGCCGTCGAACATCTGTGCAGCTAGACCGCCCACCGGGCCCAGCGCGCTAAGCGCCAGTTCGCCCATATTTTCCTGCCCTGTGCGCCCCCGCATCTTCAGCATCGGGAACGGTGAAGCCACATCACCCAGACCGATACGCTGCGACAAGTCAGCGCCGAACAGCGCAGGCAGACCCTTGGCCAAAACATCTGCAGTCTTTGAATCACCAGTCATCTGCTTGAGCATATTGCGAAGCCGTACCTCTGCCTTACCTTCTGGGTCGTCGTCGTCGATACCCAGGTTAACCAGGAACAGGGCCAAGCTCATGAACGGCAGGCCCATCGTGCCCGCAGCCATACCGGACGACATGGCAAAGTAGGCCAAAGTTGCCAACGCCTCCTTGCGTTCCGCCTTGTTTTGGATGGCCCGTTTAATGTTGGTGCCCAGCACATACATCATGCTCTGCTGATACCGACGGAACTGGAACACCAGCTTGGCCAGCGGCACACCACCGCCCTCCCGCATTATCCGGGCCGTCCCTTCGGACGAGTAATCAAACTGGGTATTGACGGTGGTGTTGTAGGCGTACTCAACAGCTTCTGCATCTGTCTGAATTTTTGGGTCCGCTTTGGCCAGACGGTACGCTGCCAGCGCTGTTGCAACCCGGTTCGCAATTTCAATTTGCTGCGTCATGAAGCCCATATTGCGGGCTACTTTGGTACGCCAGTCGTTGGTACCTTCAGCAAACAGCGCTGAATCATTCTGCGCACCTTCAGACACGATACCGCGCTTCATCAGGTTGCGCAACATGGTGCGCTCATCGGTGTTCAGATAAGGCTTGCCATCCAGCCCCTTGTTGTCCTTGTCGATACCTGACCACGCGTCAAACTTACCGTCCTTGAACCGGGCCTCCTTCAGAATCAGCAAGGCATCTTTCGTAGCACCACCGAGCGCTCTGGTCGCTGCGCCAAAGCCATACTTCCCTGCCAGTACCGGGCCCGTCACCAGCCAAGGCTGTGTAGAGTTGATGAGCAGGAACGACGGCGATACGCCAAGGTGGTAAAGCCACGACATAGACGACAGAGCATCTTGCAAAGGGGTTTCGTGCTTGGCCATATCCAGGAATGCGCGCTGCTCCATCTCCCGGAAGATATGCTCCAGCTTGATGTCGCCACGGGATTCAGCCTTCATGATGCGCAGCGCGTCGGTCAGTTCGCTGGCATGGGCCATTCTGGCGTTGTAGTACGAACCCTTCTGCCCAGCGGCAGCTACTGCCCGCTGCATGTCGTCGGTCGCACCCTCGATTCCCTGACGAGCCGCCTCGCGGCGCAGGGCGTGCATTTCTGGCAACGACTGCAACATCATGGCGGTGATCGCGCTGTTGAGCTGCCCGGCAGTCTCCTTGTCGAACTGCGAATCCACGACATTCATGAAGTTGGCCAGCGTTGCCTGAGAGGCATTGCCCATGCTGCCAGCAATGTACTGGTTAGCCAGCGTTGCTTCCGGTGTGAGGCCTGCCGCCTTGATGGCTGCCAGCGCAGAGTTCTGCTGCCCTTTGGTTTCGTGCAGGGACACGATGTAGTGCGCCTTGTCCTTCTTCAGCGTGTTGATCTGCTTGGTCATCTCGGTGCGCTCCTTGCCGGTAGCGTCTTTTACCTTTTGCTGCAACTCTTGGAGCTTCGCGGACTTGCCGATGGCAAGGTATTCACCAAACCGCGCCAGCGGGAAGTACGGCCCTTTCAGGTCGTTGATCTTCTTGTCATAGTCGTTCAGTGTCTCATCGCGCTCTGCATCCAGCTGCGCCTTCATGGCCGGGTCACCCTCAGCAGCGTTAAGCCGAACACTGTGCATGTAATCGACCAGCGTGCCGTACGCTTCGCGGCGTTTGTTCCAGTCACCCACCAGCGTTTCCTTGGTGGCTTGGTAGATCGCCTTGGCTTCCGGTGTCATGACTTTGTACTGCGCAGCCAGCGTGTTGTACTCGCCCAGCTTGGTCGGGTCCAGGTGCGCGTTGAGCGCGTCGTTAAACGCCAGGTCCGGGTGAATCTGCGTCATGGTTGCCTTCTTCATTATGGCTTCCATGGCGGTGTTCAGGGCCGGGGACTTCTTCTTGAACGCATCCCATTTAATCAACAGGTCATGAAACACTGCTGACTGCTCGTTGGTTTCCTGCGTCATGCGCTGCTGCACACCAACATAGGTTGGCAAAGACCGCAAGGCGACACCGTGCTGCTCAACCAGTTGGTGGTTCGTCAGAAACCTTGGCGCGTTTTTCTGCCAGAAGTCGGTGACGTTGGCGAACCCTGCTTTGGCTGCGGGAGCCAGGGACTTGCTGATGCGCTCTGCTGCCTGCTCGTAGCGGTTGTTCTCGGCGGTGGCGGCGGACGTAGTTGCTTTGGAGAACTTCACCCGTGACGAGTCCGCGCCTGGGTTGGTTGCCACAGGCAAACCTTTTTGAACTTCCAGCCGTGCAGCGCCGTAGGCCAAGTTCACCACGTCCTGGGCGGTCAACTTGTCGGGGTTCATGCCCAGCTTGCGTACAGCCGTCTTGAACGCTGCGTACAGATCACGGAGCCATCTAGCAATAGGGGAGTTGTACTTGGCTACTGCGGGGTCGATACCGGCCTTGACAGCTTCCTCAACGAAGTACGCCAGGTGCTCGCTGGCGCGATCTTTCTTGTCCGTACCCGCAGCATCCACACGGGCCAGCGCCTTCTTTGACAACTTGCTCTCAACGCTATCGTCGTTCTTGTCAGCCCATTCTTGCAGCTTACCTGTAAGCCTTTTGAATGACTCCGGCGTGAGCATCCGCTCCAGGCCCAGGTGCACACCGACTTCATGCAAGAACACAGCACGTTCATCGCCTTTGGCGATGCGGTCGGCAACAAGGTAGGCTTTCCCGTCACGGGCCCAAGCCACTGCATCTTTGGTGTTGTACGCCACCAAGTCACGTACGTCAGACAGGTCCGCTGCAGACTCAACAACAACCACATTGCGCCCCAGCGCGTCGGCCCGGACGTAGTCCTTGAGGCTGTCCGTCAGCGACTTGGCGGTATGGGTTTCGCCGGAGGTTTGGCCTTTTGAATAGCTTACTTCGTCTTCGGTGTCGTCGTTCTCGTCGGACTCGGAGTAGTCGTATTCGGTGTCAGTTCGTCCATCAGGTCGAGCACCTGACTTAGACTTGGACCGGGATTTGGAAGATACAGCCTTAGCAGCGCGCTCGGCTTCTTCTGCGTTGCGCTTTGTGGCGTAGCCTTTGTAGTCTGACTCGTCATACTCCTTCTCCATTTCCCGTAGTATTTTTGCGGTGCCCGCCGGGTCGCTGAGTGACTTTTGCCGTACAGCGCCCATTATAAGACCGAGCACCCTGCGGTTCTTGTCGTCAAGATAGTCTTTGCCTTCAAAGGCAAGTTTTGCAAGGGTGCGGGTAGGTACGTCTTTGATCGACTTGGCTGCCCCAAGGGCGCGTGTGTACCAGTTTTGGTCGCGCAGTTCGCCTTTCTTGGTAGCCGCTATATCCCCAACAGAGCCCCCGACCGAACTTGCAGATCGGCGTTTTGGAGCATCAGGGTCAAAGTCGTCAATACCCTTGTACTGCTCTTTGTCAACTTCATCCTGCAAACCCACGGCGGTGCCTTCCTTGTCGGCAGTTTCGCTGTCGTCAATGAAACGGTTTGCTTCAGGGTTGTCGGCGTCGCCGACTTCATCGGTCGCAGATCCTTGCTCAAATCTGGCTTGGACTTCGTCGGTTATCCCCAGGTCCTTCATGGCCTTACTAAAGTTACCCTGCGACCCCGATTCCATTCCTGCTTTCTTCAGGGCTGTTGTCTGGCTCATCCTGCCTAGCGTGCGCAAACCCTCATCATCCACGCCAAGGTAATAGCGTATGGCCTTCAGCATTTTTGGGTGGTGCCCGGCTGCAGCATCCAGCATCTCAAGGTCTAGCTGCCCCCCGAGCACCGCAGAGCCCTCGGCCTTGAAGGCCACATTTTTAGCACCGGATTTGGTCTTCTCTGCCGCAGGTGACCCTGAGTCATTTTTGGCTGTAAAAAATTCATAAGGCAGATTGTTCAGGGCCTCCTCACGACTTGCCCCCAGAGGCCGGTCAGCCGCCCCGGCTGACTTGAGCACCCACTGCCCGTCAACCTTCTCGGCTTGCGCGTAACCGGCTTTACCCGCCATCTTGGCCATGAGTGTCTCAGTGCCGTCAGCGCGAGAACCAAAAGTCACCAACTGTGGGTTTCCGGGAAGATTTTTATCCCCCCCGATATCGACCCGATTATTCTTTACATCGCGGGCTGCCGCCGTGTGAATCTTGCGCAGCTGCGCATCGGTCAGGTCGGGGTCTGTCTCCAGCATGTGCTGCACATAACCCGCAAAAGTATTGCCTGCTTTCTTCAGGTACAGCACAGCCAACTTGATGTAGTCGGGGAGTAGTTCAAGGAACCCGTCAGGTATGGGTATGCCGCTATTGAGCTGAATGATGCCCTCGTTGGCTTTGGCAGTTGCTGTTTTTTTATCCGCTATGACTTTACGCGCAGCAGCAATCTGCTCATCAATGGTTGGTGCTAGCTCTGCGGGTTTTGGCTCTACAGGTTTATCCGCCGCTCTGGTGAATACTTTGGGTTTCTTTACTGCACCCGGCCCTGCGTCGCTGACCACAGATTCAGCTGGCGCGGCGGGTGGAACCGTAGCAGTTTCTCCAACAACGGGACCTGCTGCGGGCGGCACTGCAGCTGCTTGCACAATCGGTGCTGGGCTTGTGTCAACCTTGGGGGCTTCGGCGTTGATGACATTGGCGGGCTTGGTTGGTTTGATTGTTGCCTTCGGTGGCATGGCCGCTTCTGCGGCTTTTAGTTTTGCTGCGTCGGCTGCATCTTTGACAGCCTGTGCTGCATCTTTGGCAGCCTGTGCTTTGCGGGCGGTCTCAGCTTTGCGGGCCAACCCAAGTGCAGTCTGGCCAGCCTGGTGGCTTGTGTTCAAGGCTTCCAGAACACTATCAAGACCTTCTAGGGAGATAACTCCCGCTCTACTTTCCAACGCTGCGGAATCTGCAACTATCTTGCCTTTACGCGCATCTTGCTCGGCGGCTTTCTTGGTGTCATTAGCCGCTTTAACGGCTGGCTTAATAATCGAGTCCACAATGGCCTGGGGCGCTATAGGCGTAGAACTCAGTACCTGCCCAACCAACTCGTCGGCCCGGTCTGCCGGTATAACGCCCTGCTCTACCGCTGCAGCAAGTTGCCGGAAAAATGAGGCCTGGTCTTTGTCGACGGGGTTCAACCCCTTGGCTTTCATCCTGTCTCCGAACTCCGTCGCTTGCCTCCGGCCCTCGGCCTGCGCAGCTTGCGCCTTGGCTTGCTCCTGCTGCTTCTGCACTGCTTGGTAGTCAGGGTGGTCCATGGCCGCTTCATCAGCCTGGTCGGGCAAACCTGCAGCGCGAAGCTGCCTCTCGTGCGTGGTTTCCGGGGTTTCGACCTGTCCAAGCGCCAGGCGCGGAATCATCAACCCGGTGGGTTCTAAGCGGGCGGCTGCAATATCTGCTGGGCTTACTTGCGTAGGGGGTGCAGTAACCCCGGATGTCTGGTCTACCAAGGGTTGCGTATCTAAACCTGCACCCGCGCGCGCGGCATTCTGGAACGGCTGGTTCACCGCTTCCACATAACCCATCTGCTTGGCTTGCTCAAAAGTTATTTCGCCAGATGCGACAGCGGCTTTCAGCATGTCCTGGCGCTGCATGTTCACCGGGCTGCTGGGGCCTGGGCCACCAGAGTCTGGTCTATCCCCAAAAGTCGCTTGGTACTCAGCGCGCGTCATCGTGCTGCCGTCCGGGAACGAGACCATCTCGTTCGGGCTTCGTACGGACGGGTCCAAACCAACCTGCAGCAAATTACCCTGACCACCAGACTCAATGGTGGGGGCTACGGCGGGAGCTTTACGACTCCGAACTCCGCCAAAACTTCCGAGCACACCTTCCACCAGACCGCCAGCAACGCCCGCGTTGAGGTAGTTGGACTGTTCTTGTTCCGGCGTCAGGTTGCCGTTGTAGGCGTTCTCCATGGCCGTCTGGCCAATTTCACTGGTTGCCCCAAGGCCCGCCTGCACGCCACTGGCTTTGGCCACGCGCATACCAAGACCGCCGTTGAAGGCGTGCCCCGCACCAAGGCGACCCACCAACATGGCCGTGGGGGCGGTCTCCAGCAACGAGTAAGGCACGCCGCCCAGCAGGGATTTTGGTCCCGCGTTCTCCATGTCGCCGCCTTCTTGGGCCGCTTGGTAGAGCGAGCCAACCGACTGCCCGTAGTTCCATGCGGCACCGCCGACGAGCTGATCTGCTACTGTCTGCCCTGTTGCCAACGCGGCTTTCTTGGCCGCAAAACCTTCCGCTGCGCCTAGCGCTCCACCCCCCAAAAACTTCGGTGCATAGGCAAGCCCACGAGCCAGCGCCGCAGGCACAACGGCTTGCGGAACAACCATACCAGCAGCGATACCACCAACAATATTGGGCACCTGTTTACCGACTTGGTAGCCCAGGTAAGGAAGCCACTGGGATGGTTTGTCATACACATCCTCAATCCGGTCCAGGTCAGCTCGGCCATTTTTCTGGCTCTCCCACTCGTTTCGCGCGGCCTGCTCATTGGCCCAGTCTTTAAACGTATCAGCCCCAACAGTGTCAGCAACCGCAGCGATACCGCTGTAGCCCAGACCTTGCAGGTCATCAAGGCCCGATGACAAGCCCGCCGCAATGGCGTTGCGCTTAGGAGCCTCGGTGGCGCCACCCGTGTATTTATCCCATTGGCTTGCCATAAATTATCTCCACGACTCAGCAACCGAACCGAGTGATTTCCAGTTGTCAGCCTTGCTAAGGGGTGTCCAGTTATCAGCCATATTTTGCTCACAGTCCGTAACTTTTCTTGATTGCACCGATTTCTGCCAAATACCCATTTGCTTCAACGGTCTTGCCGCGTCGGATGGCATCATCCTTTTTTGCAAGTAGTTTTGGAACTCTTGGGTCAGCGTTTAACTTCTCAGTTCCGGCGGCAACTTGCTTCTGTCTTTCCTTAAAAAAGTCTAGAGGCGGTTGATTAGCGCGGGTGGTATCTAAGCCTTGCGGCTGCGTAGTCCCCGCAGCCTTACTGCCTGGTGCTGCTTTTGGTACCTCTTTTAGCCACGGCACTTTACTGGCGTCAATCGGGGTGTGGGAGAAAAGTCTATTGAAATCTTCAAGGTCTGCTGCGGTTTGTTTAGTTCCATCCGGCTTACGAGGGTTCATCAACTGGTTCACAGCACTCGCAGGAGCAAAACCACGGCTTCCATAAAATGCGTCTTTGTCTGCTGGTAAATCTTTTACATTGCCGTCACCAATACGTTTCTTTTCTATATCAGCCCAGACGTTATCTATCTGGTATTTGATCGCTGCTGAACCGCCCTTGTTACCCCCTCCAACACCTGCAAGGCCCGCACCCGGTTTTGTATTTAGCATTTGAAGCTGTTTACGAATACCATCCCCTTCTAGGCCTGCTTGTTGCGGGGGGGTTAGCGCATCAAACCTGGTGTTCAAGTCCTGTATAGCTACTTCATTTTTTGCCCCCGCTTCCAACGCCGTGGTTCTGGCTTTGTTGTAGTCGCTTGTGCTTTGTGCGCTAATCACATGCGCACCTGCGCTAGTAACCGCCGCACTAGCTTGCTTTTCCGTCGCCTTGGTCGTACGCTCGTGTAAGTTGTCATTAAACTGGTTACGCGAAAAGCTATACAAAGCCAGGGGGTCTTTAAAGCTCATCAAACCGTTCAGCATCTCCTCACGCGACTTGAAGACGGTCGGGGCCATTGGTCTGCCATCCAGTGACTTGCGGTTCATGGTTATGCTGCCGTCTTTGTCTTGGGTGATACCCGTAGACTGCCCGCCGTCTGGCACGTATTTGTTGTAGAAGTCCGCCACCCCTTGCCAGTTACCCGCCGCAAGATGCCCAGCAGCGACGTTTATGGCCTCGCCACGCGTCGATGCCTGCAAGGCAATCGTGGTCAGGGACTGCTGCGCAAACTCTTTCATCGTTGCGTTGGCAGCGTCTACCCGGCCTGCTTTGAGCTGTAAAGTCGCCCTGTGCTGCAGCGCGCCGGTATGGTCCTCCATCGTCAGCGCGCGAGGCGTGCCGTCTTTGTTTTGAGCTAAGCTTGCCAAGTACTTCCCATTTTCAACCCCAATTTCTCGGTCAGTCTTTTCGTCAGCTGCGACTTGCTCCTCATGGACGTCTTGTCTTTCACCTCGTTTTTTTCTTAGGCCAAATTCGGCCTGCTCGTTTCCAAAAGTGGTCTGCGCGTTTCCAAACGTGGTTTGCTCATTTTTAAAACGCTGGGCGTCCCGCTCGCCCGCCGTGATCTGCTGCTGCAAAGCCATGCCGCGAATCGGGTCGGTCTTGGAAATTACGCCCGCCATGGCGCGGTTGCGCAAACCCTCCATGCGCTCGGGGCTCAACTCATTTGCGTTGTATCGCTGGCCTAAGAAGGTCGACATGCGCTGGGGCTGTATTCCAAATGCCGTGCCTTGGGGAACCGGTATGCCGTCGTCACCTTGGTACGCTGTGTTGGCACGCACGTTGTAGCCGCCATCAGTGCCGGGTTCCATGGTGTAGCGGGCAGTGCCATCTTCGTTCTTATCTTGCGCAAACTGTCGCAAGCTGTCGAGGTTAGCCTCGCTGTAGCCCTGAGAGTCTTCTCGGGTGGCTTTTTGGATGTCCTCAAATTCTTGTTGCTGCTTGGACGACTGATAGGTATCAATCAACCCTTTTGCAAATTGCTGGCCTGCTGCAAATTTACTTGCAAAAGTCATGATGCTTCTCCAATTTCAAAGTCAAGTTCTGCCAGATGCGAACGCAGTGCCTCGCGTACGTCTTGAAGGCTGATGCGGTAGGCGTCTAGTCGCTCGGGGTGTTTGCTTTTCAAGTACGCGGCCTTGCCGTCGTCCCACCATGCAGTGCAGGATAAGCACTCGGGGGCGCTGATGCCTTGAAAGTGTTCGTAGATATCGTTTTTCGGAGCGCCCACTTCGCGCAGGTACGCAAAGACTTGCTCGTGGCTCCAGTGCTTTATTGGCAGCAGCACGTCATAGTGCCCGGTAGGCCCCTCGTGCGGAACCTGGCCGGTGTCGGCCAATTTGGTGCCCCGAATCACAGCGTCAACGCCATCCGCCAGCATCCGCTCGTGCATGGGGGCCATCAGGTTCTGGTAGCAGCAATCAAATCGGTTGGACAGGCGCTGCTCACTCATGCCATACGCCACGCCTAGCCAATGAGCTTTTGCCGGAACCACATCAACGGGGTCGCCGTTAACTTTGCGCCACGCGCGCGCGTCGGACTGGACCTCTACAAAATGAGGCACCCAGGGGCGTATTTGTTCGACCACCGCCAGCGTCTCCGAGCAGCCATCCTGCGTGTTCAGCCAATAAACGGTAACACGATCCAGCTGATCGGCTAACAGATATAGGCAAGCGAGCGAATCCTTGCCCCCCGAAAAATGGAGAGCTGGGCGCTGGTATTTAGCCAAGTTGAGCATCAGATGAACGCAGCGGCCATTGTCGCGCCCGCGCCAACAAGTGTCGCCGTCGGGTCGCTATCCGCTGCAATCTTGTCCTGCGCGCTCTTGTAGTTGCCTTGCGCGGTATACATGCCAGTAGCGTTTCTACCCATATCTGTTGCCATGCCACCAACCGAAACGTAGCTAGAGTTCTGCGCGTTCAAAGAGTTACTTGCTAAATTCGTGCTAAAGTTTGCCGCATTCAGTCCCGTGTTGACTGAATTTGCCGTCGATGTCGGGTAGCCAGAGAAAGCGTTGCTAGCCCGGTCGGTCAGCTGAAAGCCCTCCAGCCGTGCGGCTTGCCGGGTCTTGTTGGCGGCACTGGCCGACGTTGCGGCCTGGTTCAGCATATTTTGGTTTTGCAACGCCAAGGACTTGCCCGAACCCACGTTCACGCCCGAGCGCTCCAGGCCCCGCTTCAGCTGGCCCGCTGAATTGTTATACGCCGACGTCACATCGGCTTGGGCCTCAGATGCCATTTGCTCTTGGCGTACGGGCTCGTTAAAGTTTTTTGCGTCAGTCACCAGCCGGTCCTGCAGCTTTGTCAACTCTCCACGCCGTTGCAGCCCATAGGTCCGGTCCTCCTGGCTCTGGTCGTAGACCGTTTTGCCGCGCGAGATCGACTCTTCCAACTGCTGCTTTTGCAACGGGGCCATTTCATTGGCGTTTTTCATCACCTGCTGAATAGCACTGTCTTGCACCCCCATGGACTTGAGCTGCGCCTCAACTAAACGCGGGTCCGGCGGTGGGGCACTGCTGCTGTCGCCTCCATACATTCCCATAGCGATACCCCTTTTAGTTTTGGTCGTAAGACCGTGCGTCTTTGGTCGCCCGCATATGGGCAAACCCGCCTGTCAGGTACGCAACCATGTGGTACAGGTCTACGTCCCCACACCGGATGACCGTAGAGGCCATACGCTTGTACTCATCCGCCGACTGCTCCCACTCATCGCCATCCACCCAACGGTTAAACATCGACACGATCAATGGATACAGAAAGTCTTTGTTGGCGCAAAAAAACGGGTTGTACAAAAACTCTGTCAACATAGCGATGAATTGCTCTGCGGCTTGCTCCGCCGTCACGGGCCGGTCGTTGTCCACCAAGTCGTCGTAAAGGTGCGTAAAAGACCAGAACACCCGCATGAACTGCTGGGCGTGGGCATTGCCATTGGCAATTTTGTCAATCCAAAAGTGTGCCTCTGGATTTTTCTGAATTTCTTCGGGTGATGAGCAATAGTCCATGTTGTACTTAATTTGATGGTTTATGTTGCTTACGTGTATGCACATTATGGGTTAAAAGTCAAGCTGCTGCAAGGCTATTTTTATGCCGCGCCCGGCGCGCTGGGCCACACAATATTGAACGGGTCAGCCTGCACAGTAATGTCGCGCAGCGCCTGGCGGTAGGTCTGCCAGGCTTCATACACCTCAGTGCCCAAGCGCGCACGGGCTGACGCGGTGTCGGTCCAGTCACAGGCTTCTAAGCGTTTGCCGCGCTCCAAGCGGATGACCCGCCATTGGGTTTGTGGGGTTCGGCCGTCTAGCCACTGGCCCGTTGCGAGGTGGTACTGGCTGAAGTCGTTGGGTGCTTCTGGCGGGCTGTCTTGCGCCAGCACCGCTGTCAGGCCGGGTATTTCAGTCGGTATGGCTTCGTCCTGCAAAGTAGATTCAGACCGTACATAGCCTTCCGAAGTGATGTAGATGTATTTTTTCATCGTTTGGCCGCAATCGCAAAAAGGGCCGCATTGGCCTGCACGCCCGGTTGCGCGGCTATAACAAAGCTACCACTTGCCCCCACCACTACGGCAATAGTGAAGCTATACGCCGGACTAGATGCCATGTAATAGCCAGAGTTCAACCGGTTTGGCGTGGCGGCATCGTTTTGCAGCACAGTGGTGTTGTCAACGACCAGCTTGATAATCGCTGGGGCAACAAGCCCCTGGTCGTCAGTGCTAAATGCACCACAGTTAACGTGTATCCAGACGGGCTGCCCTTGCGTGCCACTGAGGGTGGTAGTCATCACCGTCGTTTCGCGGTATGAGCTATCTGCTGACCCAAAATAATAGGCTCCATAAGTTCGCGCCCCTACAGGCACGGTAACCGCGTTGCCCGCAATGTTGATGGTGTCAACCGCATTGATGGCCGCTGCGGTGAGCAATCCTGCAAACGTGCCCGTCGCCGCGCTAAGAGCGCCCGCAAATGTCGCGTTACCGCCCGTGATACTGAACTGCGGGGCCGTGATATTCCCCGCCGACGTGACCAAAAAATAAGAGCTTGTATTCCCATTGCCCAGTGCCAGGCCACTGGCCGACAAGTGCGCACCACCACCTGATGCAGGCCAGGCATAGCCGTCAAAACTGCCGACGTTGATTTCGCCGCGCACTTTTACACTCCCAAGAAACGCGGAGCCGTTTGAGGCGATGATCCAACCCGCTCCCCCCACGCCTTGGTTGCCGGTGTACTGGGGTGAATAGATGCCATCCACACTGATGTTGTTGTTGCCAATCACCCCGGCGTTGGCATACACCGTGCCGCGCACCACCACGTCACTAAACTCCGCCAAGCCACTGCCATTGATACGCCAACCGGCTGAGCCTGCCACGTAGCTGGTGGACTGAATGTACTGCCCCACTGCAATACTGCCTGCTGTAAGTTTGCTCGCGCTCAGGTTGGCCACCTTGGCGTCGTCAATTGCGGCGTTGCCAATTTTGACGTTGGTGATCGTGCCATTCTGAATATAGGCGTCGGTCATGTACACACCCACCGGCACCACCACCCCATTGATCGTGGTCTGCGTGGTCCGCACAATAAACGGCATCGTAGGCGACACGCCCGGCCCGCTCGGGCTGGCAATATAAAAGCTGTCGGCCCGCACCGCAAAAGTGCTTGTCGGGGCTGCGTTGGTCGCTGTGCTGGCCAGGCCGTAGCCAGACACATAACCGTTGACATCGAGTTTTACCGTGTACTGGGCAAACAGTGTGCCGTCATCAGTAGCTCGGGTTGTCGCCTCGGTCTGCACCGCAGCATACGCCGCAGGCAGGCCAGTCGTTGCGTGGTTAACCTGAGCAGACAGCGTACTGATGCTGCTGGCGGTGGCACTGTCCCCGCTGGCACGCGCGGTTTGCTCGGTGGTGATGGCAGCCGTGTTGGTGCTGATGTTGCCTTCGTTAGTCGTCACTCTGGCGGCTAGCGTACTGATGCTGCTGGCGTTGGCACTGTCCCCGCTGGCACGCGCGGTTTGCTCGGTGGTGATGGCAGCCGTGTTGGTGCTG